>Ga0187782_10000988_pt1 | contig 20294 bp, 20 predicted proteins | sample 0715_SJ02_MP15_2_FD_132454 | JGI IMG/M metagenome (GOLD analysis project Ga0187782, IMG submission 132454) | Tropical peat soil microbial communities from peatlands in Department of Meta, Colombia - 0715_SJ02_MP15_20_MG | ecosystem: Environmental > Terrestrial > Soil > Wetlands > Peat | place... | reverse complement strand
CAACGCGCACCACTCTCGGCGGGTCCCATTCCTGCTTCCTGCGGCTCGCGAGAATCTCCACAATTTCGTCCGCCCCATCGCGCCGCTCAACCACTTCGTCGGGCAATTCTTTGTGCGTTACTTCCCTGGCGCGCTCGCGGATGGCCCCCACAAACGAGGCTGCATTATCTCGCACCGTTTGTCCGACTCTGGCCTGCTCTGGATGCCACGCCCAGAACAGCAGCCGTTCCGAGAGATAAAGTGGCAAGCTGCCCAGGGTATTCTCGGTGAAAGCGGCACTGCACAGCCGCACCAATCCCTCGAAGAAGAAATAGAACAATAACCATGTCACAGGATGCAGCGCGAGGAGTGTGAGCGCCGTCGCCCCAATCTGATGTTCCGTCACGCCCTCGCCCAGCCTGCCACTTTCCCACGCTTCGACCCCGGCGCCCACCAGCCGGTCCATCTCGAACAGGTACCAGCCGACCAGCGCGATCACCGCGCCTAGGGCCTCATACAGACCGCTCGTCGTGCCGGCTCTTCTCCATGCCACTTCCCGTGTTACCACGCGGTCGCGCCAGCGCTTGGGAAGCAAAGCCAGCACCGGTCCGATCACAAAATCCCACACGAATCTCAAGGACGAGTCTCCATCGGATTCGAAATTCGCTTTTTCGCTCCGTTCCTCGCTCTCAACCACGGAGTATACCAAGTTGACCGAGCCCGGGCTTCCCGCCTCCTGTGACCGCCATGGCGTAACGATCAGAGGAACGAAGCGCACCGCCACTACGTAGTTGCTTGACGGCATTTCTTGCCGCCCCGTGACTTCTCGCACGGCATTTCCTGCCCTTCCTCGCGGATAGAAACCTCTAATAACTCCGACGTGCTCTTCTAAGTCCACTGTTTTCCTTCGCGCCCTCCATTTTCCGCATTGTTTCGTTGGCACCCCATCTGCTCCCCTGTTGGCCGAGCATCTGCCGCCGCTAAAGTTTTCTTGCGGCTGGCCGACACTCCCAGTGATGGGGGTCTACAGCGCGTGGGCAGCGTTGTACTGATTCTTGATTAAGGAGCGTGCGGGATGTCCGTATTAGGTATTGCAGCGGGCAGCATTTTTCAGTACCTGAATTCTTCTTCTGCTCAATCGAACTATCAGAATTTTCAAAAGGAATTTCAGCAGCTCGGACAGGATCTTTCCTCCGGCAATCTGGCCGCCGCGCAGAGTGCCTACACCACGCTCCAGCAGGATTTTCAGCAGCTCGGCAGCTCCGCGCCTGCAAGTTCCACCGCCTCCAGCCCGGTCAACGTTTCGGCCTGATTCTCCGGCCCCATTGTCTCGCCGGGACGGCTCAGCTTCTTCTAGTCGATTAGTTCCGGCGAAGATCGGTTTTTCTCGCCGGCACTCTTAACCCGTTTCCCTGCCCTGCCGCGATCCTTCGGGACGCGCATTTCCCATTTTCACCGCCTCGTGTTATCTTCCTGTTTCGCAGGGGGATTCACTCTCATTTCCGTGCAGCTTGCGGCGATGCATCCCGTCCTTCCTCTTATTTGCAAATAGGAGAGAAACCATGTCCGTCAACAAAGTCATCCTCGTCGGCCGTTTGGGGCGCGACCCCGAGACCCGCTACACTTCGGGCGGCCAAGCTGTGGCGAATTTTTCTGTGGCTACCGACGAATCCTACAAAGACCGCAACGGCGAGCGCCAGAAGCGCACCGAATGGCACAAGATCGTGGTTTGGGGAAAGCAGGCGGAAATCGCCCAGCAGTATCTGAAGAAGGGCTCCCTGGTTTTCATCGAGGGTCGCATCCAATCCCGTGAGTGGCAGGACAAGGAAGGCCAGAAGCGCACCAGCTTTGAAATTGTCGCCAATAATTTTCGCATGCTCGGCGGGCGCGGCGAAGGCATGGCCGCCGGAGCCGGAGCGGCGGCCGGCGGTGCAGCGGCGCCGCGCTCGGACGACTTCGATCACCCCGCGGCCGCACCTGAGGATTCGTTTGGATCCGCACCGGGGCCGGAGATCAACGACGAAGACATCCCGTTTTAAGCAGCGATCTAGCCCACTCCAGGCGCAGGCGGTGTTCCCGGTCGGGTCGGTCAACTCCCGAGAAGTCCAGAAATCGGAAAAGTGGTTCATAGTACCCGCTCGGGCAGTCAGCCCGTCAATCGGACGTGCCTCTCGGACATCGGAATGGCATCTTGTCGGCGTGACTGTTATCACAGTCAAAGCTCGTACGTTGTCTGACAATGCACTGGCACTCCTTTGGGTTTGTCAGACTTGCGTTTCAGAACCGGGACGCTCAACGCCCTGTCGTAACGGAGAGATGGATAGAAATGTTCATGCACCTCATCTATAACTACCTGCTCGCCGCAATGTGGCTTGCTTATATAGTTTATTGGTGGTCCATATCGGCCAACGTGAAGGTAACCCAGCGGCGTGAAGGCGCGACCTCGCGCATTGTGCGGGTTATCTTGCTTCTTTGCGTGATGGCGCTGCTTGGCCTGCCGCATTTTCCGGTCGCAGTCTTAAGCAGGAGATTCCTTCCTGCGGGAGCCTGGACCTTCTGGAGCGGTGCGGCGCTTACCGCGTGTGGCTTGCTTTTCTCGCTGTGGGCGCGACATTCTCTTGGACAAAACTGGAGCGTAACCGTGACCGTGAAAGAAGGCCACGAGCTTGTCACAAGCGGGCCCTACGCCCTGGTTCGCCACCCTCTGTATTCAGGGCTTTTGCTAGCGTTGGGTGGATGCGCGCTGGCCGTCGGCGAATGGCGTGGGCTGCTTGCCGTGGCTCTTACGTTCGTCGTGCTGTGGCCAAAGCTCAGGCTGGAGGAGAAGTGGATGCGCGAACAATTCGGCGAATCGTATGAAGTCTACTCCCAAAGGGTGGCGAGGTTGGTGCCTCACGTCTTTTGAGCGTCTTGCCTCTCGTCGCGTAAGGAACAGCAAGGCATTGCCTTGCTGCGCAACCACGATTGCCCGAATAAACCAAAGTTCCTGCTGGCTCCCGGTACGTTTGAATGGACAGGTCGAGGGAGGAGCGGACGGGTGGCCCGGATCTGTTGGAGACGGAAATCCGTTGACATGGAAATCGAGTAGAGCACCCCGCCCTGCCACCCTCGAAGGTGACAAAGAGACGGCCGCTGTTTTCGGTTGCGCTTCCCGCGTGGGCATGCTAATCTGCTTATGCGTTTGTTGCTCTTGTTTCGCCTTTTGTCTTGAAAGCGCCGCGAGTTCAACTTGCGGCCTTTTTTTGTTTCCCACCCGCTTTACCGCGGTGTCTTGGTGAATCAGCGAAAGACGCCCGGTTCCCACAAAGGTTTCCGGAAAAAGAGTGCATCAGATAGCTTTTTCGATTAAAGGATTAACATCAGTGAAAGAACAAGGAACAGTGAAGTGGTTCAACGCCAGCAAGGGCTTTGGATTTATCCAGCGCCAGACCGGCGAGGACGTTTTCGTCCATTTCTCCGCCATTCAGGCGGACGGCTATCGCTCTCTCAACGAGGGCCAGGCCGTTGAATTCGAGGTTGTCCGCGGCCCCAAGGGCCTGCAGGCTTCCAACGTTCAGCCTCTCTAAAACCACGTTTACTGAACATCCCGAGGAGCGGGAGCGCAAGCTTCCGCTCTTTTTTTTGTGAGTCAATCACTCACACCACCGGCTCCTCTATTCCTTCGGCCTCGCACTCCTCGTGCCTGAATACGATCGCTAGATCCGAAGCCCTGGCTCCCTACCTCGCCTTGACGGGATATTGTTTAAACTTCCCTCATTTCTGGGTCACTTCTCCTAAGGCTACCTCGTCCTTCTGGTGTACACTTTGCTCATTCTTCCTTTGTCAGGGGCCCGCCCGTTTCGCGTGAGGGTGCCGGTGCTCGTTAGTGGCAAATTCGCTCGTTTCGCGGCGGCCATCGCGCTTCTCGCACCGGTCTTGCTGGCGGTAAACCTGCTCTCCATTCGCTCGACTGCACAAGCCCTGCTCATTTCGAATTCCCTGGATTTCGTGGTGCTGTTCCTCGCCGCGCTTTGTTGTTTCTTCGTGGCGCGGCGCTGCACCGGCTTCGCCCGCCAACTATGGCTCCTCCTGGCGGTTGCCTTCAGCCTGGAATCGATCGCTCAAGCGCTAACCAGCTACTATCAGAGTTTTGAACGTCCCGCCTTGGCCGGAGCCGTGCCTTCGGACGTTTTCTTTTTTGTTTGGGCCGCTCCCATCTTCATGATTTTCCTTCCGCGCTCCGGCGAGGACACCTTGGAGTTCGATTATCTGCGCGTCTTGGATTTCGCGCAGGTCGGCATCGTCGCACTCACCATGTACATCTATTTCTTCTACGCGCCGTCCCGATGGCGCGCGGGGCAGTACGCTGTGCTCCGAGAGATTCTGGTTATCTATATGGCTCGGGACTCTCTGTTGGCCCTGGGGTTTTACGCGCGCTCGCGGGCCTCTATCCCACTGTGGTTCCGTTCGTTCTGCCGGGTGATGGCCGTGGTGATGGCCGCTTCGGCGTGTTCCGACGCCATTTATTTCTTGACCTATAATCCCGAACTTGCCGCTCCAACGTGGGGCGATATGTTTTTCATGCTTCCGTATGTGACGGTAGTGTTCTTCGCCTTATCTTGGAAGGCCCCTGCTCCCGACTCCATCGCCCTTCCCGCCTCTCGGGTGGGTAGTTTCTTCGCGCAGCAGTTCCTGCCGGTCGGCCTTCCGCTGCTGGTTATTTTCATGGCCCAGGTCATCGCGCGCGACCGTTTTCTCTTGGGATGGGGAGCGGTCGTCGTGTCGGTGCTGTGCTCTTCGGCGCGCCTGATCCTCACTAACCGCAAGACACGTCGCGTTGCAGAGCACTTGCTGAGCACGGAAAAGGCGCTGCGCGCTTCGGAGCACCTGCTGTCGACGGCTTTTCGTTCCAGCCCCGACGCTTTTAGCATCAACATTTTCCCCAACGGCCCTTACGTGGAGGTCAACGACGGCTTTCGGCGCCTGACCGGCTACACGCGGGAAGAAACTCTGGGAAAGACCCCCGGCGAACTGAATCTGTGGGTCGAGCCGGGCGAGCGTGCCAAGGTTCTGGAACAACTCCGTCACAGCAACGAGGCCCGGGACATCGAATTGCACTTCCGCACGAAGACCGGCCAGATTCGCTTCGGGCAAATGTATGCCTCCCTCATCGAACTGGATTCCCGGCCTTGCTCCCTGGTCGTTGTCCGCGACATTACCGCGCGCAAGGAAGCCGAAGCCATTCTGCGCGATAGCGAGGAGCGCTTCCGCACGCTGGTCGAGAACCTCAGCGTGGGCATTATCATCTACGATCCTGAGGTGCGGGTCGTGTTCGCTAATCAAGCGGTTCAGGACGCGTTTGGCGGCGGCTACAAAGACTTCCTCGGCAAAACCATCGATGAACTGGGCCTGGTTACGTTTCGCGAGGACGGGTCCGAGATCCCGCCGGAGGCGCGCCCGGTTCCCGTCGTCTTGGCTACCAAAAAACCCGTTCGCAGCCAGGTCATCGGGGTGCGTTCCCGGGACTCCGACATGGTCATTTGGACCCTCCTGGACGCCATTCCACAATTCAACGCCGCGGGTGAAATCTCCCGCGTCATCGTCTCCGTCACGGATTTGACTGAGCAACGTCGCGCCCTGGAGGCTCTGCGCGAAAGCGAGGAGCGCTTCCGCACGCTGGTGAGTGAACTCCACGTGGCCGTTGCTCTGCACCAACCGGACGGGCGTGTCGAGTACGTCAATCCCGCGCTGGTGCGCATGTTTGGATTCCCGGACGTGTCTGTAGTTACCGGCAAGCTGCCCTCTGAAATTGGCTTCCGCACCCTCACGGAGGACGGCCGAGCGCTGGCAGACGAGGAGCGGCCCGTCTCCGTGGTGATCCGCACAAAAACCGCCGTTCGCGACGTCCTGGTGGGTTTCCGGCGCCCCGATTCCGACAAAGTCATTTGGGTTTTTGGCAGCTCTGTGCCCCATCTGGATAACAGCGGAAATCTCGTCCGTGTCATCACGTCCTTCATGGACATGACCGAACATCGGCACGCACTCGAGGCGCTTCGCGAAAGCGAAGAGCGATTCCGCACGCTTGTGCGCGACCTCCACGTGGCCGTTATCCTTCATCGCCCTGATGGCAGCATCGAGTTCGCCAATGCCGCCGCCTACCGCATGTTTGATGTCCCGGAAGGCGAGGCCACCGGCAAGCGACCCTCTGACTACGGCATCGTCGTCTGCGACGAAAATGGGAGTGAGTTGCCGCCTGACAGGCATCCGGTCGCGGAGGTCCTGCGCACCCGCACCGCAGCTCCCAATAACCTTGTCGCCCTGCGCCGCTCTGGCAGCGACAAACTTATGTGGGTTTTCGGCAACGCTGTCCCGCAGTTCGATACCAGCGGCAACGTTATCCGGGTTATCACCAGTTTCGCTGATATCAGCGACATGAAGAACGCGGAGCGCGCCATCCATCAGCTCTCCACCCAGCTCCTGCGTCTGCAGGACGAGGAACGCCGCCGCCTGGGCCGGGAGTTGCACGATGGCCTGGCGCAAACCGTCCTGGCCATCAACCTGAGCCTCGCGCAGGTGCGTCAGTCCCTGCAGTACGAAGAACATTCGGCAGTCCGGGCCTTGGAAAAAGCGCGTTCGCTGACCCAGCAGATGTCCCGGGAAATTCGCACTCTGTCGTACCTGCTGCATCCTCCGCTGCTCGACGAACTCGGGCTAGTCTCCGCCTTGCGCGAGTACGCCTACGGGTTCAGCGAGCGCAGTTCGATAGACACGCAACTCGATGTGCTCTCCGATTTCGATCGCTTTCCGCAAGAGGTGGAATTGGCTTTGTTTCGTGTCGTGCAGGAGAGTTTGGCGAACATCCAACGGCATTCGGGGAGCGCCACCGCGAAAATCAATCTTCGCCAGGAAGGTTCCCTCGTAACCCTGGAAATCATCGATTTTGGGCGTGGCATGGTGGTGCCCGGCAACGGATCCCCCGGCAGCGGCAATGCGCGGCTGGGTGTTGGAATCGCGGGCATGCGCGAGCGCATTTCACAGCTCGGCGGACGCCTCGAAATCGTTTCAGGGCGCGGCGGCACTACCGTGCGCGCCAAGATTTCTGTTTCTGGGCGTAAGGCTGCGGAGGATATCGCCGATCTGACAGGTCGCAATGCATAGCATTACACCAGCGATCGCGGCAGCCACGATTGCTGGTGGGGTTCCGGTTGTGACGGGGAAAGACCATGACCCTTCAGATTCTCATCGCCGATGATCACTCCGTTGTTCGCGCCGGTTTGCGAACGCTGCTCGAATCGCGATCCGGTTGGGCCGTGTGCGCTGAAGCTGTCGACGGTCGCGACGCCGTCGAAAAAGCCACCAAACTCAAGCCCGATGTCGCCGTGCTCGATATCGGCATGCCTTTGCTGAACGGTGTGGAGGCCTCCCGCCGCATCAAGAAGAGCTCCCCCAAAACAGAAATCCTCATCCTGACGATGCACGAATCCGACGATCTCGTGCAGCAGGTGGTCGAGGCTGGCGCGCGCGGCTACATCCTCAAAGACGATGCCGACCGCATTCTCCTCGCGGCCGTTGACGCCGTTCGCCACCATAAGCCTTACTTTTCGACTCGCGTTTCGGGCGCTCATGATCCCCTGAACCCTTCGGCCGACCCCTTGCGGGCTTCACGTTCCCGTCTCACACCCCGCGAACGCGAAATCGTGCAGTTGCTCGCAGAAGGTAAATCCAACAAAGAGGTCGCCTCCCTCCTCGGCATCAGCGTTAACACCGCGGAAGCGCACCGCGCCAACATCATGTTGAAACTGGATCTCCACTCGGTTACAGAACTCGTGCACTACGCCATCCGGAATAAGATTGTAAAGACGTAACGGCGCGACACAGCGGGCGGCGGTCGCGAAGCAAGAAAGTTATCAGTAATCGGTGATCAGCAATCGGCAGCCGACGGCAACGGATCAACGGCAAGCGAGAGTCGGCCGCCTTGCTGGATAATCAAGAATCGGGAATCTGTAATCGGTAATCAGCAGCAACACACGAGCAGCGAACAGGCATTCTTTTGCCTCGCGGGGTAATCCGCAAGCTGCAGTCTGCAACCGCTAATCGACTACCAGAAATCGACAGCATTTGTCCGCGACCGTTAACGGTAACGCTCTAATTCTCTATGTCTATGGAGACAAAGGGGCTTTCCCTTGTCTTCTAGTGTGAATTCACTAGGGATTCTGTCCAATTCCCTTCCACAAACGGGTTTTGCATTATTAAAACGTGTTAACCAGGTCTAGCCCGGAGAGATGACACGTGCCAACCTCTTCGTCCATTCGTGTGTTAGTGGCCGACGATTCGCCTACCGCGCTTCGTTCGATTTGCGACTACCTCGAGTTCGCAGGAGGGTTTGAGATCGTGGGAACCGCCAGTGACGGTATGAACGCGGTGCAACTCACGGCAGTACAGAAACCCGATCTGGTGCTCCTCGATCTCAGCATGCCGCGGGTCAACGGGCTGGAAGCTGCAAAGCAGATCCGCCTTTCCAGCCCAGACCTGCGGGTGATCATCTTCTCCGAGCTAAAAGGGCTCTCGTTGGCCGACGAATGCCGCCGCTGTGGCGCCGACAGCTTCGTCCACAAGAGCCATCTGCCCGAGGGCTTGTTATTGGAAATTCGCCGCTTGTTTGTGAGCGCCGATGGCAAGCTCCCTCGGACTGCAAACAACTGACGCTGGTTCTTCGTTGGACAGCGAGGGTTCCGAAGTGAACGTTCGCGCTATCTCTTGGAAGGAGCCGTACAAAAGAAGCATGCACGACCCGTCTTTTCAGATTCTCTACCTGGGCGAGGACTTCGCCTGGTCGAAAATCTCGACGTCGCTCAACGACGCCGCGCGCCTCAATCTCAAAATTCACCGCGCCCAATCTCTCAACGAACTCTTTCTGATCCTGGCAGGCGGCGTCTGGGACGCTGCAGCAATAGATGTCCAGGCCTGGAAATACCAGGGCCTGCATTACGTCGACAAGATCCGCTCGGAATATCCCGCTTTCCCGATCCTGGCTGTGTGTCCCGTCTCGGAAAGCGACCTCGCGCTCAAGGCCAAAACCAGCGGCGCCTCGCGTTGCTTGCTTCTTGAACAATTCACTCCAGAAGCTATCCATCTCGCGGTGTTGTCGTGTGTTTCCGAGAAAAAATCTCAATCTCACTTACGAAAGGCTCCGCCGATGCAAGTTGGTTTCGAAGTGCCGGATTCCACCTCCGCGATGGCATCCAAAAACCAGGTCATCTCCCACGCACTGAACAATCTTTTGTGCGTGATTTCCGCCAATGCCGATGTCCTGGCCGAACACGTGGAACCCTCCGGCCCGGGCGTGCACTCCATTGCCGAAATCAAGAAGGCCGCCAAATCCGCGGCCGATCTTATGCGCCTTCTCAAGTAAACGTTTACCGACACCGACGCCGCCGCGAGTGACCCTCGGGCCATGTAGCTTTTCGCTTCCCTGATATCCAGCGAAACCTTTGTTGCATCTCACCAGGCCCTCACGTGCAGAACTACGCGATTCCCCGGAAAAGTTGCCTTTCGCCTCCGTATTACCTTGTGTCTCATTCCTCGGCTTTACTTACCGCGCCATGCGCCATGGCCCAGTCCAGGAATCCCGCCGGCGCATTCCTTACTCCGTACACGTTCGCGCCTTTTATACTTTGCAGCGCGCTCCACTTCAAGCCTTCCAGATCCGTCTTGCGCAAATCCGCATCCTGCAAGCTCGCGCCGGTCACATCCGCTCCTCGCAAATCCGCTCCCGTAAGGTCCGCTTCGTCCATGATGCTTCCCTGGAACGAGGCGTCCTGAAGCTTTGCTCCCCGCAGGTTGGCGCTTCGTAAGCTGGCGTCCTCGACGCGCGCCGCCTGCATTTGCGCCTCTCGTGCGTCCGCCCCATCAAGATTCGCCCGCACCAAATTCGCCTTCTGCAGCCGTATCCCCTGCAAAAACGCCGACGACAAATCCACTCCCACCAGCGGCACTCCGTCCATATTCAACTCCTCGAGCGCCTCGATTCTTCCGCCGTTGCCCCCCTTTCCTTGCGCGGAATTGATTACCTGCCAGGCCTGATAGTGTTTCTGCTTCAGGCGATCCCCGGATTCCGCGAAATAGAAGATCACTGCGACCAGGACTCCAAAGCTTCCCAAATACTCCAGCACCTCCAGAAACGTCCAACGGTTTAGCGCGTAGGCCACCCACTCGGTGCCGTATTCGAAGCACACAAAGGGCTTCGTCCACGCGTGCTTCGCCTTTGCCCGCCGTTCTGCCCAACTCTCCGGCCGTTCCCTCCATACATGTATCCGCATGGTTATTCCTCCCCCGACGCTACCCGCCCTGCTTTACTTCTTACCCGGCGCTCCACTACTCTTCTGGCGGAGCATCCCATGTCCACCCTCAATCACCAATGGTTTCTCGCCTCTCGTCCCAAGGCCCTGGTCACTCCCGACGTGCTGCAGTTACGTGAGTCTCCGCTACCTACGCTCGAGGAAGGGCAAGCCCTCGCGCGCGTCAAGTTCCTCTCCATTGATCCCACCATGCGCATATGGATGGCGGATATTAAGCAATACATGCCGCCGGTTCAAATCGGCGAGGTGATGCGCGCTTTCGGCATCGCGGAAGTTACCGAAAGCCGCCATCCCGACTTCAAGCGCGGTGACAAAGTTCTCGGCTTGACCGGTCTGCAGGAGTTCGCCTTGATCACTGGCAAGGAATCCCGCGCATTTCAAAAGCTCCCCTCCATTCCTTTCCTTTCCGATAACCATTTCTTAGGCACGCTTGGCGTCAACGGTCTGACCGCCTACTTTGGCCTTCTCGATGTCGGCAAGCCGCAATCCGGCGAGACTCTCGTCGTTTCCGCCGCGGCCGGAGCCACCGGAAGCATTGCCGGGCAGATCGGCAAAATCCACGGCTGCCGCGTCGTCGGAATTGCCGGCTCCGATGAGAAGTGCGACTGGGTTAAAAACGATCTCGGCTTTGACGCCGCTATCAACTACAAGCATGCCGACTGGAAAGAGCAACTCGCCGCCGCCACTCCCCAGGGCGTCGATATTAACTTCGAAAACGTCGGAGGCGAAATCATGCAGGCGGTACTCGATCGCATGAACCTCCACGGCCGCGTCGTGCTTTGCGGGCTAATCTCCGGCTACACGCGGGAAGACCCTGCGCTCGCTAGTTTTGGGCAGGTCCTGATTAAGCGCTTACGTATCGAGGGTTTTATCATCCTTGATTACGCTCCGAAGTTTACGGACGCCGCCAAACAGCTTGGCATGTGGAAGATGACCGGCAAGCTCAAAGACAAACAAACCATTGTGAAAGGCTTCGACAGCGCGCCCCAAGCCATTAACATGCTGTTCGACGGTTCGAGTATTGGGAAGCTGTTGGTGGAATTGTAGGGAGAAGCTTCGCGAGGTACAGGTCCGACAGCATCTTAAAGAGAGCGACCGGCTGGAAACTGAGGATATGGGCTGTGGCGCGCCTGCAGCGCTGATGTTCCCAGGCAGCGTGAGTTTAACGCCCTCGGCTACTTCTGTAGCTCCTGTTTCTTGCGCTCCGCGTCCAGGCGCGTGACCAATTCCTCAAACTTGGGCTTTTGTTCCGGGGTCAGCAGCGCTCGCAACTGGTTCCGCGCCTTCTGGCGGATCGCATCGACATCGGCCTCCGATTTGTCGCGGACGGCCCGCATCTCGTCGTGGGCCTGATGAATGATCGCGTCAAAGCTGCTTGCCTGCGCGGGCGTCAAGCTCATCTCTTTGGTCATTTCGGCGAGTCGCTGGCTCGTCGCTCCGCCTCGGGAAGCGGTGCCGTCACGGGCGGCGCCGCCAGTGCGTGGTGCCGCGAAAAACTATACCCAAACACTCCGCCGGTCGCCGCTCCCAGCACAAACATTCCCGCCAGCCAAAGCGCCGCTTTTTGCCGTGACTCCACGTTCATGGTTGGCTCTCCTCGTAGGTGCTGGCGATAATATCGTCGTTCGGCGGCGCACTCGGGCGAGTTTCAAACATCCCTTCGGCCGGCCGCATCTGCTGCTGGCGCACCTGCTCTGCTCGCCGCAGCTCCATGACCCACGTCCCGCCTAGCACCAGCAGCACGGCGGCAAACGCTGACAGCCTCGGCGCCAACCTCATGACGCCGATCCACACTCCTTCGGACTGCTCCGCAAGCTGCTTTTCCCGGGCGCGGATTGTCGCCATCACCCGGGACACGAACCACGGCCCAGGCTCCGGCAACGTGCGCCTCATCTCCCCTAGCGCTTGCCTCGTCTCCACGAAATCTCCCAGCGCCGCTTCGCATGTAGCGCATTTCGCGGCATGCTCACGGGCCTCTTGTGACAAAATTCCCCGCCAGTCCCCGGCCTTGCTTCCCGGCGGCTCCAAAGGTAAACGTTCCAGCTGCTCTCGAAAACTCTCGCAACTGAATTCAACCATGGGGCGGTCCTTCATTCTTCGGTTACCTCGTTTCCTGCAAATTCCTGGTTCCGTCTTTGGTGCACACTCGCCGCGCGTTTCTTCCGGCGGATCATTTCCGCTACGCGTTGCCGCGCGCGGAACAACCTCACTTTCACCGTATTGCCGTTGATGCCAACGATTTCGGCGATTTCTTCCACCGTGAATCCCTCCACCTCCTTCAACGTCAACATGGTGCGATCCCGTTCTTCCAAGCAGCCCAGCCACTGTTCCAATTGCTGCCGCACTTCCAATTGCTCCGTAACATCGGGTCCGGGCCTGCTCTTCTGCTCCGTGCCCAGATACATGCTGGCTTGCTCTTCCGATAACTCCGACTCATACACCAGCGGCCGCACTTTCTTCTTTCGCAGCAGGTCCCAGCATTCGTTCACGGTGATCTTGTACAGCCACGTGCTAAAGGCCGCGCGCTGGTCGAACTTCTTCAGTGAGAAATACGCTTTCACGAATACCTGCTGGGAAATGTCCTCCACATCTTCCCGATTCCGCAGGATGCCGCCGGCCACCGCAAAGACTCGGCCGTGATGCTTCTGCACCAGCGTTTCGAACGCCTCCGCGTCCCCTTGCTGGGCTCGCCGCACCAGTTCCCGGTCGTCGCCACGCCGGGTTCCTCCGCCACCTGGGCCTGCTTCGGCCTTGGCTGCCACCGGGGCCTCCAGCGCTTCTGATTTTGGGACGTTTGGCATCCCTACTTGGTTACGATATTTTGTAGACCTTGTCCAGCGGCGGCACGGCCTTTTCTCCACAGCGCTTAGAAGTTCCTCTTGCAAACCGTTACTAACTGTAGAATACTCAAGTCATGATTATTGGTGACAGGCTTCGCGCTCTGCGCGAAGAAAAGAAACTCTCCCAGGGTGATATCGAGAAGCGTACCGGTTTGCTCCGCTGCTACATCTCCCGCGTGGAAAATGGCCATACAGTCCCCGCCATTGAAACGCTGGAAAAGCTGGCGCGCGCCCTCGAGTGCCCACTTTATCAACTCTTCTACGACGGTGAAGAGCCGCCCCAGTTGCCCAACCTGCCCAAGCGCAAGTCGTCCGACGACATCGCCTGGGGCAGCACCGGTAAAGAGGCGCGCTACCTGAACAAGCTTCGCCGCTTGCTCAGTAAAGCCGAAGATGAGGATCGCAAGCTGCTGCTCTACATGGCGCAGAAGATGGCCCATCGGTAGCAGCTTTTTTCGAAGCGCCCGCTTCGAAACAGACAGATGGGGACGCAAAAGGCCGCATTCCTATGGGTTTGCGGCTTTTTCGCTTTAGACTTCTATTAGGAGTTTCTAACCCCTTAGACTGCTTCTTGGAGTTTCGCTGCTTCCCCGTTAGGGCACCTTATTCCCACTCGATTGTGCTTGGTGGTTTGCTGCTGACGTCGTACACCACCCGGGTTACTCCCGGCACCTCGTTCACGATCCTTGTGGATATCCTCTCCAGTACCTCTCCCGGCAACCTCACCCAGTCCGCAGTCATGGCATCGTCCGACTGCACCACGCGAACCGCGACGGTCAATCCGTAGGTTCGCCCGTCCCCCATAACTCCCACGCTGCGCACAGGCAGCAGCACCGCAAAGGCCTGCCAGACCTCCTCGTACAGTCCGGCCCGCCGGATCTCCTCAACGACCACGGCATCAGCCTCTCTTAAGGTATCCAGGTCGTGACGACTCACTTCCCCTAATAACCGCACCGCTAGGCCGGGACCCGGAAACGGATGTTTCACCAATATTTCGTTTGGTAAATTGAGGTTTCTTCCAATCTTTCGGACTTCGTCCTTAAACAAATCACGCAGCGGCTCGATCAGCCCAAACGGCATCTTCTCCGGCAACCCGCCCACGTTATGGTGCGATTTGATGGTTGCGGAAGGGCCCTTAACCGACACCGACTCAATGACATCCGGGTAAAGCGTGCCCTGCACCAAGAACTTGATGTCGCCGTGCGCCTCCGTCTTTTGCAGGCGTTCCGCCTCGTCGGCAAACACTCGAATGAACTCATTGCCGATAATCTTCCGTTTCCTCTCGGGGTCGGCCACGCCCTTCAGTCGCGCGAGGAAATGCTCGCTCGCATCTACGCCTACGACGTGCAGCCCCAGCCGCTCGCGGTACATCTCCAGGGTATGCTCGAATTCGTTCTTCCGCAGCAGGCCGGTATTCACAAAAATGTTGGTCAGACGGTCCCCTATGGCCCTGTGAACAAGTACCGCCGCAACGGTAGAGTCCACTCCCCCGCTCAACCCGCAAATAACGTGGTGGGAACCTACCTTGGCCCGGACCGACTCCACCGTCTCCTCGATGAACGCCGCGCCATTCCACTTCGGCTCCGCCTTGCATACGGAAAACAAGTAATTCCTGAGGATCTCCGTTCCGCGCTCGGTGTGGTTGACCTCCGGGTGGAACTGCACGGCGTAGATCTTCTTTTCGGGGTTTTCCACAGCGGCGATGGCGTTGGAGGTCTTTCCAGTGGCATGGAAGCCCGGGGGCAATGAGAGCACGTGATCTCCGTGGCTGTTCCAGATCTTCAGACTGTGCGGGAAGTTCTTGAACAAATCGTTGGCGCCGCTCTCGATGCTCAACTGCGCCGGGCCGTATTCCCGCCTCCCTGCGGGTTCTACCTTCCCGCCTAGCTCCTTGGCGATCCACTGCATGCCGTAGCAAATGCCCAGGACCGGGATGCCCATCCTCAGGATGGCCGGATCGCATTTGGGGGCCTCTTTGTCGTAAACGGAGCTCGGACCACCGGACAGAATCAACCCCGCTGGCTGCAGCTTGCGAATTTCATCGAGTGACGTGGTGCACGGCAAGATCGCGCTGAAGACCTGTTGCTCGCGCACGCGGCGCGCGATCAACTGCGTGTACTGGCCGCCGAAATCCAGGACGACAATGCCGCCCTGCTCGGTCTTCAGGCTGGCCTGTCCCGTTTCGGCCTTGGTACTCGTGGCCCCGTCCATGCGCTTCGGTGCCTCCCTACGTTTCCTGATGTAGCGGCCGCCTTCTGAGCCGGGCGCCTTACGCAACACAAATCCGCAAGGTCGCCTTCAAGCTACGACTATATTCAACAACTTGTCGCGCACAAAAACTACTTTCTTTATCGTTTTCCCCGCGAGATGCGCCGCTATTCCTGCGTCAGCTTGGGCCATCTTCATGGCCTCGTCCTGCGAGATTCCCGCCGCGACCTTCAACTTCCCCCGTACGCGCCCGTTGACTTGGACGACGATCTCAACCTCTTCATCCTTCGCCAACTCGGCATTAAATGCCGGCCAGGCTTCCGTCCACAGCCCCTTGCTGTGCCCAAGCATCTCCCACAGCTCCTCTGCGAGGTGTGGGGTCATCGGCGCCATCATCAGCACCACCATTTCCAAAACTTCCTGGCGGATTTCGCCGCTCACGCCCTCCTCCGCGGCGTAGATTGCGTTTGTCAACTCCATGATCTGGGCGATCGCGGAATTGAAATGCCAGCGCGTTTCAAAATCCTGGCCGACGCGGCGCAGCGTCTGGTGCGCCTTCCGCAGCAGCGCCCTCTCCTTTTCGTTCTGGGCCACAACTGCTGGTGCCCCACTCTCGCTTTTTGAGGGTGGGTCTTCTCTCGCCACTCGCCACTCGCCACTCGCCACTGCTTTCCCATGCTTCTCCACGATCCTGTAAACCCTGTTCAGAAATCGCCAGGAGCCTTCGATGCTTTCTTCGCTCCACTCCAAATCCTTTTCCGGGGGAGCCGCGAACAAGGTATATAGCCGGCCTGTATCTGCTCCGTATTGCTCCGCCATGTCCAGCGCGCCGACGACATTGCCCGCTGATTTCGACATGGCCGTGCCGTCCTTCAGCACCATACCCTGGGTAAACAGCCGCGCCGCGGGCTCACTGTGGTTGATGAGACCAATATCGCGCATCACCTTGCACCAGAAGCGCGAATACATCAGGTGCAAGATGGCGTGCTCGATTCCCCCGATGTACTGGTCGATGGGAAACCAATAATCGGCTTTTGCGGAATCGAACGGGGCACGATCATTCCTAGGGTCGCAATAGCGGTAGAAGTACCAGGAGGAGTCCACGAACGTGTCCATCGTGTCCGTTTCGCGCCGCGCCGGACCACCGCACTTCGGGCACTTTACGTGCACAAACTCCGGATCCGTGGCCAGGGGCGACTCGCCTTCCCCCGTCAGCTTGGGGTTTGCAGGCAACACCACCGGGAGATCCTCGTCCGGCACAGGAACCATGCCGTCTTTTTGGCAATAAATCACGGGAATAGGCGTGCCCCAATATCTTTGGCGGGAAATTCCCCAATCGCGTAGGCGGTAGATGGTCTCTTTCTTGCCAAAGCCCCCGGCCTCGGCATCCGCAGCCATTTTCTCGATGGCCTCTTCCGATTTCAGCCCGGAATATGGACCGGAATTGATGCTCGTGCCGTATTCCGTGAAAGCTGTCTCGATTCGCATGCTTACCGAGCGAGGTGAGTGCCCTTCCTTGATGGAGGTCTCAATCCTCTCCTGAAAAGCCGGAAGGTGCTTCCTGAATTCCTCTTTGGTCGGAAAAACGACTGCCGGCTTCGGTAAACCGAACTTTGTCGCGAACTCGTTGTCGCGATCGTCGTGGGCGGGCACGGCCATGATGGCGCCGCTCCCGTACTCCATGAGCACGAAGTTTCCCACCCAAATGGGAATCTTCTCCTGATTGAACGGATTCAGCGCGTAGCGGCCGGTGAAGAACCCATCTTTCTCCGCGGTGGCGATGTCCTCCATCTTCACGGACGACTGGCGCATGTGCGCCAGCTTCGCCAACCGCTTCTCCGTCTCCTCGTTGTAGTGGCGGGTCTTTAGACCCGTGCTTTTCTCTGCCTCCACATCGGTAATCAGCTTCATCGTCAGCGGATGATTCGGCGCCAAAATAATCGCGCTCGCACCATAGATGGTGTCGATTCGCGTCGTGAAAATCTCGATCTTCTCTTTGCTGGAGGCTGTCGGCTGGTGGCTGTCGGCTGCCACTTCAAACCACACTTTCGCGCCAATGGATTTGCCGATCCAATTGCGTTGCATGGTGATGACGCGTTCCGGCCATCCGCCCTCGAGCAATTTCAGATCATCGAGCAACTGCTCGGCATACGCTGTAGTCTTCAAAAACCACTGCTCGATATCGCGCGCTTCGACTAACGTGTCTTCGTGGCGCCAGCAATAGCCGCCATTGATGACCTGCTCGTTGGCCAGGACGGTGCAGCACTTAGGGCACCAATTCACGCGGCTTTTTTTCCTGTAGGCCAAGCCGCGTTCGAGCATGCGCAGGAAAAACCACTGATTCCACCGGTAGTATTCCGGTTCACATGTCGAAATCTCCCGCCGCCAGTCGTACGAGAAGCCAAAGCGCCGCAGCACGCGCTGAAACTCGGCGATGTTATTGTTGGTCCAGATGCGCGGATGGGTTTGGTTTTTGATGGCGGCGTTTTCGGCGGGCAAGCCAAACGCGTCCCATCCCATGGGATGAAGGACGTTGAACCCTTTCATGCGCTTCACCCGCGCGACCACATCGCCGATGGTGTAGTTGCGCATGTGTCCCATGTGCAGCGTGCCACTGGGGTACGGGAGCATTTCCAAAACGTAGTATTTGTTTTTTTTCTTGGGTGCCCCGCCCTTCGTTTGTAAGGGTGGGTCCTGGGGTTCCGTTAAATCTGCCTCGCTCTCAAATACGCGGTTTTCTTCCCAACGCTTCTGCCACTTGGCTTCAATCTCCTGCGGCTTGTAATCCCCCACGTTTCTCCGTCCTGAATCTCAGTTTACCGTTATCAGTTCTGATCTCAGATATCGGATATCAGATATCCGATCTTGTTAACGCCAAGGCGCACAAGCTGAAGCCTATGCTACTTATTTCCTCCGTTTGGCTTTCCTGCCGTGCGCTGCGGGCAAATGCCGCGCGCTGAGCTTCTTGCCTTTACGCGCCATCATCTTCTTCATGGCGGGCGTGAGCATGGAGAAACCTTTTTCCGCTGCGGGCCCTTGCACTCCCGCCAACTCCCAAAGCTTGGCCACGTTCCTGCGGTCGTCGCCCGGGTCGTCGATGGGCGTCTCGAGCAAGAACGCGCGCCCCAGCAGTCCTTCGGGCGGCATGCTGCTTAAACGGGGATGGCGCAGAAACCGCTCAAAGGCCTGCGCGCCGATCTTCCCTTTGCCAAGGTGCTCGTGGCGGTCCACGTGGCCGCCCAGCGGTACCTTGGAATCATTCACGTGAAATACCGGCACGTTTTCCAGACCAATCGAACGATCGATGGCCTCGATGGTCCGCTCCAGACCTGCTTCGGTCCGAATATCGTAGCCCGCGGCGAGAAGGTGCGCCGTATCCAGGCATGCGCCCACGCGCAACTCGCGCAAGCGGTGGACGATTGCGCCCACCTCTTCCAGGCGAGCGCCTACCGAACTGCCCATGCCTGCGGTGTTCTCGATCAAGATGCGCAGGTTGCCCAAGGGCACGCGTCGCGCGGCTTGCCGAATGCTCTCGACGATGGATGCGACGGCACGCTCCACGGGCGCTTCGCCGCGCGCTCCCGGGTGCACTACCAGGAAATCCGCTCCTAGCGCGACTCCCCGCACCAACTCTTCATGGAACGCCTGGATCGAGCGGGTCCGCAGCATGGGTTGCGTGGCTGCCAGGTTCACCAGGTAATTGGCGTGGATGACCAGCGGCCCCAGTCGCAACTCTTCCCGGCGGGCGCGAAAGGCCCTCGCATCGCTCTCCGGAACCCGCACGGCCGCCGCCTGCCACATGCGCGGGCTAGCGGAGAAAATCTGCAGCGCGTTTGCGCCCAGTTTCCTTGCCGATTCCAACGCGTTTAGGTAACTCCCGGCAATCGAAGTGTGAATGCCGATGCGCCGGCTTCCGTCCAGCCAGTGGGGCGCTTGCGGCTCGGGTTCCGGGCCGGGGATGTACTCCTCATCGGGTTCAAAGATGGTGTTGTCTACCAGTGGATATTCAGGCATACCAATTCAAATCCGTCGCTATCTGTAAACTTTATATTGTAGCACACCGCAATTTTCGGCACTTCGGTGATTCGAGTGATTGACTTTAGCGTTCTCGGTTCCTAGACTTCGTTCTATGCCTCTCGATTGGAGCCAATGCGACGCCGTGGAGAGTGTGCCCGGCAAGGTTAGCGGAGCTTGGGTGTTTCGGGGCACTCGGATTCCGGTTTCGGTTGTTTTTGAGAACCTTGAAGACGGTCTGAGTCTGGCTGAGATCGTCGCTCTTTATGATGGCCTTACCGTCGCCAAGGCGCAGGCCGTGCTTGATTTCGCGCGCCGCAGCCTTGAAGTGTCCGCGCCAGCCCATTGATGCTCATCCTTTTCGACCAAGGCACACCCGTCGCTATTAGGCACTATTTGCCACGGCACGACGTCGTGACGGCACGCGAGCAAAAGTGGAGCATGCTTCCAATGGAGAACTGCTCAGGGTTGCAGAGGAAGCGGGTTTCCACGTTTTCGTCACCACGGACACGCATCTTTCGGAACAGCAGAATCTTCAGAATCGGAAGCTCGCCATTGTGGTTTTAAGCCGGAACCGTTGGAAATCGGTATTGGCGAAGATCCAGGAAGTTGTAGCCGCGATCGAAGCCGCGGTGCCGGGCTCGTACACGAAGGTCGAAATCTGACAGCGACGATGCCGCCCCGCAAGACCCGCACTGCCCCATTTTGCAATTAAATTCTCCCTTTACCGTCAATCGCGCCAGGCCATGCCGTCGGGGTCTTTGCCTGTCTCGAAGGTAGTGACGACGGCGAACGTCTCTAAATCCACCACGGCAACTTTGTTGTCGCCGCTTACGGCCACAAAGGCCTTTGACCCATCCGGGACGATGAGGATGCCCTCGGTGCTGCTGCCGAGATGCAGGCGCTTCGCTTCCTT
>Ga0187782_10000985_pt1 | contig 20303 bp, 17 predicted proteins | sample 0715_SJ02_MP15_2_FD_132454 | JGI IMG/M metagenome (GOLD analysis project Ga0187782, IMG submission 132454) | Tropical peat soil microbial communities from peatlands in Department of Meta, Colombia - 0715_SJ02_MP15_20_MG | ecosystem: Environmental > Terrestrial > Soil > Wetlands > Peat | place... | reverse complement strand
TTCATGGCTGCTTGAACAAAATCCACCGCGCCATCCCGCGCCTCCTCGACTATCTCGAAAACCTCAGCGTAGCGGCGCGGAACCTCCACACCCACGAATCCCGTCCAGGTGATGTCGAAATAAGCCGCCCCAGGCTTGTTCGTTTTTCCCCACACATCCAGCAACACGAAATCGTTGGCGCCAATGGGGTGGGAATCCTCACGCTGCGGCATGTAATGGGGGTTGGCGCTGTTTCTGTTGACCGCCGCCACTGGCCCTTCATCGGAGACCACGCCCGCTGCGTCAAAGACGCGCCGCATTGCTTGCTGCACGTCGTACTCGCTGATTCTCGTTCGAGAGCGCACCGCATCCCGAATGGCGGCGAAACCCGCCCTGACAGCGGCGTGCACCACCTTGCCTGCCTCCAAGTGCGTTGCCAGGGCATCCTGCGGCCATCGTGCCTCGAAGAGTTGAACCAAGTCAGCCGAGGTCACCACTTCCACCCCTAGACTTTTCACCAACTCAATCGTCACGGCGTCCACCAGGCCCACGTAAGGAATGTTGTTCAGAGGCGAATACTGCATCGCGATACGGCGCTTGCCTTCTAGAATCTTTTTCAGTCCCTCGTGTTGTTCTTTCCAGGAGGAGTACCGGAGCTCGCGTCCCGGCAAAGCTGCCAGGTTCTGCCGCTCCACACGGTGAACGAGCTTGCTCGGATCGCCCTCGGCAGGAATCAAGTAATACCACCGCCGCGTACACATGGGCGGATTGATCTTCAGTACCCGGTAGGCAATGGGGTCACGACGATGGTGGTCGTAAAACAACCAGCCATCCAATCCGCTTTCCCGAAGCGTTGATTGAATCAGGTCCAGTTCCATGTTCCCTCGCTTGAGTTCTCAGTTCTCAGTCGTCGGTTTTCCGCCGTCCTTTGTCGGTTGTCCGTTGTCAGTGGTCCGCAGTCGGCTGTCCGTCGTCCGTCGTGCTGAGAGCTGATAGCTGACGGCTTAGAGCTTCTTTTCGCTCGTCACTCATCACTTGTCGCTCGTCACGGCTCTTTGAAAAACGGCCGCCACTGTTGCGCTCTCGGTGGTGCGGTGAGCAAGCTCACGCCGATCAGACATAGCAGCGAGGCTGCCAGCGCGGGAAAGATCATGGGAACGGACGCCTCTAACCCGAACACCTTCCACGCCACTGCCACCACCGTACCCGCGCCGATCGAGCTTAATCCGCCGGCGGTGGTGGTGCGCTTCCAAAAGAAGGCCGCCACAATCGCAGGTGTTAATCCTGCCCCATACACATCGTAAGCATAGACCGCCGTGGCCAGAACCGAGGGCTGAAAACTCTGCGCCAGTGCGATGACCCCAAGCACCACCACGGTCATGCGTGAAAAAAACAGCAAGGCGCGATCGCTTGCACTCTTCGAGGACAAGCGTTGGAAGATGTCGTGAACGACGTTCGTTGCCGGCGAAAACAGATAATTGTTTCCGGTGGACAGCACTTTGGCGAACACCGCGCCCAGAAAAATGGCGCCCACCATCGGCGGGACTCCGTGGCGCGCCGCATAGGGCACAATCCCCCAAGCGGGAAGCTCGCCCGACTCGATTTCGTGGTGGAAAAGCACTCCTCCCACCATGGCTAGAAGCACAATGATCGTCTCCAGGAACAACGTCCCAACGATCCAGCCGACCACGGAAAGCCTAGCGTCGCGTTCGCTGCGGGCAGAAAAGAACTTCTGGTAAGAGCTCTGATTTCCCACCATCAGCGTGAAAGTCGGAAAGAAGTAGCCGAGCACCTCGCCCCACGTCATGCCGCCCCGAAGCGTGAAGTGACTGGGAGGCAACGCAGCATGTAGTGCGCTCCATCCGCCCGCCCGCAGAAGCATCGCTGGCAACGCGATAAGGCATCCCGCGGTGACGAGCAGCCCAATCGCCACGTCCGTGTAAGCAACCGACGACATTCCCGCCAGTGCCGTAAACAGTATAACGAACCCCGCCAGGATGAAGGTCCCCGTCCGCTCGCTGACTCCGAAGGCAAGATTCAGAATCCGCCCGCCCCCTCGGAACTGGTAGCTGACAATGGCCGTATAGGAAACAATGATGCAAAGTGTGCCCAAAACGCGCGCAATCGCGCTGTACCTCACCTCCAATAAATCAGGCACTGTGTACTGCGCGAAAGCCCGCGCGCGCCCGGCAATGAAATAGACTATCAACAGACCCGCCCAGCCGCCCGCCGGCAACCACAAGGATGCCAGCCCACTGCGATAAGCGAACTCTGCGCCGCCAAAAAGGCTCCCCGCCCCTATCCACGAGCACAAAAGCGTAAAAACCAGCACTGCCGCCGAGAGTTTACGGTCCGCCACCATGAAATCTGCATGGCTCTTGAGCTTCAGCATGCGCGTCACGCTTACCGTGAGCAGCACAAGAACGATCAGGATGAGGACCGTAGCGTAAAGCATAGTCAGTTTTCAGTCGTCAGTTTTCAGGTGTCAGTTGCTATTCGCCTCGCATTACGTTGAAGAGTGTAACACGAGCGCCGCTGAGGAGGGTACAAAAGGGTAGTGGCAAGGCCCGGGTTGAGACGCATCCGAGTATCTGGTAGAGTTCCTGAAGCAGCGATCGTGTAGCATGTTGGGATCACGTGTTCGCATGATCGGAGCCGGCTGGCTGAGCGCATTGGCTCTGTCGGCGGAAGGCGAAATCTGATGAGAGGCCTGGCTTGCAACCCAAGTCTCGTCATCCCCGCCCGATCGAAATCGGCCTGAAGGTGGTGTAATAATGCCAAACAAAATCAAGTCGTACTTTCTTCAAGTAGGGCACGCGTTGCGCCTGCGCGGCCCTCTTGCCGAGGACGTGCGGGCACGAACTTTGCACGGCCTGGTAGTCGGCCTGTTGATGTATATCTGGATCGTTCATATCCCGATCTTCATGCCGCTGTTTCTTGCCAGGAAAGCAGGCTCCGCAATTGCCAACCTCTTCCTAACACTGATTTATTTGATTACCCTGGGACTTCTTCGGCGCGGTTCGTTGCGGCAGGCCAGCAGGTTCTTTCTGGCGGGAACCTGGCTGGCGGCCACCGTGTTCATAGTCCTGGGCGGCGGAGTGCATAGTACCGCGCTCGTGCATTACGTGAACCTGCCGATTCTGGCAGCTTGGCTGCTGGGAGCTTCTGCGGCAGGAGTGACCACGGCGGTGTGTCTGGGTAGTTCGCTGGTGCTCGCAGTTCTGGAGCAGAGCGGTTATCACTTGCCACACTATTTTTTCGGCACGCCATTTGGCAACTGGAGTTCGGTGGCAATGGCGACGCTTGGGGCCGTTGTCCCCGTGCTTTTCGTTCTAAGCGCTCTTAATGAGGCCCTGGAGAAGCGCCAAGGGGCCGAGGAGGAGTTGCGGCGCGCCAACGAAAAGTTGGAACAGCGGGTGAAGGAGCGCTTTGCCTGCTCACGCCGGATTATCACGTCCCCTTTGCCAACCGTACATTCCGCGAAAAGTTTGGCGAGTCGCTCGGCCGTCGTTGTTATGAGTATTGTTTTGGGCGCACCGCACCGTGCGAGTTTTGCGAGTCCTATAACGTGCTGGAAACCGGCCAGCCGCATCATTGGGAAGTCAAGGGCGCGGACGGCACCGTGATCGATGCCTATGACTACCCTTTCACCGACGCAGACGGTTCGCCCATGATTCTCGAGATGGACTTTGACATTACCGAGGCCAAGAAGACAAAGGAGAATCTGGAAAAGGCCAGTGTCTACAACCGCAGCCTGCTCGAGGCCAGCCTTGACCCGCTGGTGACCATCTCGCCGGATGGAAAGATCACCGACGTCAACAAGGCCACGGAAAAGGTGACCGGGGATTCACGCCAAGAGCTGATTGGCGCCGATTTCTCAGATTACTTTACCCAGCCGGAGAAGGCGCGCTTGGGGTATCAGCGCGTGTTCAAGGAAGGATGGGTACAGGACTACGGACTGGAGGTCCGGCACCGTGACGGGTCCACCACGCCGGTGCTTTACAACGCCTCGGTTTTTCGCGACCAGAGAGGTGAAGTGGCTGGAGTCTTTGCGGCCGCGCGTGACATCACCACTCGCAAACGGGCGGAGGAAGAAGTTCGCAGGCTTAATGAAGAATTGGAACAACGCGTTCAACTGCGTACCGCGCAACTTGAAGCGTCCAACAAGGAACTGGAAGCATTTACGTATTCGGTTTCGCATGACTTGCGAGCGCCGCTGAGAGCCATGGACGGATTCTCCCGCATCCTACTGGAAGAGTATCGGCCCCACCTCCCGGCGGAGGCTCAAAAGTACCTTGACTTTGTCCGAAGCAGCGCGGGCCATATGGGGAAACTGATCGATGGTCTGCTCGCCCTCTCGCGCCTGGGCCGGCAGGAGCTGAATAAGAAACCTGTGGAAGTGTCTGAGATCGTACGGCTATCTATGCACGATCTGCGTGCCGACTGGGAAGGGAAACCTGTAGAGTTCCTTGTAGGGGCTTTGCCTGCCTGCGAGGCTGATCCTCTCCTGCTCCGACAGGTCTTTGTAAACTTGCTGTCCAACGCGCTCAAGTTCTCGCGCAAACAGGAGAAAGTCCGAATTGAAGTCGGAGCTTTGAAAGCGAGTGAATTAGCGCAGCCACTCATGGCCGGGGAGCCACAGGCAAGAGTGCCTGCGCTACCGGCATTGCCTCCCACGCTGGATCCCGATTCCTGGGTCTATTATGTGCGCGACAACGGTATTGGCTTCGATATGCGCCATGCCGACAAGCTCTTCGGTGTGTTTCAGCGCCTGCACCGGGAGGTGGATTTTGAAGGCACAGGCCTGGGCCTGGCGACGGTCCGGCAAATCATTCACAAGCATGGCGGCGAGACGTGGGCGGAAGGCGAAGTAGACAAAGGCGCAACCTTTTACTTCACTATCGGCTCACCAACTGCCGAGACAGCAGACTCTCACCCCGCAGCAGCGGCCTAGAATCTGTGGAGCGCGGCGGCCGAGCTTGCGGAGTTGCCGGCCTATGAAGAATGGAATGCCGGGGCATGTGTTTCTTGATAGAATCAACGAGAGCGAGAGGCGTGCCAAATGACCATCAAAACGATCCATGTTAAGAACTTCAAGAGCTTTAAGGAACTGCGGGTTGACCTGGGGAAGTTCAATGTCCTGATCGGGGCGAACGCCTCAGGGAAGTCGAACCTCATCCGGGTGTTCGAGTTCCTCCGAGATATTGCCAGGCACGGCCTGGACAATGCGATCTCGCTGCAGGGTGGGTCAGAATACCTCACGAATCTGAACTTCGGCACCGCCGAGAATCTTTCGATACAAGTCGTTTTCTCTCAAGAACGCGAAAGCGGATTCTTCATCATCGCCACGTCGAAAACTAGTAAGACCGACCTGGGAGTAGCGCCACTTGAGGTCACCTATGGCTTCTCGATCGCTTTTGCGAAAAAGGGGGTCGGATTCGAAGTTGCTGACGACCGCTTAGCGTTTAGGGGTGAGTTCCGCACCTTCGAGCGGGACGGACAAGGCCAGGCACGAAGGCCCCTCGGCCTGGGCAGCGTGGCCGTTTCCAGGGACGGGGACAAGGTGAGCGTTAAACCAACGCTGCCCGAAGGTCTTTCATCGGACGAATACGAGATCTCGCCCTGGTTCTTGGGGGAAACGGTTTCAGCCCGTTCACTCATTCTCGTACATTTTCCGTTCTTCATCGGACCCGCTTTCGGTAACATCGCGATATACGACTTCGACCCGAAGCTCCCCAAGAAGGCAACGCCGATCACTGGAAGGGCAGATCTGGAGGAAGACGGCAGCAATCTGGCCATCGTTCTCAAGAACATTATTGAGGATAGGGGTCGGAAGCGAAAGCTGCGCAATTTCTTGGGCGACCTTCTTCCCTTCGTTACGGGCCTCGAAGTCGAAAAGTTTGCGGACAAATCACTTCTCTTCAATCTGAGGGAGACTTACGCGAAGAAACAATCCCTGCCTGCCTCCCTTATCTCTGACGGAACGATCAATGTTACTGCACTCATAGCGGCGCTGTATTTTGAGAAAAAACCTGTGGCGATCATTGAGGAACCCGAACGAAACATCCACCCTTCCCTCATTTCAAAGGTCGTGGCAATGATGAAAGACGCTTCCCAGGGGAAGCAGGTCATCGTCACCACACATAATCCCGAGGTCGTTAGACATGCCGACATCGGCGACGTTCTGCTAGTCTCCAGAAATGGGGAGGGCTTCTCGACTATTACCAAGCCGTCAGAGAATAATGAGGTTAAGGTATTCCTTCAGAATGAGATGGGGTTAGAGGAACTCTTCGTCGAAAACTTGCTTCACGCCTGAGATGCCCTACACGAGACTATTCCTGTTGGTTGAAGGGGACGACGACGCAAGGTTTGTCGAGCGCGTCGTTGTTCCAGCACTCGGCTCTCGCTACAATTGCGTCCAAGCCTGGAAGTTTGCTCAGAAGAAGCCGGAAAAGGTAAACGCATTTCTGAGAAGCATCAAGGCGATGGGCGCCGATTACCTTCTGCTCGGTGACCTTAACGCGCACGCATGTTTCCCGAAGAAAAAGGAGGCTCTGCTTCAGGCGTTCATAGAATTGGAGAGCAGGAATACCCTCATCGTTGTCAGGGAAATCGAAAGTTGGTATTTAGCCGGCCTGAAAGACGACAATCCACTGGGCGTCCAAGCGCCAACAGACACGAGCGGGGTCACCAAAGAGCAGTTTAATGACACCATGCCGAAGGGCTACGACTCGCGCATCGCCTACATGATCGAGGTTCTCAAACACTTCGACATCCGCATCGCCACCACGAGAAACCCCTCTTTCCATTATTTCGCCAAGCGATGCGGGCTCCTTCGGTCCTAAGCTTGCCCTCACGATTCACTCCGGATGCTCCGTGCGACCTCGCAGGAGGTCTATGGCGTGGGGTAGAAGGTCGATGATGCTCGCGAGCGACGCGCAGGCGCCGCGCGGGCTGCCCGGAAGGTTCACAATAAGTTTATCTTTCCCTGCTCCTACAATCCCACGCGAGAGCGCCGCCCGAGGGGTTTTCTTCATTCCTTCCGCGCGCATGAGTTCGGCGAGACCCGGGATCTCCTTCTCGATGACCGCGCGAGTGGCCTCCGGGGTGACATCGCGCGGCCCGAGTCCAGTGCCCCCAGAGGTGAAAACGGCATCACAATCATCGCCGTCAGTCCAGGCCAGAAGCGTCTCTCGAATGCGGGTTGCATCGTCTGGCAAGACCTCGATTGCGCCAACTAGCCATCCTCGGCTTTCTAGCAACTCTCGAACTGCTGGACCGGAGCGGTCCTCCCGCCTGCCGCCTGCTGCGGCATCACTCAGCACGAGGATTTTTGCGCGAAGAGGCATAGGAGCTTTCAGCCGTCAGCTTTCAGCCATCAGCAAGAACATCCGCGTTGCCTTCGATTGCTGACGGCATATTCCTCGCTCTGGTAGGGGCAGGCCTTGTCCCCGCCCTGGGCGACCACAAGGATCGCCCCTACAGCGTGCTTTCAGCCATCAGCACAACATTTGCCATTTGAATTTTGAATTTCATTTCTGGAACTAGCAAATCAAATGGCAAGGGTCAAATGGCAAATGTGGGGAGCAGCAGAAGCTACCGCGGGGCGCGGTAGTTGCCGCTCTTTCCCCCGCTCTTTTCGAGCAGCTTGATGTTAGTGATCTCGATTCCCCGGTCGATAGCCTTGCACATGTCATAAACGGTGAGCGCCGCGACGGTCACTGCCGTGAGCGCTTCCATCTCGACCCCAGTTGAGCCGGTTGAGGTCACCGTCGAGGAAACCAGCACGCCATTCTTGCGAAAACCCGCTTGGACATCAACATGGCTTAACAAAAGCGGGTGGCAAAGCGGGATTAGCTCCGCGGTGCGCTTGGCCGCGCTGATGCCGGCAATACGCGCGATTTCGAGCGGGTCTCCTTTGGGATTTCGTCTCGCGGCGCGAAGGGTGCTAGGGCTCATCTTCACCAACGCGCTAGCTGAAGCTCGGCGTAAGGTGGGAGGTTTGGCAGAGACATCCACCATGCGGATGCGACCCGCTGAATCGTAATGCGTGAGCTCTTTGGGCATGCTATCCACCGCCTCAAGGAGTCAGAAGTCAGAAAAGGGGCTGGGGACTGGGGGCTAGGGAGAAACTAACCCTCGGGCACAGGCTATGTTCCCCAGCATTGCACCTTCCGCCTACCGCTTACTGCCCTCCGCTTCCTGTTCTTCCCTAGCCCCCAGTCCCTAGCACCTAGCCCCTGCTCTTTTGGCATTCCACCTTGCGCTTACCGCCTCCTACCCTCCGTTTCCTGCTCTTCCCTAGCCCCTAGTCCCGAGAACCCAGCCCCTGCCCTTTGGGCATCACGTCCACCCAATCGCCCGCCGCGAGTTCAGTCTGGTCAGGATGAATCACCAGAAAACAATTAGCAGCGGCAATGCCAACCAGATCACCAGAACCCTGCCAGCCGACGAGTTCAACAACCGGGTCCCGGTTCTGAATCCAAACCCGTGCGGGCATAAACATAGTCAGGCCAGCCTTTTGCCGGCAGGGGCTCGCCAACCGGGCGCGCAAAAAAACCGGAGGCTCGAACCCCGCCCCACCTAAAAGGGCGAGAGCCGGGCGCACAAATAACTCGAAGGTGACGAAAGTGGAGACCGGATTACCAGGAAGGCCGAAGAAAAACAGTTCGCCGACCCGGCCAAAGACCAGTGGCTTTCCGGGACGGATGGCCACTCCCTGGAAGAAGAACTCTGCGCCCAACTCAGCCAGGACTTCTTCCACCAGATCAAATTTGCCCATTGAAACCCCGCCGCTCAAAAGGAGCAAGTCTGACTTCAGCCCCTGTTCGATCATCTTCCTGAGCACGTCCCTGCGGTCGGGAGCGATGCCAAGCTGTGTAGGCGCGCCGCCCGCCGCGGAAACCTGGGCGGCCAGGGTCACGGCATTGCTATTCCGAATCTGAAACCATTGCGGGGGCTGCTCGACCGGCACCACTTCGTCGCCGGTAGGCAAAATAGCCACACGGGGCTGCCGGTAAACCGCGACCGTGGCCTTCCCTACCGCAGCGAGCAACCCTATCTCCGCCGCCTGGAGCCAACTGCCACGGGGCAGGATGCGCGCGCCCATTGCGGCTTCACTGCCTTGAAGCACGACGTTTTCCCATTGCCGGACACTTCGCTGGATTTCAACACAATCACCCACGGACCGCGTGTGCTCGACCATCACTACGGCGTCCGTGCCAGCCGGCAAAGGAGCCCCAGTCATGATCGAGACGCACTGGCCTGAGCCCACCACCGCTTCAAAAGATCGTCCCGCTGGCACTTCGCCCACGCACCGAAGGACGGCAGGCAGCACGCTCAAATCAGCAGCACGCAACGCATAACCATCGCGAACGGCCCGGTGAAAAGGGGGCAGATCGCGATCCGCCATCACATCTTCTGCCAAGACTCGTCCGCGCACCTGGTCCAGGGGCACAGTATCAATAAGAGGCCTGGGATTGGCCCCGCTAATTCTTTCCTGGACAATTACTAGGGCCTGTTCGTATGTGACTACCATTGTCATTGCGTGAGCCCGAATTCGCAGACTGAGAGGCCGCGTCCGTTCCCGCCCACTAGCTTGACGCTGCTTAGGTCACGCCTGCCCGGAAGCAAAAAGCTGCGCTTGACGATTGCTTCACTCTGATGCTTAAGCCTTTCCCAAGTTACCCCTCACCCGGCCCGCTCCGGCTGGTGAGAGCGCCGGCAGCGGGCCACCCTCTCCCCTCGGGAGAGGCGGGCACCGAAAGGACATCGGATAGTAGCCCTCTCCCCGTCTGACTTGTGAATTCGCGTTCAGCAAATACGGCTTCTGAAATGGCTATCCTCAAGCCAGAGAGCCTGGGCACGCTCCGGGCCCGTTGAAACCATGGCAATCTCCACACCCACCTGGCTGGAAAGAAATCGCAAATAGTCCTTGGCTTTCTGCGGCAGCTTGGAGAAGTCTTTTAGGCCGAAAGTGGGCTCGAGCCAGCCCGGTAAGATGCGATAGTGGACTTGCACGCCCTCCAAGGTTTCAGCGTCCGGTGGGAAGTCCGTGAATCGCCTGCCCTGGTACTCATAGGCCAAGCCCACCGGAATCTCTGCAAGGCTGTCCAGGATGTCGAGCTTGGTGATGATGAGCGCCTCGAGATGATTCAAACGCGCGCTGTAGCGGGCTGCCGGCACGTCAAACCAACCACAGCGACGCGGTCGTCCGGTGACCGCGCCATACTCTCCTCCACGTTCCCGAATCTTCTCACCCTCAGGGCCCTTGGCCTCGGTGGGGAAGGGGCCGCTCCCCACGCGCGTGGCATAAGCTTTTGAAACTCCCACTACGGACCCGATGCGCGTCGGCCCCACGCCCGTGCCTGTACAAGCTCCCCCCGCTGCGGCGCTGGATGAGGTCACGAAAGGGTAGGTCCCGTGATCCAAGTCCAGAAGCGTTCCTTGCGCACCTTCGAAGAGCACTCGCTTTCCTCGATCGATCTCGGTATTCAGATACGCAGAAACGTCCGCGAGAAAAGGCACAATCTGCGGGGCGAACTCCAGACACTGATCAGCCAGGGCTACCGGATCAAGGGCGGCGCCTCCGAACAATGCCGAGGCAATTCGGTTCTTCTCCGCCACTACTTCGCTGCAGCGGCGGCGGAACAATTCCGGGTGGCGAAGATCGCCTGCCCGGAGCCCACGCCGGCCGGCTTTGTCCTCATAAGAGGGACCAATCCCTTTAGCTGTCGTGCCGATTCTTCCTACCCCTCGCGCCTCTTCTGCAGCCACTTCGTGAGCTCGGTGGTAGGGTAAAATCAGGTGGGCGCGATCGCTGATGACCAAGCGCCCATCCACTCGTACACCGTTTCCCTCCACAGCTTTGATCTCGCGTAGCAAGGCTTCGGGGTCGACTACAACTCCGTTTCCGATGACGGCGGTCTTATCTGGCCGCACGATGCCTGTCGGGAGAAGCTGGAGAATGAACTTCTTGCCGCAGACGTAGACCGTGTGGCCAGCGTTGGCGCCGCCCTGGTAACGAGCCACAATGTCGAAGCGCTCCGCCAACGTATCGACTACCTTACCCTTGCCTTCGTCGCCCCATTGGGCGCCCACGACAACCACATTTGCTGCCATGTTGATCCCTTAAGAAACCAGAAGGCGGAAGTCAGAATTCAGGCGCCTAAACCGCGCTTCTTCCCTAACACCCGCTGTTTGGTTTTTTCCCTGACACCCGGCACCTGACACCCGCCGGTCAGAGGTGCTTCTCGAGCATCTTGCTGATGGCCTCTTTGGACGCGGCACCCGCGATCTGCTCCTGGATTTGACCGCCTTTGAAAAGAAGAAGGGTGGGAACGCCTCGGATCTTGTATTGGCTGGTAAGGGAGAGGTTTTCGTCCACGTTCAGTTTTCCAACCTTGGCCCGGCCGGCATAGGCCTCCGCAATTGCATCGAGGGCAGGCGCCATCATCCGGCAGGGCGCGCACCACGTTGCCCAAAAATCGACGAGAACCGGCTTGTCGGATTTCAAGACTTCCTGCTCAAAATTCTGCTCAGAAAACTCCAGGGTATGACCGCTCGCCATCTTTTCAAAACCTCCGCCGAGAAGTGATCCCTAGCCAGCTATCCGTTCGAGGTCTCAGCCTCGAATTCAGGAGTGTCCTCGCGTGTCTGCAAGGCTTGATAGATCTCCAAATACTTCTCTGCCGACCTTCCCCAGGAAAAATCCATGCGCATTCCGTTATAGACTAGTTGCCGCCAAACCTCGGGCTGGTGATAGGCGGCGATAGCCTGCTCGATGGTTTCGAGCAATGCCGAGCCTGTGTACTCGCTGAACTTAAAGCCCGTGCCTGACTGGCCGTCAAAAGCCTCGACCGTATCATCCAGGCCACCCGTGGCCCTTACGATGGGTACTGTCCCATATTTCAGGCTATAAAGCTGGTTCAGCCCTCCGGGCTCGTACCGCGAGGGCATCAAGAACATGTCTGACCCGGCCTCAATCTGATGCGCCAGCGTGTTGTCGAAACCCACAGCCACCAGGAACTTGTCGGGATACATGGCGGCCATGTCCCGGAAAAGGTCTTCGTAAACAGGGTCGCCCGTTCCCAGCGCCACAAGGTAAAGGTCCCAAGCCGCAAGCTGATCCGCGATTTCCGCGATAAGGTCGAAACCCTTCTGGGGCACAAATCGGGATACGATGCCCAGAACCGGCCGTTCTGCCACCGGCTGTCTCACTCCCATTCTTTCCAGTAGCGCCTTCTTGCAAGCTATCTTGCCGCTCATATCTTCGGGACTGTATCTGGCCGGAATCAGCTTATCCGTGGTCGGATTCCAGACACTGTAGTCGACGCCGTTCAGAATACCCCGCAGGCGGTCCCTACGCGACCGGTAGACTCCCTCCAGGCCACAGCCGAACTCCGTCGTTTGGATCTCCTCCGCATACTTCGGACTGACCGTGGTGAAGAAATCCGAAAAGACAATTCCGCCTTTCAGGAGGTTGACTTTTCCGTAGTATTCCAGGAAATCCATCGTGAATAAACCTGCATGCAGAGAAATTTGTGGCAGGATACGCGCCGGGAAAAGCCCTTGGTACCCCACATTATGAATGGTGAAAACCACGGAAGTGTTGCGGAAGAAATCGTCGTCTTGGTAAAGATTGCGCAGATAGATGGGAACCAAGGCGGTCTGCCAGTCGTGGCAGTGGATGATATCCGGCGGGGTCGCCGACCGCTTAATCAATTCCAACGCAGCAAGACTGAAGGCTGCAAAACGTGTGGCATTGTCCGGATAATCCTCACCGTCCTCCTGGTACAGTCCTGCGCGGTCAAAAAGTGAGGGGCATTCGACGAAAAACGTCTGCACCTTGCCCGCCGCGCCGGCGTTCTGAACGGAGGCAAACTTGAAACCGGCGTCCAGCGGGAGGGTTAAACTTTGCATCTTGGGTTCAGGCTTACCCGGCTTGGTCATCCGGTAGCGTGGCAGCACCACATCGAGTTTAGGGCCCAGCTTTGCCAGCGCTTTTGGAAGTGCCCCGACCACGTCGGCCAGTCCGCCGGTCTTCGAGAAGGGCACACCTTCAGGAGCTACGAAGACGACACGCACTAATTTACCCCCTAAGATGCCTTAGAGATACCTGCTCTTGCTGTGCCTCCGTAAGTTAAGTTAGAGGATGCTCAGCGAGCTTGTCAAGCTGTAGGGAAAGCTAGTAGTGTCCCAATTGGGCCGTAACGCCGGCTTCCAGCCGGCACTGGAGCCGCCAAGATGGCGGCGCTCCGCCCAAATTAGGACAGCACCGGAAAGCTTGCCGCGTGGATTCTCGCTTTCTTGTGAGTACCTACGACTTGCGACAACCCTCCCTCGCAGCACTGCTGGCAAAATGACAACAATACTGGTTTTGCGGTAAGATGGCGCTTCCGATTGTAAATGGGCAGACGCGTTCGAGAAATCATCAGGTGCGAGCCCGCGGTCGGTCGTCCCCTCAAAGGCTTTCCAATCCAGAGGGGGGTTGTCTTTGACAGTTCGGCCCCTTCAGGGCCGGATCTCTCTTGTTGCTTACCATCCCGTGGGTTTCACCCACGGCTACCTAAAGCAGTTCCCGACCGGGAGCGAGCCAAGTACGGAGGAATAATGGAATCATCGCCCAAGGAAAAACTTTACGACTTCAAACCCCAGCATCCATTTTTCGTGGGAATAGATTCGGATGGCTGTGTATTCGACAGCATGGAGATCAAGCACAAAGAGTGCTTCATCCCCAACATCATTAAGTATTGGAAACTCCAGGCCATCTCGAAATATGCGCGGGCCGCCGCCGAGTTCGTCAACCTCTATTCGAAGTGGCGGGGCATCAACCGCTTCCCTGCCCTGACCAAGACCCTTGAGCTGCTGCGCGACTGGCCAGAGGCAATGCGGCGTGGCGCGGCGATCCCCGATGTCACGAGCCTCCAAGCATGGATCGATTCCGGCGCGACGCTGGGGAACCCCGCGCTTGAAACCGAGGTTGCTAAGACGGGCGACCCCGTGCTGAAGCAGGCCCTGGAGTGGAGCCGGGCGGTCAACCGGGCCATCGCCGATATGGTGGAGGGAGTTCCCCCCTTCCCCTGGTTCCGGGCTTGCGCTGAGAAACTTGTGCCACAAGCTGACATCATCTGCGTGTCAGCTACCCCGGGCGAGGCTCTGGAGCGAGAATGGCAGGAGCACGACATCGCCAAGTACGCCGCTCTCATCGCCGGTCAGGAAATGGGCAGCAAGAAGGAACACTTGAAAATTGCCGCGGGAAGTAAGTACCCCAAAGATTGCATCCTCATGATGGGCGACGCGCCCGGCGACTTGGCCGCCGCGCGCGCCAATGGCGCCTTGTTCTTCCCCATCAACCCCGGCCACGAGGAGCAGTCCTGGGAGAGGTTCTATCGCGAGGGCATCGAGCGCTTCTTTAGCCAAGCCTATAGGGGCAGCTACGAAGCCTCGCTCATCGAGGAGTTTGAGAAGTTGCTGCCCGAAAAGCCACCGTGGAAAGGCAGGGACTAGGGACTGGGAGCTAGGGGCAAGATGACTCATTGCCTTCTATGCGTGGTGAGAGCCGTTTCAAATGGCAAAGAGCGAATGGCAAATGCATCTGTCCGCCGCCTACTCTCCTTCCCTCGTCCCTAGCCCCAACCCCTAGCCCCCAGCCCCTAGCCCCTAATTTCACGGTTCGATATCCCCAATGCTCTTGACAACCCGTGTCGGCTGGTAAGGAAAGCGGCGGACATCCTCCTCACGGGTAACTCCGCTAAGGACCAAAATCGTCTCCATCCCGGATTCAATCCCGGTCACGATATCGGTGTCCATGCGGTCGCCAATCATCACGGTGTGCTCGGAATGAACTCCCAGGTAGTTCAATGCCAGCCGCATCATGAGCGGGTTTGGCTTGCCGATAAAGAAGGGGCTCACGCCGCTCGCACGCTCGATAAGCGCCGCCATGGCTCCGGTGGCTGGTACCATGCCGTCCTCTGCGGGGCCCGCGGGATCGGGGTTGGTAGCGATAAAATGGGCTCCCTGGCTGACCAAACGGATGGCCTTGGTAATCTGCTCAAAATCGATGCTGTTGGTCTCTCCCAGGACGACATATTCCGGGTCATGGTCCGTAATGATGTAGCCCACATCATGGATGGCATCTGTGAGCCCGCTCTCGCCGATCACAAAGGCCGTACTCTGCGGGCGCTGTGCCTGTAGAAAACGAGCGGTGGCCAAGGCCGACGTGAAAATTTGCTGAGGAGGAATCTCGAGCCCGATCCACTGGAGCCGATGGGCGAGGTCACCGGGGGTGTAGCGCGGGTTATTCGTCAATACCAGGTACTTGGCGTTCAGCTCTTTCAACCGAGCGATGAACTTCTCCGCACCGGGAACGATGGCCGTTCCGGTGACGAGCACTCCATCCATGTCCATCAAGTAGTTCTTCGAAGGCTCCATACCTCCTCCAGGTGTCAGATATCGGGTTGCGGGTGCCAGAGACTGGAGCGAACAGTAGATCTGTAGGCAGTAGGCAGTAGGCAGTAGGCAGTAGGCAATAAGCAGCAAGCGGCATACCGCGGGCGGTGAGCAGGAGCCTGCCCGGAGAACCTTAGCCTGGGTCCTCAACTCCCCGCTGCTCACCGCGGCACCGTCTTGCGCCAATCCCATTCTATCTTTCTACTGCGGAAAGGTCTTTCCCCAGCCCCTAGCCCCCAACCCCTAGTCCCTAGCCTCAAAACTCACTATCTTGGAAATAAGCGTTCGATATGTATTGCGACACCATTCTCTGAGTGTTGAAGAACGAACCATTGACGGCAATGGCGGAACGCATAATTGCGGCATACGCCTTTGGCCGGCCATAAAACATGGGGAGAATTATCATCTCAAACTTGGCGTACAAGGAAGCAGCCTCGGCCTCCTCGTTGTCCGCGGACTCCGCGCCGTAGCCGATCGACCAGCCGGTATAGCCCTCCAAACAACCCTCCACCCACCAGCCGTCGAGGATGCTAAAACTGGGCACGCCGTTGAGCGCGGCTTTCATGCCGCTGGTGCCTGAAGCCTCTTGTGGGCGTTTGGGGGTGTTCAACCAAAGGTCAACGCCGCTGCAAAGCAAGGGCGCCCATGTCCAGTCGTAGTTGGGCACATAAACAACCTTGATCGTATCCTTGAGAGACTCGCTCACCTGGAAGATCCGCCGGATCAGGCCCTTCCCCCCACCGTCATTCGGATGAGCCTTTCCACCATAAATGACCTGGAAGGGGCCGACGTTGCGCGCAATCCACTTCAATTGCTCGGGCTTCCAAAACAGCAGGTCCGCGCGCTTGTAGGTGGCTGCGCGTCGGGCAAATCCGATGGTCATGACCTTCTCATCGAGTTGCACACCCGTGCGCTTGCGGACCTCCTCTATAAGCGCGCGCTTGGCCTGCCCGTGGGCGGCGCGAATCTCTTCGAGAGGAATGCCAATGGCATAGCGCAGATACAGATTGTCCCGCCGCCACTCCGGCATGTGACGGTCATAGAGGTCGCGCAAAGGCGGCGCAGTCCAGGTAAGTCCGTGCACGCCGTTAGTGATGGCTCGGACCGAATAGCTGGGAAACATGTGACGCGAAACTTCGCCATGCTGCATCGCCACGCCGTTCACATAGCGGGAACCGGCCAGGGCCAGATAAGTCATGTTCAGATTCCCGTCCAGACAGGCGTTTAACGACTGGAGGGCTGCCGCGCAGTCTTCGCCCAACACTTGCGAGACCATGTCGAGGGGAAACTGATCATGGCCAGCGGGAACCGGCGTGTGGGTTGTGAACACGCACTTATGCCGAACTGCAATAAGGTCTTCCGGTTTGGCTTCGCGGACATTGCGGCCCGCCATACGCTGGCCCACCAAGGCCAGCACCAGCAGGGCAGCGTGCCCTTCATTCAGGTGATAACTGGAGATGTGGTGGTGCCCCAGCTTGGGGAGAATGGCCACCCCTCCCATCCCCAGCACGGCCTCCTGGCAAAGGCGATAGTGGAGGTCGCCGCCATAGAGGTGATCCGTCAAGGTCTGGTCCCAGGACGAGTTTTCCGGCAGCCCCGTATCGAGCAAATAAACCGGGACGACATCCCCTCCGATCCCTTCCACCAGATAACGCCAGGCGCGCACCTTGACTACGCGTCCTTCGAGTCGGACGGACACCACGGGCTTCATCAACTCCAACTTCTCTTCCGGATTCCAGGTGGCTGGAGACTCGGTCTGATTGCCCCGCTCGTCCAGTTGTTGCGCAAAATAACCCTTGCGGTGAAGCAGACTCACCGCCACCATCCGTACCCCCAGATCGGCGGCCGAGCGCAACGTGTCGCCGGCAAGCATTCCCAGGCCGCCACTGTATGTCGGCATGGCCGGATCAAGGGCTACTTCCATTGAGAAGTAGGCAACCCGCGAGGGTGTGGAAGGGGGAACCATAAGGACCTCACTCAATAAACCTGCACTCTAAAGCCATCGGCTCGATTCCGAGCTGGATAAATACCACTAAGGCCTTCCTGCAACAACCGCGAATTGTAAAGGCCGCTCGAAACCGCAACAAGGGAACTTAACACCGTTCGCATAGTCTCTGCAAGCGCTTCAGGAGTCTGTGTGAAAACCTCGAATTGTAGCGGCGGTCTATGACCGCCGGTCTTGAGAATCAACAGATTCGGCGCTCATAGAGCGCCGCCACAGCGCAGGAAGGCCGGTTTTCACACAGACTCTTCAGGCCCCAGTCATTCCCGCCAAGCCCAGAAGCTGTTTCAAGTGGTAAGATAACCAGTGATCAAATGGCCGCGGCGGGGAGATGACGCATGGATTACACCTACGAAGACATTGCGAAGATGATTGACCACTCTTTACTGAATCCTGGCCTGACCGATGTAGAACTCGAGCAGGGATGCCAACAGGGCTTAGATTACAACTGTGCCAGCGTCTGCATTATGCCGTATTACTTGAGGCGGTGCGCGGAGGTCCTACGAGGCAGCACGGTCAAACCCAGCACCACGATCGGCTTCCCACACGGTGGTCATACTACGGCCATCAAAGTCGCGGAGGCGAAACAGGCCCTCGCGGACGGCGGCGAGGAGCTGGATATGGTTGTGAACATCAGCAAAGTTCTCAGCGGCGACTGGGCCTACGTGCGCGACGACCTCAAGGCCGTCATTGAGCTCACTCACGACCGTGGCCGAAAAATCAAGGTCATCTTTGAGAACTGCTACCTGAAAGACGAGCACAAGATCCGCCTCTGCGAAATCTGCGGCGAGTTGAGAGCCGATTGGGTAAAAACCTCGACCGGCTATGGCAGTGGGGGCGCAACATTGGAAGATCTGAAGCTGATGCGGGCGCATTCACCGGCGCACGTCCAGGTGAAAGCGGCGGGCGGCGTGCGGGATCTCGACCGGCTGCTCGAGGTCCGCGCCCTCGGGGTCACACGTGTCGGCGCCAGCCGTACCGCCGCCATCCTCGAGGAGTGCAAACGCCGGCTCGGCCAAGTGTCGGGTGCCAAGCAAAGTGTAAGGGGTACAGCGTAAAGGGTAAAACGGCGGGTCTCAGGCGCAAGGAACGCAAAGGTATGACGTGCCGCGCACCAGGATTCCGAAAAGGGTCCATGAATCCAACCCTTACGCTTCGGACTTTAACCTTTACCCTTTACCCTTTACACCTTTTGGCACCCGGCACCTACTTCGTAGCGCCCTTCAGCCTCTTGCGCTGTACATCCAGAGCCTCTGGAGCGCGCGTAGCCATCCACTGTTCATATTTACGGGCAAGCGTCTCCAGGTTCTTCCAGGCGAGGGGATTCTTGCGGGCCTCCCTTATAGCAGGCGCCAGATGCCTCACCTTTTCCCAAGCCAGCCACAATTCCCCCGTGTTCTCGAAAAACAGATCCTCCTTGATCAGGCCGTGATTCACCAGGGAAGCAGCCATGTCCCAGTAACTCACAGCCATGCGAAAGAAGGTGTTCTCCTCAGATCCCAACGGGAACTGCCTTTCAAATTCTTCCAGCGAATCAACTTGAAATTTCCCGATCAACCACTCCCGCGCCCGGCGCAGCTTTTCTTCCCGGCGCAGTTCATAAAGCCGCAGTAGCAGTTCAGCATCGTAATTATCCGGACTTTCTCGCACGTTGACCTCCTTCGATCTTCGAATTTCGATTTTCAGCTTTCCCGGTTTCCCGACTCTCGGGCAAGGTCGGCAAGCAGCTTTCGAACCTCACTCTCGATCAAATCCCGCACGTCCCGAAAATAGTCCCGTTCGAGCAAGTAGGGGTCCGGGATGTGCCACTGAATCAGTCGTCCCTTAAAATCCGCCGGGAGACGACAATTCACCCCGTACCCCATCTCCACCACAACGTCCATCTCGGAGATCGGCACGTCCTCCAACCCTTTCGACCAGTGCCCCGCGAGCGTGAGACCCTTTTCGATCAGGACTGCGCACGTGTCCTGGCTAATCATACCCAGCGGGTGCGTGCCGGCGCTGAAAGCCTGCACCTTTCCCTCGCCGAGCTTATTGGCTAGTGCCTCCGCCATTTGGCTGCGGCAGGAGTTGCCGTAACAAACGAAAAGAATGCGCAGGCGGTTCCCTTTTACACTGTCTTGCATATACAGATTCATAGCACAAGTGCGGATGATACGTCACGCCCGGCTGGAAAAGAGGGGGTGAGTTCGATATACATTGCCATCGGGGAGGGTCTTTATGCTAAAGACGAGTACGAATGGGGTGAGGGCTTGTTGCCAGAGATAAGAGGGAATGTTGGCACAACCTCGAAGGCCGGTAACAAAGCCGTGGATTGACCTCTGCCAAGTTTGGGGAATGCCGAATCCAATTTCCCGACTCCTACTCGTATCTCAACGCCACGATGGGATCAACCTTCGTTGCTCGGCGCGCGGGAATGTAAGTGGCAATAGCCGCGATAATTGCCTGCAAGACAATGGAGATGCAGATCGTTAGCGGATCTCCCTGACTGACTCCGTAAAGCTGGCTCGAGATCAGCCGCGAAAACACAAGCACGAGTGGAATCCCGATTAGGACTCCCAGCCCCACGATTTCCAACGATTCTCGCAGCACCATCCACAAAACCTGCGACCCACCTGCACCGAGCGCCATGCGAACTCCAATTTCGCTGGTCCGCCGTGCCACAGTGTAAGCCATGACTCCATAAAGGCCGAGCGACGCGAGGAGCAGAGCGAGCAATCCGAAAAAGCTCGATAGCTGCGCGACCACGCGTTCTTGAGCAAGAGAATTATCGACCTCCCGGGCCAGAGTCATGTACCCCCGGATGGGCACGTGACTATCGACTCCGCGGATGGCTTGACGCACTGCGCCCACCAAGCTCTCTGGGTTCCCA
>Ga0187782_10000984_pt1 | contig 20308 bp, 19 predicted proteins | sample 0715_SJ02_MP15_2_FD_132454 | JGI IMG/M metagenome (GOLD analysis project Ga0187782, IMG submission 132454) | Tropical peat soil microbial communities from peatlands in Department of Meta, Colombia - 0715_SJ02_MP15_20_MG | ecosystem: Environmental > Terrestrial > Soil > Wetlands > Peat | place... | reverse complement strand
TGCACCGTCGCGAATGCTGAAACAATCTTTCCCATGGTTATTTGCCTCGTTTCTCGTGCGAAGAACGCGCCTGCGTCGTTCCAGTTTGCCGGAGCGTACTCTTTCGGATTCGCTCCCGCGCGCGCGGCGCAAACCGCTGATCGGGGAGCCCTCGCCTGCGTTCCGAGACCATAGCTCAGGCAAAACTTCGCTGCACTGATTGTTGCGGAATCGCCGGGATTCCGTCAAGTGGATCATCTCGGCGCTCACGAAGTTACGACCTCGGTATTTTTGGCGATTAGAAAACTTTCTTTGCTTTGTTTTCAGCGAGTTGCAACGATTCTACGTGCAGAGTTTGGCGATTAGACTCGCTGAGGCGGGCAACATCTGGCGCGGAGAGGCGCACGTACACAACGCTGCCAGATTGATGGAATTCGGCTTCTTGCGATCCAGTTCTCACCGTCTCTCGACTCCTTTGCGCACACTTCCGCTTCCAGCGTGGCATTTGGGAAGTACAGGAATCAAGCTGGACGCAAGTACAGACGTGGGCCAGCCTGCTTTCGAAGGGCTGCGTCCTAAGTCGTCAGTGGATCAGGTTTCTCGACGTTGATCTCGAGGTCCTTGATCGCCTTCTGGACGACGGAGGCTTGGATCTTGCCTTCGCTCAGCAGCTCGCGCAGCGTGGCCAGCGCGATGAAGCGGGCATCGACTTCGAAGAAGTTGCGGAGCGAATCGCGGCTTTCGCTGCGGCCAAAACCATCGGTGCCGAGCGACGCTACGCGGCGCGGCATCCATTTGCTGACAAGATTGGGGAGCGCCTTCAAATAGTCGGTTGCCGCTACGAGGACTCCCGGCGCGTCGGCGAGACACTCGGAAACGTAAGGCACGCGCGGCTTCTCGGTTGGATGCAACAGATTCCAGCGGTCGGCCTCGATTCCATCGGCATACAGCGCCTTGTAGCTCGTCACGCTCCAGACGTCTGCTGCGACGCCGTATTTCTCTTCGAGAATTTCTTGCGCCTTGAGCACCTCGCGCAGAATCGCGCCGCTGCCGAAGAGCTGGGCGCGCAGCTTCGACTTGCCGTTGCCCGCGGCCTTGAGCTTGTACATGCCTTTCAGAATTCCCTCGCGCGATCCGGCCGGCATCGCGGGCATCACGTACGGCTCGTTCATTACGGTGATGTAATAGAGAACGCTTTCGCCCTTGCGGTACATCCGATCGATGCCGTCTTCGATGATCGTGGCGACTTCGTAGGCGAACGCGGGGTCGTAGGCTTGAAGGGTGGGAATCGGCAGCGCGAGGACGTGGCTATTGCCGTCCTGATGCTGCAAGCCTTCACCGGCGAGCGTGGTGCGCCCTGCCGTGCCTCCGAGCAGGAATCCGCGGCATCGCGTGTCCGCGGCGGCCCAGACGAGGTCCCCTACGCGCTGCAATCCGAACATGGAGTAGAAAATGAAAAACGGAATCGTGTTGATTCCATGCGTGGCGTACGCAGAGCCTGCAGCGATGAAGGAGGAGAGCGATCCCGCTTCCGTGATTCCCTCTTCGAGAATCTGGCCGTCCTTCGCTTCTTTGTAGTACAGCAGCGTATTCATATCGACCGGCTCGTAGAGTTGGCCCTGGCTGCTGTAGATTCCGACCAGGCGGAACAGCGACTCCATGCCGAACGTGCGAGCTTCGTCTGGCACGATCGGTACGATCAGCTTGCCGATTTCCGGATCGCGCAGCATCTTGCGCAGCATTCCGACGAACGCCATCGTGGTGGAAACTTCGCGGCCTTCGCTGCCCGTCAGGAATTCCGTAAACAGATTCTCTTCGTGGGGTGGCAGGACCTCAGCCCGCACCCGCCGCTGCGGCACGTAGCCACCGAGCTTCTTGCGGCACTGCTGCATGTAGCGAATCTCAGGGCTATTGTCCGACGGGCGATAGAACGAGACCTGCTCGATCTGGTCTTCACGAATCTTCAGGCCGAAGCGCTCGCCGAAATGGCGCAGCGTGTCTTCATCCACCTTTTTCTGCTGGTGAGTGACGTTGCGGCCCTCGCCGGATTCGCCAAGGCCATAGCCTTTGATCGTGCGCGCCAAAATCACCGTGGGCGATCCCTTGTGTTCGGCCGCAGCCTTGTACGCCGCATAGACTTTCTTGGGATCGTGCCCGCCGTGACGCATCTTGTGAAGCTCTTCGTCGGAGAGGTTCTCGACCATCTTCAACAAGCGCGGGTCGGAGCCGCATACGTGCTCCCGGACGTAGGCACCCGACTCCACAATGAACTTCTGGTACTCGCCATCGACGATTTCGCCGAGCCGCTTGGCGAGCAGGCCATCGACATCCTTTTCGAAGATAGGATCCCAGTCCGATCCCCAGATGACCTTGATGACGTTCCAGCCGGCGCCGCGGAACGCTGCCTCGAGTTCCTGAATGATGTGGCCGTTGCCGCGCACGGGGCCGTCGAGGCGCTGCAGGTTGCAGTTGACGACGAAAATCAGATTGTCGAGGTGCTCGCGAGAGGCGAGCGTGATCGCGCCGAGAGCCTCGGGCTCGTCGGTTTCGCCATCGCCCAGGAACGCCCACACTTTTGCATCGGTGCGAGGCTTGAGGCCGCGGTCCTCGAGATAGCGATTGAACCGGGCCTGGTAGATCGCCATGATCGGGCTCAGGCCCATCGAAACGGTGGGAAATTCCCAAAATTCGGGCATCAGCCAGGGATGCGGGTAGGACGAAAGGCCGCCACCGGGTTTGAGTTCACGGCGGAAATTCTCGAGCTGCTGCGCCGAGAGGCGACCTTCAAGAAATGCGCGCGCATAGACGCCGGGCGCTGCATGCCCCTGCAGATAGACTGTGTCGCCTTCGAAATCCTTGTTTCGCGCGCGGAAAAAGTGATTGAAGCCGACCTCGAAAAGCGTTGCGACGGAGCCGAACGTGGAGATGTGGCCGCCGATATTGTGCTCGACGCGGTTGGCGCGGACGACCATCGCGAGTGCGTTCCAGCGAACCAGGCTCTTGATCTTTCGCTCGATTTCCTGATCGCCGGCGAACGCAGCCTGCTGGCTCACATGAATCGTGTTGACGTACGGCGTATTCGCCGTGAAGGGCACCAGCACTCCGTGGGCGAGCGCGTGGCTGCGGATTTCCTGCAGAATCTTCGAGGCGAGGTGTCGTCCGCCCTGCTCGACGACCGCGTCGAACGACTCAACCCACTCCCATATCTCTTCCAGCTCGTCAACTTCCGATGGAATGACAGGCTGCACTGCCATGGTCTGCACCTTCCCGGAAAACCCTCAGGCGATCCGTCCGAATCGCTTTTTCGGCTTACAACTCTCAATATACATCATTTCCATGCGGCGGACGCGCGCGCAGCGGACGATTTGTTGCCTGGTCATCGAACTTATACAACCCATTCGCAGGCGTAATACGGGAAAGATTCGTCTCAGTTCTGCGACGATATGATTGTGGTTGCGATCGCCCACGAGTTTCGGATCGCGATGGCGAGCAACGCGAGCATGCTGGCTGCTACCAGGTCAAGGGCGATTGGGGGCCATCGGAGCAACATCAAACCGCCAGTTACCATGAGGACGTACGCGCCGAACGGAATGATGGCATAGGGGAAAAGGTCGGAACGTTGTTCGAAAGAGGCACCGCCAGCACGTCGCCTGATTCCCAGGAACCCGGAGTAACCCAGCCCGGCGATGCCATGAAGGCAGATGCAAATGATAGCCGAAAGCCGCGTTTGGTTGGGAACAGTCAGAAGCACGCTCATCAGCAGCACGCTGCCGAAATAAATCACGGTGGGTGTCAGGTAGATCCTGATGTTGGCCGCGTCCTTGCGCCCTCGCTCGGCAGCAAGAGTAATCACCACGAACAATAGTCCGAGTAATGTCGCAGCGGCCGCCGAAGTAATGACGTAAAAGTTGGCCCACTCCCCAAACCGCAGCTGTTGCCCTGGCATCGCCAGCATATTGTAACGTCCCCTCAGGGACAGATGTAATCCTCGCGCCCTAGCCGTCCTAACGCATTGGCCCGGCCTGTTCCCTGGCGCACAACCGGAACACCAGGTTTTCCCGCACGAGAAGTACGGTCTGGCGCAAAATGACCGCCAGCCGTGCGCGTGGGAGATCGAGCCGGGTGTGCCGATGCAACGCAGGAAAGTGGCCTGGGGGAGCGCACGCAAAACTGCAGGTGTCTCCTGCCGCCTTCACGACCTGCGGCACACTTTCGTTTCACGGCTGGCCGAATCTCAGGCGTCGGACTCAACGATCATGGCGCTGCCCGAACATGTCCCGTGCCATGATAGACCGATATTCGCATATACGCATCGAACCGAAGCGTCGCGCCGTGGACAGTCTCGGCGGAGCAGGCTTTGAGCCGGGTGTGGCACAAAATTGGGCACAGTTTCTTGTTCCGGAAAAGCCAGGCGAGGCTAAGTTGTTGAGAAGTGGTGAGCCGCCCAGGACTCGAACCTGGAACCCGCTGATTAAGAGTCAGCTGCTCTACCATTGAGCTAGCGGCCCGGCGAACGTTCATTTTAGCACGAGGGAATATCGTTCCCAACGCGGTGAGAGATCAGCTCGGCTTGATCGAATGGCGCAGCGTGCTTGCAATTTCTTTTGCCACCTGGCGCGCTTTCACCAGATCGCCCGGACCCAACGAAATCGCCGCCACGCGGGCGTGGCCACCACCGCCGTATTTTTCGCAAAGCGAGGCGAGATTGACTTCCGCAGACGCTTCCTTCCACGGGCTCGTCCCTACGGACACCTTAGCGCGCACAGGAGAAGCGCTGACGCCTACCGAATACAGCGCGTCGGGATACAAATAGTAGGGAATGAACTTGTTGTAGCCCTCGAGATCGAGGTCGCTCACGTCGAAGTAGATCACGCCATCGCGGCAGTCGGCTCGCTCGCGCAGAATGTCGATTGATCGGTGGTGCCGTTCGAGCAACGGACCCAGATGCCGCTTGATTAGCGGAAGCTCGATGATCTCGGCAAGCGGAATCTCTGCCAGTTCAGGAATGAGCCGCGGGACCAGGTTGGGCTCAGGAGCCGCCTCGATCACCAGCGCCAGCTTCGTGGCCGGTTCGGCCAGGCCCACCGCGACTTCGGGCGATGCGAATTGCGCGCCGTCAATAATGTCGCCCCAATAGATCAGCTCAGCCAGGGGCTTCGCGTCGAAACCGAACTTCTCCGACGCAATCGTGGCCAGGAATTTCGTGCACGACTTGTAGGAGGGGTCGTAGAACTTCTTTCCGGACCGATCGCGCCGGAAATGCTCGGCGTCCTCCGGTGTCAAGAATGCGCTCTGGTGATGGTCAAACCACCAGGTCAGTTTCGGCGAGCTGGAATACTTGAAGTCCACGATCACATTTTCGTCGCCATCGAAGATTCCGTCTTCAAACGGCGCCGAAGCTTTGTGCGTCATTCCGGTGTATGCGAACTCGGCATCGGGATGGATGCGTTCGTGGTAGAAGCGCGTAAACACAGCCGCCGAACACGCCCCGTCGAAACATTTGTCGTGAAAACAGAGGCGTACCTTCACGCGATTCCCACCTTCCGCGCGCGCCTACAGCCAGTCAACAATCCTCCTTCCAAGTAAAGCCAACTAAGATGGCCGCTCATGGAACACTTGTCAATAGGCGCCGCGGGGCTTCAAACGGCGGGTATCTAGTAACTGGAGACAATTTCCTTGCGGCGGAAGCAATCGAGCGCGTGATCGTTGACCATGCCGACTGCCTGCATGAAGGCGTAGCAGATGGTGGAACCGACGAAGCGGAAGCCACGTTTCTTGACGTCTTTGCTCAGCGCGTCGGATTCGTTTGTTCGTGCCGGCAGATGCTTGGAGGTGCGCCACGAATTCGTGATGGGCTTGCCGGCGACGAACGCCCAGACGTACCGATCGAAACTGCCGAATTCTTTCTGAACCGCCAGAAAAGCGCGAGCATTTGAGACGGCCGCATCGATCTTCAGGCGGTTACGAACGATACCGGGGTCGGCAAGAAGTGAGCGAGTCTTTCGCTTGTCGTATCGCGCGATTTTGGACGCATCAAAGCCGCCGAATGCGCGGCGATAATTCTCCCGTTTCTTCAGGATCGTTTCCCAGCTCAGGCCCGCCTGCGCGCCTTCCAGAATCAGGAACTCGAACAGCATTCGATCGTCATGCTGCGGCACACCCCACTCGTCGTCGTGGTATTCGATCATCAGAGGGCTTTGCGCCCAATGACATCGCCGCACGGCCGGTTGTACTTTCTCGTCCATCAGGCTGCAAACGGCACGGCTAAATGGGGCAGCTTCTGGGCCGCCCCGCGTGGTCAACACAAGACTGGCAGGAAGTGGCGCCTAGGAAATGTGGCGCTCGAGGACCTTCACGATCTGCTCTTTGGGCACGGCGCCGACGATCTGGTCGGCCACCTGTCCGCCCTTGAAGACGAGCAGCGTCGGGATGCCGCGGATGCTGAACTTGCCGGGAACGTTCATGTTCTCGTCAACGTTCAGCTTGACGACCTTGACCTTGCCTGCGTGTTCGCGCGCGATCTCTTCGACGGTCGGCGTTAACATGATGCACGGACGGCACCAGTCGGCCCAGAAATCGACCACGACTGGCTGCGTCTTGCTGGCTTCGATGACGTCGCTCTGAAAGCTCGCGTCGGTTACGGCCTGGAGAATGTCTGACATGGTTTCCTCTTGTCGCGCGCCCGGCCAGCCGGCCAGGTTATCGCGCGACTATTTAGATGATCTTGCTACCCTGGGGATTCGGGACCGCTTAGCCGCTTCATACAGCGTGACATAGGCCGCCGCCGACGCCTTCCAGGAAAAGTCCTTGTTCATCCCGTTGGCTTGCACCGCGCTCCAAGCCTTCGGCTCGCAGAACGCCTTCAGCGCCGCACGGATGCACTCGAGCAGCGCTTTTCCGTCGTAACTCTCAAACTTGAAGCCAGTTCCCTGTTGCGTCTTGGAGACGAATTTCTGAACCGTGTCGTCGAGCCCGCCGGTTGCCCGGACGATCGGCACCGTGCCGTACCGCAGGCTGTAAATCTGATTCAGTCCGCACGGTTCGAACCGCGACGGCATCAAGAACATGTCCGCCCCGGCCTCAATCTTGTGCGCTAGCGTGTTATCGTACCCGATTTTAAGGCCGATTCGCGCTGGAAATTTTTCAGCGAGGCTCCGGAACAGGCTCTCATATTCTGCCAGGCCGCTGCCGAGCACCGCCATCGCGATATCTTCCTTCATCAGATCGCCTGCGATTTCGGCGATCAGGTCGAATCCTTTCTGGTCGACGAAACGCGATACTATTCCGATCAGCGGCCGCTCCATGTTTTCCTCGGGCAAACGGACCGCCGCCAGCAGATCCTTCTTGCACACCTCCTTGCCCTTCAGATTGTGCACGGAATAGTTCTGAGCGATCAGCGTATCTGCTTCCGGACTCCACGCGCCGTAGTCCACTCCATTCAAAATCCCCACGAGGTGGTCGGCACGGTTCCGGATCACGCCGTCGAGCCCTGCTCCATACTCCGGTGTCTGAATCTCCTTGGCGTAGCGGCGGCTCACCGTGGTCAAGTAATCGGCAAAGACCAATCCGCCTTTCAGCAGATTCACCTTTCCATAAAACTCGAGTGCGTCGACCGTGAAGAGCCTCTCGGACAGTCCAATCTCCTGGAGCACCGTCTGCGGGAAGACTCCCTGATACGCGAGATTGTGGATCGTCAGGATCACCGGCAGCGACCGCACCACCGGATCGTTGGCATGTTGCGTACGAAGCAGAACGGGCACGAGCGCCGCTTGCCAGTCGTGGCAATGGATCAAGTCGGGCAGCCAGACGCGCTTCATGCATTCGATCGCGGCGCGCGAAAACTCGGCGAATCGCTTCGCGTTGTCCGGATAGTCGCCGTCCCTGTCGCCATATAGCTGCGGACGGTCGAAGAATTCCGGATCGTCGACGAACAGATGCCGCACGCCGCCGACAGAATGCCCTTCGGCAATCGCCGGAAAGCGCAACTCCTCGCCCAGAGCAATCGTCGCGCTCGAAACCAGCGTCGACCTGATTTTGTTTCCATGATAGCGAGGCAGCAGGACCACCACCTCGTGCCCCAGCGCGTGTAGCGCTCGCGGCAAGCCATCGACCACGTCCGCGAGGCCGCCCGTCTTCGAGTAAGGGACTCCTTCGGAGGCTACAAACAGGATTTTCATGGGCTTTCGGCCAGAAAGAAAAACGGTATCGGACCACCCACGGGCCGTCAAGAAATTCCCCGGAAACTGGTTCTGCGGAGGCACAGCCGCGCGGCGCCGCGCCGAAACTTGTTACACTCGGCGTCGCCATGGCGCGACAGCGGATGGGTCAGCATTTCCTCGCCAGCCTCACTTGGCGGCAACGAATCCTCGAGACGCTTCCGCGTGCGGCAGATGAGACCTGGATTGAAATTGGCGCCGGTCATGGCGAAATGACCCAACTCCTTGCCGGTCCGGGCCGACGCGTCATCGCCATCGAAGCGGATCCGCGCCTCGCCGAACGCCTCAAAGCACAGGTGCGCGCCGAGCCCGAAAAATGGTCCGGCGTCGAAATTGTTTTTGATGACGTTTTGAAGCTCGATCTCGGCGCACTGACCGGCGGGCGACTTCGCGTGTACGGAAATTTGCCGTACTACATCACCTCGCCGATCTTGCATCACCTGTTCGCGTGGGCGGACCAGATTGCGTCGATTCACATCGTCGTACAGTGGGAAGTCGCGGCACGAATTGCCGCCCGCCCCGGTCGCCGCGACTACGGCTATCTTTCTGTGGCCTGCCAGTACTACACGCGGCCTGAAATTGTTCTGCGAATTCCGCCGGGCGCGTTTCGTCCGCCCCCGCGGGTCACATCCGCGCTCGTTCGCATGAATTTGCCGGGCGAACGAGCATCCCTGGCCGTAGCCGACGATAGGCGCTTTCTGGAATTCGTGCAGACTTGCTTCAGTCAGAAAAGGAAAACTCTGCGGAACAACCTTCGCGCCATCGCGCCGGACGAGCACATCCAATCCGCGATTGCTGCCGCCGGCCTTCGGCCCGACGTCCGCGCGGAGCAGCTCTCGGTCGGTCAATTTGCCGCACCATTCGCGAGTCTCACAGCGGGCGGGCAGCCATCGGCCTGAGTTACTTCGAGGAGACTTTCGAGAATCGATCTTCGACCACAGCGCGCAAGCGATCCGGCAGATCGGTCATGATTCCATCGACGCCCGCATCCATCGCCGCGCGCATCTTTTCGGCGTCATTGATCGTCCAGGCCACCACGTGCAGATCGGCGCGATGTGCTCGCTCGACCAGTTCCTGGGTCACCAAGTCTGCCTTCGGGCAAAGCTGACGCGCGCCGACGTCGAGCGCTGCTTTCACCGGATCGGCTGTCGCATCCTCGACGAGCAGCCCGATCATGATCGCGGGTTCGAGCTTCCGCACGGCAGCCAGCGTTGCCGGGTCGAACGAGATGACGATCGTCCGAGCGGCGTTCTCCGGCTTTCCGAGCGCGCCTACCAGAGCGTGATGCATTCCCCAGGCCGAGTCGTATTTGATCTCCAAGTAGAAAACCACGTCCTGCTCGCGCGCAAACTCCAGGATTTCGTCGAGCGTGGGAATTCGCTGGTCCATGAACTGCCGGTCGAACCACATGCCCGCGTCGAGTTCGCGCAATTGCGCCAGCGTGTGATCGCGAACGGTTCCCTGCCCGTTTGTTGTGCGCTCCAAATGGGCGTCATGGATGGCGACGAACCGCGCGTCGCGCGTCAGTTGCAGGTCGGTCTCGATGAATCCGGCTCCCAGTTGAAGCGCGCGCTCAAAAGCCGCGAACGTATTCTCGGGCGCGTGGCCTGAAGCACCTCGATGCGCGATGATCCATGGAGCTCGCATGATTTCATTCATCGTAACAGATTCATGCTCCCGGCCCGGACAGCGGCGATTCGCCGGTTGTGTGGACTGCAACTCGGCTAGGACCCGGTACTAGACATCATAAACCCGCTAATACTCGCTTGGGTTCGCGCACATGCAAGATGCTTCTCAGTTGTGACAACAACTTGCCCGCAACGTTTGCCGCGCACCGGCAAAATCGCAAACTCCGCTGAGCATTCCCCGGACGGGAATCTCGCAGCGTCACCATCTCCTTGCCAGCGCAAGAGTTAAGAAACTTCTGTGCTTCCAACCGCACGGACGCCTTTGGTAGGCCGATTGCCCATCGCCACCGCTCGGAAAATGCGCGCCGCTGTGTTTGAGAGCTAGAGGCAGGCTCAAACGCCGCCGCACACGTTTCACGGATTCGGACAGGCAAGCAGTTCGAGATTCGGTTGAGCGCTTGGAGGTGCCTGTCGAGGCAGCGGAGGCGAGGGATCGGGCGGCTCCGCACTGAGGGTGTTGATCGACGGCAGCGGCCTTTGCGCCGTTCCAGCAATCGGGTATCATCCCGGCCCGCGCAAATCGGGGACACGAGATTCCGCGCGGGAATCGCAATGAGGCAGGGGAAGCTGGGATGGCGCGAACTTGGGAGGATGCGTGGCGCTGTTCGTTCTGATCGTGGTGGGCGTGGTTGTCGCGCAGACGTGGGTCGACTGGCGCGATTCCGCTAAAGACTTCGTCGTACCTGACTGGGCCAAGGGCATGGCGCTCGGCGGCGTTGCCGGCGTCTCGCTTGCGGCTGCTGCGTCGTTCGCTTCCGTGTGGCTTCGTGATTCCGCTGCGCAATGGACCGGCGGTGTCGTCTCCGGACCGTTCTGGCTGGAGCTTGCCTTTCTCCTCGGCGTGATGGGAATCATCGTTTGTGCGGCGCGGCGGAAGCGTCTGCGTCTTATCCTGGTGGTTGCCTGCGTCCTCGCCGCTATCGCGTGGCTTGGGATTTCGCTGTGACACCACGCGACTCTTTCCGCGATTCGGTTTGCCTGCTCGCCGTCACACGCAGTTCTGCCTCCGATTGAAACGTCCACAGGAAACCAGGACCCCAGGGAAAACCCAAGGAAAAAGACATGAAGATAGGCCTTGCCCCTTTCGCACTGCTGCTGTTTCTCGCAGTGTCGCCCGCACGCGCGCAAACGCAGGCGGAAGTCGACTCGTCCAAATCCACCGAAACACAAATCCTGAAGCCTCATCGAACGATTGCCGACAAGAAATTCTGGATCTTCGCAGGCCTTCAGGTTGCGGCCACCGCCGCGGACTTTGAAACGACGCAGTGGGCTATGCGCAGCGACCCCGCTGCGCGCGAGGTCAACCCGCTGTTCGGCGAGCGCCCGAGCCGGCTGCGGATGTACGGCATCGGCATGCCTCTCACCCTGTTCCAGATCGCGCTTCAATACCACGCTAAAGGCGTCTCCGAGGACACTGGAAAAGCGCGCGCCGCGTGGATCGTCGGCGCATCCCTGAACGCGGGCCTCCACACGGCTTTGGCGGTTCACAACGCGGGACTCGTACGGCAGACCATCTGCCCCGCAAACGGCGCCGGCTGCCGCTAGGCGTCTCTGCGCGTCGTTCGCCGGTAGTCAGCGGTCATTCGCCGAAAACTCCGCGACGCCCCGGCGCATTGCCCGTACTCTCTCGCCATGTTCAGCACCGAAATCACGCGAGAGGAGATGGCCATGACGGACGCGCGACCCCAGCTTGTTTCCGCGCCCTCGATTTCCCGGAGCTTCGCCGCAATTGCGGCCGGCCTTCTGATTTTCCTCGGAGTTGTGTTTCAATTGGGCGAACTGATCTGCAGCCATCTGAGCGCCCCCAACTATTGGCTGATTCACATGATCGCTGCAAACATCTGGAGCCTGGTCGTTCTACGGTTCAACGCGCCCGAAGTCGAAGCCGTGCTTCGCTTCTGGCCGCTGCTGCTCGTCGGCTTCGGACTGGCCATTCTGCTGGCGTTGAAACCGGAACGTCGCACCGCTGCGACGCAGCCCAGGGCGAGGGGTGAAACGGAGTGAACGATTCGCGCCATCCGAGCCGCCATTTTGTCGTCGGCGTCGTAGTCCTTCTGTTGGGCCTCGTTTTGCTGCTCGATGAGCTCGGCTTCACCGAGGCGAACCGTATCTTTCGCTTCTGGCCTCTCATTCTGATCTACTTCGGGCTTCACAAGCTGCTCGACGCGGGCGAAATGGTCGGACGATTCTGGGGAGGATTCCTCGCGCTCCTCGGTCTTTCATTTTTGATGGAAGAACTGGGGTTCAGCTACATCCGCCTGGGAACGATCTGGCCGGTGTTCCTGATTTGTGTGGGCGCACTCTTGATAATGCGGCGATACCAGAGCCGAAACGCGCCGCCATATTATCCGCCCCCTCCGCCGCCGCCCGGCCCGGAGCCTCCGGGTGCGCCGGGAACCGAACCTCCAGGCGCGGATTCTTCCCCGTCGGTACCGGGCGTTGACGTATCCGCATCCGTCCCGCCAGGCAACCAGCCTCCGCCCGCGAATCCTCCGCCGGGGCAGGCATCACAGGAATCCCAAGCCCCGCCGGGAGCGCAGGCTCGCTCGCAAACGCCGCCGTGGGATCCCTCAGCCTATCCGGGCTGGGACGCGAACAATTGGCGCCATCAAGAGGCTTGGCGGCGGTTCGAGGAGAAAATGAACCGCATGAGCGAGCGGCTCAACCGCAAGTGGGGACCCGGCTCAAATTGGGCGCCGGACCCCGGCCAGCAGCCAAACTTCAATTGGCAATCCCGGTCCAACTGGCAGAGTGACGCCGCTTGGTACGCCTCGACGCAATCGCGGCTCGACGAGGTGAACATCTTCTGGGGCGGGCGCAAGCGAATCGTCTCCAAGAGCTTCACGGGCGGCGAAATTGTCTCCATTTTCGGCGGGTTTGAAATCGACCTGACCGAAGCGGACATCCAGGGCGGCGAAGCCAAGCTCGATATCGTCGCTATCTTCGGAGGTGGGGAAGTTCGCGTGCCGAGGAACTGGCATGTGGTACTCAAGACCGTCGGCATTTTCGGCGGCGCGAGCGACCGGACAGTGCATCCGCAGCAGGACGGTTCGCAGCTATCCGCTGCGGGCGCGTCCGTGGGGCCGGCTGTGAAAACGCTGATTATCGACGGCGTCTCGCTGTTTGGAGGCGTCGGCATCAAAAACTGATCCATGCATCCGATCCTGGCCCAGCTCCGGCGCTTGGTTTACTACCTTCTCGGCTGGATTCCTCTCGCCGGGATGCTGGCCTATTTGCTGGCGGTGCCGGGCGGGCTATCGTGGTGGCAGGCGGCGGCCGTCTCCTTTCCCCTCTGCCTGGTTTACGCGTTTGTCTGTCTCGCGGCGTGGTATCCGTGCCTCGCGACGCCTCTCGAGCGTTCCAGCGTTCCTCGCTTCATCATCACCCATGTCGCAGGAGCCATTGTCGCGAGCGCACTTTGGCTCATCGCCGCGAGAACTCTGGGCAGAATGCTGGCCGGAATGGAGGGCTTCGGCGGACTCGATGCGCGGCTCTCCAAAGACCGGCCGCTGCTATTCGGCACCGGCGTTCTCTTGTACCTCCTCGCCGTTGGATTCCACTACGTGCTGCTCGCCATCGAAGCCTCGCGGCAGGCCGAGGCGCGCGTCATGCAAGCAGGCCTGCTGGCGCGCGACGCCGAGTTGCGCGCGCTCAAGGCGCAGGTCAATCCGCATTTCCTGTTCAACAGCCTGAACTCGATCAGCGCGCTGACCGCCTCCGATCCGGCGCGAGCGCGGGAGATGTGCGTGCTGCTCGGCGACTTCCTGCGCCGCACGCTGGGTCTCGGCGAGAAACCCGCTATTTCTCTCGAAGACGAGGTGTCGCTCGTTCACGCGTTCCTCGCGGTGGAAAAAATCCGCTACGGCGATCGCCTGCGCATGGAAGAAACGATCGATCGTGAAGCGCTCACCGCAGAGGTGCCGCCGCTTCTGCTGCAGCCCCTTGTCGAAAATGCCGTGGCACACGGAGTTGCGAACCTCGTCGATGGAGGCTGGATACGTCTGGCTGCGCAGCGCCGCGATGGAATCCTGGAAGTGACCGTCGAAAATCTCTTCGATCCCGAGGCGCCGCCGCGGCGCAAGAGCGGCGTGGGTCTCGTGAACGTTCGCCAGCGCCTCGAAGCGCGCTACGGTGGCCACGCGAGCTTTTCCGCTTCCGCGCAAGGCGACCGCTTCCGCGTGGCGCTGAGCTTCCCGGCGGATTCCAGCGAGGCTCGCGCAACCGCGTCTCAAGCTGCAAAGGAGAAGACTTCGTGACCCTACCCGAGGGCCGCAAGATTCGGACGATGATCGTGGACGACGAAGACCTGGCCCGCCAGGTCCTTCGCGAGTTTCTCTCGGCACATCCGGAGATCGAAACCGTGGCCGACTGCGCCAACGGCTTCGAAGCCGTGAAAGCCGCGAGCGAGCTGAAACCCGACCTCGTGTTTTTGGACATTCAGATGCCCAAGCTGGATGGTTTCGAAGTGCTTGAGCTGATGGGTTCCGGCCCGGCCGTCATCTTCGTGACTGCATACGACACATTCGCCATCCGCGCCTTCGAAGTCCATGCCGTGGACTATCTGCTGAAACCGATCGGTGCGCCGCGTTTCGAAGCGGCTCTCGAGCGTGCGAAAGAACGTCTCTCCGGCAAGCTTCCTTCCGCGCCGCCCTCGGCGATCGACCTCGCGGCGGCCGCGCGGCCGCCGCAGCAGTACCTCGACCGCATTCCCGTGCGCGACGGCGCGAGCGTCTTCATCATTCCGGTCGCGAAGCTCGACTACGCCGAAGCGCAGGACGATTACGTTGCGCTCGCCTCGCAGGGCAAGAAGCATCTCAAGCAGCAAACGATTTCGAGCCTCGAGGCCGCGCTCGATCCGTCGCGCTTCCTGCGCATCCATCGCTCCTATATCGTGAATCTCGAACGCGTCGCCCGCATCGAGCCCTACGGCAAAGATAGCTATGTGGCCGTGCTCAGCACCGGCGCACAGCTCCCGGTCAGCCGCGCAGGCCATGCCCGCCTGCGCGCCTTCCTCGACCGCTAGGCTCATAAACCGGGCAGCTTCCTGGCTAATACTGAACTTGTCCGGTTACCCCGTTAAACAGGACCTTCTAACTTCCCTGACCTGGTATATGCTTCTCAGGACTAAAGCTGCCAAAATAAGTACCTCTGGTACTCTAGATTCAACTTGACTCCTACGTTCTCTGTAATGGTCTTTCGCGAAACTCATCTCCGTATCGTTCTTTGGAGAGAGTGTAAGAACGGACGGGGAATTTTGTTCACATCCGACGTTGATCGCTCCGAGGGTAGACCATGAAACCAAAGATATATCTGCTGGCGTTGGGCGCTCTCTTGATCGCCGTGCTTTCACCGAGTGCGGTTCTCGCGGACCAAGTATTTACAGTCACGGGGACATACACAGATGGTTCAACCATGGCTGGAACACTTACGATCAACACAGTGTCGGGGGTGGTCGACGCCGCCGACCTGTCGTGGTCGGAGCCGGGGTTGGGCAACATCTTCACCTCTATAGCTGGCCAGGGAACGCTTGATGGCAACGCGTTCGTTTTGGTGTCGAACTCCCTAGGGGACGACGGCCTGGACCTCTATCTTGCAGCCCCCAGCTGGATAGGTTTCATGGGCGGGCCTATATGTGGGACGGAGAGTGGTGGTTTTCCGGTGTGCGGTGGCGGCTCGTCGGCGATTGCCAACCCCCCCCGGGGCCCACTTTTTCTGCGGATTTAGTTTCTGGGTGCGTTGGGGGGTGTTCAGCACCTTCGGTACCGGAGCCGAGGGGACTGCTGCTGCTCAGCATCGGCTTCCCAGGCTTGGTGGGCGTGGTACTTGCAAAGCGGCTCGCGTAGCCCCGCCGCAGCCCACCGCTGCCATCGCTGCACATACTAGCCAAGCAACGCCCGTGGAACAGTTTCGCTCGCAGTTGGACGTATAGTCGGATAACCGGATATTTTCGTCCCTAAAACTCTAATTGTCCGGTAACCACGCTGATCAGAGCTTACCTCCCGAAATTGCCTTATGAGCTCACGGGCGTGGCACATGGATCGAGAAAAGAACGAGCGTTCCATTTATCGAACTGAACCAATGCGGCGTGTTTTCCGGGACCAGAATGAAGTCGCCCTTTGAGACGAGACGCGATGTTCCACCTTCGATCGCCGAACCACTAAGATTGGTGGGATTCATTCGATTCTCATTCACGAGTTTGCCTCCCGTCACCAAAGTTCCTGACCCTTCGATAACGTAAAAAATCTCCGCTTCCTTTTCATGTACAGCAGCGTTGCCAACCGAAGCCCGGTACTCCAAGTGGCCGTCATACGAACCCAGCTCTAGCATCGGCTCCGCGACCGTCGCTTGACCTTCTTTGCGTTCGCTCTTTGCCTTGGCAATCAGCTCGGCGACCTCTCCAGAGGATACGAAGGTCTTAGTGGGCTTTTCTGATGATTGAGCCGACTGTTTTGCTGCGGCGAGTCCGGCCGTAAGAATAAAAGCGAGGCCCATGATCATTGTGCGCATAAAACCTCCAAGGAACTGAGACTCACGTGCTGAGGAGCACATACTACCCTGAACAGTCCTTACGGCGAACTTCTCCGGTAATCCCGTTAATCAGGACTTATCCACCCGCGCGGAACGGCGATTCGACTATCCTTTGGTGTTTCCATCATGCCACGTCCGGTTAGGGAAGCAGCGGTTGAAAGACGTTACCAAGAATCTTCTTAGGGCGACTTTGCTCGTCACCCAGATTAGAGCCTAAAGCTATGACGATGCGACCGCTGCGGAGCCGGTCTTAACACTGAATTCACTTGACTTTACTTAAAGTGAGCGTATGTTCCTCCCTTCTAGTTAGTCTTCGGTCCCCTTTCGGCCCAGCCCAACGAAAAACGAATTCGAAAAAGGAGACGCAGATGAAGCGCATTCTGGCGATTGTCCCTGTCGTCGTTGTGTCCTTGGCTGTATCGGGCCTAATGCTGGCGCAGAACACTGCTGACCCCAGAGTAGGCACATGGAGGCTCAATCTTGCAAGGTCGAATTTTGCTGGCATGCCAGCACCGAAGAGCGAGACGCGAACAGTCGAAGCTCAAGGCAACGGAGAGAAAATTACCTTCGATGGAGTCGCCGCAGACGGAAGCCCCATCGCGTTCACCATCACGGCCAAGTTAGACGGCACGCCCGCGCCCCTCGTTGGCACGGGGGTAGCTGGTGGAGCGGATATGTCTGCTCCCAAGCGGATCGACGCGTATACGCTCACAAGCACAACGACGAAGGAAGGTAAGACGGTGGCGACAGAGCGGTTTGTAGTTTCAAAAGACGGTAAGGTTACAACTCAAACAAGAAAAACAACGGATGCGAAGGGCCAGCCGATTACACAAGTACTCGTTTGGGATAAGCAGTAAGTGCGCCGGGCTGCCTGATGGAATTAACGGAAAGGCCGCGCTGAAGGCTTGTTCCGCTTGAAATGGCTCGAACAATGCTGCGATGGTAATGTTTTGTGACTGCGACCGCCTCAACTCCCGATTAGTCGGATAACCGGACATGTTCTTTAAGCGCTGAATTCTTCGGACCCAAGCTAAATCGCGTGGTGCCATTGAGGGACAGAAATTGGGGCGCAAATCGGACACAAAACTCCTGTTTCGGCCACAGATTTTAGTGTAGCAAGTAGAGAAGACAACAGATTCGCCGAGGCCCAGCATCATCGGTAGGTCTGCCCGCTTGAGCTCCGCGCCCGGCGGTAACCGCTCCAACGCATCCCCACGCAAAAAATGTTGCGACTCATCGGTTGCCGGATAATCCTGTAAGGGAGCGCGCCGCCTTCGGTCTGCCGTTCGGCGGCGCGGGCAGCTACCGATGAGAATTCTTGTCGCGGAAGACAACCCCGAAAGCCGCCAGCTCCTGATCGATTTGCTGCGCCACGGCGGGCACTCCGCTGTCGGCGTGTGCAATGGCCGCGAAGCCTTGGACGCTCTCGAAAAGGACCGATTCGAGGTCGTCTTCATGGACGACCAGATGCCGGTGATGAACGGCGTAGAGGCCGCACACGCGATTCGCCAGAAAAGCGTTTCTCGCGGGAAGCGCCCGATCATCGTCGGAATGTCGGGAAATACGGCCGAATGCGACGAGCGCCGCTGCCTCGACGCCGGAATGGACGCCTTTCTCCCCAAACCAATCGGCATGGCGGAGTTGCTCGCAATGCTGGCGGTTCTCGCTCGCCGGCCCGCGCAAGCCGCGTCGGTTTCTCCGCCCTGCCCGAACGGAGACCAGCCGCCTGCCGATCTGGCGGCTCATTTGCACCGCGCCACAGGCGGCAACCAGAAGATCGTTCGGTCGCTGATCAAGAACTTTCTGGCAGGCACGCCCCAAAAGCTCTCGGTCCTGCGCCGCCTCATTGCTAAGGGAGACGGCGGAGGAATTGCCTCTGCCGCTCACGCGCTGAAAGGCTCGCTGGGTCTCTTCGGCGCGCATCGGGCGGTGAACGCCGCGCGGAATCTTCAGAAAATCGGCGCCTCGGACAGCGTCGGCGGCGCCGAGCAGGAGTTCCGGATTATCGAACAGGAGTTCGTCCGGTTGAAACGCGAGATCGCCGCCCTTCCATACGCGCCGAAACCGAAGCCACGGAAGGCCGCCGCGAAGCGACGGAACCGCACGAAGCGCCGCCGCTAACTGAACGAGCAACAAATGCCTTGCCAACCTTGCCGCGCACGCACGCCAGCGCGATACTCGGACAGATGAACCGCGTCCCCCAGTTCTTCCGTGCTGCAATATCGCTCGCCGCGCTTTCAGCAGCGTGCGCCCTTCCTTTGCGCGCGGACGATCTGAAGCTCAAGGACGGCACCAAGATCACAGGCGACATCGTCGGCTTCGACGACAACTCGTTCAAAGTGAAAACGAGCTACGGCTTCGCGCTTGTGCAGAAAGATCAGGTGGTCTCGATCAGCATTTCTGAGGCGCCGAAAGTCGCTGCGGAGAAAAAACTCGAACCCACGGAAACGAAATCGCCCGCACCGGAAAAACCAAAGCCTGAGCCCGGGGTCGCTTCACCAGCATCAGCCCCGGCACAAGCGATTGCCGTTGACCCGGCCAGCAGACCTACTTCCCCGAACACGCCCGCTTCGCCGCCGATGACCGCTGCGGGCAGTAAGACACCCTCGCTAAGCGCGCCGCCTCCAATGCCAAACCCTGTCGCCACGAGCGAGCCAGCCGCGTCCAGCACGACTAAGTCTGTCGCGGCGAGCGCTCCCGCTACGGCTGCGGCTCCTGTGGTGAAGAACCCTGCGCCTGCTACGCCAGACATCGCAGCAAACGCTGCGCCGCCCAAGCCGTCTGGGCCGGAGCCGATCCGCGAGCAAGTGACCGGCAACACGTACACGAACGAAACCTATCGCTTTCACATGTACAAGCCGCCGGACTGGGACGTGATCGCGTCGGCTCCTGCGGTGCTGCCGGGCGCGATCACCGCGATGGGCACGGCGGACGACACAACCTACCTGCTGATCGGGCAGGAAGCAACTAGCAAGACGCTGGCGGCCGAGATGGACGCGACCGAGCATCGCCTGCGCGACGTGATGGCGAACTTCCGGCCGCTCGGCGAGGAGAAAGTCACCGTCTCAGGAACTGCGGCAATGGAGCATCACTTCCGCGGCAGCGTGGACCAGCATGATTGGTCCGGCGTGGTCGTCCTGGTTCCGCGTGGCGAGAAGGTCTACACGATTTTCGGAATGACGCGCGCGGACAACGATCTCTTCCAACTTCAGGAAAACGTGATCTCGCGCGCGATCGCCAGCCTGCAATTCACGAACTGATCGCCCGGCGTTCTTCTCTCAGAATTTTGTGACTTCGCTGAAGTGGAAGTTGCGAACCTTCATCGGCGGCGCAACCATCTCGAACGACTCTTCACCCGCCGCGCGCACCGCGGGTCCCAGCATCTCGACGCTCGAAAGCATCTCGATGATGCTTTGATTGAAGCGGAAATTGCGGATTCCGCCCGCGATTTTTCCGTTTTCGACGAGGAACGTGCCATCGCGCGTCATGCCCGTGAGGATTTTCTCGTAGGGATCGACTTCGCGGATGTACCAGAGCCGTGTGACCAAAACGCCGCGCTCGGTGGTGCGGACCATTTCGTCGATTGATTTTTCCCCGCCCGCGAAGACGAGGTTCATCGGCGCTTCGCCGTATTCGTTGGGGAGCGAAAAGCCGTGGCCGGTCGGCTTCGCTTTCATCTTCTTCGCCGTTGCTCGCGAGTAAACTAGATTCTTCACCACGCCTCGATCCACGAGCTGGACTTTCTGCCGCGGCAAGCCTTCGCCATCATGGGGCGGGCCGCTCTGCAACGGGTGGTAGGCGTCGTCCCAGAGCGAGATGTTTTCGCCTAGGATCTTCTTGCCGATGCGCCCGGTAAAACACGATCGCTTGTCGAGCACGGCCGTGCCCGCGAAATCA
>Ga0187782_10000982_pt1 | contig 20325 bp, 15 predicted proteins | sample 0715_SJ02_MP15_2_FD_132454 | JGI IMG/M metagenome (GOLD analysis project Ga0187782, IMG submission 132454) | Tropical peat soil microbial communities from peatlands in Department of Meta, Colombia - 0715_SJ02_MP15_20_MG | ecosystem: Environmental > Terrestrial > Soil > Wetlands > Peat | place... | reverse complement strand
TAAGCCCTGACGAGTCGTTTCGACTTTCGACTTTCGACTCTCAACTTTTGACTCTCGACTTTTGACTCTCGACTCTTGACTTTCGACTCTCGACTTTCGACTCTCGACTTTCGGCTCGTTCAAACCCGGTCTCGAAGAACCGGAGCCAGCGCCTTCCGCAGCGCCTCGAGGTTGGGCTCGACGCGCAGCCGCTGGCACCCTTCTTGAACTTCCGAGCGGTGGCGCATGATGTACTCGGTGTCTTTCAGTTGGTTCCCGGTAAGAACGCAGACAAGGTCGGCGTGCCAGGGAATTCTCCCGGCGCGGACTAACTTTCGAACCCCGGCGATCGTCGCTGCAGAGGCCGGCTCGCAGCCCACGCCATCCTCCGCCAGCATGGTTTTGGCCTCGAAGATTTCCAGGTCGGTGACACACTCGGTGAAGCCGCCGCACCACTCGAGTACTCGCTGCGCCTTTTTCCAATTGGCGGGATGGCCGATACGAATGGCCGTGGCCTCCGTATCGGGTTTAGCGACGGGCGTGAGTTCGTTCGCTCCGCCCGCCAGCATTTGATGAAAGGGGCTGGCGCCCGCCGCCTGCACCACTACCACTTGCGGCACCTTCTCGATGAACCCCATCTCCTTCAGCTCACGCAGACCCTTCCCGATGGCAGAAACATTGCCGAGATTTCCGCCCGGAACCACGATGTAATCGGGGGGGCGCCAGGCGCGCTGTTCGAGCATTTCAGCCACGATGGTCTTCTGCCCCTCGATGCGGAAAGGGTTCACGGAATTCACCAGGTAAAGGTCAAGCTCGGCCGCTATCTCACGGAGCAGCCGGAAAGCCTCATCGAAGGTGTCGCCCACCTCCACCACCAGCGAGCCAAAATCCAGCGCCTGGGCGAGCTTGGCGGCGGAGATTTGACGGTAAGGCACAAAAAGCAGCGCTTTCATTCCGGCGCGCGCCGCGTAGGCGGCCATGGACGAAGACGTGTTCCCGGTCGAGGCGCAAGCCACCCTGCGAATGCCGCGCGCGGCGGCGCGGGTGATGCAGGCGGTCATCCCCAGGTCTTTAAACGACCCGGTGGGATTGTTGCCTTGGTGCTTGATGGTCAAGTGAACGGGGCCCGCCCACCAACCCGTGCGGCGCGTTCCCACCAGCGGCGTCGAGCCTTCTGAAAGGGAGATGATGCGGTCGCCGGGCTCGACGAACGGGATCAACTCGCGAAAGCGCCACACGCCGCTGCGGTCAATGGGCTCGCCGCTCAGACGGCGTTGGTGCCAGGCGCGCCGCAAGACTTTGGGATCAAACGCCTCAAATTCGTACTTCACCTCGAGAAGCCCGCCGCATTGCGCGCAGGCGTGTGCGTCCTTCTTCGGGTTTTGCTTTTGCCGGCATGCGTCTTCGATGCATTGGAGGTAGGCGGTGGACATTGTCCGTGGTCCGTTGTCCGTAGTCCGTTGTCAGCCGTCAGTTCGCCGCGATGATGACAACGGACAACTGACCACGGACAACGGGCTCCTAGAGCTTGAACTCCTCGTGAATGGTCTTCACCGCTTCCTTCACGTCCGCCGATTTCACGGCAAACGAGATGCTCAATTCGGAAGAACCTTGAGCGATGGCGATAATATTAATGGAGCGGCGACCCAGCGCTCCGAAAGCCCTGCCGGCCACGCCCGGTGTTCCCTTCATATTCTCGCCGATGGCCACGACGATGGCGACATGGGGCATGACTTCGATTGACGCCGAGTGATCGTAATTGATCTCCAGCTCAAATGCCTTTTCGAGCCGGGTCTTGGTGCGCTTCAATTCCGAATCGTGGACAGCGAGGCAAAGCACGTTTTCCGCGGAGGATTGCGTCACCATCAGCGAGGTAATCTCCTCCATGCTCAGGCAACCGAAGACGCGTCCCGCCATCTGCGTGAAGCTGACTCGATCTCCGCCGCTGACCATAATCAGGCTGGCTTTGCCCAGGGAGGTGATGGCTTTCACGCCGGGCGGCCCTTCGGAGGCGGAAGGTACGATGCGCGTTCCGGGGCAGGAAGGGTTAAAGCTGTTCTTGATCCAGACCGGGATCTTTTTTTTCATCACCGGCTGAATGGTCTTGGGATGAAGCACCTTGGCCCCGAAGAAGGAAAGCTCGATGGCTTCGCGGTAGGAGATGCCGGGAATGATGTGGGCCTCCGGGACGAGGCGGGGGTCGGCCGTCAACACGCCATCCACGTCCGTCCAAATCCACACTTCGTCGGCATCCAGGGTGGCGCCGATGATAGTGCCGCTGAAGTCGGACCCGCCGCGGCCGAGCGTCGTGCAAACGCCCTCCGGCGTGGCGCCTCGGAACCCGGTGATGACGGGAATGACCCCGCGCCGGCGCAGCGGCGCCAAGCGCTGGCGGGTCTTGGCAGTGGTCTCCTCGAAAAGGGGAGCGGCGTTGCCGAAGTTGTCGTCCGTGACGATCAGTTCGGCGGCGTCCACGGCCTCCGCCGCAACGCCCTGGGAACGAAGGATGGCCGCAAGAAGATTGGCGGACATCACTTCACCCAGGCTCGAAAGCGTATCCATGGCGCGCGGCGTGACTTCCCGAACCAGCGAGAAGCCGGAGCAGAGGTTTTCAAAGTTTCCCACCTGCGCGGCCAGGCGCGGCAACACGGAGGACTGCTCGGCGGCGGAGAGAAGCTGGTCAGCCACTTCGCGGTGACGGCGCGCCAACTCGCGCCGCACGTTCTTCCAATGTTCGCCGGCGCCGGCGCTGGCTTCCGTGGCGGCGCGAATCAGCATGTCCGTCACCCCGCCCATGGCCGAAACCACCACCGCCACTTCGGCCTCGCGTGAATGCTCAACCACCAACTTCCCCACACTCTGCATCCGCTCGGCGTTCCCCACCGACGTGCCGCCGAACTTCATGACGACCAGCGGCTTCTTGCTCTTCAGAGAAGGCGCTCCTTCTTTGACCATAGCTCATTCCTTCGCCGCCGTCAGCATGGCTCGCGTCTTCGGCGGGCTGACCATTGCTCCCATCTTCGGCTGGAAACCCTGCGCACAGGAGCCGAGGAACACGGCCGCGCCATGCCCCGACCTGCTAGTGTAGCGCAACCTCGCTCTGGATGCGCGTGTAGCCTCGTAGGGCGGGGCGCGGAGGCAGGGAGGGGGAATTCCGTGATAGCTCGTTCCCCTCGAAATGAGTGGGGAGCGGGGGAGGATGGGGCCACAGCGACATTTTGTCGCCATCCCCGGCATCCCCTCCCCTGCCTCATCGACCTCGCCTCGCGGCGCTCTCCTGCTCCCCGCCCCGCCACGGCGAAGACTAGCTAGCGGTTCGCATTGGCGGTCGCGGTTACGGGGGCGGGCTCCGGCGTCTTGGTGGATTCGCGCACCACGTCGATGAAAACCTTGGCGGGAAGTGACAGGTAGCGGTCGCGGCGGTAGACCAAGCCCAGCTCGCGGTAAATCTTCTCACCTTCGAGGGGAATCAACTTCAACACCCCGGTCTGAACCTCCGGTTGCGCGTAAGTCCTGCTGATGAGGGAGATCCCGAGGCCCGCGCCCACAAACTTCTTGATGGTCTCAACGCTGGCCAACTCCATGGAGATCTGAATGTGGTCGCGGAAATCGCGCAGCAGCCGGTCAATCACCACCCGGGTGTGGCCGGTCTTGGGCAGAATGAGCGGGTGCTGCGAGATCTCCCTCGCCGTCACGCTCTTGTTCTTTCCCAAGGGGTGATTCTTAGGCACCACGAGCTGCACTTCGTCGCGAAACAGCGGAATGACCTCGGTGTTGTTGGCCGCGTGCGGCAGCGTCACGATTCCCAGGTCGAGGACGCCCTCCTGGACCTTTTGCAGAATCTTGTGGCTGAAATTGCGGTAGATGCTGATCTGCACCAGCGGGTAAAGCTGCTTGAATTTCGCGAACGTCTTGGGCAGAACGTAAAGGCAAGTGGCCTCGTTGGCGCCCATATACAGCTTGCCGCGAGGCGTCTGGTTCAGCTCGGCGATGGCTTGCAGCGCCTCCTTGTGGAGTTCCAGCATCTTGTCCGCGTAGCGCCGCAGGATCTCGCCTGCCGGGGTCAGAAGCACTTTCTTGCCGCTCCGGTCGAACAGCTTCTCCCCGCATTCCTGTTCGAGGAGGCGCACTTGCGCGCTGATGGCCGGTTGGGTGCGGAAAAGCTTCTCCGCCGCGCGCGAAAAACTCTGCAGCTTGGCGACTTCCAGAAAACTGGCTAGCTGATCGTAGTCCATGGGTTTTGTCTACACTCGCTTCCTACTATACCAAATTGCGCGCGTGCAAAACTAGCGGTAGATCTCCTTGCGATGCCCCACACGCAGCACCAAAACCAACAGGCAGTCGTCTTCGATTTTCGAGATCAGGCGGTAATCGCCCACGCGATACCTCCAAAACTCTCCCAACTTCGAGCCGTGCAGTGCTGCCCCGAGGCTGCGCGGATTCTCCAATCTGGCCACCCGCTCATGGAGAAATCTCAGAATCCGCTTCCGGTCCTGAGGGTCCAGTTTGGCAAGTTCCCGGTCCGCGGACTCCGATAGCTCAACGTTCCAGGCCATGACGCTTCATCGCGACTCTGAGTGGTATGGTCCGTTCTTCGCCGCTGCGGATGCGTTCGAGCGCGCGCTCGGCCAGATAGAGGTCTTCGAGCTCTTCCAGGTGCTCGAGAATGGCTTCCCGAGCGTAGAACGTCTTGGTGCGGCCAGTGCGGCGGGCCAGCCTCTCCAAGCGCCTTTCGATGGACGGCGGTAATCGAATCGCCAACATGAGCGCTCCCCTCCCTTGGTTCCACAGCACGGTGGCCGAGGATCCGTTTGCGCTATACAAGTATAGCACATTGGGAGGAAGAGCATCAGAGCCGCTCTCTTTGCGACACTGCGGCGTTTGCTCCGAAGTAGTTCCTTGGTGATTAATGCGACTGCGCCTACACGACACACCAAACAGCCGCGGAGTCCCAACCGCAGGGACCTTGCGCTACCCGCTTTCTCCTTTAACGAGAACCCTAGCGTGGTGGAATATGTTTGAGCCTGGTTTCACAAAGGGTCCTTTCTGACACACTCTAACCGCGCCAAGAAACTCTAAGCTGCTCCGAAGCGTCAAATACTGACGCCTTGACAGGTGTACCGACACAAGGTACGATACTCCGATGTTGAGGACGTTTCGCCACAGGGGATTGAAACGCCTGTTCGAGATCGACAATCCAAGAGGGGTTCGGGCCGATCAGTTGCGGCGCATCCGGGACGTGCTCGCTCATCTCGACGAGGCGCGACACCCGAGCGACCTCGATCTGCCGGGCTACAGGCTTCACCCATTACGGGGAGACCTGAGAGGCCATTGGAGCGTGAGTATTTCCGGCAACTGGCGGATTATTTTTCGCTTCGAGGACGGCGACGCCTATGACGTTGATCTGGTGGATTATCACTGACGAGGGAGGAAACAACCATGCCGATGAAGAACCCGCCGCACCCAGGCCACTCGATTAAGGATGCTTGCCTTGATCCCCTCGGTCTCACTGTCACTGAAGCGGCAAAGGCCCTCGGCGTTGCGCGGCACACGCTTTCGCGTGTGCTGAATGGACATGCAGGGGTTTCCCCCGACATGGCCATCCGCCTTGAAAAGGCCGGATGGTCAAATGCTGACCACTGGCTTCGTCTGCAAACCGCTTACGATCTCGCGCAGGCCCGCCAGCATCAGGGCGATATCAAGGTGCGCCGCTGGGAACCACGGTCCGCTGCATGACATTCGGGCAGGTTTTTGGACAGGACGGATCTTAGCGTGTAAAAATTCGCCATTACAGGTTTGACCCCATCTCGGTAAAGGAACCGCCTTTCAGTTTAGGGCCTCGCCCGCAACGACCGTGTTGTCACTTTCTTCGCCGCCTGAAATCGGAAAAGGGTGCGGAAAAGGGTGTCAGGTACCCTTTTCAAAAAAGAAGGTCCCCGGAAAGGGTCCCTGACACCCTTTTTCACCTTTTTCACTCTTCGTTCTATTGACATGTGAAGTGGGGGCATATAGAGTATGAGGCCAAGCGGCAGAAAGACCGAGCTTTTTGCCGAGAACTTCGGGTTCGGGCTTATCAGGTACATTCTCGATCCTTCTCGTCGGAACCCAAGTCAATGAATTGCAACTGTCCCAGAATGGGACGTTTTGTCGTACGGGGCGCCTCCGGTAGTCAGGTGATGCCGATTTTAGGAGTGAGCGCCAACGAAAAAGCACGAACATGTCAGATCCCCCTCCAGACAATCCGGCCCCCTCGGGACGGCAAGCACCGAAACAAGTCAGAACGGCATACCGTCACATATCGGGCATTCCCCATTTACGCGACCTCCTGAACGCCTTTCCGACACCGGCGGTCATCCTGAATAATTGCCGACAGATTGTGGCTGCCAACCAGTGGCTTTGCGCCTGTTTTGGTCGGCGGGAGGAAGAACTTCTAGGGATGAGGATTGGCGAAGCTCTCCGTTGTAGCGACTTGGGGGATTCAAGCGGAGAATGTGGAACCTCCAGGATTTGTGAGACCTGCGGAGCGCTTCAAGCTATCCTGAACGCTCAACGATCCGGGGTGCGGGATGTTCGTGAGTGTACGCTCACCCTGTCGACAGACGAGGGCAAGCATGCCGTCGATCTACGTGTCACAGCTTCCAGTCTAGACCTGAGCGGGAGATTTACGCTCCTCGCGCTCAACGACATCAGTGATGAGAAGCGGCGTGCTGTGCTGGAGCAAATGTTCTTCCATGATGTGTTGAACACGGCACTGGGAGTAACTTACTTCCTTGAAGTTCTCCCCACGCAGTCCGAACGATCTTGCGTGGAAGGCGCACACTCGGCCTTTCAAATGGCCCAGTCCTTGCTGAAGGAGATCGAAGCTGGCAAAGATCTGGTTGCGGCGGAGCGTGGGGAGCTCGCCCTGCGTGTCACACCTCTGGACGCACGTAAGATCCTCAAGGAAGTCCGTGATCTCTACGCCAATCAATCGGTGAGTCGAGGGCGTGAATTGGTGATCAAAAAGATAATCGGGCCATGCACAATCACCACTGATAGCCTTCTCCTTCAACGAGTACTGGGCAACCTGGTAAAGAACGCCCTGGAGGCGTCCGAGGCGGGCCAGAAGGTCGGGCTTGCGTACGAGAACCGCGGCGCCCCCCTATTTCGGGTGCACAATGAGGCCGCGATGCCCGACGAGGTTCAGTTGCAGGTATTCAAAAGATCTTTCTCGACAAAATCTCCCCTGGGGCGTGGAATCGGGACTTACAGCGCGAAGCTGATCACCGAGCGTTACCTGGGTGGGTCGCTCAGCTTCACTTCATGCAAAGACGAAGGGACGACTTTCACCGTTGCCCTACCAGCCCAGGGTCCAGGCTAGCTGATGGCGGGTCCAGAACACAGCAGTACTTGGGTAAGCGATTCGGCACCTGGGCACCTTTCAGGGGAGAAAAGGGGGAGGGAGAAAAGGGTGTCAGGTACCCTTTTCAAAAAAGAAGGTCCCCAGAAAGGGTACCTGACACCCTTTCCCGTTCCTGACACCCTTTTTCACCACCGAAGGATCAGGCGACACTGAAGGCGGCGTCGAGCCGCCGCACTCCAAGGCACTTCGCGCAGCCGCAAAACCGCAGACATTCAAAAAAGCAGGTCTGCGCTGCCGGTTGGTGTTCGTGTATAATCGCGTTAGCCAGGCGATATGGCCGAACAACTGACGCACGAGAAATGGCAGCGCGCCAAGCAGATTTTCGAGGCGGCCCTTGGACAGCCGCAGGAGCGCCGCTCCGCGTTTGTCGTTGAAGCGTGCGCAGGGGACGCTCAGCTAATTTCAGAGGTTGAAACTCTGCTCGTCAGCGTTGCGCGCGCCGACGGTGGTTTTCAAGAGGGGCTCACAGCACCAAGTCTCGTGCCTGAGCCGCGGCCGGCGCAACTCATTTTTCAAGAGCACCAGCTCATTTCCAGGCGCTTTGAGGTACTCCGTTTCATTGGGCGAGGGGGAATGGGCGAGGTCTACGAGGCCAGGGACCTGGACTTGGGCGAGCGGGTTGCTCTCAAGACCATCCGGTCAGAGGTTGCCGCCGACCTTCACATCATGGCGAGATTCAAGCGCGAGATCCAACTGGCGCGCAAGGTTACCCATCCCAACGTCTGCCGGATCTTTGATCTGGTGTACCACGAAGCCATCATTTTTCTTTCCATGGAATTGCTGGAGGGTGAGACCCTCTCGCAGCGATTGCAGCGGGATGGCCCCATGAGCGCGAGCGAGGCTTTGCCGCTGGTCGCGCAAATGGCGGCGGGCTTAGCCGCGGCCCACCAAGCGGGGGTAGTCCATGGCGACTTCAAGTCGAATAACGTGATGCTTGTCCCAGCCGAGGGTCAGGAAGCCGGCATTCGCACGGTGATCATGGATTTCGGCCTGGCCAGGCGGAGCGATGCGAGTGACGCTGCGGCGAGCCGGCCCCCGGTCGGTTCCATGGCGGGCACGCCAGCCTACATGGCTCCTGAGCAGGTGGAGGGGCGCGAGATCACACCCGCAACCGATATTTACGCGTTGGGAGTGGTGCTGTATGAGATGGTCACAGGCCGATGCCCGTTCGAGGGGAGCAACGCGCTGGCGGTAGCGGTGAAGCGGTTGCAGGAGCCTCCTCCCTCGCCTCGCAGCCATAATCCTGGTCTCGATTTGAGGTGGGAGCAGGCCATCCTGCGTTGCCTGGAACGGAATCCGCGGGAGCGGTTCGCGAGCGCGGATGAGATCATCCCAGCGCTTCGAGCAGCCGTCCCTGCCCGTGTGCCCGGCGAGCAACCGCGTGTCTTGGAAGCGGCTGCTCCCAAATACGCGGCGGTCAAGCGCTCGATGCAATTACTGGCAATGATCCGGCAGGGGGAATCCCAGGGGCTTAAATCGTTTCTGGAGATCGAGGAGATAACTTCCCTGACCAACGAAGACATCCGGACGAAACCCTTTCGGTTGGAATTCCCGGTGGATCGAAAGGGAGATCTGCATGAGGCGGAAATTGCACTGCGCGTCGACTCACCCGACTTCGAACCCAAGTCGCAGATCAAGAAGCTGATGGTCCCGCCAGAGCGGGACTCGGAGGTGTGCACTTTTCTGCTGACTCCCCAAGTGGAAGGCGAGCTTCTGCTCAACCTGGAAGTTCTCAAAGGCGAGGTGCTGGTGACCTCGCGGGCGATTAAGACGGTGGCGAAGCGGACGGAACAACCACAGCCACTCGGCCCCAATGTCCTGGTCTCCATACCGCTGGAAGTGTTCGCCTATGGCCTGCGTGCCGCGGCCGGCGCCTCACTTGGCCAAGGGCAGTGGCCGCCGGCAGCGCCTGTGCCCCCATCGAGCGCACTGACGGAGTGGGGCGCGCCGCGCGGCGCGCTTCCAAGCGAGCCTGCGACGGCGGCAGTGCAGTTCCCATCGCCTCCGCCGTCTTCGCCCCCTGCCGTGCCGAGCGCAGAAGGCCCCGGCGAATTCACTAGTCCCAAGCGCGAGAAGAAGACGCTGAGGGGGTTGTCCATAGTCCTAGGTACCGCGTTTGTCCTGTTCGTGATTTTGGGGACGAGCGTCGTATCGAGACTCTCCCTCCGTCACAAGCTGCTGAAATCCAGTGCGGTCCCGGCTGCGCCTTCCCCAAGCGGCCAACAACTGCGCCCGCCACCTGAGTCCGCGCCCCCGCCGCCTGCGGCCCCGCCGGACCTTGCATCCATGCGGTATTATGCTGCGCCTGAACCGTTGGTCACTCTGTTGGCCGAAGCTCCGCACGGGAGTGGGGGTAAGCCAGGGCGGAACGCCAGCCCGGTCGCGCACTCATCGCAGCCCATCGCTCCCAACGCTTGGCCAATGCGAGAGGGACAGGTTATCCCCTACGGCAAGGTGGACGGTGGGCTGAAACCGATTAACCTTCGTATGACTCGCTTACCCGGCGCGCGGGCGGGAGATGATGTCATTTTCACGATCAGCATCGACGCAGGGGGGAATGCCTCTCCCGTCCGTTGCCTGGTCGACGACCATGGTTTGTGTCAGCGCGCGATGGCGGCCGCCGCAGCCTGGAAGTTTAGCCCCCCCAAAGTAAAAGGAAAACCCGCCTCGACCAGTATCTCCGTGAAAGTCACTTTCTAGTGTTGCGAAGTGTACTGGGGAGAAAAGGGTGTCAGGTACCCTTTTCAAAAAAGAAGGTCCCCAGAAAGGGTACCTGACACCCTTTCCATACTTTGACACCCTTTCCCCTACGTGGCGTTTTCGTGCAGGCGCATTAATCGTAGATTATCTGACGTCAAAAGCCGCAGAGTCGCAAAGGCGGCGACTCTGATGCGCTACCTGCTTCGATGGATTGACAGCCTCGAAGGCGGCGTCGAGCCGCCGCACTCCAAGGCGCTTCGCGCAATTGAAAGTCCAAAGGCGCTCGCAGGGGCCTTGGACGCGTGATCGTTTGGCCAAGTCCCAGGCATACTTCCGAACTCGATAGGTGTCCTCACCGCCGAGTTGGCTTGGATAGCAGGCGAGCCCGGCGCATTTCTGGTTCAAGTCGATCGGGAAGGTGAGGGGATGGAATCGACGGCCCAACAAAGCCATTAGGCGTTCAACGCCCCGGGGCCCCAGCGGGTCAGCATAGGGCAAGTCCTCATAGAAAAGCACGGGAAGGCGGAGACCCAGCCGCATTTTGCGGACGGCGCGATAGAGCAGCAGGTGATCCCAATGATCACCGAGGCCCAGCGGGCAGAGGAGCAGGCGCGGGCGATATTTGAACACCACATCTCTTATGGCTCGATCGAACCGCGCCGGCTTCAAAGGGTCGGAGTTGCCGTGGCCGCGAAAAATGGATGCGAAGTGGCTGTCAAAGCGCAGACCCGCCTCGAGGAAATCCGCAAAGGCGCAAGTTGCGCCCAGGGCGGCGGCGTAGCGCTTCTCCTCGCGGCGGCGCAGGCTGGTGACGCGCCGCGAGCCGCCGTGAAAGCGGCCCCGGGTGTAGTTGGAGATACCAAAGACGGTATAGATGCAGACCGGATCGGGAAAGGCGCGCGCCGCGAGCGCCCCGCCAATGGAGAGGGCCGCGTCGTCGAAATGCGGCGAGAGGACGAGCGTACCCTTGCGCAGAAGGTTTGATGCAGGCGTCGCCAAGCCGCGCGCGGCCGGACGGGCGCGGCGAGTCTCGAGGCCCGGCCCCTTCAACACCACCTCCCGGTCACCGGGGACGCCTCCAGACCTCGCGCACCATCGCGACCACATCCACCGGTACTGTGACTCGAGGTCGCCGGCCACGGCGCGGGCATCGAGAAGAGTCGACTGCTCGAGGCGCGGCCGGAGATCACTTCTGAGCTGAGCCAGCCTCTTAAGGTCCAGGGCGAGAGCTACGGCAATGTCTACATACTGCCGCTTGCTGGTGGCAACCAACTCTGCCAGCCCGGCGCGGCTCAGAAGAGAGAATCCCACCCGCCCAGCATGCGTTTCGCCCACCAGCGTAATGACGGGCACGCCCATCCACAAGCACTCGCAGGTAGTGGTCTGCCCGTTATAAGGAAAGGAATCGAGGGCGATGTCCGCCTCGCTGACGAGGGCCATATGGTCGGCGTGCCGGACCTGCCCCCGGAAGGCCGCTCGTTCGCCCGAGACCCCGCGTGACTCCAGCTCGCGCACGACCTGAGAACGCGCGTCGGAGTTGGGCAGGTCGAGATCCTGCGAGGAATAGTGAACCAGCAGCCGCGAGCCCGGCACGCGACGGAGAACCTCGACCACCACATCCCAGACGCCGGCATGCACTTTCGCCGGACGTTGGTAGAGGCCGAAGGTGATGCAGCCGTTCCGCAAGGCGGGAAGCGACGGGACATCGGGCGCATCCGAGGGGGGTCCGTAGGGTGGAAACCCCGAGGGGAGCCGGACAACTTCTTCACTGTAAGTGTCGTTCGACTCGAGGGGTGAGATCCAGGGATCTGAGATGATGTACTCGATCGCCGAGGAGCCCGTGGTGCACGGGTAATTGGGGATGGCCACCTGTACCGGGGCGGGCCGGGCTTCGAAGACGGTCAGCCGGTGATTGGCGAAGTGCCCCGAAAGGTCGACCAGGATATCGATCGCGTCGTCGCGAATTTGCCGGGTGAGCTGTGCATCCGTCCACCCATTCACCCTGCGCCAGACATCCGCGGTCCCGCGATAAAGCTCGGTGCTGCGGTCAGATTTGGCGCGGGTGTTGTAGCAGAATACCTCGACTTGCATGGGATCGTGGTTGAGCAAAAGAGGGAATGTGAATTGAAAAGACGCGGACTGAAAGAATTCTCCGCTGATATAACCTATCCGCAGCCGGCGCGCAGGATCCGGCACGTTGGCGTAGGATTGAAAATGTTCTGAGGGGCCGTTCGCGATGAACCATTCTTCGTGGCGGCGGCGCAGTACGGCGGGCGTTGCCTCGGGATCAAAAAGCAGAGCATACAGGTAGAAGGAGTGAAGTTCGGGGGCCGCCCGGCCGGCATCGAGAATAGTCCGGCAGGCACGGAGGGCATCACGAAGATGGCCGCTGTTCCAATCGACGACGGCCAAGGATGCCATTGCCTTGAAGTCGTTGCCGGAAAGATCCAGCCAGGCGCGGTAATGCTCCCGAGCAAGTTGGTCATAACCCCAGTCGTGATAAACCCCAGCGATCAACTTATGGCTGCTGATCCTCTTTTGATCCTGCTCGAGACATCGCTCGAGCGCCTGCACAGCTTCCGCATGGCGCTTTAAGGCGTAAAGGGCGCGCCCGCGGCCTTCGCGTACGTCCAAATCGTTCGGCGCCAGAGCTTCAGCCCGCTCGTAATCCCGCAGCGCCTCCTCGCACTGCCCGGACTCGAGGCGCGCCCGAGCGCGAAAGGCCAGCAGGGCGAGGTCGTCAGGAGCCCTGGCCAAGCCCTGGTCGCAGACATTTGACGCCTCGTCCCAGCGGCCGGAGGCGGCGCAGATCACGGCGAGATCGCGATGCCAGGCTGCAACCTCAGGCTTCGCTCGCAATGCCCGGCGCAAGAGTTTCGCGCCGGCTGCCAAGTCGCCCGCCTGCGCAGACACCAGCGCCACGAAATGCAAGGCGCCGGGGTTCTCAGGCTCACCCGCCAACACGGACTCTCCCAGCTCGCGTGCAGCTTGTGGGTCTCCCTCTTCGAGGCGCGTTGCAGCCCGGCGAAGAATCGCTTTGCTGTCGATCGAGGGGTGCATTCCAGACGCACTATCAGGCCGCGGAAAAATGGCGTAGCAGCGGCTTTACGCCGCCAGCGCATTGAATCCATTGGAGATGTGGCGGGATAAACCAGCCACTACCTCACTCCGGCTGAGTTTTTCGGCAGCCTGCTATTCCTTCAAGACCAGGTAAAGATTACCCTTTGCGTCCTTGAATATTTGAAGCTCGTTCACGGGCGTAACATCGATGTCCTTCACCAGCGTGCTCGATTGTGGGTATCCATGTACCGTCCCGCAAACGATCTCCGAGGAGATCTTGAAAACAAGTTTTTTCTTTTTCAGCTTCTTGGCCTCTGGCATTTTCTCCTCCCGTTAAGATTGAGCTGGAAAGCGCTGATCGCGCCGGATTTTCTTTGTACCACTGAGCAGCCGCTCATGCCCGTCGGCTGACGGGCACGCTGAAACCCTGGAAATGCGCGAAGCGCCTAGGGGTGCGGCGGCTTGACGCCGCCTTTCGACCCTCTGTACGCACATGGCGGGCTTCGGCGATCCCAAGGCGGCGTCAAGCCGCCGCACTCCAAGGCGCCTGCGGCGCAAGCATTTTCAAAACAGAGATTATAACCTCATATAGGCAACCAGCTTCTTAAACCTGGGTTCCTGTCGCAGGTTCTCGAAGTAGGGAATGACTCTGATGTAGAGCAGGCCGCGGTCTCGCCAGGTGGCCGCACGTTCGAGAAGGTCGAGCGCCGGACCAGTTTTTGACTGCAGGGAGTAAACGCTTGCGACGAGAACCGGCGAGCATCGATGGACCGCCATTCTCGAGAGCAAACGGCGAAGGTAGGGTTCCGCTTTCCCAACCTCGCCTCTCATTGAGTAAAAGAGGGAGAACAATTCATCTGACATTGACGGTAACGTGGCAGAGGGCGATTTAGGTGAGGAACGACTCTCAATTTCCGCCACCGTCTTCGCCTCGCCGAAAGCTTTGCGATAGTAGTCTTCAGACTGCGAACCCTTCGAAAGGTATCCCAAGCGGGCATAGTACTCGCCCAGGTTATAGCGCGCTCCCGGCATATCGCCGGTAACTCTCGGCGCAAGCATTTCTACCGCCTCGCGGACTCTACCGGCAAAAAACAAAAGCGCGCTGCAGGATGTGACGGCCATGCGATCGAAGGGGTCCTGATCGAGTGCCGTCTTTGCCTCTCGAGTCGCTTCGTCGAAGCGCGAGGGGCCGAATTGGAGAATCAGACCGGCATACCAGCGCCTGGCGCGCGCCAAGCTCGGTTTCAACGCCAGGGCCTTTAGGTAGCTTGCCGTTGCTCCGTCCCAGTCCCAATCGGTTTGCCGGACCTCACCCAACACGGCGTAGGCCTCGGGCAAGCCCGGGTCGAGCTTGACGGATTGCTCCGCAAAGGTCCTGGCCGTGCTCAAAAGCTCCGAATCGGTTTTGTCGTGGTAGTTCATGCGGTTGATATTCGCCTCGGCCAAAGCTGAATAGGCCAAGGCAAAGGTGCGGTCCGCCTGCACCGCCTTCTCGAATTCACCGATGGCATCGAGGGTGCTCGCTTCCGAGACGCCCTCCAGCAGACTCCGCCCTCGCATGTAGTGGTCGAGGGCGTCGTTGCTTCGGGTCGGCGAGGGCGAAACCCGCTCCCGTGGCAGTCCGAAAACCTGCCGAACCCGCGCGATGTAAGGGACCAGGCGGCTGCCTCCCACCGGCAGGCCCAGCCCGCCCAGCACCAATTTCTTTTGCAGGGCGGCCACGGTATTCTCCGCAATTTGAGACTGGATTTCCAAAGGGTTCTTGATTCTGGGAGGGCTTCCGGTGGTCTCGAGGTCGAAGCTCTCTGACCAGGCCAAGGCGCCGTTGTCATGATTGTCGGTGACCGAGACCAAGAGGCGGGCAATCCCCTGGTCCTCCTGGTAGGCCTGAAAGATTCCCTCGAGCGTGAACCGGCTGGGCGTGCGGTTGGGAGCATTTGAGCGGTACGAGTGCAGAGGCACCACGCGTACGCCTTCCACCTGCGTCAGCCGGCGCATGACTTCGGCAGTCGTGCCCTGGCAGAAGTAGTCGAATTCCCTTTCACTCGTCTTGTTTTCGATGTCGAAGACCTCGATCGAGGTGTTGACGCCCTTCAAAGCCAGCGTTCCCACCGCCACTGCCCCACAAAGGACCGGCAAGCCGACCGCGCCAACGATGACTGACCGGCGGCTCACCCAAGTGCGCTTCTGGTCCCTCGATGCCTCTGCCACACCGGCTGCGGGCTTTCCGAGCCGTTGCGTCGTGGCGTACCCGGAGTTCTCGGCGCGGAGCAGGATCTTCAAATCGGATCGCACGTCCGCGGCTCTCTGGTAGCGGAGTTCCCGGCTTTTTTCAAGGAGCCGATGGATGATCTCCTGGAGCTGACGCGGCAACTGAGGATTTAAGCTGAGAGGAGGCTGCGGGGCTCCGCTGAGGATGCCGTTGAAAACCACTGCCACAGTGCTGCCGCCGAAAGCCTGCTTCCCGGTCGCCATCTCATACAGCACGGCGCCAAAACTGAATAAATCCGTGCGAGCATCCACCGGCTCACCACGCGCCTGTTCCGGCGACATATAGGCCACGGTGCCGACGGCCTCACCGAGTCCGGTGAGCGTTCCGAGAGCGATCGGGGCGGTCGGCCCGTCCTGTAAATCCACGCCTTCGGGCCCTACCGACAGAGCCGGCATCAAACCGGCGCCAACGGTGACTTTCGCCAGGCCAAAATCCAGAATCTTCGCTTGGCCGTAGGTGGTGATGAAGATATTCGCAGGCTTGATGTCTCGATGGATGATGCCCTTGCTGTGGGCTGCGTCTAAACCGCCGGCAATCTCCACCGCCAGTTCCAACAGTTCGCCGGTTTCAATCGGTTTTGCGGCGATGCGGTGCCTCAGCGTCTGCCCTTCCAGAAGCTCCATCACAATGAAGGGATGTCCCTCGAATTGGTCGATGTCGTAGATGACACAGATATTGGGGTGATTCAGCGAAGAGGCGGCATGCGCTTCACGCCGGAAGCGCTCGAGCGCTTGAGGGTCCTCGGTGGCGGCCGCGGGCAAGAACTTGAGAGCCACGAAGCGGTGCAGTTTCGTGTCTTCGCCCTTAAAAACCACGCCCATGCCGCCGCCGCCGACCTTCTGGAGGACGCGGTAATGAGAGACGGTGCGCCCGACAATCGCATCCAGGTTCCAAGCGGCAGCCGGCGGCGCCTCGCCCGGAGCGGACACCTTCGCCAGTGCGCCGCCCGGCGATCCGGGGAAGATTTCTGTTCTTTCCTGCTGCGCCAGCAACAACTCGACTTCCCGCCGCAGCGATTCATCCCCGGCGCACGCCTCCCGGAGAAACTCGGGCCACTCGCCGGCTTCCCGCTCCCGAGCACTCCGGTACAAGCGTTCGATCTTTAGCCAGCGCTCACGCTCCACGCTGCGTCTCCTTGCCGGACTCGCGCGGCGATCAACCCTTCAGGTACACGACCGGTGAGCATGACGGAGCCGGGTGATTTCGAAATCTCTGATGCATTGAGCCCTACTCGAGCGGCGTCAGCCTGCGGCCGGCCGGACCGGTTCCCCGCGCGCAGTTCAATGAGTGAGTCTGGTGATGTCCCTGGGCAAGCGTTCCAACGCCACACCTCCCGGACTGGTGGTTCCTTACCGGACATTGTACCTCAACTTATTTGGTGGCGGCGAATTATTGCGAGGGGCGGCACTGCCGAGTGCTTGGTCGCATTAAGGAGGGTATTTTAGGTTGGGGCTGGAAAGGCGGGGCTTTACAGGCGGCGGAAAAAGTCTGGTGGCCCAGCCACTCCTGGCTGTGCGCCGCGAGCAAGTCCAACAAAATCGGCACGGGCAGGAGTGCCTGTGCCACTTACGGCGCCCATTGGAACGGCGGGCGCGGGACCCAGGCATGACGGGCGGCCACGCGGGCCGTCACTCATAGCGCAAGGCCGCCAGTGGGTCGGCTTTGGCGGCGCGGCGGGCGGGGAGGTAGCCTGCGACGAAGGCCACCACCGATAGGACTCCGGCGGCCAATGCCAGCGTTACCGAATCGCGGGCGGCCAGCCCGAAGAGCAGATTCTGTATCAACTGGACACTCAACAGCGCGAGGCCGGTTCCCACGGCCAGGCCGGCGGCGAGAATGAAGAACACATCCCTCAGCACCAGGAGCAGAATCGAGCCGGGCGCCGCGCCCAGCGCCATGCGGACACCCAGTTCCGTTTGCCGCCGCGTCACCATGTAGCTGATGGCGCCATAGAGCCCCACCATGGCCAGCAACAGGGCCAGGCCCGCGAAGAACCCGGAGAGCGTGGCTAGAAGCCGCTCCTGCACCAGCGAGTCGTCCACTTGCCGGGTGAGCGTGTCGAACTGGAGCGAAATCGATTTGTTGACACCGGCGACCGTAGACTGGATCAGCGAAAGCACGACCGAGGGCCGCGCGGCGGTTCGGATCATGAAATTCGGGCCGCCGCCGAATCCGGGGACTTGGCTGACCGGAAAGTAGGCGCAAGCATATTCCTCTTCGCGCAACGATTCGTACTTGGAATCCCGCACGACGCCCACAATCTGGATGGGGTCGCCAAGCTTGCCTTGGTCCCCCTCCATGCGGAAGAGTCGGCCCACGGGATTCAGGTTGGGGTAGAACTTGCGCGCCAGGGTTTGATTGATCAAAGCGATTTTGGGCGAGGTCGCGGTGTCTCCCGTGCCAAAGCCGCGCCCAGACTGCAACGGTATGCGCAGCGTCCTAAAATAGGCGGGCGTGACGGCATTGAGATAAACGAGTGAGGCCTCACCGGAGGGCGGATTCGGCGAGTCGGCATGAACATATTGATTCCATTCCAATCCACTGACGGGCGTGAAAAGGCAACGGCTGGCGGAAATCACACCGGGAAGCGAGTTGAGGCGGCGCTCGATCTCGTCCCAAGTGGCCATCCACTTTTCGGGCTGGATGCCGGCCGTCCTGGCCTCGGTGTGCATCATCAGAACGTTGCGGCGATCAAAGCCGAGGTCGAGCGTCACGAGCTTGGCGAAGCTGCGCAGAAACAGGCTCGCGCCCACCAGCAAAACCAGCGAAAGCGCCACCTGAGAGGCGACGATCCAGCGGCCGGGGCGGAAGCGCGCATGACGCTCCGCGTCCGCGGCCAAGCTGCCCTTCATGGCAGCCGTCAACGAGACGCGAGTGGAGCGGAGGGCGGGAAGCACGCCGAACAGAATGGCGGTGATAACGGCGATGGCAGCGATGAATCCCAGCGTCCGCCAGTCGAGCGACAAGTCGAGAAACACCTGAGCCCGGGCGGTTGAAATGAAGTGAACCAGCAGCAGGCTTCCCCAACGCGCAAAGAGGATTCCCAACAGCGCGCCGGCGATGGACAGCAGAATGCATTCGGTGAGCAGTTGGCGAATCAGGCGCAGTCGCGAGGCGCCCACCGCCCGCCGCACGGCCATCTCCCGCTGCCGGGTGGCGGCGCGGGCCAGCATCAGACTGGCGATGTTGGCACAGGCAATCAGCAGTACGATGCCAACGATAACCATCAGGATTTGAAGAGGCCGTTCGAACTGGCGGCGCAGGCCGGAAGTGCCGGTGGCGACGGGCGCGGTCTCGAGCATCCACTTCTGATAGCTCTTCTGGCTCTCGGGATCCCAGTTGGGCGGCACCGTGGACCCGAAGACCCGCGGCGATATCAGCTCGAGCTCGGCCCTCAACTGCGCGGGGCTTCCTCCCGGCTTGAGGCGGCCGAGGACTTGCAGCCACCACCACGACCGATGGTCGAGGCGCGGCCGGGCGCCATCGAAAATGGCCGTGGCGCACAGGGGAAGGGCCACGTCGAACTTTTTGCCGACGTCGACGCCGTAAAAGCCGGGCGCGGCCACGCCGATGATCGGGTAGGTGTGATTGTCGAGCGAAATTGTGCTGCCCACGGCGCTCGGCGCGCCGCCGAAATGATCCTGCCAGAAACTGTAACTCAACACCGCCACGCCCGGGCACCCGCGCAGGTCGTCAGCCGTGGTCATCAGGCGTCCGGCAGCGGGGCGAATGCCGAGCGTGCGGAAGAAATCGCCGCTGACCCAGAGCCCCGTGGCATAATGCGCCTCGCCGCCCTGCGCAAGATCGAATCGCATGTCGCCCCAGGCCGCCGCGCCGGAGAAGATGGCCTGCTGGTCGCGCACCTGCTCCCAGAGAGGGTTGGTGAAAATTGGCGAGAAACGGTCCTCTCGCGGAGGTCGGCGGGTGACTTGCACCAGTTGTTCGGGCTTCTCAACGGGCAAAAAGCGCAACAGGACGGCGTCGAGCAGGCTGAAAATGGCGGCGTTCGCGCCGATGCCGAGCGCCAGCGTCAGCACCGCCACCACCGTGAAGCCGGAGTTCTTGCGCAGCATGCGCGCGCCATAACGCACGTCCTGAACAAGCGTCTCGAGCCATGGGACGCCCCGGCGGTCGCGATAGCTTTCCTTCGTCGATTCGACACCGCCCAGCTTGAGGAGCGCGTCCCGGCGCGCTTCGACGGGCGTCATGCCGCGCCGAAGATTGTCGTCAATGTGCATCTGGAGGTGGCTTTCGAGTTCCTCCGCCAACTCGCGCTCCTGCCGCTCCCTGCCGAACAAGCCGCCCAGCCGCAAAAACCAAGCTCGTATTCTTCTCATCAGTCTCGCTCCGCTGAGATTTCGTAACCCTCTCCGCCCTGGGGGAGAGGGTAGCCCGACACGGCGCTTTCACCAGCCGGAGCGGGACGGGTGAGGGTGTCCGGACCTAAATCCGCTTAGCTCGCCCTCCGAAGTCGTCACACAGACTCCTTGGGGGCCAAGAACCGCGCCACGATGGCCGTGGCCTGTCCCCACTCCCGCGCCTCTTTTTCCACTTGCTTCCTCCCGGCGCGCGTCAGCCGGTAGTATTTGGCCTTGCGGTGATTATCGGACATCCCCCACTCCGAGGCGATGTAACCCTCCTGCTCGAGCTTAAGCAGCGCGGGATAAATGGTCCCGTAGTTGACGGATAATAAGTGGTCGCTGGTCTGCTCGATGCGGCGGGCGATGCCATACCCGTGCAGCGGCCCGAGAGTTTCCAGGGTCTTGAGAACCATCAACGCCAGAGTGCCCTGCCAGACATCAATCTTTTCAGACATTGCAGCCTTATTTTACGACTGTTCCTATGGGATTACAATAGGAAAGGAAAATGATACAGTATATTTGGACCCGAAATGCAAATAACCTTGAACTGC
>Ga0187782_10000981_pt1 | contig 20326 bp, 19 predicted proteins | sample 0715_SJ02_MP15_2_FD_132454 | JGI IMG/M metagenome (GOLD analysis project Ga0187782, IMG submission 132454) | Tropical peat soil microbial communities from peatlands in Department of Meta, Colombia - 0715_SJ02_MP15_20_MG | ecosystem: Environmental > Terrestrial > Soil > Wetlands > Peat | place... | reverse complement strand
TCGATGATTCCGGCCAACCCGGACGAGGGATCCACAAAGCCGGTGGCAGCAAGGTCCAGATTATTCACCTCGACTTTCGCATTAAGCGGCGTGAGCGAAGTATCCGCTGAATTGATCGGGCCGGCCTTCCCGTCAACCGTCAACGTCCCGCCGCCCGGCGTCTTGGCCGAGAACTTGAACGGAAACTGCGACGTATAGGAAAGATCGGAAGCCTCGAGGTTCACGTTCGAATAGGTTTGCGTCTTGCCTCGCGATCCGGCCGTGCCGACGACGATCGTGCCGTTGGAAATTTTCAGCTTCTCGACAGAAATCTCGGACGCCGTCGCGGAGGACGATCCGGCCGGCGCAGGCGGTGCGCTTTCAGATTTCCCGGAAGCCTTCGCCGCATTGCCAAGCGTCGAGTAGTTCCATGTGCCGGAGGCTGAGCGCAGAAGCGAGACCTGAGGATCGGTCACTGTGAACGATCGCACCTCAAGCTGTTTGGAGAAAATGAGCGGCAACAGGGCCACGCCGACAGTCAGTTGCCGGGCCTGCAGGAAAGGAGAACGGCTGAACGCAGGATCGTCCGCGATCGAAACGTTGTCGATCGTGATTCCTCCGGAAAGGATCGACAGACCGAGATTGCCGATTTCCACCTTGCGGCCGAGTGCATTGGTCAAATCGGTTTCGAGCGTCGGTTTGAACTTGTTGACGTCAATGAGAAAAGACAGCGCGATTACGACGAGGATCAGAACGACGATGACGATTCCGACGATCTTCAGGATTTTCTTCATGGCAGCCTCCGACAACCAACCAAATGGGGCTTTCGCGGCCCCCCGGGGACGCCATAATACTCTCAGCGGGGAAAACGCGCGAATCCAATTTCGGCGAGGCGGCCGGGCTCTATTGTTTCGTGCATTGGGCAGAGTCAGGAAGGGGCAGGCAGGTTCAGCGCTGGTGAAATAGCGGCTCCAATTGAACCGCCGACCCGGGGCCGCGCGAAGTGCCGTGTCAGGAACTCCGTGTCTCGATCTGCAGAAGGTCGCCTGATTCCGTTCGGGTTCTCGCGATGGTGTCCGCGGGGAGCTCCAGCACGCTGCGCGCGCGAAGATTCGGCCATACGACCGAGAATGGCGGAACCGACGCCCGCAGGCCGACGACAGTGGTCTCTCGACTCAACATCACAATATCGATCGGAAAGCACATTCCGATGGTGTGGATCGAATTGCCCGGCAGAATCCACATGCCTCCACCGGATTCGAGAGAACTCCTGCCCAGCAACCCGATGAGGCGAGAGCCGATCGAGTCGGCGACTTCCGCACACGAGGCGAGGAGCGTTCCCTTCGTGCGATTGAGAATCCGCACGCGGCCTTTCGACACCACAGGCATGGCTCTTCCGTGCGCTCCCGGCATGGCTCTCTCCCGCCGCGCTGGTCAGCGGGACGCGCTCTTCCTCATCCGAAAGACAAGCAGAACAAACACGGCAGCAGCTAGCACCCCCGAGACGATTCGAATGAGTGTCACATTGTCCATACAGGCTTCTCCTTGAACAAAATCCATCGGAAAGGGTCCGAGAGGCACGCAACCCGATTCGGCAGTGTGAAAAGCATCGCGCATCGCATGTCAGAGCACCGTTCCAAAGCTCTTCATGATCGTGAGCACCGCCGGCGCGATCGTGACCACAAAGATGCTGGGCATGATGAAGAAGACCAGCGGCAGCACGAGTTTGATGGTCGTCTTGGCGGCATTCTCTTCGGCCTGCTGGCGCCGCTGCGTGCGCAACGCATCGGAGAAAACCGCGAGCGATTTCGAGATGGGTGTTCCGAACCGCTCCGTCTGCACGAGCATATTGACGAACGAGCGGACGCTATCGATCCCCACCCGGTCGGCCATCTTTTTCCAAGCTGCGATGCGGGCGTTTCCGGCGCGCTGTTCGAGCGTGATCTGGAGCAATTCCTGGCTCAGCGCGGGATGGCTAATCTTCAATTCCGTTGCAACCTTTACGATGGCCTGATCCAGACCGAGGCCCGCCTCGATGCAAATCACCAGCAAATCGAGCGCATCGGGCAGGGCCAGCCGGATCTCGTCCCGGCGCCGCTGAATGGCGCGGACGAGCCAAAACTCCGGCGCGAAGAATCCGGTCGCAATGGCAAATAAAAAGAGGAACACGACGTTCTGCTTGACCAGCGCTGCTACCAAAATTCCCGCAATTGCCGGCAGGATCAGTCTCGTCCCCACAAAGATGTCCGCGTGGTAGGGTTTACGGTAGCCTGCCCGCAGCAAACGCTGCGCGAGTTCCGGGTCTGGCCCACCGCCCAAGAGGCGGCGGATTTTCCCGAAGGGCTTGGCCAGAACCTCCACGTTGATCCAGACAGGGCGCGGTTCTTCGGACGGAGACTGATACACGGTCTGTGCAACCTCTGCGAGCAGGGCGCTCTCCTTGGAGGGCCGATTCAAGAGAAAGAAGAGCCCGAAGAATGAAAGGAGCAACGCCAGACCGAACACTGCGAGAAATAGAATGCTCATCGTCACACCCGAACGTTGATGATTTTGCGAATCGTGTAAACGCCCAATCCCATCATCGCGAGCGCCGCATAGATGAGCCGCGCTCCGATGGGATTGCTCCAGAGCTGCCGCTCGTATTCATGATTGACGAGGCTAATGAGCCCGAACACGAAGAAAGGCAAGCAGCACAGGAACCAGCCTGTCATGCGGCCCTGTGCGGTGTAGACTCTGAGCTGCCCTTTCAACCGTATCCGCTCGCGCATGACCGAAGCCGCCTTGTCCAAAATTTCCGCCAGATTGCCGCCCGTTTCCTTTTGCACCAGAATCGCAGTCGCCAGGAAACGCACATCGTCGGTTGGGACGCGGCTGACGAGGTTGAGCAGCGCTTCTCGGATGGGCAAACCCAGATTCTGCTCGTCGAACACGACGCGAAACTCCGTAGCGAGCGGCTCGGAAGTCTCCTGGGAAACGACCTCAATCGCTGAAATGACGGCGTGCCCTGCCCGCAGCGCTCGCGACATGAGATCGATGGCCTCCGGAAGCTGCGTATCGAAGCGCCGGAAGCGGCTCTGCCTTTTCGTATAGAGGTAGACATATGGCAGGCTGCCCGCGGCCAGCCCCAGAAGCAGGTCGATCGCGAACGCCGGCACCGCAAACGTGGCAAACCACGCCGCGAAGAAGACGAGCACGATCGATGCGAGAACTAAAGTCCCGACGCTCCACCGGCTGCCCGCCTGGGTAATGAAGAGCTGCAAACGCTTAGCCCCGGGGAGCTTTACGAGGATGCGATTCACCCAGGGAATCGCGCTGAGCGACTCCTGTTTGAGGATGTTCGTTCCAGCAGCGTCAACCGTGTACAGGGTCGCGATATCCTTCAGGTGGCGCTGAACGTCGGACTCGCGCTTGCTGGGCGCGAGCATCCAGAGAATCACTGCAAAGGTGATCGCCAGCAGCAGAATGAACAGCAGTGCCGGAGACATGACGCTCCCTCGAATCTAGACTCGAACTGCGTGCTCAAAGAGCGCCGCAGGTACAGCGATCCCCGATGTCTTGAGTTTTTCCGCAATGCGCGGCCGAATTCCCGTCGCGGTAAACGTGCCGATCACGCGGCCGTTCTCCGCAACCCCTTGTTTCTCGAACACGAAAATGTCCTGCATGCTGACCACGTCCTCGTCCATGCCGGCGATCTCGGTGACATGCGTGACCCGGCGCGTGCCGTCGCTCAGCCGCGCGATCTGGACGACGACGGAAATCGCCGAAGCGATCTGCTGGCGGACCGCCTTTTCGGGCAGATTGATGTTAGCCATCAGCGCCATCGTTTCGAGGCGCGCGATGGCGTCGCGCGGGCTGTTCGCGTGCACGGTAGTGAGCGAACCGTCGTGGCCCGTATTCATCGCCTGCAGCATGTCCAGCGCTTCTTCGCTGCGCACCTCGCCGATGATGATTCGATCGGGGCGCATGCGAAGGCTGTTGATGACGAGCTGACGCTGCTTGATCGCTCCCGCGCCTTCAACGTTCGCCGGGCGGCACTCCAGCCGAACGACGTGCCGCTGCTTGAGCTGAAGCTCGGCGGAATCTTCGATCGTGACGATTCGCTCCCGATCCGAGATGTAGCCGGACAGCACGTTGAGGAGGGTGGTTTTGCCGGCTCCTGTTCCCCCGGAAACCAGGATGCTGAGGCGTGCTTTGACCGCACCCTTTAAAAGATCCAGGATGGGCACCGTCAAAGTCTGATTGGCGATTAGATCTTCGGCGGCAATCGGAACGTGAGCGAAACGCCGGATCGAGAGCGCGGGCCCGTCGATCGCCAACGGCGGAATGATAACGTTGACGCGGGAACCATCCGCCAGGCGCGCATCGACCATAGGCGAGGACTCATCGACCCTGCGTCCCACGGCACCCACAATTTTTTCGATCGTGTGCATCAGGTGAGCGTTGTCTTTGAACATGACGTTCGTTTCTTCCAGAATGCCGCCGCGTTCCACGTACACGTGCTTGTAGGTGTTGACGAGAATGTCGTTGACAGTCGGATCTTGGAGCAGCGGTTCGAGCGGCCCAAGACCGAACACCTCGTCGAGAACTTCACGGGCCAGGCGGTCGCGCTCCGCGGCCGTCATCGGCACGGTCAGATTCGCAACGAGGTCCTGCACAATGCCGAGCACCTGGCTTCGCATCCGGCCGTCGCGCACTGCCGCCACTTTTTCCAGATCGACGCGGCTGAGCAGGCTCTGGTGAACGGAGGACTTCAGTTCCTGATAGTCCTTGAAACTCAGCCCCGCCCTAGTGCTCTCTTCGGCCATTGGACGCCTTTTTAAATCGCCGCGGCGGACCCGCCGCCGGGGGCCCTTCACATTCGCCGGTAAGCTCAGCCGCCCAGCATCGCAAGCAATCCCCTGTTCGCTTTCACCGCCTCGGCCCGCAATCCCCCGCTACCCGCTATGTGAGCTGCCAGCCCGCTCAGGCTTCGCGCCAGCTCCGAACTCGACGAGCGCGAGGAAGGATCGCCGTCATTGATGATGCGAATCACTTCGTAATACTGATTCGGCAGTTTCCAGAAGATCTGTGCGTGAATCGCCTCTTCTATCTGCTCGTCGCTGATCGTGTTTCTCTTGGTCCACCGGTTGACCACGACGCCGACCTTTTCGCGCGGGAGGTTGATGCGGCCGAGACACTCCAAGTAGCGCGCGGCGTTTCGCAGCGCCGCTACCTCGGGCACGGCGACGACGCAGACTTGGTCGGCGCGTTGCACAACCTCCAGTGTTTCGTCGCTCAGCCCGGGCGGGCAATCGACGAGCAGCACGTCGTAGCAACAGCGCAGGAAATCGATGGTCGTGCCGATAGCTTCTGGATTCCTGCGCCGCGGCGCCCGCCCGGTAATCGGTGCGGGCAACAAATCCAGGCCGGTGCGGTGGTGCAGGACGAAGCTCTGCAACAAGTCCCTATCCAGCCGCTCCGAATTCTCGACGAGGTCGCGAAAGGAATACTGGTATTTGAGCAGGCCGAGGTACAACTCCGCGTCCCCCATGGCCGGATGCAGGTCAACCAACAGAGTGCGCTTCGAGTGAGACTTGACTAGGATCGTCCCGAGGTGTGTGGCCATCATCGTGACACCGACGCCACCTTTTGCGCCGAGAAAAACCACAATTTGTGCGCTGCTCTGGCTCTCCTTCTTCTTGGCAGCAACGCGGGCAATCGATTGGAGCAGCTGATCCCGCGTGAGCGGTTTCAAGAGGTATTCGCTGCAACCGCTCCGCATGGCCTGAATGATGAGGTCCGGCTGCGAATCCACGGAGACGGCGAAGACGGCCACCTCAGGCAAAGAGGCATGGATTCTCTCCGCCGTGATGCGTGCCCGGCTGCGGTCGCGATCGAAATCGATGACGCAGATGTCGAACTGGGAAGCGCGCGTCCATTGCGAGGGCAAATCGGTGTCCTCGGTGAGGTAGTCGATGAGTTCAGCTTGCATACGCACGAGAGGCGTTGACGCAGCGAATTCCGCGAGCCCCTCGGCCGACTTTGAGTCCAAGCAGATGGTGATGAGACGCACCGGCCCTCCCAACTGAGGAGGGCCTCCTTGCGACCGAACTTTGTCTCGCCTTGGGTCGTCCATGGCTGCTCAACTCACTTCGCAGGCGGGCTCTGCGAAGACGGCTCGACTTCTTTGTGCCCCGGAATGTCCTGGTCGAATTTCTTCATGTCGAGCGACGGCATCGCCAGAGCGGGCGTGGACGACATCTGTGCTCCACTGTGCACAGGATCGACGATGCGCGGCGTAACGAGAACCACGAGCTCGGTCCTCGATTTCTGAATCGAGCGCGACTGAAAAAGCTTGCCGAGAATCGGGACGTCTGCGATGCCCGGAATCTTGCTCATCTGGACGGTTGTCTGCTCGTTCAGCAGGCCGCCGACAGCGAATGACTGGCCGTTCCGCAGCTCGATTTCCGTCTCCGCGCGGCGCGTATCAAGCGCCGGCACCGTGAAGCCAGAAATCGTAACTGCGTTGCTGAAATCGAGACTGCTCACTTCCGGCGCGACTTTTAGGTGCACCGTGTCGTCGTCCGCTATCGTGCCGACAAACTCGAGCTTCACGCCAAAGGGCTGAAACTGGATTGTGACGACGCCGAGATTCTGGCCGCCCTGCACCACCGGAAATGGAAACTCTCCGCCAGCGAGAAAGCTGGCCTTCGCTCCGCTCAGCGCCAGCAGGTTCGGTTCGGCCAGAATCTGCAAGACCTGATGCTGCTCAAGATCCCGGATGGTGGCTCCGAAGTTGAGGTCGGGGCGAAAGATAAAGATATTGAGAAGATCCGATACGCCGAAAGAGGTGCCTGTGCTCGAGGACGAGCTTCCGGTGCCGGTCGATGAGCTGGTGGAAGAGGGCGGTATCGACCCGCTGCTGGGCGGGCCGAACTGCTCTGTCGAAAGCGTGCCGATCGTGTTGGCTCCGCCCGTACTCAGGAAGTTGAAGCCGAGCTGGTCGAGGCGCGTGCGGTCAACCTCCGCCACCTTGACTTCAAGGAGAATTTGCCGCGGGTGAGTGACCGGCTGATCGAGTGAGTCGACGACATCCTTCGAATAGAAGCCGGCCATCTTGACCAAATTGTCTTCGGCTCGCTGGCTGGGCACGCGCCCCCTGAGAATCAGCCGGTCACCGTCCGCTTCGACGCTGACCGCGCGGCCCGGATACGCCTGATCGATCGCGGCGCGCAGGCTGGAGACGTCGAGATCGACCGTGACGTCCAGCATCCGCGAAGCGCCTGACTCATCCCACAGGATCAGGCTGCTCGACCCGGGTGTCTTCGCTTCAACGACAAGCTGCGTCGGATTCGTCGGGAGCGCATCGATCACCGCGGGGTTGCTTAGGAGAATTCGCTTCAGGCGCGTTTCCAGGGTGATGACGACGGACTTGCCCACGATGATATGAAGAGGTTCGGCCGCGGGACCGAGGGATTGCTGCGCTCCCCAGGTCGCGGGGCACGCCAGCAGCGCGCCGAACATCAGTGACCGCGCGGCTGCGTTTAGGAGTGCACTCATCATCGAGTTCCGCCCAATTGGCATCGACTGCCGGTCAAAATCTCTCCGCGGTGCGCGTCTCGCCACGGATGATTTCCACGGTGTATGTCTCGTCTGCGGCGGCCTTCGGTTTCGGCCTCTTCATCGCTCCTGCCGTCCGCTGAGGTGGTGTTGGCTGGACGCTAGAGACCAACTGGCCAAGCGAAGTGGGGGCCACCCTCGTTTCCGCTACATCCGTGCTATTTCGCAGCACGAATTGAATCGTGCCCTGGGTACTCGCGAGAAGAAGTTTCTGGGACCCTTCGGCATTCACCAATACCGTCACCACATTGACCGTCTGCGGCTTGCCCTGCGGATCGGGCTCGATCTTCTCGCCGGCTGTCAGCACTTCCACGTCCTGCAGAATCGTTTGCGTTACGGGACTGGCATTGCCGGGCGGCGTGAACGTTGCGAGCACATCCACCCGCGAGCCGGGATAGAGAAATCCCGCCACGCCGACAACTTCGTTGGAGCGAACCGACGTCGCGCGCATGCCGGGCGGGATCTTGACCGAAAGGCCCAGACCCGACCCTTGTACCGCAAGGTTTCTCTCGAGGACCGGCTCCTTTTCTCCCAACGGGTAAATCAAAGGGCGGTTCACCACATCCCCGATTCTCGAAAGGGAGCCAGGCAGCGTCGCGCTGGCGGGCCAGTCCGCCAGCTTTACGTCATCGGCACCAAGAACCATGCCAGCCGGAAGATCATGCGTCGCGACAACCACCTGCGCGAGGTTCACCTGGCCGCCCGCATTTTTTCGCAATGTCCGATAGAGCGCGAACGTGATGCCGACGGCCAGAACGGTCGCGAGCCCCAGCGCTATGAAGACTCGGCGAAGATCCGTATCTCACCTCCCCACCGGCATCGAACTCGAGATCAAAACGAAGAGCGCTCCCGCTGCGATTGCCAAGCTATAGGGCAAACGAAGCGAACTGGCGGACGATGCTTCGACATCCGGATGCGGAACAATGCCGGATACGAGATGGAAACGGAGCCGTTGCCCTACTCTCCAAATTGTGGCGCTGATTCGCCTATGGATCGCGATGTAAAAGAGCGCGAGAATTCCGCCTGCAATCGCCGTGGACATGATCAGGGCCAGTACGTGGCCCACACCAACCCACGCACCCACCGCGGCCATGAGTTTCACATCTCCTCCTCCCATGCCCCGGGCGACAAACGGCAGGAACAGCACGCCTCCCGCGATTCCCGCTCCGGCCAACCCCGCCGCCGCAGCGGACCAACCCGCAAGAAAAGTGCGGACGAGCAGCGCAGCGACCAGGGCTCCGCCCGTCAGCCAGTTCGGTATCCTGGCGCTCCTGACGTAAGCAATGACACCGAGAGCCGACGCAAGTAGCGCGCACAACAGAAAGCCTGATTCCACGAACGCTCCCCGGCTCGTAGCCGCGCCTTTGCGTCGAATGCCCGTTGCGAACGCCGTTCGCATACGCTCCGACGCCTGTTTCGCGTCCGCAAGCCCGGCCTAGCGGCGTTAGGAAATGTACTTGCCGAGATAGGTTCCGACCTTCGAGAACGCGCTGTTGATCGAGCTCGCCAGGTTGCTCATGCCGGCCACTGCCGCAAAAGCGATCAAAGCAAGAATCAACACGTACTCGACGAGGCCTTGTCCTGAATCCTCGCGCCACAAACGAACCAGCGAAATCGGAATCATCGTGCGAGTCATCGTCTGCTCCTTAAAACAGCATCGTGATTTGTGATTCACCTACCCGGACCCGGCAAATTCTCTTAATCGGTGGTTCGACGCACGCGAACGCCAACCGAACTAAGAGAGATATCGGCCTAGAAGCGCCCCCACTTTGGCAAATGCGCTGTTCACGGCACTCGCCAGCCGTCCAACCCCCACAATTGCGGCAAACACGACTAGCGCCAGCAGCAGCACGTACTCCGCGAGCCCCTGATTTACTTTCTTGGGCTGCTTGCTCATGACGGCCAGGCATGTGCCGCCGGCCACACAAAATGCATCTGAGGGTCCACTTCTTCGACGGCGAGGCCGAAGGTGAAGGAAAAGAAAACGCTAGCGTTAGTGCTCGTCACTGCTTCGTTCAGCGTTGCGGAACACCAAGAGCGACTCCTTCCGTGCCATTGTGGAACTGAACGTTATCCGTTGTGGGAAGCGGCAGTCGCCCGCGATTTGCGACAGCCTAGTTTCCAAACCACGCTCTCGTCGGATCGGTCGGACACGGTGTCCCATTGCGAACCATAAACGAAAAATGCGACAGCGAACCGGACATGAGGTTGACGCACGAGTGGTAATTCCTCACGATGTAGTCGGCCACCGGATCGCGCGCCAACGCCGACACCGGGGTATTGGGCCACGAGGCCGGAATTTTTTCGTAGAACGAAGGCTCGAAGAGAACGACCGGCGTGCGATTCGTTTGGATTTCCTGAATCGCTTCTTCGTTCTGGTCGCGCGTATGCATGCCCGGCTGTAAATAGTCATAACGCGTCGCGCTGAACGTGGCGGTGAGATAGTAAGCGAGCGGAAAGTAGGGATAGACAAAAATCTTCGCGTTCGATGGCAAGTGCGCCTGCATGTATGAGAGCACTCCGTCGGATTCAGGAGTTCTGACCGCGCCTCTGCGCGTGTCTGTCACTGACTTCGCGTCGCGGTTCGCGATCAAGAACGCCATGCCGACTGCGCTGAACGCGACAAACACGATCGCCGCGAGCACCGGCCCGATGGCACGCACGACTCCGCCCGGAAAGTCACTGCCATCCACAAACCACGCCAGCACCAAATAGAGCAGAGGCGCGAAATACACGAAGTGGCTGACGTTGGGCCGGACGGAAACCAGCGCCAGCAGCAGCCCCGTCGTGGTCGAGGCTACGATCACATAGTAGGCCGCACGATCCGGTACGAGCGCCCCGCGGCGTGCGGCAAAGATCCAGTAGACCAGCGCAAGCGCCGCAATCAGCGGCAAAGCCGGGAGCACGAAGCAAGGTGTTACTGCTAGCAACGCGAAAAACGTTTGGAAAGGATCGCCCGAACCGAAAAGACTCCTTCGCACCTGGTCGGACCAGTCTGAGGTTCCGTAGGGCACTCTATTGACGGCTGAGTAGTGATGCAGCGGCCAGATCCAATCGGTCAAGGCAAGGCCGAGCGCGTGATGGTGCACAAAATAGACGAACGTCAACAGGAGCGGCCACGCAAGGCCAGCCAAAAATGCAAGTCCATTTCGACGGTTGAGCCAGCGGACCCCGGCCTGCATCCACGCGAGAATCAAAAACCCCAGCAGCAGCCCGACCACCAGACCTGCTCCCTTTGACTGCTCGAACAGAAACGTCAAGCACACGTTGGTCCCGGCGCCGAAAGCCCACCACGCGCTTGGTCTCTGGACGAACAGTACCGCGCAGTAGATTGCAGCACATAGCCACAAGCTGCTGTCCCAGTTGTGGAGGACCGCAAACCGCCATGGCAGGCACGATACGATCACGAAGTGGGCCGTCATCAGAGCGATCCAGCGAGCACAAACGCGGCGTGCCATCCAGTACGCGAAGACCGAAAAAAAACCTCCGTAGATGGCGAGCGTGGTGCGGGCGACAGTGAACGAGTTGCCGAACACTCTGAATAAGAGCGCAAGCCAGTAGTAAGAGCCCGGCGTGAGAAATGAAAAAAAATCGCGGTAGAGAATCTCTCCGCGCAAAACCCGCTCGGCGCCCTGCAGGATGATCCCTTCATCGGGATCCATGGTCGTGTACCGGCGAAATCCGAACAGATACAGGCAAGCGACCGCAAACACGCCGGCCGCAATCCAGCGCTCCGCGGGGATCGCTTCTGGCAGAAGCAGCGGGCACCCTGTGGTTCGGCGAGGGCCCTTCACGCCTTCCGCCCGACGCGATTCGGAAGCATTCGCTCTGGCGCTAGTGAACATTCGAGCCGCTCGATGCACGGACGGGTGCGTCCGCTGCTCGTTCTAACAGAACGCTCATGCTCCCACGAAAAGCGACTCTCCATCGAGGGTCGTGCGAGAGCGCATATGTGAGCGGCTCATCCGGAGAGAACAGCACGTAGTGAATCTCGTACTTGTCGAGAATCGCGTCCGGGTTTTTCAGCTCGAGGAGATCCAGATAGTCTTTCAGAACACCGGCGCGCTCGAACACATCGACGCGGCTGTCGATGAAGTCTCGGAAAGCCGGATCCTGCCAGCCGAGATAGCCGCCCCACAGGTAGTAGTTGAGTACATGATCGGAAGGCGAGAGCGATGCGAGCCACGGGAGAATCTCCTTTGGATACTCTCGATCGACCGACTGCCACAACTGCTCGCTCGTTGGGAAGCCCCAAACCACGAACGCCAGGGTGCCTGCCAGAATCGCCGCATTCAAGGCAGGCTTGTTGATCTCCGGGCGGTACTCCGGGATGAAACTCAAGAAGTCAGCAATCAACGGCGCGGCCACTATGCCTGCCAGAAAAAGGAATCGCACATACGTGAGCGCGGCGTAGGTTCCGAATAAGACGAAGCCGAGTTCGTACAACCGCCACCGCCTGCGGCTCAGCAGCGCTGCGAGCAGCAGTGTGATGACGAAAACCAGTGCAATTTTTCCGCGCAAATCGTGAAAGTCGACAGAGGTCCATTCCGCCACGTGGGAGATGTTGAGTTTTTGATGAAACGCCATGTCCAGCGGATATGAAACGAGCCGATAGCCGTATGGATTCAGAAAGAGGGCCGCGATCGAAGCAACCATTACGAGGCCTAATTGCCGGAGTTGTGTGCGGCTCCAGCGCAAAGCTTCGATGCGGCCCCATTGGCCCTCAACGAGTCCGCCAGCGACAAAAGTCGCCAGCAGGATCAGCCCAATCGCCCACGAGCCGTGCGTATTGATCCAGAGACAAAACAGCGGCGGCAGCAACCACAAGCGAGCTTTGCCAAACGAATGAAATTCCTCCAGAACGAACAGCAGAGCCAGTAGGTACACGTAGCCGAACAAAAGCGTCCGCGGGCCGAATGAAACCGAACCAAGAAGGATCGCCAAATAACAGGCCGCGACGGAAGCTTTGATGTTGCGACTCCTCCGCCAGGACAAATACATCAGCCCGCCGAAAATCGCTTCCAGCAGCAGCAGCGAAAGCGCTTTGATGCCGACAATGCCGAATGCCCGCCATGCCAGGTAGTAAGGAATTTCGGCAAGCCATTCGTGGTTGATCCACGGATCTCCATAGACCGTGAACGAGTACATGTCCGCCCGCGGCCATCCGTGCCCTGTAAGCAGATAGTCTGCATTCCGCAGATGCCACCAGATGTCCGGATCGGCAAGGCCCCTTCGCGCAATCGCGAAAACGGTCACGCCTACAACCGCAGCTAGCGCGGTCGAAAAGGAAAAGACACGTCGTAAGATCGAAGTCTTCGCGCGAACCAGTGTCACCGTCCGGTGTTCCCACGTGACCATCATGAAGTCTCGGCGTGCGCACGTGCACGTTCGCGACCATGCAGGGCGACTGCGCAACCGCGCGAATTCCCAACCATGCTACTCGGCGAAGCAACTAGGGGCTCGTTTCGCCACGAGTTTCGTTTTGAACCACCGGAGGCATCCGTTCCCAGAATAGAACCAGCGCGCGGCGTACTCACACGGTCCCGCGCAGACGACTGATTGTTGTCGCATTTCCACGTTGCCAGCGGCGTTAGACAACGATTTACCTGGCAACGGAATAGGACGTTGATAGGAACGCGTGCAGACTTTACGCCAAGGATTCCCTCATAGAGACCACAACCCATTTAGCATTGCTGATCGTTGGCCCTCCGATTGCCGAATCAAACGGGGTCACGAATCGAGGAAACATGCACCTGCCAACAGCACGTTCGGCTTTCGCCTCGTTGTTCGCCTCGCCGAGCCGCTTTTCGTCTCGCTTTTTCGTGGCCGATTACCGCCCGGCCATTCGGGGCCGTGACCGGTCCACATCCGGTCAAAGCCTGGTCGAAACGGCGCTTCTTCTGCCTACTCTACTGATGCTCCTCTTCAATGCGGTCAACTTCGGTTATTACTTTTTGATCGCGATCAACGTCGCTGCTGCGCCGCGGAGCGGCGTGGCCTATTCGATTCAGGGCAACGCCTCACCCTCGGCCACCGCCCTTCCGGCCGCCGGCCCTTCCAGCACTACGACGACTATTTCGTATCTGACTTATCAGGACATGACGGGCGCAATCTATTCGCCATCGAGCACACCCGTTCAGGTCTGCTCCGCAATCCTCGGCGTGAACAATGCGGGAAACAGCACGCAGACCGCAAAGTGCACGAGCTACGGAAACGCGTACTCGTTTCCCACTCCAGCGTCCGATCCGGAATCGCCCAGCTTCGTGTTGAATGAGGTGGATGTCGCCTATACGTTTTCTCCGCTCATCACCGGAGCGATGTTCAACATCTTCACGCTCGCCTCGCCGACGTGCACGTCGAGCGGCGGCACTGTGAGTTGCACCTTCCATCGCAAGGTCGTGATGCGGTCGATGAACTAAGAGTCAGCGAATGATTGCCAATCACAAACAGGTGCGCGGTCGAGAACCAGGCGCGAGGGGACCCCGTGGCCAGGCGCAGGTCGAATTCGTACTGAGCTTCATGCTCGTTTTTCTGCTCATCTTCGGAACGCTCGAACTGATTCTGTTCGTTTACACCTACAACGTCCTTGCGGACTCGGCTAAAGAAGGCATTCGCTACGCCATCGTGCACGGCACGGATAGCGCCACGTGCAGCGGCCCGGGCGGAAACGGCGTCACTTGTTCGGACACCACCGGCAGCAACGTTCAGTCAAAGGTAAATCAGTACGCGCAGTATTCGTTCCACAGTACCGCCGCGATGACGGTCACGGTGACGTACCCGGACAGCTCCAGCGTTCCGCCGAGCCGCGTGCAGGTACAGATCACGTACCCGTATCAGCCGTTTTTCGGATTCGGCTGGCCGACTGTGACCGTAAAAGCGGCGGCCGCGGGACGCATCGTCTTTTGAAACGAGGATGAAATCGGGATCGGCAATGCCACCATCGAGCGCCAAACCCGGGAGTGCGCCGCACCGCTTTTCAAGCGAGCGCGGCCAGACCATGGTTTTCGTATTGCTCGTGCTCGGGCTTTTCCTCATCGCCGCGGTCGGGTTCGCCGTCGACATCGCGAATCTCTGGTTTCATCGTCAGACCGCGCAGAACGCCGCCGACTCCGCCTGCGCCGCCGGCGCGATGGACATTCTGGCAGCGTCTCAGAACGCCTCGACCGGGAACCAGGGCTTCACAATTGGCACCGGTTTCGACTGCTCCACCACGCCGAGCGCCATGCCCTGCGAGTACGCCGCACTCAACGGATACAACGGCACGAACACCGTACCGGGCAACGATGTGCAGGTGAGTTTCCCTGCGTCCGACCCAAACGTCAGCAACACGACCCCGCCACTGCCGCCCTCGGCGATGGCCCAGTATCCATTTATCAGGGTCGATGTGATCGACAACGTACAGATGTTTTTCTCGGGCTTGCTCACGGGAAACCAAACGCAGGCGATTCGCGCGTTCGCAGTCTGCGGTGGATTGCTTGTTCAGGTTTCGACGCCGATCCTCGTGCTCGATCCGCAGAATCCGGCAAAGACCGCTGCGCTCAGCGTGACTGGAAGTCCGGAAGTCTTGATCTACGGCGGGCCTCAAAGAGGTATCCAAATTAACTCGAGCAATGCCAGTGCGGTCACTCTAAAGAGCGGCGCCACGATCAGTCTCGCGCAGGGTGGGCCAAGCCTCACCGGCAGCAACATCGGCGTCAGTGGAGGACCAACGACGGCTCCCAGCGGCATCAGTTTTGGGACAACTGGCACATGGGAGTATCCTGCGACTCCAATTTCAGACCCGTTCGCAACGATGTGCGCGCCCGGGCAGAGCGGCTGCCCTCAGGTGAACGGGAATTCAGCGCCGGTGAAGCCCGGAGCTCCCACGGTCCCGTCCGATGAAGCTGCGAAAGGATGCCTTGCGATTCCGTGCTCGATTTTGTACCACGACGCCGTACACGGATGTCCGACTCTTGCCGGGTGCCTGCTCTACACGGCCGGTTACTACGCGACCGGCATCACGGTGAAAAGTAACACCGCTGTTTTCGATCCGGGGCTCTACTACCTTGTCGGCGGGCTCGCGCTGCAGGCCAACTCGATCGTGCGGCCGAGCACTGGCACAGGAGATGGGAGCGGCGGCACGGTCTTTTACTTTTCCGGCTCGAGCACGATCAGCGTCGTCTCGACCTCCGGAAAATCCACGACCGACGCGTTCACTGCCAGCTCGCTGCGATGTGCGGGGACGTCCGCGCTCCCAGGCAACATTCCAGCCACGACCACGATCCAGGGCAATATCCTGCTGGCCCCCTGCACGGGATATTACGGCGATCCCCTCGGTTCCAGCGACCCGCTCGGCGTCCAGCGAGGAATGCTCTTCTTTCAGGATCGGTCCGCAAGCGGCGTAAGCGCGACGTGGACGGGCAACAGCCAGTTCCTGCTGGCCGGCTCAATCTACTTTCACCACTGCAACGCCTCGGGCACCGGGGCAGGGTGCGGTGCTCCCTCCACTTACTATGACGCCAGCCTATCGCTCAGCGCTACGTCGTGCTCGAACGCGTATGTTGCTGGCAGCATCGTCGTGGACAATCTTGCCTTCGCAGGCTCGTCTTGCCTGACGATCGACCCGAACCCCAGCGAGGCGTACTGGATCATGAAAGCGACTCTAGTTCGCTAGCGTGAACGAGACAAAGCCGTGCAGCTTGCCATGAAGATCATCTTATCGAACCTGAAATCCGGGCAACTCGACGTACTATGATCGCCCTCCTTCTAATCAAAGCAGTTGAATCGACAAGGAGCAAATCAGGTCGTGCGATCAGGCCGGGGCGGTTCTTAGGAAGTCATCTCCTCATCCACAAGTCTTTCGTCTCATTTCGGGGAATGCTTTATTCGCTTCTGATTCACGCGTTGGCGGGCGTCACGATCTTGACTCTGCCGATTTCCCGGCCGCCAGCGGATCTTTTCGAGGCAAATCTTTTCATGCTGGATGCTCTGCCCGCGATGGGATCGACGCCGGGCGTCTCGGACGCCGAGATCGCCAACGGGTTGGAAAGCAAGCTACAGCCGAACACGCATCCGAAATCTTCCGAAAGAGTCAAACGCCCCGCCGCGATCATCGTTTCCAATCCGCGGAATGCCACGAACGGTTTCCAGACGATTCTTCAGCCAGATCTTGCGGACCGCCGCCTTCTGAAGAAATTCGTTGCCCTGCCGAACACCTTGATGGTGGCCCGCCGCACATCGCATGGATCGAAGCGCGCTGTCGCTCAAGCAGCGGTGCCGGTGTTGCCAGCGCCAACGAGTGCCCCTGCGATCTTGCGAAAGGATCCTAACGATGCTGGCGGGGACAGCCGTCATGACATCCTCGCACTCAGCATCGCACCGACGCCTCCGAGTGACGTTTTGCTGATTCCGACTGCTGAAGCGCGCGGGCAGCTCATTCTCCTGTCGCCTCCGAATCCAGCGGCGTCCGATCCACAGAGAGCTACGGCGAACTCTGCCCCGGCTCCGAGTGCGTTCGCTGGAATCACAATCCAGGGCGGAGAGTGGGACCGCGATTCGCCCGCAGCGGAAACACGGCTCGTGGGCTCGCGCGCCGATGGACCGCTGGACTCGCCTTACCCACTCACAGTGGCAGCTGCAGGAAACAGCGGTGGCGGGCTGCGCGATTTTGGCGTCTTCGATAATCAACCGGTTTACACCGATTACCTCCCGATCGAGGGATTGTGTGATCCGCACGCGCCACCACTGGTGCTGCAATTCACTTTTGTCGATTCCTCGCACGATGGTAGCGCAGCTTTGACGCACCCGCGCCCGGTGAGCTGGCTCTTGCCCCGTTGGCCGGAAGAAGCTGCCGTAGGTTACGAGGGTGAAATGATCGTTGTCTTCGCTGTGATCGCGGAGGATGGCCGGATTCGCGACAGCCGCGTCATGGAAAGCCCGTCCGCCGATCTGAGTGGTGCGCTTTTGAATGCGCTCGCCCAGTGGACGTTTCGTCCGGCAGCCATCAACGCCCAGCCTGCCGCCGTGAAAGTGCTCTTGGGTATTCCAGTCTTTCCGGATGAATGAAGCAGACAACAATCATATGAACCAGAAGGGAGAACAACCAATGAATCAAGCAACCGAAACCTCGACGCGCCGGAGCGATCGAATCTACGTTCGCATGCCGGTTGAAATCGTGGTCGATTCGCAGGGCAACAAGGTTTCCCACGCCGCCGCGACCGTCGACTTTTCAACGCACGGCGCTCGCGTACAGACCAAGGCCGCGTTGGTACTGGGAGAGCAAGTCCGTTTCATTTGGTCCGGTGCGAAACCACTACAGCTTCAGAGTCGGGTGGTGTGGTCCGCTCCGGGCCGTCCGGAGCAGTGGGCGGAAGCAGGGCTGCAGTTCCTCGAGCCTCTTCCGATTGCGGCCTGAAGCCTGCGGCCAGCAGGTTGTGTTGCTCCGGGCCGCCCGCGGCGGGTGCACTATGAACCAGGAGCCGGCAGTCCCTTTCGCCAATGCGGATGCTGGCGATCCACGAAGCCGCCTGGATCGTGTGGCTATCTTTCGTTCGGGTCCGCAGTTCGCCCGACCACAGCTCGTGCGGAGCTAATTTCGCCAAGGTCTCGATCAGGTCCGGCTCCGCGCCGCGGCCGCTCGGATCGCACAGCACCTCGATATTTCGAGCTACGAGTTCGCCCGGCTTGTAGCCGAAGGCAGCTTCCGCCGCAGGATTCACATACAGAATGGCACCGGTTTCGGTCGTCAAACAAACAGCGAGCGGAAGCGATTCCAGTATGTCGTTGTGCAGGCGCTGGTCGATTCGCTCGCGGATGCGCTCCGAGTCGTCGTAGAAGAGCAGGAGTGCGGCCACGCCGACGATCCATATGGTCACCACGCCTCCATATTTCGCCAGAGTGTCCACGGCCGACGCGCTGCGAGTAGCGCTCACCTGCTCTTGCTCCAAGCGAGACTGCTGATCGGCGCCGATGCCGGCAACAATCTTCTCGATCTCGGCACCCAAGGTCGCATCCCGCGCGTCCGGCGCGGAGTTTGTGCCTGCAGGCCGAGGCAGCTTTCTCGAATCCATTTCGTGCTGCAGCACGCTGAGCTGCTTCGCGGTCAGGTCGTGCAGCGGCTGCAATTTCGATTGCATCGCGGGATCGCTTTTGGACACTTCATCGAGTTTCGCGAGAGAGCCATTCAGGCGCGAGGCTGCATCGGCGTAGGACGAACTGTAATACCCGCTGCCGCTCACGGCATAGCCCTGCGCCGACGCCTCCGCATCACGCAACGCAGAGCGTAACCGGTCACTTTCGCTCAGCACGGTGGCTCCCCGCACAAGCTCCCGTTCGTGCGCGACGAGTCCATAGAGCTCGCCCACCTCAAACATCAGAAAGGCAAACAGGATCGGGACACCGAAGGAATAGGCGATGGCGATCCGTCGTCTCTGGGTCATCGCAGACCTCTTGCGAATTCGCGCCCGCGCCGAACGGCGCGCTGCGGCGCATCCCTCGCCGATCGATTCCCGAATCGGGATGGCGAGTGCTCATTTGAAACAGCGGCGATTCTCCTCATTCTGGCGTCCGCGCGAGCGCTCCCAATTGAATCGCGCACTCACCCTCAACCTGCGTACCGACAAGCTTTCGAACACGCGCGAAGTCGCAAGAAATGCGCCGCCCCACAACCTAGAAAAGCAAGTCGGGTGCCACCACGGTTCCGCCGGTCACTTGTCCCTAATCGGCTTGACAGGATTTGCGGCGCGGTTGTATGTACCGGGCATGAAAATACGCCTACTGATGTGGATTCCGCTTTGCGTCGTGTTTCTCTGCCTGCCCGCGATCGCTCAAGAACCGGTCGTTGGCGTGACAGGCGCCGAGGCCGACGCTCTTTTCACCAGCAAGAACCCCAAACTCAACGTCAACAAGCAGGCCGCCTATCACATCATGAAAGACCTGCTCGAAGCTAATCACTGGGACCTCGCGAACCAGTGGATCACCGACCGGTACATCCAGCACAATCCCAACGTCGCTTCAGGGCTCGCCGGCGTCGTGAAATATTTCACGGCGACGCGCCAGCCCACTCCGATTCCAGAGCATCTGACGAAAACCACTGTCACAGCCGTGGTCGCAGAAGGCGACTACGTCATCGTCGTCCGGCCGCGCGAGTATCCTGATCCGCGCGATCCGTCGAAGAAGTACACAACAACTTGGTTCGACATGTGGCGTTTCGTGGATGGCAAAGCGGACGAGCACTGGGACGGCGCGCTGATCAATCCTCCGGCGCCGCCAAAAACGAATTGACCGGCCACACCAGCAGAATCTCGTAGCGCGAGGCTGGCGATATCCTCAGAATCCGCCCGCGTGGGCTGTGGACTGAATTTACAGATCGCCGACGCGCTCTTTGGGATTCCACGAGGGGTTTTCGTAAACGATCTTTCCGCCTACCATCGTCAGCATTACCTTGGTATTTCCAATTTGATTTGGCGCGACTTTGAACAGGTCCTGCGAAATGATGATCATGTCCGCCAGCTTGCCGGCTTCAATCGAGCCTTCCGTCTTGTCGCGCCGTGCAGCGTAGGCACCGTCCAGCGTGTATCCCTTAATCGCCTGCGGCAAGGTGATGCGTTCGTTCGGGTGCCATCCTCCGGGTGGAGTTCCTTCGGGCGTTTGACGCGTCAGGAGAATTTGCAAGCCCGGCCACGGATCGAGAGTCACGACTGGCCAATCGCTGCCGAAAGCCAGGTGTGCGCCCCCAGCCAGGATATCGTGCCAAGGCCACGCGCGTTGA
>Ga0187782_10000976_pt1 | contig 20386 bp, 16 predicted proteins | sample 0715_SJ02_MP15_2_FD_132454 | JGI IMG/M metagenome (GOLD analysis project Ga0187782, IMG submission 132454) | Tropical peat soil microbial communities from peatlands in Department of Meta, Colombia - 0715_SJ02_MP15_20_MG | ecosystem: Environmental > Terrestrial > Soil > Wetlands > Peat | place... | reverse complement strand
GCGCCATTGCGGACGATCATCCCCTGATGGTCGGCATGGCCGGCTTGCAGACAAGCCACCGCTATGGCAACGCAACCGTGCTCGCCTCCGACCACATTCTCGGCATCGGCAACCGCTGGGCGAACCGCCACACGGGCACGATCGACGTCTACACGAAGGGCCGGACCTTCACGCATGTCGACGTCGAGCCGACGCAGATCGGCCGCGTCTTCATGCCGGATTACGGCATCGCCTCCGACGCCAAGGCGGCGTTGACGCTGTTCGTGAAGGCCGCGGCCGAGTCGAGGGCGGCCGCAAAGCTCAAAGATCGTTCGGCCTGGGTCGCCGAGTGCCACGAGCGCAAGCGCACGATGCTTAGGCGGACGCATTTCGACAACGCGCCGATCAAGCCGCAGCGCGTCTACGAGGAAATGAACAAGGCGTTCGGACGCGACACGACTTATGTCAGCACGATCGGCCTGTCGCAGATCGCAGCGGCGCAATTCCTGCATGTCTACAAGCCGCGCGGCTGGATCAATTGCGGGCAGGCGGGGCCTTTGGGATGGACCATCCCCGCGGCGATCGGCGTCTGCGCCGCCGATCCCAATTCGCCCGTCGTCGCCATATCGGGCGACTACGACTTTCAGTTCATGATCGAGGAGCTGGCGGTCGGCGCGCAGTTCAAGACCCCTTACATCCACGTGCTCGTCAACAACGCCTATCTCGGCCTGATCCGCCAGTCGCAGCGCGGCTTCAACATGGACTATTGCGTCCAGCTGTCGTTCGAGAACGTCAATGCGCCCGAGCTCGGGGTCTACGGCGTCGATCACGTGAAAGTCGTCGAGGGCCTTGGCTGCAAGGCGATCCGCGTGACCAAGCCCGAGGACATTCTCCCCGCATTCGAGCAGGCCAAGGGCTTGCTCAGCGAATTTCGCGTCCCCGTCGTCGTCGAGATCATCCTCGAGCGCGTCACCAACGTCGCGATGGGGACCGACCTCGACAAGGTCGCCGAGTTCGAAGACCTTGCGCTTTCCGCCGAGGACGCGCCGACGGCGATCGCGCTGCTCGACTGAAGGGACCGCCATGCCGAGATTCTGCGCCAATCTGACGATGCTGTTCAACGAGGTCCCGCTCCTCAACCGCTTCGCTGAGGCGGCCAAGGCAGGCTTCAAGGGCGTCGAGTTCCTGTTTCCCTATCCCTTTCCGAAGGACCAGCTCGCCGAGCGGCTCGCCGCGAATAGGCTCAAGCAAGTTCTCTTCAATCTGCCGGGCGGCAATTGGGAGAAGGGCGAGCGCGGCATCGGCTGTCATCCCGACCGTACGGGCGAATTCCAAGACGGCGTCGGCAAGGCGATCGGTTATGCGAAGGCCTTGGGCTGCAAAACGGTCAATTGCCTGGCCGGCGTTCCGCCGCGCGGCGTCTCGCCCGAGCGCGCGCGTCAGGCGCTCGTAGACAACCTCGCTTTCGCCGCCGCGGCGCTCAAGCGCGAAGACATCCTGCTCGTCATGGAGCCGATCAACGCCTACGACATTCCCGGCTATTTGGTGAACCGCTCCGCCGACGGGATCGCCATTCTCGATGCGGCGCAATCCGACAATCTGAAGCTGCAATACGATATCTATCACATGCAGCGGACCGAGGGCGAACTCACCGCAACGATCGAGAAGCTCCTGCCGCGCATCGGCCATATCCAGATCGCCGACAATCCGGGGCGCAACGAGCCGGGCACGGGCGAGATCAACTTTCCCTTCCTCTTCGCCCAAATCGATCGCGTCGGCTACCAGGGCTGGATCGGCTGCGAATACCGGCCGAAGGCCGTAACGAATGAGGGCCTTTCCTGGCTGAGGGCCGTTGCCGGAGGTTGACGCTCATGAAAGTCGGATTCATCGGCCTGGGCATCATGGGCGCGCCGATGGCGGGGCGCCTGATCAAGGGCGGACACGAGCTTTATCTCTTCAGCCGAACCAAGGTTCCCGACGAACTTGTCGCGGCTGGCGGCAATCCTTGCGCCTCGGGCGCGGAGGTCGCCAGGAACGCCGACGTCGTCATCCTGATGGTTCCCGACACGCCGGACGTCGTCGCGGCCTTGTTCGGGAAGGAAGGAGTCGCGAACGGGTTGTCGAAAGGCAAGATCGTCGTCGACATGAGCTCGATCTCGCCGGTGACGACGAAGGAGCTCGCCTTAAGGATCAATGCGCTTGGCTGCGACTATGTCGATGCGCCAGTGTCGGGCGGCGAGGTCGGCGCCAAGGCCGGCACGCTCTCGATCATGGTCGGCGGGCCGCAAGGCGCGTTCGATAAGGTCAAGCCGCTCTTCGAGCTGATGGGGAAGAACATCACCCTTGTCGGCGGAAACGGCGACGGGCAGACGACCAAGGTCGCCAATCAGATCATCGTCGCGCTGACGATCGAGGCGGTCGGCGAGGCGCTCGTTTTCGCCTCGCGCGCCGGGGCCGATCCCGCGAAAGTCCGCCAGGCGCTGATGGGCGGCTTCGCCTCCTCGCGCATTCTCGAGGTGCACGGCGAGCGCATGGTGAAGCGGAATTTCGAGCCCGGCTTCAGGATCGAGCTGCACCAGAAGGACTTGAACCTCGCGCTGTCGAGCGCGCGGGCGCTCGGCGTCTCGCTGCCGAACACCGCGACGGCGCAGGAATTGTTCAACGCCTGCGTCGCGCATGGCGGGGCGAAGCGGGACCATTCCGCCATGGTTAGGGCGCTCGAGATCCTCGCGAACTTCGAGGTGGGCGCGACGCCGAAGGAATGACGGCGCCCCCGCGTCGGGCGCGCGACATGACGCCTCAAATTGCGCGAGCCCTGCTTCGCGCGCTGTTCGACGCGGCGGTGGCGGCGGCGATGCCGGGGGCTTGCGTCAAACAGGCGTTGCCCGCGCCGCCGAAGGGCCGCACGATCGTCGTCGGCGCCGGCAAGGCGTCGGCTGAGATGGCGCGGGCGCTCGAAGAGAATTGGCCTGGCGCTTTGAGCGGCCTCGTCGTGACGCGATACGGCCACGGGGCGGAGTGCCGACGCATCGAGGTCGTCGAAGCCGGCCATCCCGTTCCCGACGCCGCGGGCGTTAAGGGCGCACGGCGCATGCTGCGGCTCATCGAGGGCTTGAGCGCTGACGATCTCGTCATCGCGCTGATTTCGGGCGGCGGCTCGGCGCTGCTCACTCTGCCGGCGGCGGGCCTGACGCTTAAGGACAAGCGCGCCGTCAACCGCGCGTTGCTCGCCGGCGGCGTGCCGATCGACGAGATGAATTGCGTCCGCAAGCATCTCTCCGCCATCAAGGGCGGGCGGCTGGCGGCGGCCGCGTATCCGGCAAGGGTCGTGTCGCTGGTGATCTCGGACGTGCCCGGCGACGACCTTGCGGTCGTCGCCTCCGGCCCGACGGTCGCGGACAAGACGACGTTCGCCGATGCGCGGGCGGTCCTCGCCAGGCACAGAATCGAGGTTCCGCCGGAGGTCAGTCGCCATCTCGACGCGGCGGAGGACGAGACGCCGAAGCCCGGCGACCCTCGCCTCGCGCGCGCCGAAACGAAGCTGATCGCCTCGCCCCAGATGTCGCTCGAGGCCGCCGCCACGCTGGCGCGGGCTGAGGGCGTGACGCCGCTCATTCTCGGCGACGCGCTCGAGGGCGAAGCGCGCCAGCTCGGCGCCGCGCTCGCAGGCATCGCGCGCCACGCAAGGGAGTTTGGTCAGCCGGCGAAGCCGCCCTGCGTCATCCTCTCGGGCGGCGAGACGACCGTGACGGTCAAGGGCAAGGGCGTCGGCGGCCGCAACGTCGAGTGCCTGCTGGGGCTTGCGATCAAGCTGCAGGGCGCGGACAGCGTTTACGCGCTCGCCGCCGACACTGACGGCGTCGACGGCGCGCGCGAGGTCGCCGGCGCGTTTGTCGACCCGACGACCCTTACGCGTGCGCGCGAAAAGGGGATCGACCCCTGGCGGTCGCTCGAGGATAACGACGCGCACAGCTTTTTCGAAGCGATCGGCGATCAACTCGTGACCGGGCCGACCCGCACCAACGTCAACGATTTTCGCGCGCAGCTCGTGCTTGGGCGATAGGACAAAAGGAACGGACGTCATGGTGAGGAGGCACGCCGCCGCCCGGAGCGAGGCCGAACACGGCGATGACGACGGGCACGAGGCGATGCATCGCTTGGCCTTGCTGGCGCGCTTCACAAGCGACAAGGCCGCTCTGACCCGGCTCTATCTCACGCCGGAGCACAAGGCTGCGGCGGGTCAGGTCGAGGCCTGGATGCGGGAAGCGGGCCTCGCAACGCGCTTAGATGCGACCGGCAACGTCGTCGGCCGGCTTGAGGGCCAAACGAAGGACGCGCCGGCGGTGCTGATCGGCTCGCATATCGACACGGTGCGCAACGCCGGCAAATACGACGGCAATCTCGGCGTCGTTGTCGCGATCCAAGCGATGAAGCGCCTCAAGCGCGAGGGGCTCGGGCTCCCCTTCGCCGTCGAGGTCATCGCGTTCGGCGATGAAGAGGGCGTGCGCTTTCCGGTCACGCTGACGGGCTCGAAGGCGGTCGCAGGGATTTTCGATCCGGCGACGCTCGAGGCGAAGGACCACGACGGCGTCACGCTTTTCGAGGCGCTAAAATCTTTTGGATGCGATCCGGGAAAAATCCTGGCGATCAAACGCGATCCCGAAAAGGTCGTCGGCTATGTCGAAGTTCATATCGAGCAGGGGCCGGTTCTTGAGGCGCATGGACTGCCCGTCGGCGTCGTTACGGCGATCAGCGGCGCGAGCCGGCTTAAGGTCGCAATCCACGGCGTCGCCGGCCATGCGGGCACAGTGCCGATGAACCTGCGCCACGACGCCGTCGCGGCGGCGGCCGAGATGATCCTGGCGGTCGAGCGCGTGGCGCTGCTGCGCCCAGACGTCGTTGCGACGGTCGGCGAGATCGAAGTCCCGGCAGGCGCCGTCAACACGATCGCCGCCAACGCTCAGTTCTCGATCGACGTCCGCAGCCCCTCCGACGGCTTGCGCCATCGGACGTTGCGCGAAATCCGGCGCGCCTTCGAGGCGATCGCCGCCTATCGCTCAGTCTATTTCAAGATGACGTCTTTTTACGACGTCGAGGCGGCGGTCTGCTCGTCGGCGATCGTGCGCGCGCTCGAGCGATCCGTCGCCGCCAACCACGTCTCGCCGTTCCGCTTGGCGAGCGGCGCCGGCCATGACGGTCTTGCGATGGCCAAACTTGCCCCCTTCGGGATGCTTTTTGTGCGCTGCAAGGGGGGCGTCAGCCACAATCCGGCGGAGTCGGTCGAGACCGAAGACGTGCGCAAGGCGACCGACGTGCTCGCCGACTTCTTGCTTAGCCTCGAGCCGAAGAAGATCAGACGATGAGGCAAAATCCCTTCTCCCCGCTTGTGGAGGAAGGGGCGCCCGCTCACTCCGCGGCGCGCTTCATGTCGGGGTATTCGCAGGCCGGCGCTGTTTGCGTCGGCGTGCGGCGAAGAGGCACGACTTTCGGCGCCTCGAAGGGCAATTCGAGCGCCTTCCAAACGTCGACCAACGCCTCGACGAGCTCGGCGACCTGCTGACGCGTGTGCCGCGGCGTCGGCGTGATGCGCAGCCGCTCGAGCCCACGCGCAACGGTTGGGTAGTTGATCGGCTGGATGTAGACGCCGTGGCGCTCGAGCAGCATGTCGCTCGCGACGCGGCACCTGACGGGATCGCGCACCATGACGGGCACGATGTGGGAGGGATTGTCGAGAACCGGCAGGCCGGCCGCGCGCAGCGCGTGCTTGGTCAGCGCCGCCATCTCTCGATGACGCTCGCGCTCTTCGTTCGATGTCTTGAGCCTTCGGATCGCGACAATCGCGCCGGCGACGACCATCGGCGGCAAGGTGGAGGTGAAGATAAAGGAGGGCGCGTAGCTGCGCACCGCGTCGACCAGCGCCGCGCTCGCCGCGACGTAGCCGCCGAGCGACCCAAACCCTTTGGCGAGCGTGCCCTCGATGACGTCGATCTCGCCCATGAGCCCGTCGCGCTCGGCGACGCCGCCGCCGCGCGGTCCATAGAGGCCGACGGCGTGCACCTCGTCGATATAGGTGAGCGCGCCATAGCGCTTGGCCGCCGACACGATCTCCCTGATCGGCGCAATGTCGCCGTCCATCGAATAAAGGCTCTCGAACACGACGAGCTTCGGCCGGTCGGGCGGCTCGGCGGCGAGCAGCTCTTCAAGGTGCGCCACGTCGTTGTGGCGCCAGATGCGCTTTTCGCATCCTGAGCGGCGAACGCCCTCGATCATCGAGTTGTGGTTGAGCGCGTCGGAGAGGATGAGGCAGTTGGGAAGCAGGCTCGCAATGGTCGAAATGGCCGCGAGGTTCGACACCCAGCCTGACGTAAAGACCAGCGCCGCAGGCTTCGCGTGCAGGTCGGCGAGTTCGCGCTCAAGCTCGACGATAAGGCTGTGGGTCCCGGATATGTTGCGGGTGCCGCCCGCCCCGACGCCGTAGGCGCGCGCCGCCTCGACCGCAGCTTCGATCGATTGCGGATGGGCGCCCATGCCGAGATAGTCGTTTGAGCACCAGACGACGACGGGCCGCGGCGACGTTTCCTTCCCCGCCGGCCGCCAAAGCGCAACCGGGCCGCCTTTCGCGTCCCGCTCGAGATTGGCGAACGTTCGGTAGCGCCCCTCCGCCTTCAGCCGATCGATAGCGTCCTGAAATCGACGCTCGTAATCCGTCATTGCTCGGCCCGTCTTCGGGTCGTTAGACCCATTTTCGGTTGCTCCTCTAAGTCTCATCAACGCCTAAGTCTAGCAGGACCTTCTGCCGAGGTCGGCGAGAACGGTCGGCGCAGGACACCCTGGGGCCTTACTAAACCACGCCAGTCATTGCCGAAACCTTGCGTCAACCTCAAACGCCCCGCTGCGGCGGGCCTAAGCCCACGACAATTGGCCCGAGCCTAGATACGGGCGAGGGTGGCCGGCGGATTTGATCTGAAGCAAGAGCGGACGGGATTCTTGCGCCGAGGGCCCTAAGGGGCGTGGCTTTGAGCCTTGCTGCTTTCATCACTTTCGCCGCCGTCGGAGACGACATGGCGCTAGCGCCGGGTCCCAACATGGCCGACCTCGCGTCGCGCCGCTCTCCGCCGTCGCGACGGCCTTTGCGATTTACGTGGCTCTCACGGCCTTCGGGGTGACGCCGCGTGGCGCCGGCCGGCGGTAGGAGACCTCTTGCCTCGCCTTCCGTCGCGACTCGCGGCATAGATTCTTTGGCCCCTCAGAACCCCCCAAGGAGAAAGCGCCATGCGCTACGAGATTTCCGGCACCGTCATGCAAACCGTGGCGATCGACCTCGCGCCCGGCGAGACCGTCTACAGCCAGACCAACACCATGGCCTGGATGAACGACCAGGTGGTGATGGATACTCATACGGGCGGCGGGTTCCTCGCCGGCCTTAAGCGCTCGTTCGGCGGCGGCTCGTTCTTCATCACCGACTTCACGGCGAGCGGCCAGGGCCATGCGGCGTTCGCGCCGCGCTTTCCCGGCACGATCATCGCCGCCGAGCTGCGAGCTGGGCAGTCGCTCATTTGCCGGAAGGAGACGTTCCTAGTGGCGCAGAAGTCCGTCACGCTCGAAATCGCCTGGCAGAAACGCATCGGCGCCGGCTTCTTCGGCGGCGATGGGTTCATCCTGCAGAAGGTGTCGGGGCCGGGCGTCGTCTGGCTCGACCTCTCGGGCGAGCTCGTCGAGCGCGACTTGGCGCCCGGCGAGCGGCTGCTCGTCCATGCGGGTCATGTGGGCGTGTTCGAGCCCTCGGTCGGCTTCGATATCCAGATGATGAGGGGCTTCAAAAACATCCTGTTCGGCGGCGAGGGGCTGTTCCTGGCGACGCTGACCGGGCCCGGCCATATCTGGCTGCAGAGCATGCCGATCCTCAATCTGGCCGAGGAGATTGGCCGCTATCTTCCCCGCGGCGCCGACACCGGCTCGAACTCAACCGCCGGCAACGTCGCGGCCGGCGCCGCGCTCGGCGTCGCCGGCGGGATTCTGGGCAGTCTGCTCGGCGGCTCGAAGGAGTGACGCGAGAACGTTCGGCAAGGGAAGCCGCGGCGGACGTCCCTCGCTCTTAGGGTTGCGGGTAAGCTTTCGCCGCCTTCCGCTCGCGGGAGAACCCCTCTCACGTCAGCCCGCGCTTCACCAGCAGCGCCTCGGGCCTTGGATCGCGGCCGCGAAACAGACGATAGGCTTCGGCCGGGTCGCGAGTGTCTCCGCCCGAATAGACGAAGTCCTTAAGCCGCCGCGCGACCTCGGCGTCGAACACGTCGCCTGCCTCGACGAAGGCCTCGAACCCGTCGGCGTCCAGGACTTCAGACCAAAGATAGCTGTAGTAGCCGGCCGAATAGCCGTCGCTTGAGAAGATATGCTGGAAGTGCGGCGTGCGGTGGCGGGCGGCGATCGTCTCCGGCATCGCATGCGCCTCTAATTCCGCGTCCTCAAGCGCGACGACGTCGGCGTCCGGCTTAGGATCGCTTTGCCGATGAAGCGCTAGATCGACGAAAGCCGACGCGCAATATTCGACCGTTAGAAAGCCCTGATTGAAGCGTCGGGCTGCGACGACGCGCCCGATCATCTCTTCGCTCATCGGCTCGGCAGTGTCGCGATGGCGGGCGAAGCGCCGAAGCACTTCGGGCGTTTCGAGCCAATGTTCGTATAGCTGGGAGGGGAACTCGACGAAGTCGCGCGCCACGCTTGTGCCCGCAAGCGTCGGATAGCGCGCCTGCGACAAGAGCCCATGCAGCGCATGGCCGAATTCGTGGAAGAGCGTGCGCGCCTCATCCAAGCTTAAGAGGCAGTCGCGCCATTCGGCGGCGCGCGCGAAGTTCGACACGTTGACGACGACCGGCGTCACCTTGCCGTCGATCGCGCTCGCCTCGCGCAGCGCATTCATCCACGCGCCGCTGCGTTTGGACGGTCGCGCGAAATAGTCGCCGATGAACAATCCGAGCGTTTCGCCGCTCTCGTCGGCGACGCGCCAGGCGCGGGCGTCTTCGTGGTAGAGATCAATGTCGGGGCGCGGCTCGAAGTTGAGGCCGAAGAGGCGGCCGGCGACGTAGAACGCCGCCTCGATCATCGAGGCAAGGGAGAAATAGGGCTTCACCGCGTCCTCGTCGAAATCGTAAAGCGCCTTGCGGCGCTTCTCGGCGTAGAAACGCCAGTCCCAGGGTTTGAGTTCGAAATTGCCGCCTTCGGCGGCGATGATCGCCTGGAGCGCCTCGGCCTCTTCGAGCGCGCGACGACGCGCCGGATCCCAGACGTCGGCAAGGAGCTTTTCAGCCGCGTCCGGCCGCTTCGCCATCTGATCGTCAAGTTTGTAATCGGCGTAGCTTTCAAAGCCGAGCAAACTCGCGCGCTCGGCGCGCAGCGCCAGCGTCTCGCCCATGATGGCGCGATTGTCGCTCTCGCCGCCATTGGCGCCGCGCTGCACGAAGGCTTTAAAGAGCTTCTCGCGCAAGTCGCGCCGCGTCGAATATTGCAGGAACGGCTCATAGCTCGAGCGCGAGAGCGTCGCGACCGGCGCCGCAACGCCGCGCGCGGCGGCGTTTTCCGTCGCCGACGCAAGAAACGCGTCCGACAGGCCGGCGCGGTCGGAAACCGTCTCGAGCGGAAGCGTGAAGGCGCGCTCGTCGGCGAGGACGTTCTGCCGAAACGCAGTCCCGAGCTCCGCCAGGCGCTCCTCGATCGCCGCGAAGCGCGCCTTGCCGCTCTCATCGAGCGCCGCGCCATTGCGCAGGAAGCCATCGCGCCAGCGCTTAAGGAGGCGCGCTTGCTCGGAATCGAGCGCGAGCGACTGGCGCCGGCTCCAAAGCGCCTCGACGCGCGCAAAAATCCCGGGGTTAAGGTAGAGGGCGATTTGCTCCCGCGCGAGCTTGGGCGCCACGTCGCGCTCAATCGCTTCCAGTGGATCGTCGCCGTTGACGTGCACGAGATGAAAGAAGAGCGCCGCGACCCGGTCGAGCGCCCGGCCGAGCTTTTCCAGCGCGACGATCGTGTTGTCGAAACTCGCGGGCTCCGCGCTCTCGGCGATCGCCGCGATTTCCCGCCGTCGCTCGGCGAAAGCCGCCTCAAAGGCCGGCGCGAACAGCTCGGCGCGCGCCGCTGCGAAGGGCGGCGCGCCGAGCGGACCGCTCCAAGGTCTTAAGATCGCGTCTACCGAGGTCGCAGCGTCCACGTTGGCTCCTTATTTTCAGCATTTGGCCTTAAGGCCGTAGGCTGAGGCCGGCGTTTCGCGCCCGAGCCGCTCCAAGCGGCTTGAGGCCCGCAAGCGGCGAGCGTCGATTGACCGCCGACATAATCCCCGCCACAACGCCCCACAAGGAGGGCCTCCATGCGCGCACGCCCGAAGATCGGGTGCATCGGCGATCTTCTTGTCGAGTTCGTCTGCTTGAGCAAGAACGGCCATCATCGGCGCGTCGAATCCTATATGGGCCCCTTTCCGTCGGGCGCCGCGGGCATCTTCATCGATCAAGCCGCGCAAATGGGCGGCGAGTGCATTTTTGTCGGCGGGGTCGGCGAGGACGCCTTCGGCGACGTGGTGATCGAGCGGCTGACGGCGCACGGCGTCAACGTGAGCCTCGTTAACCGCGTCAAGGGCGTGCCGACGGGAACGGCCTTCGTCAGCTACAACGACGACGGCACGCGCGACTTCGTCTACAACATCATCCTTTCGGCCGCAGCGCATTTTTCGGCCGACGACGCGACGCTCGACGCGCTCCTAAAATTCCGGCCGGACGTGATGCACGTCTCAGGCTCGGCGCTCGGCGACGAGCGCATGGCGAAGCCGGTTCTCGAGGCGTCCCGAGCGCTCAATGCGGCCGGCGTCAAGATTTCCTTCGACCCGAACGTGCGCAAGGAGCTCGTCGACAATCCCGCCTATTTCGCCTCGGTTCACGAGCTGATGGAGATCTCAACGATCTTCTTGCCGAGCGAAGCGGACGCCGAGGCTCTCTTCCCGGGGCGCGACCTGATCGCCTTCGCGCCCGAGCTTTTCGCCAAGGGCGCAGAATACGTCGTATTGAAAAAGGGCGAGAACGGCTGCGAGGGCTTGAGCCGCGAGGGCGACCGTGCGAGCCTTGCCGGGCACAAGGTTGAGGTCCTCGATCCGACGGGGGCCGGCGATTGTTTCTGCGCCACGTTCGTCACGCTGATCGCCTCCGGCGACTTCGACTTTAAGGGCGCGCTCGAACGGGCAAACGCCGCCGGCGCCCTCGCCGTCACGAAGGTCGGGCCGATGGAGGGCAACAGCACGCTCGCTATGGCAGAAGCGCTGCTGAAGGGCGATCAATGACGGCGCGAGAGTTCTTCCGCGCCCTCATCGCCGACAACCGTGACGGCCGCGCCCGCGGCGTCCCCTCCTGGTGCACCGCGCATCCGGAGACCTTAGAGGCTGTGCTTGCCGCGCATCGCGACAGCGACGCGCCCGTGCTCATCGAGGCGACCTGCAATCAGGTCAACCAACAGGGCGGCTACACGGGTTTAAACCCCGCAGGCTTCAGAGGCTTTGTCGAGGGCCTTGCGGCGAAAGCGGACGTCGATCCGCGGCGCATCCTGTTTGGCGGCGATCACCTTGGGCCCAATCCGTGGAAGGCCTTGCCGGCGCGGCAAGCGATGGCCAATGCGCGCGACATGGTCAAAGCCTATGTCGAGGCGGGCTTCCTTAAGATCCACCTCGACGCCAGCATGGCCTGCGCCGACGACGGAGCGCTGAGAGAGGCTGAGATCGCGCGCCGCGCCGCCGAGCTCTGCGCGGTCGCGGAAAGCGTCGGGCCAAAGGACCTCGTTTACGTCGTCGGTACGGAGGTGCCGATACCCGGCGGCGAGCTGCAGGCGCTCGATAAGCTTGGCGTCACGCCGCCCGAGGCGGCGTCGCGAACCTTTGAGCTGCATCGCGTCGCCTTTGCCGAGGCCGGCATTCTTGGAGCGCTCGACAAGGTCATCGCGCTCGTCGTGCAGCCGGGCGTCGACATGAGCAACGAGCAGGTCTTCGCTTACGACAGGGCGAAAGCCGCGCGCCTGAGCCGAGCGATCCTAGAGATCCCGGGCGTCGTCTACGAGGCGCATTCGACCGATTTCCAATCGGAGCAGGCGCTCACGGATCTGGTGAGCGACCATTTCGCGATCCTGAAAGTCGGCCCGTCGCTGACCTTTGCGTTTCGCGAAGCGGCGTTCGGCTTGGCGGCGATCGAAGATCGCCTCGAATTGACGCCGCGTTCGAACGTCGTGGCGGCGTTGGAACATGCGATGGATGTGAGCCCGGCGCAATGGCGCCCCTACGTCGCGGCGGATGGGCGCGATCGGCTGACGCGTCTTTATGGGTTAAGCGATCGCATTCGCTATTATTGGCCGGAGGCCCATGTCGTTGCGGCGCTCAAACGCCTTCGGTCCAATGTGGACGCCGCCTCGATCCCGGCGGGCCTCGTCTCGCAATTCGCCGGCGCGATGTTCTTGGATGGCGGCGAGGAAAAGCTTTCGACCCGGGTCATTCGGGCGAAGGTCGGCGCGGTCGTCGCTAAGTACCGCCGCGCGGCCAGAGCCTGAGAGCCGCGCGAGGCGCGATTGGCCCTCGGGCTTTAAGCGCGAGCCCCGCGCTTTCCCTTGCCGTGCGCCCCAAAATCCTTGGCCCGCAAGGCGAAGACCTCGCCGCTGCATTCGGCCGTGTCGAGCCATAAGAAGGGCAGGGCGGGGAACGCGGCCTCGACCCGTCGGCGACCTTGCCCGATCTCGCACACGAGGAGGCCGTCGCGCGTCAGATGCTCGGGCGCGCCAGCAAGAAGCCTGCGCACGATCGCAAGCCCGTCGGCGCCGCCATCATGGGCAATGCGCGGCTCGGCGGCGAATTCGGGCGGAAAGGCGTCGACGTCCGCGCTCAAGACATAAGGCGGGTTGGCGAGGATCAGGTCGTAACGGCGCGCCGCGACGGGCGCGAAGCCGTCGCCCTCAAGAAGATTGATCCGCGCCGCGAGCTTGTGCATCTCGACGTTCCGTTTCGCGACTTCAAGCGCATCCTTCGAGACGTCGACCGCATCGACAACTGCGTCTTCGAATTGTTGCGCCGCGAGGATCGCCAGCGACCCGCCTCCTGTGCAGAAGTCTAGCACGCTCAAGATCGCCTGCGGGTCGTCGATGAGGCCGTGTGAGCCGGCGAGCCCGGCAAACAGAAGCTCGCCGATGAAGCTGCGCGGGACGATGACCCGCTCGTCGACATAAAACGGAACGCCCTGAATATAGGCGCGGTTGAGGAGATAGGCGGCGGGCTTACGGGTTTCGACTCGCGCGTCGACGAGGCTTTGGAGCCGCTCGCGTTCTTTCTTGGTCAAGCGTGCGTCGAGAAAGGGGTCGAGCGCGTCGATCGGCAGGCTTAAGCCCTCAAGGACAATGAAGGCGGCTTCGTCGATCGCGTTGGCCGCGCCGTGTCCGAAGGCAAGCTTAGCGGCCTGAAAGCGGCTGACCGCATGGCGAAACCAATCGCGAACGGTCGTGAAGGTCTCGAGGCGTTCGTCGTCGTTCGCCGCCAAGATCGCTCCAGCGTGTTTCCAGGCTGCGAAAACGGCCGGCGCGGCGCCGGCCGAACCTGTTGCCTATGGCCGAGGACGATTCATTGGCTCTTCATGCACTCGCGATGAAAGGCCCTGCGCGCTTTGCCATGCAGATTCTTTGCGTCGGCCTCTTTGTAGCATTCGGAGGACTTGGCCTTCTTCGCGGCGTCGTCCATCGCCGGCGTCGCGCTGACGGCGGGCGTCGGCGCGCCGGACGGCGTGTCGCTGGGCGTCGGCGTCGGAGCGTCGAGCGCAAGAGCGGCGCCGGAAAGCGCGGCGCCGACGGCGAGCGCCGAAAGAAGGGTCGTCAACCTTATCATCAATGAGGGCCCTCGAGACGTTGAACCGCCAATCCCCCGCGCCAAGGCGACGCGAGAATTGAGCGTTGGCGGGCGCATATAGGGAGAGGGCGGTCGGCCAGACAAGCGAGGCCGATCGATGGTCTCGAGCGTCGGGGCGCTTGATTAAGCGGCCTCTTCGATCTCGCCGTCGCCTGCCGTCGTCGGCTCGCCGGCCGCGGTCGGTTCCGGCGTCTCAGCCTTTGCGCCGCGGCGCGCATTCTTCTGCAGCTGCGACTCGACAAGCTTGATCGCGTCGATCTCTTCAATGTGCTGAACCGCCGCGATCTCGCGCACGAGACGGTCAAGCGCAGCCTCGTAAAGCTGCCGCTCGGAATAAGACTGCTCCGGCTGCGCCTCCGACCGGTAGAGGTCGCGAACGACCTCGGCGATGGATCGGATGTCGCCGGAGTTGATCTTGGCTTCATATTCCTGCGCGCGGCGCGACCACATCGTGCGCTTGATGCGAGCGCGGCCGGTGAGCAGATCGAGCGCCGCCTTCGCGGTCTCAGGGTCCGAGAGACGCCGCATCCCGATGCCGGCGACCTTGGTCAGCGGCACGCGCAGCGTAAGCTTCTCCTTCGGGAAGTTGATCACGAAGAGCTCGAGCCGGAAGCCGGCGACCTCCTGCTCCTCGATGCCGATGATCTGGCCGACGCCATGCGCCGGATAGACCACGTGCTCGTGGAGCTTGAACGATGGACGCGGCGGGGGCGCAGGCTTTGAAGGCTTGGGCGCCGGCGCAACCGGCCTTGCCTCGGCGGCGACGGTCGTCGCGGGCTGAGGGGCGGCTGCCGGCTTCTGGGCGGCAGGCGCGGCAGCCGGCTTCGCCGTCGCAGCCTGAACCGAAGGCTTCGGCGTGACAGGCGCCGTTGCGGCAGGCTTAACCTCAACGGCAGGCTTGGTCTCGGCGACGGCTCGCACGTCTGCCGGCGCCAAAACGGGCGCAGCCTTCGCCCCGCCGATCGGCTTTTTGGCGTCCTTCGGAGCAATTCCCGGCGCAGGCTTCTTCGCCGGTCGCAGCTTCGCGGCCGCGCTCTTGCTCTTGTGCGCGGTCTTCTTCGTCGCTTTTGCGCGCGCGGCCGCCTTCCGGGTAGGCTTGCGAGCCGCGCCCGACTTCGTCGAGGCCTTGGCGCTCTTCGCGCTCTTGGCTCGAGACGCAGTCTTGTTCTTCTTACGCGCAGCCATTTTGGAAAATCTCCGATCTACACGCGCCTAATGGGGATAGGGCAGTCATCCCGAACCTTTTGGGGACGTTCAGTCGCGAACGGCGTAGCTTGATGGGCGCGCCGAACAACTCGACCAGCCAAAGCGCGGCGAGAACGCTAGAGGTTAAAGACTTGTTTAGCACAAAAACGCCGAAGAATCAAAGGTCAAGCGAGGTTCCTCCGAACCGGTGGTTAACGAAGCGCCGCGTGGTTCGTGAAAGAACCCGCAACGCTCTCGGGGGCGTCGACCAATGGCTCAAGCGGCTCTGCGATTTCGCCCCGCCGAAAGGCGAGCGCGAAAAGCCGTAAGCCCAACTCTTCGTTGCCGTTCGGATGCACCAGCACGATTGAGCCGTCATGCGGGCGCTGAAGGAGCGCGAGCTACGCGTCGGCGCCGACCGCTACAAGATGGTGACGGCGGACCGCTTGCAAAAGGGGCGCGCTGGCGACGAGACCAGGGAAACGAAAAAACACCGAGGGCGTGACGCCGTTGGCGATGAGCAAACGCTCGGTGTCGAGGACCTCCGCATCGACATCGGTTCCAGGCGCCAGCAAGAAGTTTCGCTGATCGGGAGCTCTTGGGTTGTAGGGGTGATGGAAGGAGTGGTTGACCCACAGAATATCGAGGGCGCCGCTCTCGTCGAGCGCCTTCAGCCAGGCGAAATCTTCAGGATGTCGCAACAACCAGAGGCCTGAAATTGCAATCGCCAGCGGCGTGTGTGGACCGGCTTTAACGAGCGCGTCGAAGAAGGCGCGATCGAGCGGGTAGGGGCTCGGGCAGAGATCGGCGGTTACGTAGGAGCCGGGGCCTTTCCCATGCGCGAGGCCGGCGCTCTCGAACACGCCTCTTGCCAAGAGCGGGGGCGGCTCGCTCGACTGGGCGATCGCCGCGGCAAGCCGCGTATCGCCAAGGGCGTCGTCCCCGACATCCTCGCAACGCCAGCAGACGGCGCGCGCGAGCCGCGTCGTCAGCCTATCGGGATCGACAAGCAGGAGCCCCCGTTCGCCGTTCATTAGAAAGCTTCTGATCGCGACCGCTGTCTCGCCGCGCGAGGCGCGACAGAGGCCGAGCGTCGAGCGATAGCTGCCGACGGCGTCGATAGCCTCGGGTTTCATGAGAACAAAGCGATCGTCCGCGCAGATCGGATCGGGTTCGCGCTCTTGACCCGCGGCGATCGAAGCAAAGCAAGCGATAACCATCGCCATCGCAGCGCGCCCAGACGCGGTGTTCAGCACGATCTGCCCCTAAGCCGGCGAGCAATGCTCAATTTTGTTTGAATTATCGGCGCGCCGCCTGACTAGAGAATGAACGGGCAAGCGCGCCCGCCTTAACCTGTGACGTCGCCCATCGACGCCGCGGCGATCAGGCTCTTGGCGTAGTCGCTTTTCGGCCGCTCGAAGACGTCTTGCGCCTTTCCTCTTTCAACGATTTTGCCGGCCCGCATGACGGCGATCGTGTCCGCCATTGCCCGCGCCACTTTCAGATCGTGGGTGATGAGCAAGTAAGTGAGTGAGAAATCCGCCTGGACGCGACGCAAAAGCTCGAGGATCTCGCGCTGCACCGAGCGGTCGAGCGCGGAAGTCGGCTCGTCGAGAACCAACAGCGTCGGCTTGAGGACGAGCGCCCGCGCAATCGCGATGCGCTGGCGCTGCCCGCCGGAAAAGGCGTCCGGCGTGCGGTCGGCTTGCCTCGGATCGATCCCGACCGATTCTAGAATATCGGCGACGCGGCGATCGCGCTCGGTCGACGAGAGGCCGGGCTCGTGGGTCAGCAAGCCCTCCGCGACGATCGCTCCGACCGAGAGAAGCGGCGAGAGCGAACCGAAGGGATCCTGAAACACGAGTTGCATGCGTCGCCTGAGAGCGCGCAGCGCCTCGCGCGACAGGCGCGAAAGATCGCCGCCTTCGAAGGCGACCGACCCTTCGCTCTTGACGAGCTTTAGGAGCGCCCGGGCGAGAGTCGACTTGCCTGAGCCGGATTCGCCAACGAGCGCGAGCGTCTCGCCGCGCCTCAGCTTAAGGTCGACGCCGTCGACGGCGGCGAACGCCGTTTTGGGCTCAAACAGGCCCGAGCGTCGGCGATACGTGACGCGAACGCCGACGGCGTCGAGCACGACGCCCGCGTCCGCCGACGGCGGCGCCTTCTCGCCCTTAGGCTCCGCTTCGACAAGTCGGCGCGTGTACTCGGCCTCAGGCCTAGCGAAGACGTCTCTGACCGTGCCCCTCTCGACGATTTCGCCGGCGCGCATGACGGCCACGCGCTCGGCCACTTTGCGAACGAGCCCGAGATCGTGCGTGACAATCAGGAGCGCGACCTCGCGCCGACGGCGCAGCTCGGCGAGCAAGGCGAGGATCTCCAATTGCACCGCGGCGTCGAGCGCGGTCGTCGGCTCGTCGGCGATGATCAGCTTGGGCGCGTTGGCGATGGCCATCGCGATCATCGCGCGCTGGCGTTCGCCGCCCGAAAGCTGGTGTGGATAATCGTCGAGGCGCAGAGGCGCATCCTTCACCTTGGTCTCGGCGAGCAGGCATGCGGCGCGATCACGCGCCGCTCGGCGCGATAGACCGGCGTGAACGCGCAAAGGCGCGGCAATCTGTTCGCCGACGCGGGTTAAGGGATCGAGCGCGCTCATTGGCTCCTGGAAGATCATCGTCATCGCGCCGCCGCGGATCGTGTTGAGTTCGCTCTCTTTGAGCCCGACGAGCTCTTTGCCCTCGAACGTCACGGAGCCGCTGACCTTGGCGCGCTGCGGCGACAGCCCCATCGCCGCGAGCATCGCCTGCGTCTTCCCCGACCCCGATTCGCCGACAAGCGCCATGACTTCGCCGGCGCTGACGTCGAGGTCGAGGTTGCGCACGACCGTCGTCGCGCCGGCCGGGCCCGGAAGCGCGACGCTGAGGTTGCTGAGGCGAAGAAGCGGCTCGCTCATGACGTTAGCGCTGCCTCGGGTCGAGCGCCTCTCGCAGGCCTTCGGCGACGAAATTGAAGGCGAGCAGGATCGCCGACAGCAACGCCGACGGGAACAGCACGAGCCACGGCGCGTCTTCGATATTGCGCGCGCCGTCGGCGACGAGCACGCCGAGGCTCGTCATCGGCTCCTGCACGCCGAGCCCTAAGAACGACAGGAAGCTCTCGAGCAGAATCACGCGTGGCGTCAGCACTGCGAGAAACGCGGCGATGGGACCCATAAGATTGGGCGCGACGTGCCGCGTAAGGATGGTCATCGGCCTGACGCCCATCGCTTCCGCCGCCGCGACGAATTCCTGGCGCTTGAGGCTCAGCGTCTGCCCGCGCGCCAGGCGCGCCATGTCGAGCCACTCGACCGCGCCGATGGCCAGAAAGATCAGCTCAAACCGCCGCCCGAAGAACGCGACGAGCAGGATCACGAAGAAGATGAAGGGCAGCGCGTAGAGGGCGTCGACGAGCCGCATCATGACGAGATCGACCCGCCCGCCGACGAAGCCGGCGAACGCCCCATAAGCGACTCCGACGATGAGCGCGACGGCGGAGCCGAGCGCCCCGACGATGAACGAGACGCGCGTTCCAACCATCATGCGCGACAGGAGATCGCGGCCATTGTCGTCGGCGCCGGCGTAGAGCGGGATCCGCCTGAGCGGCGCCATGACGACGATCCGACGGCCATCGTCCGAGGTTTCGTCGATCGTGGCGGGCCCAAAGGCGTCGGAGCGTTCGAAATAGGCGATGAGGCGCACGTCGATCGGCCGTTCCGCGGTCAACGTCGCGCGCGCTCTCGTCGCGTCGATCTCGAACTCGGCGAGCGTGGCGCGCATGCGGTTGGCGACGCTATGGAGGGCTCGCTCGGCTTCGACGCGCGTCGGATGGGCGATGAGGGACGGCGCGGCTTTCACATAGGACGTAAAGGCGCGGTCGAAGGGCAGCGGCGCGAGGAACGGGCCGATGAACGCAAAGAGAAAGAACGCGACAAGCGCGGCGAGCGCGCCGATCGCCGGAATATTGCGCCGGTAGCGCGCCGCCGATCTTGCGAGCGGCGAGGGGAGAGCTAGGGCGGCTTCACGCATGGCGGATGCGCGGATCGATCGCCGCGTAGGCCGCGTCGACCAGCGCGTTCACGACGATGACGAAGGCGGCGACAATGACGACCGTGCCCATGGCGAGCGTGTAGTCGCGGTTGAGGGCGGCCTGAACGAAGTAACGCCCGAGCCCGGGCAGCCCGAAGATCGTCTCGACAACGACGGAGCCGGTGAGCAAGTTCACCGCCGCCGGCCCAAGATAGGTGACGATCGGCAACAGCGCGCTGCGGAAGGCGCGCATCAGCACCATCCGCTCGGGCAATCCATAGGCGCGCGCGGTGCGGGCGGCGGGCGACGACAGCGCTTCGATCATCGCGGCGCGCGTCAGCCGCGCGAGCACCGCGATCAGCGGCAGCGCGAGCGTCGCGACGGGCATGAGGAGATTTTCCAGCGCGCCGTCGTCCCAGCCGCCGAGGGGAAGCGCGCGCAGCCACAAGCCAAGGACAAGCTGCAGCACCGGCGCAACGACGAAATTGGGGATCGTTACGCCGAGGCTCGCGGCCGCCGTGACGCCGGCGTCGAGCGGGGTCTGAGCGCGCGCCGCGGCGATTGCGCCCGCCGAAATGCCGAGCGCCGCGCCGACGACGAGCGCCGAGGCGCCGAGCCTGATCGAGACCGGCAGCGCCTGAGCAAACAGCGAGCCGACCGACACGTCGCGCCAATAGAAGCTCGGGCCGAAATCGCCGTGGGCCAACGCGCCGACATAGTCGAGATATTGCCGCCACAGCGGTTCATCGAGCCGATAGATGCGGCGCAAGTTCTCCAAGACCGTAGGATCAAGGGGCCGCTCCAGGTCAAACGGACCGCCTGGCGCCGCGCGCATCAGGAAAAAGGCGAGCGTCACCACGAAGACGAGCGTCGCGACCATGGCGACGATGCGTCCGGCGATTGCCCGCGCCATGCCTGCCTCTTGCCTGCGCCCGCCGCGCCTATCGAAGATTGTGCGACGAAAGGGCTCAACAGATTTTTAACAAGACTGAGAACCGGCCGCCTCCGCCGGCGGGCCAACCTCCGCCAATCGCGCTTTAACGGGGGATGCGCCGAGGGGCCGCCCGCGGGCGGTCGCGAGCGCCGGCGGCGACCAGAGCCTTCCGGAACTCGTCGCGCTTGTCGTGGATCGAGGCGATGACGAGGCCCATCGGCACGCCGAGATCGACGAGCGCGGCCTCCGAGAGCTGGAGCGACGCCTCGACGGTCTCGGGCACCGCGTCGCTGACGCCGAACTCGTAAAGCTTCTCGGCATGCG
>Ga0187782_10000975_pt1 | contig 20392 bp, 15 predicted proteins | sample 0715_SJ02_MP15_2_FD_132454 | JGI IMG/M metagenome (GOLD analysis project Ga0187782, IMG submission 132454) | Tropical peat soil microbial communities from peatlands in Department of Meta, Colombia - 0715_SJ02_MP15_20_MG | ecosystem: Environmental > Terrestrial > Soil > Wetlands > Peat | place... | reverse complement strand
GCAACGCGGCGGGGATGAAGGGATTGCCGATGTTGGCGATATGCGCGGCGCCGTTGACGTCGATCTGGTGGATCTCGGTGCGGAAAGCCGTCCGGACCATGCCCGCGGTTCCGGAAAAGACGATGAGCATATTGCTCGGATGCACGAAGTCGACCGTGAAACCGTGCGATTGCAGCCAGCTGCGAATGGCGTCGATATCGGCCGCCGCAACGCCGAAACGGGCGCCGAAGTCGGTGGGTGAAAGAAAATTGTGAAATAGCGGCGAGCGCGGATTGTGCAGGGCCTCGATGAAGGCCTCGACCGCGGCTTCCTGTTCCGGCGAACGCTGCAGCTGCAGCTCCAGACGCGCGAGCGAAAAGTCATCGGCGACAGCGCCAAGATCCCTGGCGCCTGAGACCTGCCTCGCCACATTGTTCTTGATCTCGACGAGAGCCGCGTCGTCGATCGGCGCCGCAATGCGCGCCTGACCAAACAGCGCCCCGGCGGAGGCGCCGTGCGAGAAGCCGAGCGGCTGCGACGACGCGAGCAGCGCGACCGCGAGCCCCATCGACGCGACACGAGACGCCATTGCGCTTCCCCCCTTAACCGTCAGCCTTGAAAGAGCGCGTCGCCTGCCGGAACAATGTGCCTAGCGGGCGTTTTTGGCAATGGCGTGGCGTACAAAATCAAGAAGGGTCGCCGCGTCCATCCTGCTGGCGCTTCGCATTTCGATCGACGCCCAGCCGATCGAGTATGGCGATGACCTCCGCGTCGTCGATCTGACGAAAATCTCTATAGAAATAGCCGATCGCGCCAAAGCTCGGCGGCGTTTCGAGGCAGATCGTCTCATCCGCCTCGGCGCGCAGCGATTCGAGCGAATCTTGCGACGCGACAGGGACAGCGAGCACGAGCCTCCTTGGGTGACGTGCGCGCACGGCGCGCAACGCCGCTCGTGTCGTCGCGCCCGTGGCCACGCCGTCGTCGACGACGATCGCGACGCGCCCTTCCGCCTCGGCCCGGGGACGCGCGCCGAGATAGCGGCGTCGACGCCGCTCGATCTCCGCGAGCTCGCGCGCACGAATAGACTCGAAGGCGTCTTCGTCGACCCCCGCCGCCGCGATGACATCGTCGTTGCGAACGGTGACCGGCCTGCCGCCGTCGGCGACCGCGCCCATGGCGAGCTCCGGCTGGAACGGAACGCCGATCTTGCGCACGAGGACGAGGTCGATCGGCGCATTCAGGGCCTCGGCGATCGGAGCGGCGACCGGGGCGCCCCCGCGCGGCAGCGCGAACAGGACGACGTCCCGGTCGCGATAGCCGAGCAGACGCGCCGCAAGGCGCCGCCCGGCGTCGGTTCGATCGCGAAAGAGCATGATCGTCGTCGTCCCGCCGATGTCCCGCTGGCGCCACTCGCGCCGAATTAGGAGCTATTTTCAGTTCCGAAAAAAACAATCGCGGCGCGGCGATTGGTCCCACGCCCGGGCGGGAGGATCTCCGGCCCAAGGACGGGCTCGAGCTTTCCGAAGGCGGCGAAGCCGATTGCGAAGCCGCAAGAAATGACTAAATTGCGCCGCTCCGTTCCCGCCCGCGAGGTTATCAGCCGCTCATGACGAGTTCCGTCCGACATTCCCGCGTCATCGTGCTCGGCTCGGGACCCGCAGGCTATACGGCCGCCATCTACACGGCGCGCCCCATGCTGGAGCCCGTGCTGATCTCCGGCTTCGAGCCGGGCGGCCAGCTCATGATCACGACCGATGTCGAGAACTATCCGGGCTTCGCCGAGCCGATCCAGGGCCCTTGGCTCATGGAGCAGATGCGCCTGCAAGCCGAGCATGTCGGCGCGAAGCTCGTGTCCGACCATATCGTCGAAGCGCGCCTAGGCGAGCGCCCCTTCACGCTTTTGGGCGACTCGGGCTCGACCTACACGTGCGACGCGCTCATCATCGCGACGGGCGCCAAGGCGCGCTGGCTCGGCCTGCCAAGCGAAGAGAAGTTCAAGGGCTTCGGCGTCTCCGCCTGCGCCACCTGCGACGGCTTCTTCTTCCGCAGCAAGCGGGTCGTCGTCGTCGGCGGCGGCAACACCGCGGTCGAGGAGGCGCTTTATCTTTCGAACATCGCCGCGCATGTGACGATCCTGCATCGGCGCTCCGCCTTCCGCGCCGAGCGCGTGCTGCAAGAGCGGCTCCGCCGGCAGGCTAACGTCGAGATCCTCTTCGATCACGTCGTGGACGAGATCATCGGGACGGAGGGCCCGCCAGCGGTGACGGGGCTGCGTGCGAAACATTTCGCGACGGGCGCGACGCGCGAGATTTCGACCGACGGCGTTTTCATCGCCATCGGCCACAGCCCGGCGTCGGAGATTTTCCGCGGCCAGCTTGCGCTCAAGCCCTCTGGCTACGTCGTCGTCGAGGCGGGAACGACGCGCACGAACATTCCGGGCGTCTTCGCCGCCGGCGACGTAGCGGACGAGGTCTATCGCCAGGCGGTGACGGCGGCGGGGCTTGGCTGCATGGCGGCGCTCGAAGCCGAGCATTATCTTGTGGATGCGCCCGCAGGCGCCTGAGGGTTTAAGGAAAAAGGCAAATGGCCGAACGCGTCGTGGTCCAAAAGAAATCCATGCCTGTCGAGGTCGAGGCGGGGAAGGTCTATTACTGGTGCGCCTGCGGACGCAGCGCCAACCAGCCCTTCTGCGACGGCGCCCACAAGGGCACGGAGATCGCCCCCGTGCCTTACACGCCGACTGAAAGCGGCAAGACGTTCTTCTGCGGCTGCAAGGCGACGAAGAACGAGCCCTTGTGCGACGGAGCGCACAAGCACCTTTGAGGAGCGGCATGACCGACGCCGAAGCCCGCAGCTTCTCGCGCCCGCTGCTTGTCACGCAAGTCCCGCCGGAGGGACTCGAGACGACGCTTCGCGCGAGCGACGCCGAATGCGCGGCGCTCGCCCGCGAGAACGGGATCGTCTCCCTGAGCGGGCTCGAGGCGCGCTTGCGCGCGACCCGCAGGGGCGCGGACGGTCTCAGCGTCTCGGGGGTCCTGCGCGCGAAAGTGCGTCAGACCTGCGTCGTCACGCTGGAGACGTTCGACGCCGAGGTCGAGGAACCCATCGAGGTCAGCTTCGCGCCGCCCGCCGAAGCGCCGCGCTCCCACCCCAAGGCGAAGCGCGCGGACGAGGATGACATGCGCTTCGACGACCTGGCCGAGGATGCTCCGGATCCGCTGATCGACGGCAAGATCGACCTCGGCGCAATCGTCGCGGAGTTCTTGACGCTCGGGCTCGATCCCTATCCGCGCCGGCCGGGCGCCATCTTCGTCGAGCCCGCGCCAGAGGGCGAGAAAGAGGGACCGTTCGCGGGACTGGCCGCCAAGCTCGACCACCGAGATAGATGAGAGCGCTCGAGATGCTGCCGGCCTCGCAGCTCGCAATGCGCCAATTTCTGCGCGCGCCGCAGCGCTCTCGCCCCCGCCGGCGACTGATTTTCACATCGACGGCGGGCGCCTGACCAATTTGAGGGAAGCGAACCCAGAAGCTGTCCGGTCCGAACGACGCCGAGGGCTGAACGCGCGCTGACGCGTTCCTGCGAAACGATCGACGCGGAACATCTGCGGCGGCTTCTCGACGGTGTCAGGACCATTGACTTGAGCGCAACGGAATCTGTAACGTAGGTCACATCAGGGCAGTTTTGACGTTCGAAGTGTTCCGCGAGAGGTGATGGTCGTGACGTGGGATCTACGCAGTTTGCGTTTCCAGAAAGCCTATGACCGGCGACTTGAAGATTTGGTTTCGCAGCGGCCTCGCTGGGTGCTGGCAACCCTCACGCTCGCGACCTTCTTCGTCGTCACGGTTGGCGATTTCGACGATACGGACACCAGAGCCAGACTGCAGGTTACGCACTGGTTATGGTCGGACCAGCCGCAGGTTGACGACTTTGACGCGGCGCACTCGATTCCAAAAAATCCGACCGATTGGACGATCGCGTGGTCGCCTGGATATTGCAGCCTGACGGGCAAGGATAAGCAAATATACGCCCAATTTTCGTTGGGCCAGTCACTATTGATGCTTCCGGCAGATATCGCTGCGGTGTCAGCAATAGGGAATTTCGAGGAGTACTTCGACTTTGAGGGCACCGATCACACTCTTTTTAAGCAAGAAATCGTGGTAAATCTTCTGACTTTTTCCGTGATGAACACGCTGGCAGTGATTTTTTCATTTGATTTGCTATTGCTGCTCGGATTCACTCAGCAACAGTCCATCGTGGCATGCTTGCTTCTGGTGTTCGGGACCCCATTTATTGTATACATGCAAGACTCGGCTGAAACGAATCAGATATACTTGCTATATGTTGGCGCGCTTTTATTCGTGCTGAAAGCCAGACAGGGGAAAATTAGTTCTAATTGCCTGATCGCCGGCGCGTTCGCAGGGTTTAATATACTTATGAAGCTTCCAAACGTCGTTTTTGTGCCAGCGGCAATGTCTGTCTTTCTTTTTTCTCAAGCACGGGGCCTTGCGTCTTGGCAGATGCCGAGACGCGGCGCGCTGAAAAGGGATGACGTCCGCTGGCTGCTTTGGTTTCTTGTCCCGGTGGGCGTTTGTATATTCATCGACAGATGGTATCAGTTTTATCGTTTCGGAGACTGGTTCAGCACCTACATGACGCAGTGCGTCGAGTCCTACGCCGCCGCGGGCGGCTATCCCGAAAGATTTCCTTTCGGCTACGATAGGCTGGCGGGATTTCTCGGTCCTTTCTGGTCGCCGGATCGATCCCTCTTCCTATACTCGCCTTTTCTTATTTTCACCGTTATTTTCCTTACGAAGAATTGGACGCGCGTGTCGACTCCCCAGCGGGCGGTCGTGATGGCCTCTTTCGGCGCCCTCGTCGGGCTCGCTTTGATCTACGGGGGCACGTATCACTGGAACGGGGGTTGCGGATCTTGGGGGCCGCGGCACCACCTGCCTCCGACGGAGGTCCTCTGCCTCTTGGGCTTTGCCTTTGCAGCGCGAGCTTTCCCCTCCTATCGACCCCTCAGGAAGACTCTTGTCGCGCTGAACCTCGCCGCGGCCTTGGGTTGTCAAGCGATTGCCTTGCCCTACCCGCCGCCACTCGACAATCAAGAGAGCTTTTACAACGATCCATTGCGCGCCGTGCCGCTCTTGAGAGCAAGAAACATATACTATCTGCTGACCGACGACATTTTGGAGTCCGCGGAAAGTTTCGACGACCCTTCCGTCAAATGGGCCGCCGAAAATAACCGGAAAAATGCGCCATACAGCTTTTGGTGGTGGATCGCGCGCGCAAATTCCAAGCAGTGGCCGCCGCTTGCTTGGGCGATTGTGACGGCGTGGCTCATGCTCGCGATGGGCGTGGCCGTAACGGCGGCGCAGCTATGCATCGCAGGCTTTCGTTCGTCGGGCGCGAAAGAGCCGGGCATCGACGCGGCGCGCGCGTTCACTTCCAATCGGTAGAAGGTCTCCGTCCCTCACGGCCCGACGCCTTTGGCGACGCCGCTTTCCGGCGAAGATTGACTTTTGCGGCGCGCCGCGGCTTAGGCTCGCGCCGGACATCGAACGGAGCGGCGGTCCGCGTGATTCTCGGATTGGGTCACTTCTGGCGCCTTGCCCGGGCCGCCTACATCCTTGCGCGCGAGGGCGTCTTCGCGGGGCTCGATCCCGTGCTGCTGCCGCCTCCGGCCGGTTCGCTCGTGCGCCTCGCCAATCTCTTTGCGCGCAAGGACACCGGCGGCGGCGGCAAGGCGCTCGTGCGCGCCTTCGCGCAGATCGGCCCGTCCTACGTCAAGCTCGGCCAGTTCCTTGCGACGCGCCCCGATATCGTGGGGGGCGAGATCGCCGACGCGCTGACCGCCTTGCAGGATCGCATGGAGCCGTTCGGGCGCGCGACTGCGGTGGCCATCATCGAGAAGGCCTTCGACAAGCCGCTCGACGAGATTTTCCTTGCCCTCGGCGAACCGGTCGCGGCGGCCTCCGTGGCGCAGGTGCATGTCGCAAGCGCCCGTTACAAGGACGGCGCTCGCAAGGTCGCTGTCAAGGTGCTGCGTCCGGGGGTCGAGCGGCAGTTCGCGCGCGATCTCTCCGACATGTATGAGGTCGCGCGCTTGGCCGAGCGCTTCTTCGCCGAGGGGCGACGGTTGCGCGCCGTCGAGGTCGTCGACACGCTCGCGCGCGCTGTGAAGCTCGAGACCGACTTTCGCCTTGAGGCGGCCGCCGCCTCGGAGTTTCGCGAGAATGTGCAGAACGACCCCGACTTCCACGCGCCAGAGGTCGATTGGGACCGCACGACGAAGGATGTGCTCACGCTCGAATGGATCGAGGGCATTCCGCTCTCCGATATCGCGCGCGTCGCCGCCGAAGGGCACGATCTCAAGTCGATCGGCCGCAATGTGCTGCAGTCGTTCCTGCGCCACGCCATGCGCGACGGCTTTTTCCACGCCGACATGCACCAGGGGAACCTCTTCGTCGATAAGACGGGGCGCATCGTCGCGATCGACTTCGGCATCATGGGGCGGCTCGGACACAAGGAGCGGCGCTTCCTTGCGGAGATCCTCTACGGCTTCATCACGCGCGACTATCGCCGCGTCGCCGAGGTCCATTTCGAGGCGGGCTATGTGCCGCCGATCCACTCGATCGAGGAGTTCTCGCAGGCGCTACGCGCGATCGGTGAACCGCTGCACACCGTGAACGCCGCCGACATCTCCATGGCGCGGCTGCTCACGCTGCTCTTCGAAGTCACGGCGCTCTTCGACATGCGCACGCGCACGGAACTCGTGCTGCTGCAAAAGACCATGGTCGTCGCGGAAGGGGTCGCGCGCAAGCTCGACCCAAAGCTCGACATATGGAAGACCTCGGACCCCGTGGTGCGGGGCTGGATCGAAGGCAATCTCGGCCCCAAGGCGAAGATCGAGGACGCTGGGCGGAGCCTCGCCGACCTGGCGCGACTCGCCACTCATCTGCCGAAGGCGCTCGCCGACGCGGAGACGGCCGTGTCCGGCCTCGGCCGGCTGACGGCTCAGGGCTTGGCGCTCTCGCCGGAGAGTCTCGACGCCCTCTCGGACATGCGCCGCCGCTCGGACCGGCGGCTGTTGCTGGGACTGGCGATGATCGCCGCCGCGACGCTCTGGCTGATGCGACGCTGAAGCTCCTCGTCAGCCGTGGGCCTCGGCCTTGCCGGCGTGGGCGGCGACTTCCTTGGCCAGACGCCCGGTCAGCTCGGCCAGATGGTTGAAGCGCGCCTCGTAGAATCCCGCGCCCGCCGTCGCCGAGCGCAGCTCGACGATGAGATTGTCCATGTCCGCTTCCGGAATCAGCGCCTCGATCCGATCCCAGCCATCCCAACCCTCGCGCGGGCCGAAACCCAATATCTGACCTCGCCGCCCGGAGACGATCGCCGTCGCCCGCGACGTGCCCTCGTTGGGGCAAAAGATTGAGACCGCAAGAACGGGCTCGAGCAGCACCGAGTCGGCCTTCGACAGCGCTTCGCTCATGCCGATGCGCGCCGCGGTGCGAAAGGCCATGTCGGAGGAGTCGACCGTATGATAGGAGCCGTCGACCAGCACCGCCTCGACGTCGACGACGGGGAAGCCCAACGGCCCGTGCGCCAGCGCGTCCTGGCAGCCGGCTTCGACGGAGGCGAAATATTGCCTCGGCACGGCGCCGCCGTGCACTTGCTCAGAAAAGGTGAAGCCTTCGCCCCGCCCGCGCGGCGCGATCTGTAGCGCGACGTCGCCGAACTGGCCGTGGCCGCCGGACTGCTTCTTGTGGCGTCCGCGCGCGGCGGCGGGCTTGCGAATCGTCTCCTTGTAGGCGACGGCGGGCTTGTGCGACTCCACCGTAACGCCGAAGCGCGACGCGAGCCGCTCGAGCGTCACGCGCAGATGCATCTCGCCCTGGCCCATGAGCTTGATCTCGGAGAGCTCCTGATCATGCAGGTAGACGAGGGAGGGATCCTCGTCGATGAGCTTCGCCATCGCGCCGGCGAGCTTCATTTCGTCCTTGCGATCCTTGACCTTCAGGGCGATGGCGTGCACGGGGGGCGGCGCGCCGTTGGCGGTCCTGGTCGCTTCCTTGGCCCCGTTGCGCGGATCACCGGAAATCATGTCGCCGGTCGCGGCGAGTTCGAGGCGACCGAACGCCAACGTGTCGCCTTCAAGGGCTTCGCTGCGCTTCGAGGGCGCGCCCGCAAGCAGGCGCGAGAGGCCCGAAATCTTCTCCTCTCCACCGGGCGTGAGCACGGCCTGGCCGTCTGCGAAGCTTCCGCGCAACACGCGCACGAGCGAGAGCTTGCCGCCATGAGCCGTATGTATCGTGCGGATGACGCGCGCGAGCGGCGCGCCCTTCTCCGCGATTCCGAGGCGCGTCCGCGCCTCGGAGACGCCCGGCGCCTCGTGGCGCAACGCCTTCAGCAGCCGGGTCACTCCGGCGCCGCGCAAAGCCGAGCCAAAGAAGAGCGGCGCGATGACGCCCGCCCGCAGCTCCTTCGAAAGATCGTCGAAGACCTGGTCGCGCGGCGGCTCGATGTCGCTGATGAGTTCCTCCATGAGCGCGTCGTCATAATCGGCGAGGCGCTCAAGCATCGAGTAACGCTCGGCTTTCTCCTCCTCGGCGTCGCCCGAAGGAATCTCCACGACCTCCGAGGGCGCATGCTCGCGATAGACATAGGCGCGCTCGAGCGCGAGGTCGATGAAGCCGACGGCGAGGCCGTTCTTCCAGATCGGCATCTGCCGCGCAAGCAGCGGCGTGCGCGAGGCGGGCTGCAACAAAGCGAGCGTCTCGCGCACGCCGACGCTCGCCTGGTCGATCTTGTTGACGAACAGGAAGCGCGGAATGCGCAGCTCTTCGAGCTCGCGCAGAATCAGCTGCAACGCGAAGATCTTGCGCTGGTCAGCCTCGCAGACGACGATCGCCGCGTCGCACAGCGGCAGTGTTCGTCGCGCCTCTTGCGCGAATTCCAGCGAGCCGGGAAGATCAATGAAAGTGTATTGGTCGCCGAGATAGTCGGCGTGGCCGATGTTGGCCTCGACGCTCATCTGATGCGCGCGCGCCTCCGGCGAGAGATCGCCGAGCGTCGTTCCTTCGCGGGCGGCGCCAGCCCGGGTCAGCAGCGCCTCGAACAGCTTGGTCTTGCCGCTCTGGAAGGGGCCGATCAGCGCGATGAGCCGCGGCCCCTCCTGTCTGACGCCGTGGGAATTGCCTTGACCGGACATGGCGCGCTCCTCCTTCTCGTCGGAGCCTGATTTATCGAACCCTTCGCCGGCTCCGTTATCGGATCGTCCCACCGGAAGCGCGCGAGCGCAAGACTAAAACGAGCCCTCGCCTCCTGCAGCGGCGAAGATTGGAATCGATGGCCAAATTCAATCGCCGGCTCAGGCCGCAGGCGCGACGGATGCAAGACGATTGAGATTGGCCAGACCTTGCTCGAACTGGCCGCCGATCGTCTTGTCGCGGCTCCTGACCAGGTTCAGGGCTTTGGAGACCAGCGTGTTGCGTCCGACCATGGCCCAGGAGACGCGGGTGCCGGCGCCCTCCGGGGCAAGGCGGAAGGAGACGTCGTTTGACGCCTTGAGAGGCCTGAGAAAGTCGAGCTTGATGTCGATCGCCTCGTTCGGACGGCTGGCCGCCACGGTCAGGCGCCCGGCGCCAACCTTGCTGTTGCCCGACCACTCGAATCCCGCGCCGGGTCCCCCAGGCGGACCAAAATAGCTGCGCCGGGCCTTGGGATCGAGCTCGACCCAGGGCGACCAGTCCTCCCAGTTGCGCAGCTCGGCGATGAGGTTGAACACGCGCTCCGGCGGCGCTGTGATCAGCGCGTCGCGCGTGACCACGAAACGATCCGGCTGCATGATGATGACGGCGGCGAGTAACGCCAAGCCGAAGTAAAGCAAGACAAGCGCGACGCCGACCATGACGGGATCTCCTCTTTTCTGCAAATTATATCTCCGCCTCGCCCGTCGGCAATCGCCGGCGGACGATCGGGCGGCGCAATCTGCTCCCGGCCCTCGCCTGGAGCGAACGCAATGTGACCGATCGTCACGGGACAAGGCGCGAAAACTTGATATAAGGAGGCGTCACGACGCGATGGAGACGGGCGGACGCCCGTTCGGATGCGACTCGGAAGCGTCGAACAAAAAGAATGAAGAAAGCAAGGGGAGTCGAAACATGAACCTCAGATTCGTCGCGGCGGTCATCGCGGCGACGCTCGGAGCCGCGGGAAGCGCTTATGCGCACGGCGGCGTGAGCATCGAGCAGGGCCAATGCATCATGAAGATCGGCCCGGACCAGATGAGCTTCACGGGCTATCAGCCGAACAAATCGCGCGAGCAGTTCTGCGACGACATCCCGGACGTCGGTCCGACGATCATTGTCCTCGACGCGCAGCAGGACGAGCTGCGCGACATGTATCTCGAGATCCGAATTCTGCGCAACGTCGGCCAGAAGGACGACAACGAGAACATGGAAGCCAACACGGAATATTACGTTGCGCCGAAAATCTACAAGACGGGGACGCTGAATTTCGATTACACCTTCGCCAACAAGGGGAATTACATCGGTCTCGTCAAGGCGCGCAGCGTCGACGGCAGCAAGGAATACGTCTCGCGCTTCCCCTTCGCGGTCGGCCAGACGGCTGGCAACGAGATTACGATCGCAGCCTTCTTCGCCGTGATCGGGATTGCGGGTTTCGGCCTCTGGTACAAGCACGCGTTCCTCGACAAGAAGAAAAGCGCTTAGGCCGGCCTTGCCCTCATGAGTGATCGCGCCCGCGTTCGCCTTGGGAACGCGCGCGCGGCGAACTGGTCAGTCCAGCTCGACCACGCGCCCCTCCTGAAGCGTCACGCGGCGGTGGAACTGCTGCGCGAGCTCGAGATTATGGGTGGCGACGAGCGCCGAGAGTCCGCTCGCCTGCGCGAGACCCATGAGCGTCGCGAACACATGTTGCGCCGTGCGCGGATCGAGATTGCCGGTCGGCTCGTCGGCGAGCAGCAGTCCCGGGGCATTGGCGACGGCGCGCGCGATGGCGACGCGTTGCTGCTCGCCGCCTGAGAGCTCGGAGGGGCGATGCGTGGCGCGCTCGCTGAGCCGCAGATAGGCGAGCAGTTCTTGCGATCGCCGTAGCGCGTCGGCTTTCGGCAGGCCCGCGATCATCATCGGCATCATGACGTTCTCGAGCGCCGTAAACTCCGGCAGCAGATGGTGGAACTGATAGACGAAGCCGATCGACACGCGCCGCAGGCGGGTGCGGGCGTCGTCCTCCATCGCCGACGTCCGGGCGCCGCCGATGAAGACCTCGCCCGCGTCTGGGCGCTCGAGCAGACCCGCGATGTGCAGCAGCGTCGATTTTCCGGCGCCGGATGGCGCAATGAGCGCGACGGTTTCGCCGGCGCTGAGCGCCAGGCTGGCGTCGGTCAGGATGTCCAGCCGCGCCTCCCCCTCTCCATAGTGGCGCGCGACGCCAGCGATTTTCAGCAGGGGGGCGGTCATGGCGCGTCACTCGCTCCGCAGCGCCTGGATCGGATCGAGCGACGCCGCCTTCCAGGCCGGATAGATTGATGCGAGAATCGAGAGCGAGACCGCCATGCCGACGACGAAAGCGACCTCGTGCGGGTCGATGATCGCCGGCAGGCGCGACAGGAAATAGAGTTCTGACGGGAAAAAGTTAGCGTGCAGCAATCGATTGAGAAGCATACGGAGGTTCTCGAGATTTTTTGCGAGCGCCCATCCGAGCACAAGGCCTGTGAACGCGCCGGATCCGCCGATCGAGAGACCGATGACCAGGAAAATGCGCAGCACGGAGCCTTTGGTCGCGCCCATGGTGCGCAGGATCGCGATGTCCTTCGTCTTGTCGCGGACGAGCATGGTGAGCCCCGAGACGATGTTGAAGGCGGCGACGATGACGATGAGCGACAGGATCAGGAAGAGGACATCCTTTTCGACAACGATCGTGTCGAAGAAGGTCTTGTTGCGCTGACGCCAGTCGGTGACGACGAGATTGTCGGAAGCCTTGCTGACATTGATGCGGAACGCGTCAATCGCTTCCGGATCGTCGACGAAGGCTTCGACGACGGTCACCTCATTGCCGGCGTTGAAGAAGGCCTGGGCCTCGGCGAGCGGCATATAGAGGAACACCGTGTCGAATTCCGACATGCCGATCTGGAAGATCGCAACGACGGGATAGAATTTGCGCCGCGGCGAAATTCCGAAGGGCGTCTGGTCGCCCTTGGCGGTGATCAGGCTGATCTTGTCCCCGACGTTCACGTGCAGCGCTTCGGCCAGGCGCGAGCCGATGGCGACGCCTTCCGCGTGGTCGAAACCGTCTAGCGCGCCCTCGCGAATATTTGCCGCGATGCCGGGAAGCTTGAGCAGGTCGGCTTCGCGCACGCCGCGCGCGAGCACGCCGGACTGGCTGTATTGCGTCGACACGGCGGCGGCGCCCTCGACCATCGGCACCGCGGCGCGCACGCCGGGAATTTTTTCGAGCTTTGCGGCGACGTCACGCCAATCGGTGAACGGGGTTCCGGCTTCCTGCACGAATGCATGGCCGTTGACGCCCAGGATCTTGTCCATGAGCTCGCGGTGAAAGCCGTTCATGACCGAGGTCACGACGATCAAGGCCATGACGCCGAGCATGATGCCGAGGATGGGGACGAAGCCGTCGATGCGGTGCGGTCGCATGTAGCGCAGCGCCACCGTCCATTCGAACCGCTTCCACAGGCCGCCGCCGTTCATTATCTCAGCCATTGATTCTCTCCGTCGCCAGCGATGCGGCGCGATCGCGGCTTTTTTGCGCGCGGCGAAGGGTCGGCGAAGCAGCCTCGCTCTTCACAGGCTCCATGCAACAAAACACAGTCACGGGAGCGGGTTCGCCTTGCGGGCGGGGACGCACGTCGACGGCGCGGGCTTGCAAATAATCTCCAGCGCGCGAATGACGGCGTCTTCCTTGAAGTCGTCCAATGACAATCCGGCGATGAAATCTTGCGCCAGCCCGCCCTTGTCACGAATATCGAACAACGCAGGCGGCGCAATCGCATTCGAGGGTTATGGCAAGCGACCTCGAATCATGCGAAGGGAGCGACGCCGCAGGCAGGCTTGCGTTTCGGGAAACACGAGCTTGCCTGCGGCGCATCGGCACGGCGAGGGATGAGAAACAAGGTCGACGCGGCCGGCAACGTTCCGGATCGGGGAGAAGGCGCGAACGTCGAGCTTGGCTGCGCGAACGGCCGCTTCGCACTACCCTTGTCTAGGGGCGCCGCCGTCTTCCCAGCCGCTTCTCCGGGGCGGCTGTTGCGTTCCGCTCGCAGCGCGAATCGGGCGATCGCAAGACCGCGACCCTCTTCTGCGCCCCGAGCGAAAATACAAGGAAACGCGCAGCCCCCACCACCCTGCGGAGCAAAGGGTCACTGGATCTTTTCGTCGAATTTCTGGCGCAAGGTCTTCAGCAACCGAGTCGCGACAGCGATCTCCTCGGCGTCGAGTTCGGCGGCGAGCGCATTGATCCAGGGCGCGCGCATGTCGCTGATCTGCCGAAACGCGGTCTCGCCCTCGCACGTGAGCCGCATCAGGGGCGCGCGCTTGTGGTGGGGATTGGGTTCGTAAGCCACGAGGCCGAGTTTTTCGAGTTCGTCGGCGGTGCGCTGCACGGATTGACGCGCAAGCCCCATCATGCGCGCTACATTGGAGACGGTTTCGGGCCGCCCCGAGCGGCAGAGCGTTCCAAGCACCTGCCAGCGGGCGGCCGTCAGTCCCACGATCGCGGAAAATCTGTCGCCGGCGGCGATGAGCGAGCCGTGAAACTGAAAAGTGGCGTAGAACAGTTCAATCAAGGCCGCGCCGTCGGGCGTATGCGCTGACGAAACCAACTTCTCATTCCCCCGTCATTGACAGCGCCATGTCAATATGGTTGAACGCTGTCAAGTTCCTCACGATTCGTGAATGTTCTGGCCTGGTCCGGTCCAAGGTCGGCTCTAGAAGGGACGGGATTCGTGCGACGCGCTCAAGCTTATGAAGCAGCAAGAAAATCTACCATCGGTCGCCGCGCGGCGGCAAGTCGGCGTCCGGATTCGGCGCAAGTGAGACCGAATCAGGACCGCAGATTTATCGTTGAATCGCATAGCCGAGCGTGGCGTGGGGCCGACACGAAGTCAAGGATCGCTGCGCGATCGCTCGCGACGTCGGCGGGATCGTCTCACACCGTGCGCCGCCGATCGCCCGCCGATTCGTTGGGTTGGAAGTCCGAGGGCGCCGAATCATGACTCAGACCGAGGGCCGAAGTCCGGATAAAGCGCACGACGGCGGGACCGCCGCCGAGCCGCCGGAGCCGGCGCGGCGGGGATTGTTGAAGCTGATCGGCGGCGTCGCGGGCGCGCTCGCGCTCGCAGCCGGGCTCTACTCCTGGCTTTCGACACGCAACGTCGAATCGACGGACGACGCCTTCACCGACGGGCGCGCCGTCGCGATCGCGCCGCAGATCTCAGGCCTCGTCTCTTCCCTCGATGTGACCGACAACCAGTTCGTCCACACGGGCGATCCCCTCGTTCGCATCTATTCCAGACACTACATCGCCGAACGCGACCAGGCGCAGGGGGCGCTGGACACCGCCAAGGCGCAACTGCAGGGCTTCCGTTACGGGTCCGAGATCGCCCGCAAAAATTTTCCCGCGCAGCTCGCGCAGGCGCGCGCGCAGCTCGCCAATGCTCAGGCGGTCGAGGCGCGCGCCGAGGCCGACTATCAGCGCCAGCGCAGCCTGCCCAAAAAAGCGACGACGCAGCAGGAAGTCGACGCCGCGGCCGCCGCGCTGAAGGAGGCGAAGGCGCAAGTGGCGCTCGCCGAGGCCCAGATCCTGCAAGCCGAGCCGGTGCCGCAGCGAATCGGCGAGACGGACACGCAGGTGAGTCAACTCGAAGGTCAGGTCGAGTCGGCGCAGGCGCGGCTCGATCAGGCCAATCTCGACCTGTTCTGGACCGTCGTGACCGCGCCGCAAGACGGCTGGGTGACCAGGCGCAACGTCGAGCAAGGGAATTACGTCGTGCCCGGCCAACAGCTGATGTCCATCGTCTCGCCCGAGGTCTGGGTCACCGCCAATTTCAAGGAGAATCAGCTCGCACGGATGCGTCCCGGACAAAAAGTCGACATAGAGGTCGACGCCTATCCACAGCTGAAGCTTGAGGGCCATGTCGACAGCGTCCAGCTCGGCTCGGGCTCGAAATTCACGGCCTTCCCGCCCGAAAACGCGACTGGAAACTACGTCAAGATCGTGCAGCGCGTGCCGGTCAAGATCGTCATCGACAGCGGCCTCGATCCCGGTCTGCCCCTGCCCCTCGGCATTTCCGTCGTCCCGAAGGTCCACCTGCAATGACCGACGCCGCGCAGGAAGACGATCATGCCGACTGGAAGCCCAAGGGCAACCCCTGGGCGATCGTCGTCGTCGTGACGATCGCGGCTTTCATGGAGATCCTCGACACGACGATCGTCAACGTGTCGCTGCCGCACATCGCTGGCAGCCTCTCGGCGAGCTATGACGAATCGACCTGGGCGCTGACCTCTTATCTGCTCGCCAACGGCATCGTGCTGACGATCTCGGGCTGGCTGTCGTCGCTCATGGGCCGCAAGCGCTATTTTATCGTCTGCATCTCGATGTTTACGCTGTGCTCGTTCCTGTGCGGAATTTCGGACAGCCTTACGCAGCTCGTGGTCTTCCGCCTGCTGCAGGGCTTCTTCGGGGGCGGCATGCAGCCCTCCCAGCAGTCGATCATCCTCGACACTTTTCCGCCCCATCGGCGCGCGGCGGCGTTCGGGGTCACGGCGATCGCGACGATCGTGGCGCCCGTGCTCGGACCGACGCTCGGCGGCTACATCACCGACACCTACAGCTGGCGCTGGGTCTTCTTCATCAATCTGCCGGTCGGCGTCATCGCGGTGTTCTTCATCTCGATGCTCGTCGAAGACCCGCCGTGGCTTCCACGGCGCGGGCTCGTGGACATCGACTACATAGGCCTCGCGCTGATCGCGCTCGGCCTCGGTTGCTTGCAGCTGACGCTCGATCGCGGCCAGAACGAGGACTGGCTCGCCTCGCCCCTGATCCGAGTGACCGCGACGCTCGCCGTCCTTGGCGTCGTCGGCGCCGTCGCCTGGCTCGCGACGGCGCGCAAGCCCGTCGTCGACATCTCCGTGCTCAAGGACCGCAACTTCGCGGCGGCCTGCCTGCTCATCGCCGCAACGGGCGGGGTGCTCTACGCCGGCGCGATCGTCATTCCTCAGTTCACGCAGACGCTGCTGGGGTACGACGCCACCTGGTCCGGCCTTGTGCTGTCTCCGGGCGCGCTCATGATCATCTTCATGATCCCGATCATCGGCCGCATCATGCCCCACGTGCAGACGCGCCTCCTGATCTTCATCGGCTTTGTCTGCATGGGCGCGGCCTTTTTCTATTCTGCGCAGCTCACGCTCCAGATCGACTTCAACACGCTCGTGCTGATGCGCGCTGCACAGACCTTTGGCCTCGCCTTCCTGTTCGTGCCGATCAGCACGATCGCCTTCACCAACATACCTCGCAGGCTCAACGGGGACGCCACGGCCCTCTTCGTCATGCTGCGCAACGTCTTCGGCTCGATCGGCATCGCGGTCGCGAGCACCATGGTGCTGCGTCGCTCGCAAGCGCATCAGGCCTATCTCGCGCAGTGGACGACGCCGCTCCACCAACCTTACAACGAGCTCGTCAATGCCTATCAGCAGGCGCTCGCCGCCATGGGCCGAACCGCGAGCATGGCGCATTCGGAGGCCGTCGGCAAAATCTACCTGGACTATCAGCAGCAGGCCATGACGCTGGCGTTCGATGACGTGTTCGTCGTCGCCGGCGTCGTCTCCCTCATCGTGGCTCCCTGCTGCTTCCTGCTGTCCTCCCGCAAAGGAGGCGGCGGCGCGGCCGCCGCGCATTGAGCATGGCGGCGAAGGCGCGATCGCTCGGAGCGCTCTGCGCAACGCTCGTTGCAACGATCGCGCTCGCGGGCTGCAACGTCGGGCCCGACTTTGCGGCGCCCGACCCGCAGCTGCCGCGGCGCTCCTTTTTCGGCAAGCCCGAGCCGTTCGCGCTCGAGGCCGAGGCGGCGCCGAGCCTTGAGCCCAATTGGTGGCGTCGCTTCCGTGACCCGCGGCTTTCCTCGCTCATCGAGCGCGCCTGCGCCCAAAACCTCGACGTGCAGACGGCGACGGCCAGGCTCATGCAGAGCCGGGCGCAGCGCAACGCCGCGGCTTCGGCGCAGCTGCCGGCGGTCAACGCCTCCGCGCAGTATCAGCGCGAGCTCTTAAGCAAGAACGGCATCCTGAGCCTCGGCAGCGCCTTCAACAATGGCGTTCCCCCCACCATCCCGGCGCTCAGCATCTGGCAGACGGGCTTCGACGCCTCCTGGGAGCTCGATCTCTGGGGCCATGTGCGCCGCGGCGTCGAGGCGGCGGAGGCGCAGGTCGAAGCGCAGGAATATCAGCGGCGCGACACGCTCATCTCGACGATCGCGGAGGTTGCGCGCGACTATGCCGAGCTGCGCGGCGTCGAAACGCAGCTCGCGATCACGAGAGCCAATCTGCAGAGCTCGGAGGAGATCGCGCAGCTTTCCAAGCAGCGCGCCGAACGCGGCGTAGCCACCTTTCTCGATGTCGAGAACGCGCAGGCGCAGGTCGAGAGCGTGCGGGCGCAACTGCCGGCGCTGATCAATCAGGAGTCGGCGCTCGTCGACGCGATCGGCCTGGCTCTGGACGAGCCGCCCCAGTCGCTGCGCGGCGAGATCCTGCGCAAGGGACCGGCGTTCTTCGCGCCGCCGCAGGCGCCGACCGGCGTCGCCTCGGACCTCGCGCGCCGCCGTCCCGACATCCGCCGCGCCGAGGCGGAGCTGCACGAAGCCACCGCCAATATCGGCGTCGCGGTCGCCGAATTCTATCCGAGCGTCAAGCTCAACGGCTCCGTCGACCTCAACGCCCTCGACGCCAAGAAGCTCTTTCACGCGACGTCGCTGCAATATCAAGCCGGGCCGACGATCTCGGCGCCGATCTTCGACGCGGGAAGGCTCCGGTCGCAGCTCGAGCTGCGCGACGCGCAGGCGCAGGAGGCGGCGATCAACTATCACAAGACGGTATTGAAGGCTTGGACGGAGGTAGTGGACGCGTTCGTCGCCTACCGCACGGAACAGGCGCGGCACGCGCGGCTCAGCGCGCAGGCGACGCATCAGCGCGAGGCGTTGTCGCTGGCGCGGTCGCGTTACAACGCGGGCGTATCGGACTTCATCAACGTGCTCGACGCGGAAAGAGCGTCACTGCAGGCGGAACTGCAAGAGGCGCAGAGCGCGACGGCGGTCGCGACCGATTTCGTCGCGCTCTACAAGGCGCTCGGCGGCGGGTGGGAGGACACGTTTCCGGCGGAGGCGACGCCCGGGGCGGGTGGGGCGGAAGACCGCGCCCCGTAGGTTATGTCGGAGCAGGCGGTCTCAGTGCAGCCGCTCTTCGGACCAGCTCAAAAGCAGCGAAGCGTCAACGCGAGCGGAACGAAGCGATCCAGGGCCTCAACAGCGCGCGTCGCGGAGTGATCGCGCGTCGGCGGGCGACTTACTCCTTAGTGCCCCTCAATCGCTTCGCTCGCGATGACGGAGCTTGCGACTCAGCTTATGTTGTGACGACGCCCCTACTCCGCGTGAGCGAGCTCGAATTGCGGCGGGCGGGTCTCGTGGTCGCGGAACATCGCGCGATAGACCACAAAGTTCTCCATGACGTGCTGGACGTAGTTGCGCGTCTCCTGGATCGGGATGCGCTCCACCCAATCCACGGGATCGACCCCGGCGCGGCGCGGGTCGCCATAGGCGTCGATCCATTCCTTCACGCGTCCGCCGCCGGCGTTATAGGCCGCGAAGGTCAGAATATAGGAGCCCTTGTGCTCGCCGAGCAGAATGCCGAGATGCGCTGCGCCGAGCTGCGCGTTAAAGGCCGGCTCGTCCAAGAGGCGGCGCAGGTCGAAGCCCACGCCCATGCGGCCCGCAGTGTTGCGCGCGGTCGAGGCGATCATCTGCATGAGCCCCATTGCCCCGGCAGACGAGATCGCATGCGGATCGAAGGCGCTCTCCTGGCGCGCGATCGCATAGACGATCGAGCGCGGCGCCGAGCCCGGCAGCGTCGAGAAGCTTGGCACGCCGTACGATGGGAAGGCCATGTCGTCGAGGGCCACGCCGCGCGTCGCAGCGAGCTTGCCAAGATTGAGCGAGAGCCGCGCGTCGCGCGACCGCGCTGCGACGGCCGCGAGCGCCGCAAGCTGCGACCCGCCCTGCAGATGCCTCATCGATTCGGTTGCGAGCGCGAGGCCGGCTTCCTTCTCGCCGGCGGCGAGCAGCAGCTCGACGGCGCGCACGGCTTCGGCGCGCTCGTCGCCCTGCGCCGGATATGGCGCCGGACGCAGCGGCGAGATCGGCATGCCGAGCTTCGACGTCGCAAGCTGACCATAGAAGGTGGTCGAGTGAGCGGACGCCTCCTCGTAAAGCTCGCGCGCGCGCTCGTCTTCGCGCTGAGCTTCGAAGGCGCGCGCGCGCCAATAATTGGCGCGCGCGAATTGTGACGGCGTCTCGGCGATGGCGCCGATGGCGTCGAAGTGCTTTTCCGCGAGCCCCGGGTCATTGAGGAAGCGCAACGCGATCCAGCCCGCGTGGAACTCCGCTTCGACCTTGGACGAAACGCTCTTCGCCATATGGTCGGCGCAGATCTGATAAGCGGTCTTGGCGTCGCCCATGTCGAGCAGCTTGCGCGCGACGAGCCGACGCTCCGTCCACCAGGCGTCGCCGTCGATGACGAGGGCCGGATCGCGCGGCGAATCGAGCATCAGCGCCGCTGCGTCGGCGATCCGCTCGCGCTTGCGCAGCAGATGGATGCGCGCGAGCAGCAGGCCCGGGTCCTTGCGAAGCGCTGGCGGCAAGCTCACGAACAGCCGGTCGTCGACGAAATTGGCGTTGGCTTCGGCGCGCAGGCGCTCCAGGTTCACGATGTCTGGACCGGCGAGCGCCGCGGCGCGCGCCGCCTGTCCGTATTTTTCCGCGTAGGCCAGCCGGTCGGCGCGATATTTGTGGTCCGCGGAAAAGAGCAGGTCGCCGAACTCGCGGGTCAAGGCGCTCTCGAAGGATTCGCTGAAGTCGTTTTCGCGCCATATCCGGCGCACGAGCGTCGCCGCGCCCTCGAAATCGCCGGCGTGGGCGAGAGCGCGCGCGAGCGCGGCGCCGCCCGCGCCGGTCAGAGGCTTTGATTGCGCGAAGAAACTCGTCACCGTCGCGTCGGAGGCGCGCTCGGCATAGAGGGATTCCTCCGCCTGTCGGCGCAGCCAGTCTGCCGCCGGCCACTCCGGATGCTCGCTCGTGAAGCGCATGATGCGCCTGAAGCCCGCCTCGCG
>Ga0187782_10000974_pt1 | contig 20396 bp, 17 predicted proteins | sample 0715_SJ02_MP15_2_FD_132454 | JGI IMG/M metagenome (GOLD analysis project Ga0187782, IMG submission 132454) | Tropical peat soil microbial communities from peatlands in Department of Meta, Colombia - 0715_SJ02_MP15_20_MG | ecosystem: Environmental > Terrestrial > Soil > Wetlands > Peat | place... | reverse complement strand
GAAGTTCCCATCGCCCTTTGTTCCCCAACCCTGGCCTCCTCAAATCCTCTTTTGGTTGGGTTACATTCTAAATGGCGCGACGTTGCACCCTTCGGTTACATTCTAGACGACGCGATTCGCCTCGTTGACGTGGGACGGGCTTTACGCGCGATACTAAAAGGCTATTCGTAGTAGCGCAGTGATGGCCAGATCTGCGTGAGAGGCTGTTTGGGACGCCGGCAGACGTACACGGGCAGTTGATTTTCCGCCGCCACGGCGTGGGGGGCAGTAATTGTTGCCGCATGCTGAACCTCATCGAACATAGTCTTCGTAGACTCGGCGTTTTGGCCAAACAGGATCACTACGTCTCCTCTGTAGCCGTGTGTCCCCCAGAAGTAGTAGTTGTTATGAGCACTAATTGCCGTCGGAAGGCCGTATTTTCTCCCAATCAAATCGATAGCTCCGGCTTCTCCATAGTTTCCCGCTAGGACCGCACACTGCGCTTGTTCAGAAGGCGATAGGTTATGGTAAACAGCCGCGACGGTCGCGGTCATGCTATCCCAGCCCAGCATGTCGGCGTAAAGCTGGTCGAGTTCTCCCGCGGAATCACGTTCCACGAGAACCGCATTTTCGAGCGCCATCAACTTCTCGTAACGCAGGAGCACGTTCAAGGGAAGGACCGGTACTCCAAACGGAACGATAAGGACACCGGAGACCACCAACAGCACGAGATAACCGGCAAGCAACCGCTTTTTGCTTCTCAAGAGCAACCGTCCTAGTGCGACGCCGCCAGCCGCCAGCAGGATCGGGTAGAACGGCATCGGGTAATAGCTCTTACCATTCAACAATTTGACCACCGCCATAATCACGAGGAAGGCCCAGCCGAGAGGTCGGAAGCGTTTTTCTGCTTTTGAGAGCAGCAGCCAGGCCACACCTGCGGCAGCGATGGGTAAAGCAACCGGATTCAGAAACAAGAACTGCTCTCCGAGAAAGCGTAGCAACCCCACCGGAGTGTTTTTCAGGATCTGGGCATTGCGCACAACCTCGATCTGAGGCCAGTTGTGTTGGGCCTCCCAGATCAAATTGGGCAGGAATATGACGAACGCGAGCGCCCCGCCGACCCAAAACCATTTGGTGCGCATGTATGTCGCGCAACCCGCAAAGATCATACCGGTCACGATTCCGAAGCCGAACACCAGCATCGTGTGTTTATTCTGCAGTCCGAGCCCAGCAATCGCACCGAACAAAACCCACAGTCGCCGATCTCCACCCTTCAGAATGCGAGCAAGTATGTACGCGCACGTCATCCAGAACAGCGGTTCGAATGCGTTCATGGAGAGAAAACTGCCGAACGCTAAGTAGATCGGAGCAAGTAAAACAGCGAGACAAGCAAGAGCTTGAGCGAACCCCCGGCCACCCAGTTCACGCGTCATCCGACCGGTAAGCAACACTAACACCGCTGATGCGAGCGCCGGGAAAAAACGAAAACCAGATATCGTGGGGCCGAATAGTATCGAGCTCATCCTTGCTACGAGGGCCACCAAGGGTGGCTGATCGACATATCCAAACGCCAGATGGCTTCCACATGCGATGTAATAAAGCTCGTCGCGAAAAAATCCGTAGCGTTCCCTCCCGAGGAAGTGCAAGAGAAGTGATGCCGCGGCGAACACGAAAACAAGCCACGAAAAAGGTAATGGCGTCGGCTCCCCCAGCGGAGTGGAGCTGTCCGAACTTGGCTGTAGGTCTTCCAGTTCTAGTAGTCCAACGGGCATCACCAGGTCCTACCGATCCATGAATCGAAAGAGGGCCTCCAAATAAGAGCGCAATCAAACTGCCAGAACCGCAAACGACATCGCCCAGTTCAAATGCCAGGCAATTACAAATCGAGTTCCAAGAAGAGTGCCCTTTCCTACGCTCATTGGTGCCCGTATACGGTCGTATTGTCCCCATACGGTCAAACCGAATGCCAGACGCAGCCAGACAGGCCGTCAAGTCATTCTCTCCTAAGATTTTGGGATGGCACGGCACTTGCACCTGCTGGCAGGAGTGTTCTTGCGTCGCTCTTTTGCTGTGGCGACGGTTCTCAGGAGGTGGCGCAACCGTGAAGAACGCAAAACATAGTGTTACCGAGCTTCAGAAACCCGAACAGAAGAACGAGGAAATACAAGACCTTGTCTGGCAAAGGGCCTATGAGCTTTTCGAGCAGCGCGGCCAGGAACACGGACACGATTTTGACGATTGGATTGCGGCCGAGTCTGAGGTGCTTAAGAAATCGACCGAGCAACGCTGATAGGCCCAGCTGCTAGCCGTTCTTGAGTGGTGCCGGGATGAGCTGACACCGTGGCTAGCAAGTACTGGCGCTAGTCGCTCTATAACTCTGTGGGGAGTCAATCCCATGAAAATTCTCTATGTCGATCCATTAGGCCAGTGCGGTCCGGTAAAGGCAGAACTGGTGCGAGCTGGGCACCATGTCACGTGTGCTACAAAGCTTGGCGAGGCGGCAAAGATGCTCAGTACTCACTGCTTTAGTGCGGTGCTTCTTGCCGAGGGGGTCGACGACCCGGAGGCCCTCGCGTTCATCTCCAAGGTGCACCATGATCAACGCGAAGTGCTAGTGTTTCAACTTAGCGTTTGGCGTTCTGAGCTCGCAGCGACACTGCAATCACTTGAGACAATGCCTGAAGCAGATGACAGAGCTCCAGCATGAGAACGCGCAGGCTCACGCAGTACAAAACGATGTATTGTAGCCGATGAAGAAATACAGACTTGCCTTCCGGCTCGCCGTGCAACACGGGGCCAGATCGAAGTGGGGGACGGGTCGTGAGTTCATCACTGATTCAACACTTTCGCCGGCCAGTTGAGCGCCCTTTTACGGCCGAAGAACGCGATCGTGTAACCATCTTATTTGGCGGCTTCACTTGGAAACACGAAAAGCTGATCCAGGCTGCGTTCCAGGCGTGTGGATATCACTGCCAGCCTTTGCCGAATCCCAAGCTCTCCAGCTATCACCTCGGGCGGAGCTTCGGCAATCCTGGGCAATGCAACCCAACCTATTTCACCGTGGGCAACCTGATCCAGTACCTGCGCGATCTGGAGGCACGGGGTCTTTCAAAACAGGAAATTCTGGACAACTATGTTTTCTTCACGGCCGGTTCCTGCGGACCGTGCCGCTTTGGTATGTACGAATCGGAATATCGCATGGCGCTGGAGAACGCAGGTTTTGACGGTTTCCGCGTCCTGCTTTTCTCGCAAAACGACGGGATCAAGGCGAAGTCGGGTGAGCCCGGACTGAAGTTCAGTGTCGATCTGGGCATGGGCGCGATGAACGCCTTGAATCTCGGGGATATTATAAACGTCATTGCCTATAATCTTCGTCCTTACGAAGTCGTCCCCGGCGAAACCGATCGAGCCATCACCTGGGTCGTCGATGAACTTAGCCGCTTGCTGCGTGATCGGCCGGTTTTCGAGATTCTGGAACGTTCACCAAGGTGGCTCGCCGGTCATCTCGCTCGAAACAAGAAATGGAAAGACATACTGAACACGCTCGGCAAGGTCCGCGAGCACCTTTACGGCAAGCCTTACCGAGAGTCGCTTCGTCGGTGTCGCGCGCGTCTAGATCGGATTGAAATCGATCGTCTGCGGGTAAAGCCGATCGTGAAGGTCACCGGCGAATTCTGGGCGCAACTCACCGAGGGCGAAGGCAATTTCAACATGTTCGCTTTTCTTGAACGGGCGGGTGCACACGTCGCAGTGGATTCCATCGGCAACTGGGTGATGTACCTGCTCCACCAGGCCAAGGCTAATGCGAGGGAGCGGAAGGACGTGGATGCGTCCTATGCTGAGGCGGCCTGGTGGCAACTCAAAAAGCACTTGTGGAACGAAATGCACTTCCAGAAGAAATGGACACCGTTGAGTTTGGGCGAGCGGATATGGGCCAGGCAATATCAAAGAGCCGCCGAAGGCCTGGGAAACATTGCCGGTCCGCTGTTACCACAGAAGGACCTGGCGCGATTGGCGCATCCTTTCTATCACTCGCGCGCGCGCGGTGGGGAAGGACACTTGGAAGTTGGAAAAAACGTTTACTACACCAGGAACCATCTCTGCCACATGGTCCTCGCACTGAAGCCTTTCGCGTGCATGCCGTCGTCGCAATCCGATGGTGTGCAGTCGGCGGTGGTCAATCGTTTTCCGGAAATGATCTTCTTGCCCATCGAGACCGCCGGCGAGGGCGAGATCAACGCGCATAGCCGTGTGCAGATGGCCTTGACTGAAGCAAAAGCCAAGGCTTGGGCCGAGTTCGAACGCTGCATCACAGCCAGCCGCATCAGGGCAGAAGACATTCGTGACTATGTGTCCGAGCATTCCGAGCTGCGTAACCCTCTCTACCAGGTGCCCAGACACGCGGGTGTAGCTGGAGTCGCGGCCAATTTTGTATTGCATGTCGCGCGGAAAATGAACAATGCGTCCCGGAAATTCGCGCTGCATTCAGCGGTGCAGAGATGAGTAGCTCATTGTTGGTGGGTATCGATGTTGGGTCCACGACCCTCAAGGCGGTTGTGATTGACGCCGCACAGGATCGCATTGTTTGGCGCCATTATCAGCGCCACGACAGCCGCCAGCCCGAAGTCCTGTTCAATTTTCTGCAGCGGATGGAACTGGAAGCCGGCGTTTGCGTCGGCAAAAGCCCCATGTTTATCACCGGATCTGGCGGCAACTCGCTGGCAAGTCTGATCGGCGCCAAGTATGTGCAAGAGGTGAATGCGGTTTCGCTGGCTGTGGAAAAGCTGCATCCGGAAGTGAATTCGGTGGTGGAACTCGGTGGACAAGACGCCAAGATCATCGTCTTCAAAGAAGAAGCCAGCGGCGGTCCGAAGAAGAAAATCCCCACCATGAATGATAAGTGCGCGGGAGGTACAGGCGCGGTCATCGACAAGGTCGTTGCCAAGTTGAACATCTCGCCCGAACAGCTCAGGAATCACCCGTACAACGGAGTCCGGCTACATCACGTCGCCGGTAAGTGCGGTGTTTTCGCCGAGACGGACATCAACAGCCTGCAAAAGCAAGGCGTATGTTCTGATGAACTCATGGCCTCACTTTTCGATGCCATCGTGTTGCAAAATCTGTCGGTCTTAACGCGAGGCAATACGCTACGACCGGAAGTACTTCTGCTTGGTGGGCCCAACGCGCTGATTCGCGGAATGCGCGAGGCTTGGATGCACAACATCTTCCTGCTCTGGAAAGAACGACAGATCGCCTTGCCCGAGGGCAGACGCCCCGAGGATGTCATCAAGGTGCCTGCGGATGCGGTGTTTTATGCCGCAGTCGGTGCCGTGGAATTTGGAAGAGGGGAAAGAGCGGAAACAAACTACTATTCGGGAAAGGAGAGTCTTGCCGGTTACATCCACAGTGGCCGCGCCAATGAGCTCCGGAACGGTCAGCCCGGCTTAGTCGCATCGTCCGGGGAACTCCTGGAGTTCAAGCGGCGCTATTCAAAAACACTTTTCCAGCCCGCGACTTTCCGTTCCGGCGAAAGCGTCCGGGCCTTCCTCGGTGTGGATGCCGGCTCCACATCCACAAAGGCGGTTCTTTTCTCACAATCCGGAGAGGTTCTTTGCAAGGCTTACCAACTCTCGTGCGGCGATCCTATCCAGGACACCAGGCAACTGATTGGACAATTGCGCCAGCAAATAGAATCTCGGCAAGCGCGGCTGGACATTCTGGGGGTTGGCACAACGGGGTATGCCAAGGACGTGCTCCACGATGTTCTCTGTGCTGATGTAGCGATCGTCGAGACCGTTGCGCATACGAAGTCGGCGCTGCATTACTACAACGATCCACACTGCATCGTGGATGTCGGCGGGCAGGACATCAAGATCATCATGCTGCGCAATGGACAGGTGAAGGACTTCCGCCTGAACACTCAGTGCTCCGCTGGCAACGGATATTTCCTGCAATCCACGGCACAGGCGTTCGGAGTGGCCGCCGAGGATTTTGCTGACCTGGCTTTCTCAGCGGAGGCCATGCCAGTGTTTGGATACGGCTGCGCGGTCTTTTTGCAGTCGGACATCGTGAACTTTCAGCGCAGCGGCTGGCGTCCTGTGGAAATCCTTGCCGGATTGGCAGCCGTTCTTCCCAAGAACATTTTTCTATATGTGGCAAATGTCCCTAACGTGGCCAGCCTGGGCACACGTTTCATTTTGCAGGGCGGTACACAAAACAACTTGGCAGTGGTGAAGGCCGAGTTGGACTTTATTCGAAGCAGTTTCGGCAAAGGTCAAATCCAGCCGGAGATTATCGTGCACCAACATTGCGGTGAGGCGGGAGCCATCGGCGCCGCGCTCGAAGCCAAGTGCCTCTACGAAAAAGGACGCCGGACCAGCTTCATCGGGCTGGAAGCGGTGCGCAACGTTCGCTATCAGTCTGTTCGAAGCGAAGAAACACGTTGCCATTTCTGTACAAACAACTGCATGCGGACCTTCCTCGACGTCAACGTGGCCAGCCCCGACGACAGGCCCAGTTCCCGACAGCAAGAAGTCGGCAAACGTCGCGTGATTATTGCAAACTGCGAAAGAGGCACGGTGCAGGATGTGAATAGCCTGCGTGAAATCAAGGCGGGACTAGACTCCATCCGAGCTGCAAACCCCAACCTGGTGGATCGGGCAGCCCATGAGGTTTGGAAATCACGGCACCCGGCGCTCGTTCGCGATGCTATTCCTGCGCCGAACTGGAAAGCGTCTGTCAGGAATCGAATCGCACTGATGCGCAAGCGAACACAACTGCGGGTCGGTATGCCGCGCATCCTGAACATGTACATTTACGCTCCGCTGTTCAGCGCGTACCTCGAGAGTCTCGGGGTGCCCGCTGAGAACATCCTGTACTCGGATTACACGACCGGCGAGATGTATCGAGCGGGGTCTAGCAGGGGCGCCATTGACCCGTGCTTTCCGTCCAAGATTGCTATCGCGCACTTTCATGATTTGATTTTCACCAAGCATCTTCGGAAACGACTCGACTGCATCTTCTTGCCGATGTTCGACGTGCTTTGTTCGCCGCTGGTTCACACTCGCGCGTGCAACGCTTGCCCAACCGTTGCCCTGACGCCAGAAACCGTCGAGGCCGCATACACAAAAGAAATCAACATTTTTGAGGAAAACAATATTCAGTACCTGCATCCTTTGGTGGATCTCTCGGACAGGAAGCTCTTTGCCAAGCAGATGTTCGATTGTTGGGCACCAGTTTTGGGACTGTCTCGGCAAGAAAACCAGCGAGCCGTGGAGGCCGGCTTCGAGGCGTGGCAAGCATACGAACGCGGAATTCGCCAACAGGCGAGATCGGCGCTGGACATGCTCGAACGCGAGAACCGTCTGGGCATTGTCATGCTGGGCCGACCCTATCACCACGACCCCGGCTTGAATCACGGCATCCTGGAGGAATTCCAGAAACTCGGTTATCCCGTCTTTTCACAGAACACCCTGCCCCTCGACGAGGACCTGCTCGAGCGGCTATTTGGAGACGAGGTACGCGCGGGGAACATTGCACATCCGCTCGATATTTCCGATGTATGGAAGACAGCGACCGCCGCCAGCAGCAACATGAAAATCTGGGCGGCCAAGTTCACGGCGCGGCATCCTAACCTCGTTGCGGTGGAATTTTCCAGTTTCAAATGCGGTCACGACGCGCCGGTGTACTCAGTGATTGAGCGAATCATCGAACAATCCGGAACGCCGTACTTCTGTTTTAAGGATCTAGATGAAAACAAACCCGTCGCGTCGATTCGGCTCCGGGTAGAGACCATAGACTATTTCCTGAAGGCGTACCGTGAGGAAATCAGGGCCAGAGAACTAAGCAGCAACCATGAACTGCGGGGATATGTGCCGAGGTCAACGGCACAGCCGCTCAACGATGTAAACGACGGTGCGTTCTCGGCTGTATAGATATCAACTTGAACAGACAACCGCTATGGTAACCGTGTCGACGATGGCCAGCAACAACCCCGTCCCCACCATCACAAAAATGGCCAAAATCTGCTCTTCCATGCTATCCGCCCGAAGATAAGCGGTGATTGGGTATGCCATGGCCAAGAGGTTGAGCGCTCCTAGCACCAGCCAAAACTGATCGTTGGACTTCTTCTTTTTCATCGTGCACCTCAGTTCGCGCAGAAAACTTTCGTCCGCATACAGTGCAGTTGGTCTGCCGTTTCTGGGCTCCCTAAATCCATTGTCCTGCTAGTCTTTGGTGATAGACGGATGCTTGTCCTGCCCAATCCAGGGCAGTGCCGCAATGCGGGCATAAACACGGTGGCCCGATCGGCGTTATGTCCTCTAAAACACGTCAGTTGCGCCCCCTGGTATTTGGCGATGCAGATGCCATGACATGAGCGTGTGGCTAGCTGACACGTCATCTTCATACGCCAGTTCAGTACTCTGATTTAGGGCGGTAATTCCTTCGGAGGGGGCCATGGCTACCGTTCCAAAGTTCCGGATTGACCTTGACGTCCATTACGAGCTGATGTCTCCACCCACGGCCGGCCCACAACGCCCGGTAACAAAAGGTCTGACATTGCCAGAGCCAGTGTTTCCCCAATACCCGGAGAAGCTGTCCGACCCCGGCCCCGATTCACCACCAGAAAAGCGAGACTGGACACTGTCTCAAACCTATCGAGCAATGCGTGGTTGGCTGTTCCCGTACATTCGGTCGCGTGTCCTGCCCGGCGAGTTCCACCCGATGGTCGCGTACTTGTTCGTGGAATATAAGTGCAACCTCGATTGTTGGTACTGCTGGGCATTTAACAACAAAGTCAAAGGAATGACCGAGGACACCGCGCGACAGACAATTGACTGGTTGTATGACAACGGTTGCCGCGTGTTGGCACTCATGGGTGGAGAGACGCTGCTGCGTCCGCAATTCGCGCACAAGGTTGTTTACTACGCTGCAAAAAAGGGGTTCTGGATTTACATTGCCACCAACGCCAGGCTCTTGAGACCCGAAGTGGCCGATCGCCTCGCTGACGCTGGCGCAGCGGTGTTCAACGTGGCTGTGGATGCTTGGAACGAGAAGCCTGGCCTCCCGAAGGCCTTGGTTCCCATCGAGTCCCACTTGGCCCACCTACTCCGAAAACAGTACGTTTACGGGTACATGGTGTTTTTGAACATCAACATCTGCCGAAACAACATAGAGGACGTTAAGCGGTTGACTGAGTATGCGCGGGCCCATCGCACCGCCACGGATTACCACATCAATGAGACGCCGATGCTGGAGCAGGATGACCACTTCAAGCACTTGCTGGACAATCCCACATACATTCGTCCCCAAGATTGGCAGGAAGTCGACGAGTTGATTGACTGGCTCATCGCCAAGAAAAAAGCTGGCTACCATATGGTGAATTCCGTGCCACGGCTTGCCGAAATGAAGGCGTTTATGCGCATGGCCGGACATTCGAGTGACTTGAAGACGCTTGGCTGGTACGGCAACGGGGACGGCGAGGACGAGGCCGGCCTATGTCAGATCAGATCCATGCCCGGGATCGTGCAGAACACCGATGGTGAGCTTCACTTCGCAGACTGGGACTGCCGGGCGGGGCAAAGCAATGTCGTCGTGCGCACGGACGGAACCGTGGCTCCTTGTTTCCCAATGTATTCTTCTCAGTTTGACTGGGGAAACATCCAGTGTCCGAAATTCGATCAGCGGCAATTGGGCACAATGAAAAAACAGTGCCAACGACACTGCTTCTCCACACTGAATCACAATCTCGCGTATTACTACAATGACGCCTGGGTCATTCGGTTCGTCTGGAATCAAATAGTCCATGAGGTATTAAAGATCGGCACAACCACTTGTCCCGACTGAGAAGGGATGTGCCATGACCGCTGTCCTCCCCTACGAGTTGATGCCAAGACGGCGCCTTCAATCCATTCGAGCAATCCATCGCAGGTTTAAGCGGCAGCAATGGAGCGAGATTTATGCCGTTTCGTGAAGTAATTCTGGCCCTAGCCCTGGGACCGTTTATTTTTTACCTGATGGTTCTTTGGGCTGGAATGTTTTGCTTTCGTAAGGAGCGTCGAAACGCTTGCTGCTCGTCACGGTACGCCCCTCCAGTAAGTATTTTGAAACCGGTTCGCGGATTAGATCGCGAGGCATACGAGAATTTCGTCAGTTTTTGCCACCAGGACTATCCCGAATACGAAGTGCTGTTTTGCGTTTCAAGTCTGAATGATCCTTCTGTTCCTGTTATCGAGAGAGTGAAAAATGAGTTTCCGGGCCTCAGAATTCGTCTCCTGATTCGTGCACCTGCCGCTGGCACCAGCGACAAATTAAATAACCTTTGCAGGCTTGTGAAGGAAGCGCGCTATGACCTCCTGGTCATAAGCGATAGCGATATCCGAGTCGGGCCGCATTATTTGCGGGATGTGGCGGCGCCATTTGTTGATCCTGGCGTGGGTGCTGTAACTGTACTCTTCCGCAGCCAGATTGGAGGGGGCTTCGGCTCAGCTTTGGACGGGGCGGGCTCGGCAGTTGAGTTCGCATCCCATGCTCTACTGGCACAAAGGCTCGAAGGAATTCGCTTTACGCTTGGTTTCACTATGGCGACCACGAAGAGCCGACTGGCGGAGATCGGTGGATTCGAGGCGTTCGCAAGTCACTACGTGGATGACTACGAATTGGGCCGGCGCATAGCTCAACGGGGTTATCGCATCGAGTTGGTCTCCGCAAACGTCAGCATGGTCTATGCCCGAGAAACTGTTTGGGAGTTCCTTCGTCATGAGCTTCGCTGGACCATCGGATTGCGTAGTGTACGTCCCGGCGGACACGCTGCGATGGGCTTTACTTTCGGGCTAGCCTGGACACTTTTAGCCGTCGTGGCCGCGCCTTCAACGATGGTTCGTGCAGTCTACATCCTGGCGTACCTACTGCTTCGGTTCGGTGTGTACGTCGCGGTCGGAATCTGGGGATTAAGGGACGAAGCAGTCAAGCGTTTTTGGTGGCTGGCGCCTGTTCGAGACCTCGCGGCTGTGGGCGTATGGCTTGCAAGCTTCTTTACCAACCGCATCAGCTGGCGCGGCAGTCAATTTCGAGTGCAGAAGGGTATTCTGGTTCCGTGCCGCGCGGAACGAGTCGGGATGCCAGAGGAAATAGCTTCGCGTGTTGGCGCAGCAGTCCGCGAGCAATAGCTGGAGGCCGATTTGCAAGTCCGATCACATGCCAGCCAAAACGTGTCGGCACGCAAATAGGCGCAATCTTACGGTCGTCCGCCGTCAACAGCGGGCTTGGGCGATCAGATTCGTCTGGGGACAGAGCCTCCACGAGGTATTAAGAATCGGCACCCACACTTCTCCCGACTGAGAAGGCCCGCGCTCCGCCTGGTAACTCCGTGTTCATCCTCTGATCAAAAATTGGCCAAGGGCCGGCGGCGCCCAATCATGGGGGCAGTGCCTGTATGCGGGCAGGGTTGCGCCCGGTCTGAGTTTGTATCTCACGAAAGAAGCGTGACTTACAGCCTTAGAGCGTGGCAATGCGAATGCCCTCATCCAAGCAGGCAGGCACGCATGAGAGGGTGTCCCGACAACCCGCGGAACGCGCTTTTTCCGGTCTCGGTCGCGTTGTACCTCGCCACAGCGTGCGTCGTCCTGTCGTTTCCCGTATTTGGCACCGAACTCAAACCGGCTACCGCACAAGCTTTTCAAGGTTATGTGCAAGAGGCCGAAGAGCAGATGCAAAGTGAGGTCGATAACCCTTATCAGTTCCTCTACATCGATGCGCTCCCGGAAGGGCAGAAAGCGGCAGTAATAGGCCGATTGAAAAACGGCGAAGTAGTCATCCAGCCGATGACCACGAACGGCCACGAAACGCCGACACAGGTTCCCGGCGGCCTAATTCACCATTGGCTGGCCATTGGCTTCATTCCTGGTGTGGGTGCGAGCCAAGTGCTTCAGTTGTGGCAGGATTATTCAAGGTACGGCGAGCTTTACAAACCGGATGTGCAGTCGGCACAGATCCTGAGTCGTCAGGGAGAAGACTTTGATGTCTACTATCGTTTGTACCGGCACACAATTGTTTCCGTCGTCTACAACGCGGACTTCGAAGTCGAGTATTTCATACCGGACGCGACGCGTCGAGAAACTACAGTCTGGCACGTTCAACCCGCATAACTGAAGTGCAGAATCCTGGGAAACCTGGTGAAAGAGAATATTCAGCCGGCAAGGATCACGGCTACATGTGGCGGCTCAACCTCTACTCGCGCTGTGTGGAGCGGGATGGCGGTGTGTACGTGCAAATTGAATTTCTGGCTTTGAGTCGTACGGTTCCGGCCGCTTTCGCCTGGCTCGTTAACCCGTATATGCGTTCCATCCCACGTGACTACCTGAAACGGTATCTCGACGAAACACGAACCGCGCTTGCACACCCATGATGTGGATAATCGCCAAGTAGAGCGGCGCTGCTGTTCAGCTACCTCACTTGTCGGGCAGTGCAGCAGGGAGACGTTAGCCCTTTCATTTCGTAGGCGTTTTGCTGAGGAGATGAGCCGCTCAAGGCCGGGGAGGAACGCGGTTTGAGCGAGCCTCTCAATCCACTACATCGAGAACCATACCCTCGTGCCGATACAGGCATCCTACGAAATTTCCATAGGTCGGGGATGCGACATTGTTGTAGACCGCCGTATAGTTCTTGTTATTGAGCGTGTCGAGCGTGTAAAAGCCGCCGCCTTCATCCAATCAGCTTCATTCAACCAGCAAGCGCGAGTTAGTAATGAGAACGCGTTGGGTGATGGGGCATCAACTTGGGAACTACGAATTCCTGCATGATTCCGGCGAGAGAGGTTTCACCCAAGCGGATTGCGGCGGCGGAAAAGACAAAACCGTTACCACGGCGGTCCTCTTTGGGAAGATAGAGTGCTTCGAGACCGGCACCGCCGAAACTACCGGCGATATTGGAATAGTTGGGCTGCCAGCGGCCATTGTCACTCTTGCAGATAAAGGAGCTGGCGATCGCGTAAAACAACCTAGAGCGCTTGCTGCCGGTCCCTTTGTAGAAATAGCGGGGATCTTGTTTGAGAATAGAGGGCATGATGGCGCCGCCGATGAAGGTGGCGCCGAAAACGTTTGCGTAGGTGGCGCCGAAACGTTTCCCATAGCCTTGTGCTCCCTGTCCATAGGCGCCCCAACGATCTGCCGCCTGATCAATTCCGGCCAACGTACCAACACCGACTAGGGTGATGGGATCGCTTGCGGATTTCCAGGCAAGCTGGAATTTCTGTTTGGGTGTGAGTGGAGCGGCGTCGCGCACATAACTCACATAGAAATCGGGAATAACGCCGAAAACGCGCTGCTTTTCCTGTTCTTTTAGCTGCTGTTGTGCGATTTCAAAGGTTGGGAGACCGACGCGCACTTCCGTCACCTGGGTCGGAATGGTCATAACGATGGCCGGCGTGACGTAAGCCTGGCCGGACTGCAAAGTACCGGAGAACTCTTGTGAGGCTAAACCAGCGGAGGAAACCGTTAAGTGAAATGGACCAGGGGGGACATGAGTAAAGGCGAATAAGCCGTCTCCGTTCGAGGTGGTGTCGGGGGGAGATGGTTGGCCGTCACGTGCGAGTTTGACTATAGCGCCGGCGACGCTGGCTCCCGACTGATCCACAATTTCCCCAGCGATGCTGCTTGTTTCCTGGTCACCTTGCTGTCCAGAGGCGAGTGTATCTGTTTGCGGCGAGTTGGTGAGGGGCGGCATTGGTGCGAATAAATTCGGCTGTTGAGAATATGCGACTGAAGCGAAAAAAAACACGCCCACACTCAGAAGGACCAACCTTCGGAACTGAGTTAATGACTCAACACCCGAACGACAAATACCTAGAACGATGAGCCGCAAAACATACAACCACGCCACATGTCTAGGCCACCACTCACTGCTCGACCGATCTTTACCGAGCGGGCGGTGTGGAATTAGGTACGGATTCACTTGGGTCTCCTTTTGGGGAATTTAGGCCCACCCGCGATGTGACTTCCACCTGCCATGCAAGAAATTCTGTTGAGGGAGGCGGACAAGGCAGATCGCGATAAGCCTTCGGGAGAGAGTGCAGGGATTTATGGATCTGACGCAGGCGTCTTTCATGCGGCGTCGTGATACCGAACAAATCCGTCAGCAGATTTCCTCGCCTTCCATGTGTTGCCGCAATACGATCGAAAAACTGCCCGTAGGCACGCGGCGAAAACCCCGCAGCCGCCATTGCATAGAGCGCAAAACGATCAGCCTCGTACTGAGCCTGTTCCTCCCGTTGCCTTGATTGCGCGGTGCTTTGAAGAGCCCTCGTATTCCACCCGGTACTGTTCAACATCCGAGTAAATTTGTCCGCAATATCCGTCCGATCGCCGACGGTACTGACATCCAGGAACTCCTGGAACACCTGTGAGACCACGATGGCGTTCTCGTGCGTCAGCGTGTGCGCGAGTTCATGCCCAAGCAAACCGGCGAGCTCATCGTCGCTGCGGAGCATGCCGATCATCTTTCGCGTGATATAAATGCGCGACGGGCCCGCACTGAACGCGCCGGCTTCCGGCGTATCGATCAGGACGATGCGAATGTCCGCACTTCTTGCCGGGAGGGTTGAAAGCAAGCTATTGTTGATAGCGGTGACATGCTCGGCAAACCCGGTGTCGGGTATCACCTGGTAGCTCTCCTCCAGCAACTCTGCTTCGATCTCGGCAAGATCCAGTTCCTGCTGGGCGCTAAATATGTTGTGGGCTTGCCGGGCTTTGCGAATGGCGACTACAGGGCATTTCTGCTGGGCACGAACGGGTCCGACAAAGAACAAAGCAAGGCTCATTAGCAGGAAACCGACGTTGCGATGCCGAACCAGTGGGCGCATGGTCCAAATCTTTAAGCTCCGCCTATGCCGTCATTGACATGGTCCCTAGACTTTGTCCGCAGCATCGGACGCCCAGTCCATGCCAACACCCGAAATACCGGAACCAGCCTCCAGAATCCGAATAGGTACGGTCTATGCGACCGCCTCTGTTCCGAGGCTTGCATAGACGATGCCAAAGCGACTGTTGAATCCGGCTCAGCTCAACGTGGTGAGACGAAGGGAGATAAGGCAAACCATAGATCCGGCACTAGACGATTCTTGAAAATGCCGTGCCCGAATTCGGGCGCACTGCCCTTCCCCTGCCCGTTCGTTCGATGTTCTGAGTTCTTGAGACGTGAAGAAGCTCCGACCGAGACCGCTGCGTGCACAGCTTCAGTTGTAATAGCAGGACTCATGAAATAGAAATGACCCTGGGCCGCGACTGCTGGAGGGCACTGACTGTATCTGGGCGCGCCTCCTTAAAAGCCACGAACTCAACTGATACAAGGTACGGGGGTTATAACCGCGGAATTTGGCAATCAGAGTGCGCCAGTAGAACTCGAAAGGAGAAGTAATCTATGAAGTTTAGGACGATAGGAATTTTGGCAGCACTCATGGCCATCGCAGTGTCGGTGGCCGTGGCGTCACCCACAAACAGAAAGACCATCAATCTCAGCGAGCCAACGGTTGTTGGCAGCGTTACTCTACAGCCCGGCGAATACACCATCGTGTGGAACGGAACCGCTCCTGATGTCCAGGTCAGCTTCGAACGTCGAAACAATATAGTCGTTACCGTTCCAGCCACGCTTGAGGCGGCGCACAATCAGTACGACTCAGTCGCCATGCACACTGAGGCCTCCGGAGCCCCATCCCTTGTCGAAATTAGGACGAAAAATTCGACGCTGCACTTTAACTCCACTGATGTGATCAGTGCGAAATAACACAGCGAGAGGTTCGCGCACGACCGCTGAATGTAATCTGGTCAGACTGGACGGCAACGCACTGGCGGCCATGACTACGTCAACGCACTTCGTGTCGCGAACCTCGCACCTGCCAATTCCACGCCGGGACGGCTGAACACAGTGAATCGACTCTACGGAACATAAATAGGAAAGAGCCTATGTCTGAGCTGCACGCTAACACAACAATGACTATCGCTCAGGAAGCCGGCCCGCGACAGAGGCCGCCGAAAAAGAAGTTGCGGTCCCTGTTCATAGCGGCGATGGCCATTTGTGTCTTGTTGTTTGCAGGCTTTCTGTACTTCCTGCGCTCCCAGCATTATCAGACGACAGTTGACGCGCAGGTTGATGGTCACATCCTTCCAGTGGCAGCGCGCATTGATGGCACGATACGCGATGTTTATGTCGACGACGGAGTGTATGTAAACGCGGGCCAACCGCTACTGGATCTCGATCCCTCGGACAACGAGGCAAGACTCGCCGAGCTCAAGGCGAAATACGAAGAGGCGCGGGCGGAGATCTCCGCGCAACATCCCAATCTGCCCGCCACACAACTCAAAGCTGCGATAGAGACTTCCGTGCAGGAAGCAGCTGTGGCGAATGCCCGCGTAGCACTCGCCTCTGCGCAGCATGATCTGAACAAGGCAATGGCGATTCTCGCTGAGGCGAAGGCACAAAACGATCGCGCCCGAGCCGATTATCAACCCTATCAGTTCGTGTACAGCAAGAAGAAGGCCGCACGCGTTAATTTCGACACCGATGCCACAAAGGCTGCAGCTCAAAATGCCCTGGTCCAGGCCGACGAAGAGTTGGTAGCGTCGGCCAACAGGAACATCGAGGAAAGGGAGGCGGGCCTGGCTAGGGAGGAGGCGCAGTTAGCCGCGCTTCGGAAGGACGCCCCTCGTCAGGTCACGTTTCAGTTGGCGAAAATCGAGACGAGTAGCGCAAATACTGCATCTCTAGCCGCTCAGCTCAAACAAGCCGAGCTCAATCTGCAAGACTGCCGCTTGTTCGCTCCCGTTTCTGGCGTCATCGTGGAGCAGCGCGCTGACATTGACAGCCGCATCACCGCCGGCCAGCCGCTTATGATGATCGTCGAGATCAACAACCTTTGGGTGACCGCCAGCTATAACGAGAGCCAGTTGGCCCGCATGCGCCCTGGCCAGCACGCCACCATTCACGTGGATGCGCTCGGCAAAGATATTAGAGGCACTGTCGAGAGCATGCCCGCGACGGTTGAAAATGTCGCTAACGTCCCACCGCCGGAAGATGCGGCCGGCAGGCACGGTAAAGTGGTGCCGCACCGGCGGGTCCGCATTCGCTTCGATGCGGGTCAGCCGGAGATCTTGCGTCTACGGCCGGGAATGTCTGTCGAGGCTACTGTGCGTGTGGATTGATTGCCACAAGGCGGCGGTCGACGCTTTGGCGTAGAATGTGGTCGGCGGATTTGATGGAGGGTCGAATGACAGAGTCCATTAGATCCTCGCGGTGTTTTCATTGCGGTCCAAGGAATGCGCTTCCCAGTGCAATAACCCTCCTGGGTGTACTGCTGGTGGGCTGCGGCGACAATTGTTTTACGGGATTTTTGAACGGTGGGTTCCAGATCAATACGGCTAGTCCGCGATCGGGCTGCGGGCTAACTACGGCCAGAGGAGCGATAGTCATTGCGGCAGTCAAAGCGCCAGGTTGTGAATCCTGCACGTCTTCCGCTCGCGCCGAACATCTCTATGTGACGCTCCGAGGCGTGCAGCTGCACCCCAGCACTTCCGCGATTCGGGGTTCTCCCGATTGGGTCGATGCCGCACCGCAATTGATGGACGACCCGCGCCAACTGGAATTTATCGGTGCCTCCGAACCAGAGATTCTGACGGACAAGATAATGATCCCAGCGGGGACGTACCAGCAGGTGCGCCTGGAATTTCTTCCGGATCCCGCGACTGATGGCGAGTTGTTCCCAGCTAAAAGTCGGTGTGGAGGGGCACTGCTCAACTGCGTCGTCAGGGGCGACGGGCATATTGAGCCAGTTCTGTGGTCTGAGGATGTGCCTGAGCTTCTGATCACAAGCAAAAGTCTGGACGGAGGTGCGATTGTGGTCTTGCCGGATACGACGACCGCGGTTCAAATCCGTCTGCAAGCCCGCCAGGTGTTCTCTTCGTCAGCGAGCGAACCGTGGGTCGCACGAGTGATTCTGGTGGGACGCGCAGGTGTCGCACGCGACCCAAATTCACAAGTAGACTAATGCCGCGCGAAAGGGCCGCGCGAGCAAAGGCGCTTACTCCTTCATTGCACCTCCAATCAGCGTCCCAGTAAGGTATCCCACCAGCCCGGGCGTCCCCACCAGTGTTTTCCGTGAGTGCCGGGAAAAGGGCAGTGTGCCGCCTGCCTGGCGGTCATTGCGGCTAGCACGGTCCGGTGAAGTCTCTCCAAGCGTCGCCATCTAACAGCAGGCCAATGACTTACCGTAGGTCGAGACCGTGTCAGAGTCTGGTCCCTATATTGCGTCGTTCCATCCAGGAGGCTTTGTGGGTCTCGCCCTCGCAGAAGACGACACAGCTGTCACGTCGCAACACATGCATGCCACGCGAGTATCCGGCCCATCTCTTTTCGGGATACAGCGGAGTCCTTCGTTGCTCGAACTCGAGGCATGGATGCCCAGTGAAATCAAAGCGATCTCGCCCGTCGTGGATCAGTTAATGCAAGTCATGGCTTTATGGCGCTGTGCCGAGGGGAACGAGTTTGCCGTTGATCTGGCCCTTCGAGAAGCTCTGAGCAATGCGATCATCCACGGAAACAGAATGGATCCCGACAAGCTGGTTGAGGTTCACTGCTGGTGCGAACGGGGAAAGGGAGTGTGGCTGATAGTCAAGGACCAGGGAAAAGGATTTGATCTGGCTGCGGTTCCGGATCCACTGGTCCCCGGAAGGCTCCTGGCCGAGCACGGGCGTGGCATCCACCTAATAAAGGTGATGATGGACGAAGTCTCATTCGAGCGTGGAGGCACCGAGGTTCACATGGGGAAGGTGGTAGCACCCAGAACAGACAAGGAGAAACCACATGCGTTCCAACCTAGTGGATGCAATCTGCAAGCAGCACGCAAGTGATCCGGGTTCGGAACAAGTGCTTGTCGATGCCGCCAAAAGTGGAGACGAACTGGCATTTGAGATCCTCGTCAAGCGCTACCAGCCCCGCATCTTCGCGCTCGCGTTGCGCTACACACGGGTCCGGGAAGACGCTGAAGACGTTGTCCAGCAGACTTTCGGAAAAGCCTTCGTTTCCCTCCAGAAGTTCCATGGAAGATCCTCGTTTGCCACCTGGATATCCCGTATTGCCATCAACGAAGCTCTGATGTGCCTGCGTAAAGGTCGTGCGCTTCGCGAAGTGTCTTTAGAAGGTTCGAGCACCGATGAAGGAACACCTTCCAACGTGGAGATACTTGATTCAAGGCCGGGTCCGGAAGCCTGCTACCTGCGACGAGAAGAAGCGGAGATTCTGTCGGACGCGCTGCGTCAGTTGGGGCCGGGAATGCGGAGCGCGCTCGAGTTGTGCGGACTTGGCGAGTTAACGGCTCCACAGGCCGCTCGATACCTGGGTCTCTCGATAGCCGCGGTTAAGGCTCGGGTGTTCCAAGCACGAAAGAAGCTGCGGCAAGTGGTGAACCGCTACATGAAATCCCATCGGCCGACTGAACCGAACACCGCAGGCAGCGCTTCCCAGGATCACCTCTGCAACGCCTGGGGGTAGGCACGGGCAAGAAATAAATCCGTTCACGACAACCACTCCCTCGTTTTGCTCGCCGAGGATGCCCTCCACTGGGCGGGCCAATCCGGAGTTTGGATCTCGATATCGCGCATGACACTCATTGACCTTCAAAGACCAAGCAAGTAAGAAATGCGGCAGACAGACTTTTCGAAGGTCTGGCCTGCCGCATTCCAAGAATGCCTTTTCCTCACCTCGACATCCTATCGGATCAACTGGTGTAACGTGCACAACTTCAATTGAGTAGAGCAGCCACTGTCCTCGCAGTTGGTCTGCCGCGAGATTCACGCAGATATTAAGCGACCAAGGAGTGTTGATGACTCCTATTCAAAACCTCAGTTAGCGTTAAGCTTGTTTCCGGCCAGGGCGAGCCAGCAGGTGACCCCATTGGCTGTCACTTTCGTCTTTGCTGTTGCGCATGATTCCTTTCATTAGAGCGACAATCGTGGCAGCAGCGGCAAACAGAAGAACTAGTTTCATGTCACTTTCCTCTTTCTCTCCCCGGTCATTCCGACCGCGGCAACGCTTGAACTTTCTTCTCCCTCGTATTGATGCCAGGAGGGGAGGGAACTCTTTTTGTTGTTCCGGATTGTTGTAGTGCAGAGGGCGTGCCAATACGCGTCTGTTGGAAGTCGCTGAATCTAGGTGGGCTTGGCCGATTTCGGTGGTGGATGCCGTGCCCACATGCTGGCGGTCCGCCCAGTGGGTAACATCTTCACGGAAAAGTAAGCGCGGCATTTCCGTCTAGTCCGGTGGGGACGCGAACTGTTTGGTCACGAGAAAGGCGCTGTTAGCGACACGCTGATGGACTACGAACAAAAAACTGGCAAGAATGCCAATGCGCCGTTCGGCAATGCATTCGAGTG
>Ga0187782_10000973_pt1 | contig 20399 bp, 18 predicted proteins | sample 0715_SJ02_MP15_2_FD_132454 | JGI IMG/M metagenome (GOLD analysis project Ga0187782, IMG submission 132454) | Tropical peat soil microbial communities from peatlands in Department of Meta, Colombia - 0715_SJ02_MP15_20_MG | ecosystem: Environmental > Terrestrial > Soil > Wetlands > Peat | place... | reverse complement strand
TTGCCAGGCGGGAAGACTCGCATCCCCTTGAAGGCGGACTGGGCCCACTTGAGGAGGGAATAGCGCTCTGAATTTCGTTCGTACTCTTTCTCGAGATTCACGGAGAACGCCATGTCATTCCCCCAAGCGTCGACTTGAATCGAGTGGTCGATCACCAGGTCAACGGGCACCTTTGAGTTGATTGCGCTTGTCATTAGACCCTTTTCTCTCGCGGCGTCCCTCATGGCCGCCAGATCGACAACGAGCGGTACTCCGGTGTAATCCTGCAGCAGGACCCTCTCAGGCATAAAGGGGGTCTCGGAGTCTATCGACCTGGGCCACTGGGCAAGTTCATGTGCCGCCTCGAACGCCCCAGAGACCCGCCCGGAATGACGGACGGCATTCTCCAGAAGGACGCGAATCGAATAGGGAACCCTTTCGACGTCGTACCCCATGTCCTTCAGCTTCAGAATGTTGTAGGCCGCGGCCTTTCCCGAAGGGGTCTCGACGGTCTCCCTTGCGATGTCGAACCTTTCAAGAACCATTGGTGATTAATTCCCAGCCGATGCTGCCGATATTTGAAGATAGATTCTCGCTAGTCAGGTTCGTGACCAAGCCCTTCAGCCTTCACAGGTCCTTCAACTACCCTCCTACCGCGTAGAAGCGAAGGAACAATGGCAGCAGTATTGATTACTGTCAGGACAAGGAAGAGGTTGTCTAGGGCTCCAGAAAATCTTGATGCGTTGGCCGTAATGGTGTTGATGGCTCCCTCGGAAGTGATGATTTGTGTTATCAGGCCATAGGGGAGATAGAATGTCAAGACGAGGATGACGATGTTGAAGCTGAGGACAAACCCTATGTTGAAGAAGGTCGCCCTGAACCCGGAAGCTACTCCTCTGCGATGCGCAGGAACCGACCCCATGGCTGAACTCATGTTCGGCGAATTGAAGAGCCCCATACCTGCTCCCCCGAGTACGAGGAAAGCCAGGAGCGTCGTGTAGGGGGTGCCTGGCGCAAGGGTAGACATGGAAAGAAGGGACGCGCTGAACACAGCAAGCCCCGCAGTGGCGAAGGGCCGGGTACCATATCTGTCGGAGAGCCTTCCGCTCAGAGGCGCGAGGAAGAGCATTGCAAGATCGAACGGAATGATGGATATGCCGGCCTGCAGCGGGCTGTAGTCTTTCACGAGCTGTAGATACAGGCTGATCAGCAGCAGGAATGCACCCCACGCCATGGAGTTGATCATCTGCGCGGTCACTGCCCCTGTGAATTCTCGTATCCGCAGGAGGCTGAGGTCAAGCAGCGGGGCCGCGCGCCTTCGTTCGACCCACACGAAAACGGCAAGGCTCGCCGCTGAAGCCAGCCCCAGCACGACGGTCAAGTCAGATTCTCCTATGCCGTAGGCCGCGGTTGTGAGGGAGAGCAGAAGCGCGGTAATGAAGCCTGTGAATGTGAGGAAACCAGGCCAGTCCATGGGCGCCCTCCGTTCCGGTTTGTTCTGCTCATGGAGCCGAACGTGAGCCCAGAGCGTCCCAAAGATCCCGACGGGTATGTTCACGTAGAAGAGGAACCTCCAGTCGAGGAAAGCCAGGATCAGGCCGCTCAGGGTCAGGCCGAACATTGAGCCCGCCCTGAACGCCACGGAGTTGATTCCAAGGGCCGTCCCCAGCTCCCCCCGGGGGAAAGCGTCCGTGATGATGGCGGCGCTGTTGGAAAAGAGCGCTGCAGACCCGAGCCCCTGGAAAATCCTAGACGCAATGAAAAAGTTGGGGGATGGAGACAAGGAGGTGAGCAAGGAGCCCACGGTGAAGATCGCGAAGCCGACGTTGTACACTTTCACTCGGCCGTACATGTCACTGACCCTGCCGAGGAAGAGGAGCGCGACCGTGCTGCCAATGGTATATGCCTGGGTGAACCAGATGGCCTGCTCCGCGTCCGCCCTGAGAGAGGCGGCAACTGTAGGGAGCCCTATAACGACGATCCTGCTGTCTATGCCCGACATCAATACACCGACTGTCGTCACCGTCAATACGGTCCACTTGTACTGCAAATCAAAGCCTCCCGAGTAATCGAATCTGTAGGCGGCCCCGTCCAAGCCGTGTTAAGCGTTGCTTGTTCGGGAAAATTCAATTACCAACGGCAAATTCTGCCAGTGAATTGGACGGAACCAAAGTCAACCGCCTCTCGAAAGAGAAGAGCCCTTATCTCTTGGAGCATGCGTCAAACCCCGTTGACTGGTGGCCGTGGGGGAAAGAGGCGTTTACAAAGGCAAGAAATGACAACAAGCCGATATTCCTCAGCATAGGGTATTCGACATGCCATTGGTGTCATCAGTTCAAGAAGGAGTCTTTCGAAGACCCCAAGACAGCCGCTTTCATCAACATGAACTTCATTCCGATCAAGGTCGACAGAGAGGAAAGACCCGAAGTAGACGCCTATTACATGGCGGCGGTTCAGGCGATGACGGGCGGGGGAGGGTGGCCTCTGAGCGTCTTCCTTACGCCTGACCTGAAACCCTTCTACGGCGGCACCTACTTCCCCCCTACCCCGCGGTACGGTATGCCCAGCTTCATGCAGGTCCTCGAGTATGTTTCAAATCTCTGGAAGGAGGAGCGGGACGAGGTAATGTCAAACACTCAGCAGGTTCTCAAAGCCATAACCCCGATTTCCTCCAAGGAGAAGACGGAGCTGGGAAAAGAGGCCTTAGACGAGGGATACTCGACACTGGTTTCGTCTTTCGACGCAGAGCACGGGGGTTTCGGGAGAGCCCCCAAATTCCCCCTTCCAGGCAACCTAGGTTTCCTTCTGAGGTATCATCGGCGAACGGGGAAGGAGCTCGCCCTCACGGTCGTCCTGAAGACACTCGACGAGATGATGGCGGGGGGCATACGAGACCACGTCGGCGGAGGATTCCACAGGTACTCGACGGACAGGGTATGGCTCGTGCCGCACTTCGAGAAGATGCTCTACGATAACGCGCAGCTGGCGAGGGTCTATGCCGAGGCGTATCAGATCACGCGGAAGGAGGAGTATGCCGAGGTCGCCAGAGAGACACTGCACTGGATTCGGAGCGAGATGAAGGATGGCGGAGGCGGGTTCTATTCCGCCCAGGACGCGGATACGGTCGAGGGCGAGGGAACGTACTATACCTGGACCCCAGAAGAAGTAGAGAAGGCCGCGGGGAAGACAGCAGGCGCCGCATTTTGTCGCCTGTACGGGGTCACCAAGACAGGCAACCTTGACGGCCGGACAATTCTGCACCTCGAGTCTGGCTTCTCCCCGACCGCGGCTGAGAAGGCGTCCGTGGTCAGGGCCAGGGACGCCCTCTACAGGGAGAGGGTGCTCCGCCCAATGCCGGCGACCGACAACAAGGTTCTGACTTCATGGAACGGGTTGGCCATCTCAGCCTTCGCATTTGCCAGTCTGGTACTGGAAGAACCCGAATTTGCTGAGGACGCGGCGGGAGCTGCGAGGTTCGTTCTGGAAAAGATGAGCGCTGAGGGGAGGCTACTTAGGAGATACGCGGGAGGGGAGGCGGCCCTCGAGGGGACCCTTGAGGACTACGCCTTTTTCGTCCAGGGCCTGCTCGACCTCTTCGAGGCCACTTCCGAAACGAGGTGGCTGGAAGAAGCATCCAGGCTGACGAAGGTGATGCTCGAAGGCTACGAAGACAGTAAAGGGGGAGGATTCTACCTCACAATTTCGGCAGAACCTTCACGGCTCAAGGAAGGCTACGACGGCCCCACGCCGTCAGGAAACTCGGTCGCCGTGCTCAACCTTATCCGCCTGTCTGAGCTCACAGGGGACACAGGTTTCAGAGAGTCTGCTGAGCGGACGATAAAGGTGTTCACCGGCGAAATCCAAATGCAGCCCTCGGGGCATGCAGTGATGCTCGAAGGATTAGACTTGACTCTAAACGGCTCCAGGGAGATAGTGATCAGCGCCCCCACCATCAAGGCGGCCGAGGAGATGAAAGCGGAAGTCTACAGGACGTTCATACCCGACAAGGTGGTCCTTGTGGCGACTCCCAAGAGCTATGCGGGGCTGTCTAAAATGAGCACTCTGCTAGAAGGGCGCGAGCCGCAGTCGAAGGCAAGGGCATTCGTATGTCAGAACTTCGTCTGCAGGCTCCCCGCTGATTCTATCGAGGAGCTTCGCAGTCAGCTTGCCGGGTGATGGAGCTACTGTTTTAATGCCCTGAATGGTGGCAAGGGTTCGAAATCAGAGATGTGGGAGATCAGGGGGCTCTTTGGGAACGAGTATGCCATGGAGCAGGCCATCGAGGAACTGAAGAAGCACCAGGGGTACCAGTGGGCCGTACTGGACAGAAGGAATATCTCGATAAGGTTCGAAAGGAGGGACGCGGAAGCTGAGGAACTCGTAAAGCGGACCCTGGAGATGTATCATGGCTTCGCCGAACACGAGGGTCCGCTAGGAGAGTACGATCGCCAGCGTCGCGAAGAGCGGGAGAAGAAACTCAGGAACGAAGAGAAGAAGAAACGAGCGGAGAAGCGGAAGGTCGGCTAGCGGTAGGCAGAATAGACGCTCGGGTAATCAGTTATGAGGGCAATGTTCAGTTCAAGGACGTTGACGTAGGGATCCCCTGCTACGATAAGTGTGTATTCCACGTGGGCGTTCACAATATCTGTCAGCGCTCCAGCCGGTATGCCCGTCGCGTTGTGAATGAGCGGTATCTGGTCAACTGCGTCTTGGAGCGGTATGTCCGGGTCGACCCCGGAGGCAGACGCATTGAGGGGGTTGCTTTCGTTCCTCGCGTGGAAGAAGATAGGTAGAGTGAACCCGTTATCAATGTAGTATGAACCGACAGTTCTGTTGCCGACCTGTACAAGGCTACCATTGGCCTGGTATGGGAATGCTACCTGTGCGATGCCCGTGATCACGAGGGGGAATAGGAAGCCGCACACGATCATGGATAGGAATGCGATTGCCACCACAGGTCGGTAGATACTCTGTTTCTTTGGTTCTGAAGACATGCCACCTACCTCCTACAGCGCTCCTATCAGCAGGTCGATGAGCTTGATCCCGACAAAGGGGACGATGACTCCCCCAACCCCGTACACAAGGACGTTCTTGACGAAAAGCGTCATTGTGTCGGAGGGCTTGAAAGCTACCCCTCTCATCGCAAGCGGAATGAGCAAGGGGATTATGACGGCGTTGAATATGAGCGCGGACAGCACAGCCGTCTGGAGGCCGAGTCCAAGAATGTTCAGCGACTGAAGCGCCGGGATGGTCGCTGCGAACATCACAGGGAGGATAGCGAAGTACTTTGCAACGTCGTTCGATATGCTAAAGGCTGTGACCGCTCCCCTGGTCATGAGGAGCTGCTTTCCGAGCAGTACAACGTCAATTATCTTGGCGGGGTTTGACTCAAGGTCGACCATGTTTGCTGCTTCCTTGGCGGCCTCTGTCCCCGAGTTCATCGCGAGACCGACGTCCGCCACAGCAAGGGCTGGTGCATCGTTCGTCCCATCCCCAATCATCGAGACGATTCTGGTCTGCGACTGTTCCTTCAGGACGATCCGGTATTTGTCTTCCGGCTTGGCCTGGGGGACGAACTCGTCGATGCCCACCTCGGCAGCGATGCTTTTGGCAGTCAGAGGCTGGTCTCCCGTAATCATTACCGGCCTGATCCCCATGGCCTTGACCGCCTGAATCTTCTCTTTAGTCCCGACCTTCAGGATGTCCTTCAGCCTGATCACGCCTATCACTCTGTGGTCGCGTGCCACAGCCATCGGAGTATCCCCCTGGGCAGAGATGCCTTCCACGGTCTTGGAGAAGCCCTCTGGAATGCCGAATCCGAGCCGATTCATCGAGTCTGGCGCTCCCTTGATGAACTCCGTTTCCTCAGGCGAAAGGTGCATCCCTCTCTCGCTCTCGTCCTCGAGGAAGAATTTCCTGCGTACCCTTGCGCGCCCCCCCTTCGGCAGGATGAAGCTGGACCCTCGGCGGAGCATCACCCCGCTCGTCCGTGTGTTGGCAGAGAATTCGTAGATTTCCGAGAGGCTGAGAGCGTTCAGCTCCCTCGGGACGTACCCTCTTTCGTAGGCGAGCCTTATCACGCTCCGTCCCTCTGGGGTATCATCGTACCACGACGAGAGGAACGCGGCTTCTCCCAATTCCCTCTCTGTATGCCCTTCGAAAGGAATCAATTCTACTGCCTGTCTGTTGCCGACTGTAATCGTGCCTGTCTTGTCCAGGAGGATGACGTCGGTGTCCCCGGCCGTCTCTATTGCCTTGCCAGACTTGGCGACGACTTTCCTTTCGTACAATCGCGTGATCCCAGAAAGCCCGATGGCGGGGAGCAAAGCCCCTATGGTGGTCGGGAGCAGGCACACGTAGAGTGCTATCAGGACTGAAAGGTCCGCGCCAAGGCCAAGTGTCACCGAGAGGCCCAGCAGCGCCGCTATCAGGATAGTAAATATTGCCGACAGACCGAAGAGGACCATGGTGATTGCCACCTCGTTCGGGGTCTTCGGCCGCTTCGAAGCCTCCACCATCCGGACCATTTGGTCCAGGTAGCTCTCCCCGGGGTTCACCACTATGCGGGCGGTCATCGTGTCGCTGACCACCTTCGATCCCCCGATCAGACTGTCCCCCGGTGCCTTCCTTAAGGGGGCGGACTCCCCCGTCAGAAGCGACTCGTCGACCATCGCTATCCCTTCGAGCACCTCGGCGTCAACGGGAACGGCGTCATTCTTCTCAAGAAGGATCAGGTCCCCCTTGACCAGCTGCTTCGATGTCGAGAGAACTATGCGTCTCTCCCATCCTTCGGTAACCACTTTCTTGCAGGGAACCTCCGTCTCGAGTTGCCTCAGGCTGCTGGCTGTGTTCTTCGCCTGCTGCTCCGCCAGAGAATCCGAAAGTGTGCTGAACCAGACGGTGATGAGGAGTATCGCCGCAACCTCGACGTAGAACACGCGCTCGGACGGGCTTGCCACACCAGCGAAGGCGCTGGGGTCGATGGCCATCGCGGCCACGATGAAGAAGGTGAGCTCCACAATGAGCATCACTGGATTCGCCAGCAGCGACACTGGGCTCAGCCTGACTATGGAGTCGACGAGCGTCTTCCGGTTAAGAAGTGAGGGCCTTCTCGGGAGCCTTACCCGCCCCAGCACCCTGCTCAGTCCCTGGGTCTGATTAGCCAAGGAAGTTCACCATGCCCTGGAACAGGGCTAGAAGCGGGCCAAGGATTAGGAACGGGAAGAAAGTGAGGACGACAAGGAGCAGTATAGCTCCGATAAGGACAACCGAGAAGGTGTTGCTGTCTGTCTTAAGTGTCACTTCACTACTTCTCTTGCGTCCGATCATTGATCCAGAAAGGGCGAGTAGAATCGCGATTGGACCATATCGCCCGACGAAGATGACGGCGGCCGTGGCCACGTTGAAGAAGGGAGTGTTGGCTGCAGTTCCTAGGAAGTCAGACCCATTGTTGGCGGCCGAGCTCGTGAACTCGTACAGGATCTGGGTGAAGCCCACAGAGCTGGGGAGGGAGCTGAAACCGGGAATGGCGCTTACAGCGTTGGTGGCGTAGGCGAGCACGGTGGGAATCAGGATAATGATGGGATGGATGAGGAAGGCTACCATAACCAACTTGACGTCTCTCGCATTGATCTTCATTCCGAGGTACTCGGGGGTTCTCCCCGTCATGAGGCCGACCACGAACACCGTGATGATGATGTACATGATCATGTACATCACCCCCACCCCCTTACCGCCAGGCGTGGCCTGAATCAGCATCCCCATGAATGCGGAGAAGATCCCGAGGGGGTGTATCCCGGACAGGGAAGCGTTGACGGAACCTGTGGTTACGGCAGTGGTGACGACAGTCCAGAAGGTCGAGAAGAAGCCCCCGAACCGTGTTTCCAGACCGGGGCCAACTGTGGGGAGGCTAGGGATGAAGGCGATGACGAGATCAATGGCGAAGAGCCCATAGGTCGCGATGAGCACAGGCCTTGTTTCCTTCACCTTCCCGAGTAGCCGGCCGAAGACGAAGACCAGCGCCGTAGGAAGGAGAAGCATGAGATAGATCTGGATGATGTCCGTGGCGGGACTGGGGTTCTGAAGAGGATAGGCTGAATTCGCGCCGTAGTACCCGCCCCCGTTGGTGCCCAGTTGCATTATTGAGACTAGCGAAGCAACGGGTCCGGCGTAGATGACCTGGGGGACGCCTTCTATCGTCTTGAAGGTGTTATACCCCTCGAAGGTCTGAGGTGTTCCTAGGGCAACCAGGACGATGGCTGCGATGAAACACAGGGGAATCATGATTCGCGTCAGAGAACGGACGAAATCGACGTAGAAGTTCCCCATGTGGGTGGAGCCGGCGCGGAGGCCACGCACCATGGCAACGAGCGCACAAATCCCGGTGGCAGCCGAGGTGAACTGGAGGAACTGGATAGCGCCAATCTGAGAGAAGTAGGAGAGGCTGAGCTCGCCAGCGTAGTGCTGGAGATTGGTGTTCGTCGCGAAGGAGACCACGGTATTGAGGGAAAGGTCCCAGCTCAGCCCTGGGTATCCCTGCGGGTTGAGGGGGAGGCTCCCCTGGAACATGAGTATGATGAAAGCAATTGCCATCTGGGCGATGTTCACGAAAAGAGCGGCAAGGAAGTACTGTTTCCATCCCATCGTGACGCTTGTGTTGACCCCAGTGAGCCGGTAGATCCACTTCTCTACTGGATCGAGGAACCTGTCTAGTCTGGTGGCTTCGCCGTTGTAGACTCGTACGATATATGGAGCCAGGTAGTTACCTGAAAGTAGAGCGGCGCCCAGTATCGCGATAACTGTGGTAGCCTGAAGCGCGTCGATCAATTATCTCAGAATCCATTGGGTCTCCAGTACCTCTCGTTTCAAAAGTTCCGTGCCGAACCTAACGCGGCTTCGAATCGCCGTTGAAACGCGGACCCTTATGCGTGTGGAGGACTATGGCGCTTACAGTGCTCCTTACTCCATGTATCTTCAGGATCTTATTCTTCAGGGTATCCCTGAACTCCTCGATATCTGCGGCCGAGACAAGCGTCACTATGTCGAACTCGCCTGTTACTTCGTAGAGCTCTTCGACGTTCGGCAGCTTATTTAGCGCTTGGACTACCTCGTCCATAGTGGGAGAATCCACGAAGATGTCCACAAAAGCTAGCATTCGAGCCAAGCGACATTACCGGCATTTTGGCGCCCTTCTTGTCGGCGATATATACCTTGCGAGAATCGACCAAAGGGGTACCCTTTTCGTGGATTGCCACGAATAAATAACGAGCGCGTCTTGGGCGACTCCGGATGGAGCCTCTCATCTGGATACTGGCCCTGGTGTTCGCAGTCTCCTTCCTTTCGAACGTGTCCCCATTCGTAGGTGCCTCCTACACACTTTTCGCGGCTCTCTACCTTGCACTCATCGGGCCAACCCCGGCCAACTTCGTGGCAGTAGTGATCGTCTCTGCCATCGGAGCGACCATGGCAAAGATGGTCATATACTTTGGCGCCTTCGGATTCAAGGGCCTGCTCCTCAAGAACAAGAATGTCAGGCTGATCGGAAGGAACTCCTCAACGGACACCTTCTATCTGGCACTTTTCGTGACGGCGCTGCTCCCCGTGTTCCCGTTCGACGACTACATCTACATCGGCGCCGGTGCTGTCTCTGCCAGGCTACGGCTGATGTTGGGCGTAACACTGTTCGCCAAGATCCTCAAGAGCGGCGTTGAAATCGCCCTGGAGTACACCATCCTAAGGGGCATTTCGCAACTACTCGGTATACATAGGCTGGACCTTACTCTTCTCCTTACGGCGACCTTTATCATCATAGGGATAGTGGTGTACAAGGTGGATTGGGAGGCAGGGTACGCTCGGTTGACAGGGAAGGGGTGGTCAACCACGTCACCTGCACCTCCCGCTGTGCTGGCCAAACCTCATTGGCGTAGCCGCGGCCTACGGCCGCTAACGCCCTAAGCAAACACCCGACCGCGCGTACACAAACTCTTTGGTCCGAGTGCCAAAAACAAACGATTATAGTCAGAATTTGGAACGGGCCTTCCAGCTGCGGGGGTCGCCCAGCCTGGTCAACGGCGCGAGGCTTAGGACCTCGTCCCTTAGGGGTTCGTGGGTTCGAATCCCACCCCCCGCACCTAACGTATCATGAAACGAGCGGCTTCGGTGCCGATTCTAACCTATAGCTAGGTGCGGAACCTCCGCACTTTCAGTGAATTATCAAGCGACTTGAAAGTAGCTGATCAGTTGATGCCACCAGACATCGCAAACAGCCAAGGTGCATTCTCCCGCGGGAACGCGTAGAAGGTATAACCCTGGCCTGATTAAGGCGTGGTTGGTAGGGTCATCCGGATTTGAACCGTCACTTTTGGGGGGGTTGGACAGAAGGATTGGGACTCAGAGCCCGAACTGGCACACACTGGTTGCCATGAATCCAGTGTATGTAATGTGCGTCTCTCCGCTAGGGATGCCAAGTGTTATGCAAGCAACTTGTCCGGGGCCCACCGAAGCGCTAGCGGAATAACCGTAGCCCCCGACGCTGAGAGTGTATTCGCCGACCTCTCCACCAACTGACACATAACCAGTGCCGTTGGTCGTCATCGGACTTAGAGTAGTGATGGTGTGAGGGTTAGGGGGACACACCGGCTCCAAGAAATCGACTTGGACGGGTGCCGATGCAACTGGTTTCCCATCCGTGCTATTCAAGACCTGCATAATCACTTCACCATCGTCTGGAATTGTGCATAACGTCGAAACGGTAGAACTACTCGTGGCTTGGGATGTGCTACCACCTCTCAGAACGACTGTTGACGAGCCGAGCCCTGCAAGAAATGCTAACACTATGCCGATGACCGTGATTACGGCTACTGTTTCGTTCTTCATGCCTCAGAGGGTAGCCTCATGGGGTGTAAAGTTCTACTTATGAAAACGGCCCTAGCGACTTTGGATGAGGTTGGATAAGGTACCGTCAGCAGATGTCGGGAACCTGAACATAGGTCTGGTTGACCCCACTAACGGTTGACGCAGTAACAACTGTAACCAAGTATTGCTGTGGTAGGTCGGACGGGTAGATAGTCGTCACCGAAGTTGTCTGTCCCCCTGAGGCATAGGTGTAGACTACAGAGCGCGTTCCCGATACCGTGGTGCAGGTAGCCACAACTGGATACACCAAGACAGTTATCCTTGTGACAGTGACAACAGGGTATGATTGGTTGTTGCTGACCAAGGTCAGCGTGGTCGTCTGAAGTGAGAGCAGAGTGGTCGTTTTAGTGGTTGTTTGGGTGGAAGACAGAGTTAAGGTTCGTGGAAAGAAGACTGTTCCAAAGGCTACTCCTACGATAAGTGCTACGACCAGCAAAGATGCAATCGCTCCGTTTCTCATGCCTCAAAGGGTAGCCTCAAGGGGTTCAAAGTTCTACTCATGAGAACGGCCAGAAATCTGGGTTGAGGAGTTCAGAGGCGTTACAAGAGTGCGATCATAACCTAAAGTTCGGTTCCCACCCCCCGCACTCCTGGTTAGGCGGGGAACACATCTCCAACCCAACATGTGAGCCGGGAACAATTCTAGTGAGTAACATACCCGTTAAGCATCACCTGCAAAGAACCTAACAGGGAGTGTCGTCTGCTTCCAATCCGTGGGATTGAGTACGAACTGGGCACCTATTCGGAATGGGACGATGTTCCTGCATCAAACGTGCTGGTCGAAAAGAATCTCGTTTCCGTCAGGGTCAGTCACGACGAAGCCAGCCGGTCCGCTTTCAGACGTCAGCCCCCCTTCTTCCTTGGTTTCAACGCCCCTTGCCTTCAGTTCTTTGTGGATCTCGCGTATGTCTGTAAATGGCGTAATCGGCTTTCCAAGCTTCCCGCCCGGGTTGAAGCAGAGGGTGTTCTTCTCAAAGATTCCTTGGAAAATCCCGATCTCTGCATCCCCATTCTTCATGACTAGCCAACTCTTGTTCGAAGGGTCAGCGGAGAAGGGGGAGAACCCGAGTTTTTCGTAGAACGCCTTGGAGGCTTGTAGGTCTTTGACTGCCAGGAGTATCGAAAATGGGCCGAGTTCCATCAAGATTGGTTCCGATGGATTAATCTCCCCTATTTCAGGTAGTCGAATCCCCAGAACTTAACTAAGTATAGGTTTGACATCGTACGCATATCGTTGAATCACCGCCCAACATGTTGGGCTGGAGTCCCACCCCCCGCATTCTTGGTCAGGCAGGAACACGCTCCCAACCCAACATCTGAGGCGGGAATCGTTACGGTGTGAGACAGTTGTTCGTTGAACACCATTAACATGGTGTGGAAAGAACCCTCGTCTTGGCTAGGGCTGGAGGGGCACCTCAGGGCCATTTCCAAGGTTTCGCCAGAGCTTTCTGAAGAATAGCAGCGCCGCGACATCAAAGACCAAGACCAGGGGGAGGAATATCTGCACCGCTGCTCCGGCCACCATCGGGAAGGCGATTAAGCCGAGGGAGTACGAGAGCAGTTGTTTCGTGTTGCCGCCCCTCCCCAGCGTCTTCAACGCCAACAAGAGGTAGAAGGCCAGAAGAGCGACGATGGCCAGGGCCGTAACTATCGCGGGAAGGTTGAGGGACACCCCAACCGGGCCCACAACATAGATGTAGGCGACGACCACCGCTCCAAGCACAAAACTGACGAGCGGAGAGACCCTCGGTCCATCCGTCCTGGGTTCCAAGATCCTGGCAGGCGCCAGGCGGGCTGCGACCACCAGTGCAACGATGCAGAAGGCGGACACTCCCAGGAGCGGCCATCCTATCGACGTGTGGTACAAGTGAACTGTTAGCAACAGGTTGATGAGAACGGCGTCGGCGCCCAGTATCACCCCCGCTGAGATAAGCGACTTCCTTGACCCAAGCAGGCTCTTCCCGCGCGTGCTCGGAAGCGCGAGCCCCAGGAGGAGGATCGGAAGCGCGATGCTGAATATCATATGCAGGGGGATAGCCTCGACCGCCCAGACCCAGCTCACGCCCAGCCATTGACCATACGAAGTTGGGTTCCCATAGGAGACGGGACTCGTGTTGAACAGGGTGCCCAGTGCGATCCCCTCTTCCAGTATCCCGTACGCGGCCCCCAGAAGCAGGACCGAAGCCCATCCCTTCTTCCAGCGTATCATCGCCTCTCTGATCAGGAGCGCGCCCGGCAGGTAAAGCCCGGTGTTCAGGGCCAACTGTAGGGCAAAGTAGAACGGGCTCAGCACGAGAAAGTACATGGGGCTGGAGCCAGAGACGTATTCCGCGATCCCCGGAGTCAGGAGGAAGAGACAGAGCTTCGGGTGAGAGCGCAGGAAGCTCGTTATCCGGCCGGACATCGATGGGCGAGCAGGCGATGGGGCTGTTGCGCCGGGAGCGTCGCCGCCCGTTGAACTGGGTTGAGAAGAGTTGATATCGGTCTCGACCCTTTCGCCGCAAAAGGAATTCATTCGCCCTCCCTCGCGCTTCAGTGTTTCGAATAGTAGTCCGCGACCGCCCTGAACGACTCCTTCGGCTCCCAGGGCATGTCGGGAAAAGTTGTGCCCCGTCGCCCTCCTTCGAAGTATTTCACCAGGCTCATGCTCGCCATGTCAAGGTCGTATCGCGCCTCGTCGCTGTAAGGAGTTATTTCGGAGATGAACAGTGAGATGAACGCTCCATCCACCCCCGCCTTTTCGAGGATGTCCAGGGTCTCGACCAGCTTCTTCGCCTGCCATTCTTCGTCGCGGACGTGCTCCCCGTTGAGTCGGGGCCTTACGAACCTGCCGATGAGCGGGAGCTTGTAGTGGAAGAACCGCGACTTCTCGTCAATCAACCCTTTCTCCAGGCCTGCGGAACTCAGGAGCAGCCCCACGTCCCCAGCGCCACCATGCGTGGTAGCATACCCCACCTCCGTGACGACCACGGGTTTCCCGTAATTGAACGACGGTTCCAGCATCTGGAGGTATTTGTCCTCTACCTTCGTTGCCCTGTAATGGTCGACTCCGACGAAGTCGAAGAGACTCCAGTCTACCTGCTCCCAGACGAGCGAGGCGTAGGACACCTTCCCGTGGAAGACCGACCTTACTGCCTGGGTGGCCTTTGCGAGGAACTCGTTCAGGGGCTTGTTGTGCTCTCCGGCCTTGACCTTCGCCATGAAGCCAGGGTTCGCTATACGTTTCTGCAGCGTCCTCCCCTCCAGGATCCCCTGCATGAAGAGGGTCAGCTCGCCCTCGGTGACGAACACTACATCACCTCCTCCCTGCCTGACGCGTTCCGCCGCTTTGGCAGCCCTGGCAAGGTACTGCAGCGTTTCGTCCGGGGGCCGGTCCCAGAGGGTGGGATAGAACCAGACCTCGAGGCCGCTCTCCACTGCATGGCGGGCAGCTAAAGAAAGCCGTCCGAGGTCGGTTCCGGTTATCTTGACAGCGCTGCAGTGCAGGTCGTCCTTGATGATCTCGAGCTCGCGGCGGACCTGCTCGCCGTCGAAATGGGGGCGCCAGTTGAACGCCATGTAACTGCCCACGTCGTAGCAGACCCCTTTGCGGTTCACTTGCTATCCCGTCCCCCTGTCTGCTTCGGGCTTTAGCATCCGGAGAATGATCTTGGCGTCCGGGAAGTCTTTCCTATATTCGACTCTCCCAGGTCCCGACATGCGGCTCGCGAGTCCGTCGATGCACGCCAACAGGGCAGCAAGCAGTTGGTCAGGGTCATCTCCGGCTACTTCCCCGCATGACTGAGCCTCGACGATCAGCTTCCGCATTGTTTTCCGGACCGCGTCACCATTCTTTGCAACAGCCGTCCGGAGTTCGTCCGGGACGTTCCCGTCTCTTAGAACATGACGGAAGAGCTGGTAGTATTCCGGGGTTTCGCGAATGGCATGCGTCATCTGGACCAAGAGGAAGTCGAGGCGGTCCATGGCCGTCCCTTGCGCCAGCTTGACTCGCTCGTAGAATCCTCCTCCGGCATCTGTTGTCTCGTGCACAAGCTCAGAGAGGATTGCCTCCTTACTTGGGAAATACCGATAGGCTAGGCCCTGGCTGACCCCTGCTTCTTTGGCCACGTCGGCCATGGTAGCCTCGGTTCCCTTGTTGGCGAAAACCCTCATTGCACCATCAAGGATTCTTCTCCTCGACGCCTCTCTCACTTGCTGAAACGCAGCCTCGGTCCGCGGCATGTCTTGGGTAGAATGAACCGTTCATTCACCTAATAAACATGTCTGCGAGGAGAGAAGCGCACTGGTTCAACAGGGTACGCATATTGAAAAATCCCGCCCCCCATGTTGGGTTGGACTCCCACCCCCCGCATCCATGTCCCGCGTTGAACCATAAGTTCGAAACGTCTCGTTTGAATCGAATCTTTTTTCTCGATAAGCGGATCCGGGCGCCGCCTTCCTACTCGGTCAATGCCAGGTAACTCTTGAGGGAGACTCCGCTGTCCACCACGATGGTCTGGCCCGTGATTTTTGATGAGGCCGGAGAGCACAGAAACAGGGCCGCGTGAGCTATGTCCTCTGGTTCTACCAGCTTACCTAACGGCGCAAACCTCACGAAGGCCTCAGCCCTCGGTCTGATGACATTCCACAGGTCATCCCTGTTCACCAACCCTGGTGCAATGGCGTTGACGTTTATTCCATGTTTGCCCCAATTCACGGCAAGGCTTCTGGTCAACCCGATGAGCCCGGCCTTCGATGCTTCGTAGTTGGCAAAATCAGGCTCGTGCCTGAACGCACTGATGGAAGCTATGTTGACTATTTTACCGCCTTTTGCTGCTGCAATCATCTTCTTCCCGACCTCACGGGAAAAGTAGAAGGCACCGGTCAGATTCACGTCCAAGACCCGACCCCAGTCTTCGTCCTTGGTCTCGAGCAGAGGGCCAGTCGTAAAGGTTCCTGCGTCATTGACCAATATGTCGACGTGACCGAGGTTACTCAGGACCTGATCCACCACGAGTCTTGCGGTCGAGCTCCTGCTCACGTCCGAATTAGGAAAACTCAGGAACCTCCTCCCTAGTTCCTGGATGGATCGCTGAAGCTCGACGGGATGATTGGGGTTCACGTCCACCGAGACTATGTCGGCGCCGGCCTGCGCTAGCACACATGATATGACCTTCCCTATTCCTCTTGCGGCTCCGGTCACAATTGCGACCTTCCCCGTTAGACTCAGAAGATGGTCAGGAAGATCCTTCGACTTCGGCGCCATTCTCTCCGTCAATCACATTTCACGTGTTGCTTGGCATAGAAGGTGGGATGACAGACCGCGACAGACTCTAATTTGCCTTCGTAGAAGTACCTTTGATTTGGCTTGACGAGTACGGAATCGCCTTTGGCCAAAGGGAATTCTTTGCCCTCGATTTCCACCTTACCCCTCCCCCTGGTTACGTAGATGATCTCCTTGCAGACCTTGTTCATGACCCTCCCCTTTTCGGGGTATCTGCCGTCTATCTTCACAAGTGCTACGCTTATGTCTTCGTCTCCATGGTCGTACTCGTAGGCGACGCAGGTAGGACCGTTGGGATACCCATTGGTTTCAGAACTCTTGATTACCATATAATGCGGTCGCTCTTTTACATGTTCCAAAATTCGTAATAAGTATTTCGACGATTTCAGGGGCACTTTCGGAGAAGGCCGTGCAAGGAACACTGACCAGGCTAGAGCAGATAGCAAGGCGTGCCGGCATGCGGTTTGAAAAGATGTAAAGACGCGGTCACAGATGCACGGACATTCCTCGGTTGCGTCGACATACTAAGGCGTGGTCATGTTACAGCTCAATCAGAGGAATCGGAAGCGACATCAGGTCGATCCCCGGACGAAACAGGCAAACCGCTCAGGGGATTCTGTGTTCTCTTTCCAGGATCTCGACTGCCTTCAGGGCAACCTGGGTCTCCTTTCTCCAGCCCTCCTTCAACTGTTCCGGAGTCTGCTCCGGTATGACTATCTTCCTTGAAAAGTTCTCAGATGCGGCCATGATGCTCCCCGCCCTAAGTCCCCTCAGTCTTGCGACTGTGAATATCGCAGAATTTTCCATATCGAGGCTCAAGATGCCCAATGACGTCATTTTCTTGATGAATTCTTGGTTTTCGGCGTAGAACGCATCGTCACTGGACGTTATGCCAATGTGGTAGTTGAATTTCAACTCTCCGCACAACAGGTCTGCCGCTTTCGTTAGGGCGGCCAATACGTGGAATTCAGGAACGGCCGGTACTTCTACAGGTTCGTACATCCTGGTAGTGCCTTCGTTCTTTACAGAGCCGTTGGAAATCACCAGGTCCCCGAGGTCTATCCCTGGCTGCAATGCACCGGTGCTTCCCGTCCTTATGAAGACCTTGGCGCCGATGTTCGCCAGCTCTTCTGTGGCTATGGCTGCCGCCGGGCAACCCATCCCCGTGCTCATGACGGTCACCCTAGTCCCGTGGAAATGGCCGGTCTTCGCCACGTATTCACGATTGCTCCCACTCAGCACTACGTCTTCCAAGTAAGTACACATCAGGTCGACCCTCCCTCTGTCGCCGGGCAGAAGGACATACTCTGCTACGTCCCCGCATTTCATCTTCAGATGGTATTGGATCTTGTTCTTGCTTGCTTCGGCCTTGTCACTCACAATGGACACACCTTCAGGGCCCTGTATAAGCGTGCGAAAGCGCATTCGGACGCTCTGTTATCAAAACGGGACGCAACGTGTGCGGACCCCTTCAGGGCAGCGCCCTATACTTGGTCCGGCCCCGTCCGGAGCCTCTTGCCGTCAGGGTCTCCGAAGAGGAGAATGCTGTCTTTGTCGAAGACGAGCCTTGCAGGTGAGCCTGCCTCTAGGTCGATCTTTCCCGAGAGCTGGATGACCACTGACGTCTTGCCGACGTTGACTGTGACGAATGTAATCGACCCAAGAGGCTCGATGTTCGAAACTGTGCAGTCGAGGCCTTCGCCATCCTTCGCAAGGCTCACGTGCTCCGGTCTTATCCCCATGACCACCTGGCACTCTCCATCGAGATTGACTCCTCCCAGATCAACAACCATGTCATCATTCTTGAACTGCCACTCCGTGCCGATCTTCTTCGCCGTTCCCCGAACCAGGTTCATCCCAGGCGAACCGATGAATCCAGCCGTGAAGACGTCGTTCGGCATGGTGTACAGTCTGTACGGGTCGTCGACCTGGGTTATTGTACCCTTGTTGAGAACCGCGATCTTCGTGGCCATGGTAGTGGCTTCGGCTTGGTCGTGCGTCACGAATATGGTAGTTATCCCAAGTTCCTTCTGCAGTCTCTTCAGGAAAGCCCTGGCTTCAACTCTGAGCTTTGCATCAAGGTTGCTGAGCGGCTCGTCTAGCAGGAATACGGACGGGTCCCTCACGAGTGCCCTAGCCAAAGCTACCCTCTGCTGCTGCCCACCGCTGATCTGCTTTGGTTTCTTCTCCAGGAGGTCCTGAATATGAAGCGTTTCGGCGACCTCCCTCACTTTCTCCCTCACACTGGCAGGACTCATGTGCCTCACTCGCAGGGGGAGCGCTATGTTGTCGTACACATTATAGTGCGGGTAGAGCGCGTAATTCTGGAAAACCATGGCTATGTTCCTCTCTCTGGGAGACAGGTCGTTGACCTTTTTTCCGCCTATGAAGATGGACCCTGACGTTATGTCTTCGAGCCCGGCTATCAATCGTAACAGTGTAGTCTTCCCTGAGCCCGACGGCCCCAGAAGCACAAAGTACTCCCTGGCTACTATCTTCAGGTCTATCCCGTCCAGCACCGTGTTGTTGCCGAACTTCTTGGTCAGGTTTTCGACTACTACTTCAGACATATCCCACACAAACCTCCCGCTCTATCCTTTTACGGCGCCCAAGGTCAATCCTCTGGCCAAGTACCGTTGTGCGAATATGCCCATTATTATGGTCGGCAGCATGGTAAATATTCCTGCCGCAGCCAAGCCACCCCATGCGAAGCTCTTGTCGGTTATCAGGAAGGACGTTATGAAGAGCGGGACCGTCTCGGCACCGGTGGGATAAGGCGAATAGGTCAGAATCAGCGCGTAAAGCAACTCGTTCCAGCAGGAGATGAAGCACAGGATCAATGCCGCTATGAGACCGGGGGTCACCAGGCGCAGGCTTATCCTGTAGAATATCTGATACGGAGTCAGGCCATCTATCTCCGCGGCCTCCTCCACGCTCTTAGGCACTTCGTTGAAGAACCCCATCATGAGCCAAGTTGCGAACGGGGCGGCAAAGCTCACGTAGACCAGGGCAAGTCCCCACCAGCTGTTGAGCAGGTTGACCTCCGCAACTATCAGGAAGAAGGGCACTATGAAGACCACTTCGGGTATCATGGTCATGAAGAGTATCAGCCTCCCCAGCCATATGTTCCTGATGTACCTGACCAGCGAATACGCCGCCGGGGCGGCTATCAGGAACGTGCTCACCAGCGTGGCTGAGATTGCCACCACCGTGCTGTCTATCAGCCAGGGGATGCTTCCTATGGCGGTCTGGTTCGTTGCGTGTGCGGTCGTTGAGGGCTGGAAGAAATTAGCTAGGTCGATCCTCAGGGGGAAGATGACGGGTGGATACGTGAATATCTCGTTGCCGAACTTGAAAGAGGTGACCAGCGTCCAATAGACTGGAAAGAGATAGAAGAGGCACACCAGGGCCAGGAGGACGAGGACGGTGACTGCCATGGCAGACGGCTTCTTCATTCCTTCCCCCTCCTTAACCCGAGATATTCTTCAACCGGCGTGAACTTCAACACGATGGTGACGAACGTCGCTATAATCGCTAGGAATAGCAGGGACAGGGCCGCGGCGTAGTTTGTCTGGAAGTACACGAATGCTACTTTGTAAGCATAGAAGCTCAGTATGTACGTCGAATAGCCGGGGCCCCCGCTGGTTATGACGTAAATCAGGTCGAAGCCCTTGAGGACCCCTATGGCGTCCAGGAGGAAGGCGACAAGCATCACCCCCCTTATGGACGGGAGCGTTACGTACCTGAAGGCTTGGAGCCTCGACATGCCGTCTACTGCGGCGGCTTCGTAAAGCTGCTGCGGCACTGTTTGCAGCCCGGCGTATATTATCAGGAAGACGAACGGCGAGTACTCCCAGGCGTTCGCCACGATGATGGAAGGCAGCGCCAGGGAAAGGCTCCCCAAGAAGTTCAGGGGCTGCAGGCCGAGGAGTCTGATGAAATAGTCTATGGGGCCATACTGACTGTCGAGGAGAAGCACCCACATCAGCCCTATCACCACGGGCGATACCATCAGCGGTACGAATATTACGGTCCTGAACAGAGTTCGAAACCTCCCAATGTAGTTGTACAGGAGGACCGCCACCCCGAACCCCACTGCGAACTCTAGGCCGAGAGAGCCGGCAAAGTAGTAGAATGTGTTTTGAAGAGTAGTCAGTAGGACAGGATCGGTCAGCATCTTCTGGAAGTTGGTTAGCGCAAGAACGCCGGTGGGGGTCGTGAAGGCCTCCTTGAAGAGCAACGC
>Ga0187782_10000972_pt1 | contig 20404 bp, 23 predicted proteins | sample 0715_SJ02_MP15_2_FD_132454 | JGI IMG/M metagenome (GOLD analysis project Ga0187782, IMG submission 132454) | Tropical peat soil microbial communities from peatlands in Department of Meta, Colombia - 0715_SJ02_MP15_20_MG | ecosystem: Environmental > Terrestrial > Soil > Wetlands > Peat | place... | reverse complement strand
GAGTGCACGGGTGATCGCCATCACGTCGTGACGCAGCGACCGTTCGAGTTCGTCGACCCGCGCGAGCGGAACATGCGCGAGGTCGGCGGCCCGGGCGATGGCGGCCGCAGCATCCGCGGGAATGACTCCGAGGTCGCCCTCGACCTGGGCGAGGGCTGCCTCCACCCGAAGAGCTCGCTCTAGCCGAGCATCTCGCGAAAAGAGCTGGCGAACCGAGTCTCGGCCGTACCGAAATTCGAGAGGGCAGAAGAGAGAACCCGCCTCGTCAGTCACACCCGGCGAGCCGCCGCTGGGTATATATTCGTATTCGGGCGCGCACGCCCGGTCTCCCGTCGAGCCGGCTCCACCGCCCAACTATTCAGGGGGGTTTCGGATGGCCGAACGGAAGAGGAGATGCCCGGCACCTTGGTCGCGCTCGGGGGCAACGCGCTCCACCGGGCCGGCGGCCAAGGGTCCTGGGACGAGGCGCGCATGCAAATGCGCCAGGCCGTGGGCGTTCTCGCGGAGATCGCCGCGGGCAGTGACGAGCTCGTTCTCTCGCACGGGAACGGACCACAGGTGGGGGCGCTGCTCCGACAGAACGAGCTCGCCTCGCGGGAGATTCCGGTTCGACCGATGGATGTCCTGGGGGCGGAGACCCAAGGACAGATCGGCTACCTTATCCAGACCGAGCTGACCCCGGCGCTCCGCCGACGCAAGGTCGACCGCTCGGTTCTGACCGTCATCAGCCGGACCGAGGTATCGGCTTCCGACCCGGCGTTCGCGCATCCGACGAAGCCCGTGGGTCGATTCTACCCCGAGGACGAGGCGCGTGTCCTGCGCAAGCAGTACGGCTGGGCGATGCAGTACGACGGGGCGCGGGGCGGCTGGCGCCGGATCGTTCCGTCGCCCCGGCCGGTGCGATGGATCGAAGGGGGAGCGGTTCGTGCGCTTCTCGAGTCCGGCCTCGGGAGCCGTTGGATCCCTGTCGTGGCGGGTGGCGGGGGCATACCGGTCGTTCGTCGACCCGACGGGACCTACGAAGGGGTGGAGGCCGTCATCGACAAGGACCTCGCGGCGTCCCTTGTGGCGCGCGAACTCGGAGTCGACACTCTCGCGGTCGTGACGGACGTTCCGGGGGCCGCGGTCGGATTCGGTAAACGCGGCGAACGCTGGTTGACGAAGGTGTCCCGCGAGGAGCTCGCAGACCTCTTCAGGCGGGGAGAGTTTGCGGAGGGTTCGATGGGCCCTAAGGTTGAGGCGGGGCTTGAGTTTCTTGCCGGCGGAGGCCGCCGGTTCGTGATCACGGACATCCCCTCCCTCGCCCGAGCGTTGCGCGGCGAGGCGGGGACGCGGGTAGAGACCTAACGCGTTCGCCGTTCCGCGGCCCGCGCGAGGGCCGCGACGCCGCTCCCGTACTGAATCGCCCGCTTCCGCTGTTCCGCGAGCTCGCGGGGAAGGCCACGGCCCACCGCCCAATCGCGGAAAAAACGTTTCGGCATCCGTGCCGGAAGTCTCAGCGCGATCGGGACTCGGAGCGCGCTCTCAACGAATCTCGTCGTGAGGAACGGGGCAAAAATCTCCTTCCCCGCCCGACGGGCGATTCGGCGCGTGCGGGGCCAATCGACCCGGAGCAATCGATCGAGATCCTCGCGAACCCGGACCTCCGCGTCGGCCGGGCTCAGCCCGGAGTAGTGAGCGTATCCGAGGAACAGCTCGTCGATTCCCTGGCCGCAGACGAGCCGATCCGCGGGCGTGCGTTCGATCGCGAGCGCGAGGGCGAGAAGGACCGTGCGAACGACCCACGGCAGATCGCCCAGCTCCTCGGCGAACCGGGTCGACGCCTCCCGAACGTCGTCCTCGTCGATCACGACACTGTGCCATGGAAGACCGAGCCGCTCCGCTCCGCGTTGACCCGCGAGGAGGTCGGCGCTCTCCGCGCGGCCGACCGTGCCCAGGACGACGTGGGGGTGATGTCGTAATTCCCATGCGAGGAGCGACGAGTCGACGCCTCCGGAAAAGAGGACCCCCAGCGAGCCGGGCCCGCCGACCACCTCTCGGAGTCCCTCTTCGAGGGCCGCGTCGAGCTCGCCGCTCAGTCGCCGTACCTCTCCCTCGGGGGATTCCAAAGCGAGCTCCGTAGGCGCGACTCTCGGGGAGAGTCGAACAGACTATTATGCGCCTCCCAGATTGCTCGGGTGTGACCGACGGAGGAGCACGCCCGCACCAGCCGGTCCGACGTGCGCTTTTCGTGGACCGGGACGGGACCCTGAATCCCGACCTTCACTACCTCCGGGACGCGGACCGCCTCGAGCTCTACCGGGGCGTCGGTGACGCCCTCTCGCTCGCCCACGACCACGGATTCCTGGTCATCTGCGTGACGAACCAATCCGGCGTGGAGCGAGGCTTTTACACGCGCGACGACGTGGAGAGGATCCACGGACGGCTGAACGAGCTCCTCCGACCCCATCGTGCCCACGTGGACGGGTTCTACTACTGTCCCCATGCACCGGAGTCGAAATGCGAATGCCGGAAGCCCGGCACCTTGCTCTTCCGCCGGGCCCGGGATGACTGGAACATCGACTTCTCCACGAGTGCGATCGTCGGGGACCGCGACCTGGATGTCGAAGCCGGACGCGCGCTCGGGCTCCTGACCGCCTTCGTCGTGCCGCCCGGACACGAAGGCGAACCCGCCTTCGAGCCTCCCGACTCCGTTGCTCCGGCCGACGTGAACGCAGCCTCGTTCGCCTCCGCCGTGGGGCGGATTCTCGCCCGAGGGTGAGAGGGTGCGGGGGATGCCCGCGCCTCGAAGGGGTTAAACCCACCGCCTGCTGGCGGCCGCGGGAGATTCCCAGTTGCTGCCGTGGACGTTGGCCGTCATCGGGGTCGTTGCCACCGCGATCCTCGCCCTGGGAGCCGTCCTCGCCCGGGCCCTGACGCCGGTCGCTGGCGCCGTTGCTGCCGTCTTCGGGGTCGTCATCGTCGTGTTCGCCGGATTCCCCTATCTCGCGCTCCTGATCCTCTTCGTCGCCGCGAGCGTCCTCGCCACGCGCTACCGGTTCGACGAGAAGCGACGCCAGAACCTGCAAGAGGGCCGTGCGGGCGAGCGGGGGGTCTCGAACGTGGTCGCGCACATCATCATCCCGACGGGGATCGCGGCGGCGGGTGGAGTCTCTTCGCCGCTGCTCAGCCCCTCGGTCACCGCCCTCTTTTTCGCGAGCGCTCTCTCCTTCGGCGGCGCGGACACGTTCGCGAGCGAGTTCGGAGTGCTCTCCGGGAGGGCCCGCAGCATCCTCACTGGGCGGGAGGTCCCGCCCGGTACCAACGGAGGGGTCTCGCTCCGCGGCGAGCTGTTCGCGCTCATCGCGTCCATAATGACCGCGCTCGTCGGACTGGCTCTCTTCCTCGCCTTCCGCACCCCTATACCGAACGCCCTGCTGTTCGTCCTGACGGTCGTGGCGGCGGGGTTCATCGCATGTCAGGTCGATTCGGTCCTCGGAGAGACGCTAGAGAACCGCGGCATTCTCACCAAGGGCTCGACCAATTTCCTCGGGATGCTGTCGGCGGTGGCGTTCGCGGCGGCCGTCCTGTGGCTCGCGAGCGGGGTCGCATGAACCGCGCTCCGCGAGTGCCCCCGGGGTCGGTCGTGCTCCTGTCGGGAGGAATGGACTCCGCGACCTGCCTCGCGATCGCGACCCGTTCGCATCCCCCGGTGCACGCGTTGACCGTGCTCTACGGCCAGCGGCATGCCCGCGAGGTCCGTTCGGCGCGGGCGCTCGCGCGCCATTATCGGGTCGCTTCCCACTCGGTGCTTCGTTTGCCGCTCGCCCCGCTGCTCCGCTCCGCTCTCACGGACGCGTCCCAGCCGCTCCCGAAGGGGCAGGCCCGCGGAGGCCGGATTCCGTCCACCTATGTCCCCGCCCGGAACACCATCCTCCTCTCGGTTGCGCTCGGATACGCGGAAAGCCACCGGCTCGGACGGATCTACCTCGGCGCGAACGCCATCGACTACTCGGGGTACCCGGACTGCCGACCGGAGTACCTTCGGGCGTTCGAACGGCTGGCCCGGCTCGCGACGAAGGCCGGCGTGGAACGGGGCGAGCACGTGCGGGTCGAGGCTCCCCTCCTTCGGCTCTCGAAGGCGGAGATCGTGGACCGAGGGGAACGCCTCGGCGTCCCCTGGCGGCTCACGTGGAGCTGCTATGCGGGCGGGCGCACACCGTGCGGTACGTGCGACGCGTGCCGGCTCCGCAAGAAGGGGTTTGCGGAAGCCGGCCGCGTGGACCCGGTTCGAACCACCTAGGCCGCCGCGGGCATCGGCGCGGCGACCGGGGCGACGGCCGACGTGCAGAAGGAGCAGCGTTTCGCCGCGAGGGGGATCGTCGAGAGGCACTCGGGGCAGGGACGGGTCGTGGGCGGGGCCGCCTTGGCCTGGGCCGCCTTCCGGTCCTCGTGTCGCTGGTACGGGAGGGCGATGAGGAAGAACACGACCAGCGCGATGGTGATGAAGGAGATCAGCGTGTTCAGGAACAGGCCTTGCATGAAAGTACTACCGTTGACGGAGTAGACCCAGCTCGAAAAGTCGAACCTTCCCGCGACCCCGATGAGCGGGGTGATGATGTCCGCGACGAGCGCGGTGACGAGCGCGGAAAACGCCGCACCCATCACGAAGGCGATCGCCAGCTGGACGAGGTTCCCGCGCCGGATAAAGTTGCCGAAGTCCTCTCGGATGCTTGCCATATTTCGACCCTCGGGGACCCCACCCCGTGGGACTCATATCTCCGTTTCGGCGAGAGTTCGATTCACATGCTGTCGAGGGGGACGATGCCCAACAGGTCGAGGGCGTTTCCGAGCGTCTGGCGGACCGCCGCGACGAGCGCGATACGGCTCGTCCGTTCTTCGCCCGACCGCAGCACGGGCACTGCATGGTAGAACCGGTTGAACTGGTCGGCGAGCTCGTGCGCGTATCCCGCGACGGCATGGACGTGCCCGGAGCGCGCTGCGTAGGCGACGGTCCGCGGGAACCGAGAGAGGACGCGCACGAGCGCCGCCTCCTCGGGGTGGACGAGGCGGGCCGGGTCGAACGCATAGGGAGGGTCGAGCGCGTCTCCCTTCCGAAGGACGCTCGTGGCCCGAGCGTACGAGTACTGCACGAACGGACCGCTCCGTCCCTCGAACGAGAGGGCGTCCTCCCAGCGGAAGACGACCGGCTTATCGGGCGCCGAGCGGACGATGTGGTAACGGACCGCGCCCGTAGCCACCGCCTCCGCGATCCGCTCAATGTCGGCATCGGCGAGGTCCTCCCGCCGCGCAATGACCTCGGCCCGGGCCCGTTCGACCGCCTCGGCGAGCAGGTGGTCGAGCCAGACCGCCGAACCGCCTCGGGTCGACATTCGACCTCCCTCGGGGACCGTGATGTCCTGGTAGATGACGAACGTCGGGCGCTCGGGTTCGCCGAGCTCCCCGAGCAGGGCGTTCAGACACCGTGCGTGGAGCTGATGGTCCTGCCCCAGGACATCGATGACCCGGGCGAACCGGGCGAACTTGGATAGGTGGTAGGCGACGTCGCGACTGATGTAGAGGCTCGTGCCGTTCCCCCGCTGAAAGACAAGACGGGTCGACTCCTTCGGGAGTCCGTAGGAGCTCGCATCGATCGCCCACGCCCCGTTCTCCTCCTGCACCGCATGCGGGCAGGCCCGAAGGCGTTCGAGGACCCGCTCGACCGAGCCGTCGCGGACGAAGTCCGACTCCCAGACAAACGCGTCAAACGAGATGCCCAGTCGGGAGAGGGACCGGAGCATCCCTTCGAGAATGGACTGCGCGAGAGCCCGGTGCTCCGGGGAAGCGCTCCCCGACTCGATCCGCTGCACCAGCGCCGCGACTTCGTCTCGGGCGTCCTCGTTTTCCTTGAGATACGCGCTGACCGCCGGGTACGGCCGCCCGCGATGGACGTCGGGCTTCTCTCCCGGTTCCTCCTGACCGTCGACGGCCTTGCGCACCGAATCGGGCCAGGTTTCGCGAGGCTTCGACCAGATCCAGGTGATCATCGCCGCCTGGCGGCCCATGTCGTCGACGTAGTACTGCGTGGTCACGGGCGCGCCCGCGGCGCGCAGGATCCGGGCGAAGGTGTCCCCGATGATCCCGTTGCGGACTCGGCCGATGTGAAACGGGCCGGTGGGGTTTGCGCTCGTATGCTCGACGACCACCGGCGGCCCCGCCGGTTCCGCGTGGCCGTACCGGTTCCCCCGGCCGAGGATGAGGTCGAGGGTGGCCCGGGCGAGCGCGATGCCGTCCACTCGGAAGTTGACGTACGCGCCCTTCGCGGAGACGGACCGAAGCAACGGCGAGGGCGGCACGGCGGATGCGAGCGCGCTCGCCAGCTCGTTCGGGGGTCGTTTCGTGGCCTGAGCGGCCCGATGGCAGGGGAACGCCACCTCGCCCTCCGGACCTTCCTCGAGACTGAGCTGGGACATGATCGCTTCGTCCGAAAGCGCGAATCCGGCGGCGGCGCTTCCGGCGACCAAACCGTCCCGGATGACGTCGAGAAACGATACCCAGGGGTCCACGAGCGATGACGGGAGGGAACTCGACGTCGCCACGAACCCACCCAGTCGAGAAGCGCTTTAGCGGTCCCCCCGTCTTAACCCTTCTCGATGGTGGCGCTGCTGTTGGTCCGCTACGGGGAGCTCGCGCTCAAATCCCCCCCCGTGCGGCGCGAGTTCGAGAGCGCCCTCCGGCGCAACATCCTGGACCAGTTCGTTCGGGAAGGCCTCCCGGGCCGGTTGCGGTCCGACCGCGGTCACCTCTACCTCGAGACCGAGGACGGCGAGCGCGGCGCGAAGCTCGTTCGTCGCGTCTTCGGTGTCACGTCCGTGAGCGTCGTCGAGGACGTACCGAGCGACCCCACCGTCATCGCCTCCCGTCTCCTCGACCTCGCCGACCCGAAGCTCGCCCCGGGGGCCCGGTTCGCGGTTCGCGCGCGTCGCACCGGCCAGCACTCCTTCTCGAGCCAGGAGCTCGCGGGAGACCTCGGTGCGGCGATCCTCGAGCGATTCGCCGACCGCCACCTCAAGGTCGACCTGGGACACCCCGAAGTGGAGCTCTTCGTCGAGGTGCGGGGGCCCCGCACCTACCTCTACTTCGACCGCTACCCCGGTCCGGGAGGTCTCCCTCTCGGGGTCGCGGGTCGACTCGTCGCGCTCGTCGACGGACCGCGCGGGGCGCTCGGGGCGTTTTTCATGATGAAGCGCGGCTGTCGCGTCGGGCTGGTGGTCCTTCCGGAAGGGGAACCGTTCGTGCGCGACGCGCTCTTGCGCTTTGACCCGAGCGCCCGGACCGCGCCGTCGTCTCCCGCCGTCGGAACGTGGGTCCCGATCGTCGCGGCCATGGCGGAAAGCTCGCGCGCGGACGGCGTGGTCCTGCCCATCCGCGTCGAGGAGTACTCTCAGTTCGGAAATCAGTGGGGCGACCGAGTCCTGTTCTCTCCCACGGTCGGACTGAGCGACGAGGAGGTGGAGGCGCGGTGGAAGAACGTGACAGCCCTCGTGTCGTAACGCAACGCCACTTGGCCGAAGAGAGCGTCGCGTCGCCCGCGGGGACCGATGTCAAACCGACCGATCCTACCGATCCGGTCGGGATGCGGGAGCCGTATCCTCCCTCCAATCAGGGCATACTCGACCGGCAGCGCCGTTGGTTTCAGGAGAGAGCGAAGTTCGAGGCCAGGAAGCCGGGCGATGAAGGACCGAAATAGCCGAGGAGTCCTCCCGCTTCTGTGAACTCCTCGACGGTCACGGCCGCTCTGGTCGACGCCTTCTGCCCGGCGTTCCCCGCGGATGCGACGGGCCCGGCCTATCCGCGGGCGAGCTCGGTCGGCGTCGACCGAGACCTCGCGTCGATCGTCGCGGAGCTTCCGACCCGTCAGCGAGCGGAGTTCGATTCGTTTCTGAGGGCGGTCGAGAACCCGTTCGTGAACCTCCTTCTCACCGCCCGGCCGGTCCGGTTCTCGCGTCTCGCTCCCGAAGCCCGAGAACGGTACCTTCTTGGCTGGGCGGCGAGCCGCTTGTCGGTCAAGCGACGGGGTTTCCAGGCGGCGAAGCGGCTTACGGGAGCCCTGTACTTCACTCAGCCCACGGACGGGGGAAGTCACCCGCTGTGGTCCCGAATCCATTACGCGCCACCCGCCCCCGTCTCTGGGTTCCCGGAGGTGCTGGCCGGCCTTTCCCCGGTCCTTCCCGAAGCCAACCGCGAGTACCCTGCGGATGTGTGTGTCATCGGGAGCGGGGCCGGGGGTGCGGTCGTCGCCGCGCGGCTGTCGGAGGCTGGCTACAAGGTGGTTGTCCTCGAGGCAGGGGAATGGTTCCCTGAGCTCGCGTATCCTCGTACCGAACGCGAAGCGTTCTCGCGCCTGTTCGTCGGACGCGGGGTTGTCACCACGACCGACGCCGCAATCACCTTCCTCGCAGGAGAGGCCGTGGGGGGAAGCACCGCGATCAACTGGATGACGTGCCTTCCTCCCCGGGCCGAAGCGAGAGCGGAGTGGGCACAGGAGGGAGGGATGTCCGATGTGCGGACTCCCGAGTTCGACCGGTGGTTCGCCCAGGTGGGCGAGCGCCTCGGTGTCTCCACCGCCGAGAGCGACGTCAACCCGTCCAACGACGCTCTGCGACGTGGGTGCCTCGCCCTCGGTTACCGTCAGGGGACCGATTGGGACGTCATCCCGCGGAACTCACGAGGGTGCCGGTCGCGGTGCGGCTTCTGCACGTTCGGCTGTCCCTATTCCGCTCGCCAGTCGACCCTCGTCACTTTTCTCGCGGACGCCCTTCATCGCGGTGCCCGGCTCTTCGCCTCGACCCGGGCCGACCTCATCGAGGTCGACGGGGGCAAGGTTCGAGGGGTCCGGGCGACCTTTCGAGCCGGTGGGGTCGTCCGCTCGTTCCGAGTTCGAACGCCGACGGTCGTCGTCGCGGGAGGCGCTCTGCAAACGCCGGCGCTGTTGCTGCGGTCCGACGTGCGGTCGCCGGGAGTGGGAGTCGGTCTGAGGATCGACCCGACCACCGCGCTCGCCGCGGAGTTCCCCGAGCCGGTGCATACTTGGGAGGGTCCTCACCAGACGATCGGTGTCTATCGTTTCCAGACGACCGACGCGGGAGCCCACGGGCCGTGGATCGAGGTCGCTCCCGCCCACCCAGGGCTCGCGGCGATCGCGGTCCCCTGGTCCGGTGCGGCGGAGTACCGCAGGAGAATGGAGCGGATGGAGTTCACCGCGACGCCGATCGTGCTCGTCCGGGACGTGGGCGAGGGGCGGGTCCGGGTCGACTCCGACGGACGACCTCAGATCGACTACCGCCTCAGCGTGCGGGACCGTGAGAATCTGCGACGGGGATTGGAAGAGACGGCACGGATCGCGACAGCCGCGGGCGCGACCCGGCTCCTTTCTCTCCATACCCCGCCGATCGAAGTGGGGGGGGAGGGCCGACGGGTGACCTCGGCCGAGCTCGACCGGTTCCTCCAGGGGATCGGCTCCGCCGGGATCCGAGAGAACTCGGTCGGTCTCTTTTCGGCCCATCCGATGGGCTCGGCCCGGGCCGGTCCAGACCCGCGGACGAGCGCCGCGCGTCCGTCCGGAGAGGTGCACGGGGTCGACGGGCTGTGGGTCGGCGACGGAAGCCTGCTCCCGTCGGCTCCCGGGGCGAATCCGATGATGTCGATCCTCGCTCTCGCGTGGCGAACCTCGGACCGCATTCTGGCGTCGCTCGCCGGACGACCCCCCCAGGACGTCCCGCCCGCCGGTCAAGTTTAAAAGGGGCCCCCGGGTGGCGCGGCCGTACATCGGAGCGCTCGATGCCGCAGTTCAAGGTCCAAGGGTCGTTCTACGCGAGGCGCGGCTACTGGCAGCCGTTCTCGAAGACCCACGAAGCAGAGTCCGCCGAGGTCGCCCGTGAGTGGGCCCTCTCCGAGATCGGCGGGTGCCACCACGTGAAACGCTCGGGCATCCGGATCGAGTCCGTCTCCGAGGTCCCCGCGGGATGAGCGCGAGTCGCGGCGCAGTGACCGAGCAGCAGGTCCAGGAGGACCTGATGCGTCTCGAGGCCTACCGTAACCAATTGAACGCCCTTCTCCAACAGCACCAGATCCTCTCCGCGTCCCGGCAGGACCACGTGCGGGCTCGGGAGAGCCTCGAGGGGGTCGAACGAGCCCCGTCGGGGACCGAGCTCCTGTTGCCGCTCGGGGGCGAGACGTTCGTGCGAGGGTCGGTGGACCTCGCGTCGCCCGTGTTGGTCGGGGTCGGCTCTGGGATCGTGGTCGAGATGGAACGGCCGAAGGTGGTCGAGCTGCTCGCCGAACGGCTCGTCCGCATCGAGCAGGCGCTGCGGGACCTCGAGGGACAGATGGGCTCCCTGGACGAACGGATCCAAGCACTCTCCCAGCGGCTCGACTCGATCGCGCGGGAGAACGGCGCGCCGGGCGATGTGGGCAGCGATTAAGGCCCGGCTGAAGCGCTCCGAGGCGTCTTCCCCTCCGCCGACGCCCTCTCCCCCGACCACCTCCACCGCCCCGGCTCCCACTTCTCCCGGCCCGTCGGCCCCCTCCCCCGAGAAGACGGCCCTCCCGGGCGGCACGGCCTCCCCGGGCGACGATGCGCTGTTCGGGGAGGGATTCCTCGCGCGCCGGCTCAAGGACGACACGATCCGCGAGGTGCTCGACGACCTCGAGATCGTTCTTCTCGAGTCGGACGTGGCGATGCCGGTCGTGCATCGGCTGCAGCGAAACCTTCGGCGCGAGCTCGAGGGGAAGAAGCTCCGGCGGGGCGTCGATGCGGAGGACGCCATCCGGGTCTGCCTCGAGCGGTCGTGCCGGGAGATCCTTGCCCGACCTCCGATCGACCTCGCGAAGACCGTTCGGGAGCACACGCCGAAGCCGTACGTCATCATGTTCGTCGGGGTCAACGGAACGGGCAAGACGACCTCGATCGCGAAGCTCGCGATCTGGCTACGGAGCCAGAAGATCTCGAGCGTCATCGCGGCCGGAGATACCTTCCGGGCCGGAGCGATCGAGCAGCTGCTCGTCCACGGGGAGCGGACCGGCGTCCGCGTCGTCCGCCAGCAGGAGGGCAGCGACCCCGCCGCGGTCGCCTACGACGCGATCGAGCACGCGCGCGCGAAGGGGGTCGACGTCGTCCTGGTCGACACCGCCGGTCGCCAGCACACCAACGAGAACCTGATCGAGGAAGCGAAGAAGATCCGCCGCGTCGCCGCCCCCTCTCTCACCCTGTTCGTCGGAGACGCTCTGAGCGGGAACGACGTGCTCGAACAGGCGAAGCTGTTCGACGCCGCGGTCGGCATCGACGCTCTCATCCTCACGAAGCTCGATGCGGATACGAAAGGCGGCGCCGCGCTCAGCGCGACCTACGTGACGAAGAAACCAATCCTCTTCGTCGGCACCGGGCAGGGATACGCGGACCTCGTCCCGTTCGACCCGGACTGGATGGTCCGACGACTGTTTGCGGAGGGAACGGCTGGGTGACCCGACGGATCGACGTCGTCCTCGTTCGACCGAAAGAGGACGGTAACGTTGGCGCGGTCGCCCGACTCGCGCGGAATTTTGGAGCCGACCGGCTCGTCCTCGTCGCCCCGCGCGCCCGTGTCGGCACCGAGGCGCGGCGACGCGCGATGGCGGGCCTCCCGCTCTTGCGGTCCGCCGTCCGGGTGCGTACGTTCGACCAAGGCGTCGAGGACGCGGATTATGTCGTCGGGACGACCGACCTTTCGACGGGTCGCTCGAACGCCTACCTTCGACGGTCGGTGAGCCCGGAGCGTCTCGGCGAGGTCGTTCGGACCCTGCACGGGCGCGTCGCGATCGTCTTTGGCCCCGAGGATAACGGCCTCTCCCGCGCGGAACTCCTGCGCTGCGACCTCCTCGTCCATATCCCGGCCCGCCGGGAGTCGCCGACGCTCAACCTTTCCCACGCGGCGGCGGTCGTGCTCTACGCCGTCCATCGCGCCCGCGGCCCGGACGACCCGGAAACGACCCCGGCCCCCGAAGTCGTCGAACTGAACGGCGCCGAAAAGGAGCTGTTCCTGGAGCGCTTGGGCGAGCTTCTGACGCGGACGGGGTACCCCGCGCACAAACGACGGGGTTTAATCCTCCTGTTTCGTCGCGTTCTCGGACGCGCGACGCCTTCCGAGGCGGAGTTGCGGATGATGCTCGGGCTCTTCAAGAGCTACGGGCGTGCATTGGACCGGAAAACCGATGGGCGAAAGTAACGGCGATTGGGTGAGGGTCCGCGGGATCGGTCGCGAGCGTTTCGCGACCTACCTCGCGGAGTACCTCGGGACGCTCGGCTACTCGGTCGAGCGGACGGACGTCGCCGAACCGCTCGAGAGTCGCGTCAAGGGTCGACTCGAGCGAATGAACCCCGCGGTGCCTCCCGCCGCCTCCGCCCTCGAGTTCCGCCTCTACCCCACGAGCGGAGGGGCGGCGCTGGTCTGGGAAGCACCGACCGACGTTCCCGCCGAGCAGCGACCGCGTATGGACCGCTTGATGCGCGAGATCCTGAGCCACCTCGAGCGTGCGATCGCGACCGAGAGCCACGCGACCGCGAAAGTGGTCCGTCCGAGCGAGTCGCATCTGCCGTGGGGGAACGGCTCGAAGAGCGGCGAGTAGCCCGGACGGCACCTTTATAATTCGGACCGGGGTCCCCGCGCCGCGTTCCATGGCGAGCTCTGCCTACCGGCACATGGCCCAATCCTTCCAGCAGACTCTCGGAGAGGAAGGAGCGGCCCTGCGGCACGAACGTCTCCTCACGTGGAGGCGAGAGAACACCGTCACCCGGATCGAGCACCCCACGCGCCTCGACCGGGCACGGGCCGTCGGCTTCCGGGCGAAGGGGGGGTTCGTGGTGGTCCGGGTCCGCGTCCGTCGGGGAGGCCAGGGTAAGCGTGCGATCATCGCGGGACGTCGCCCGAAACACAAAGGTGTCCTCCGCATGACCCTCGCGAAAAGCCTCCGACGGATCGCGGAGGAACGGGCCCAGAAGCACTACCCGAACCTCGAGGTCCTCAACTCCTACTGGGTGGGCGAGGACGGGAAGCAGAAGTTCTACGAGATCATCCTGGTCGACCCGGACCACCCCGAGATCCTCGCCGACCCGAAGATCTCCTGGGTGGCCGCGCCCGTGCACAAGGGCCGCGTCTTCCGCGGGCTGACGAGCGCGGGGACCGAAGGACGCGGGCTCCGGTGGAAGGGGAAGGGAGCAGAGCGGTTCCGCCCGTCCCGCGCGCGCAACCGGCGCGACACGCGGCGCACGCAGGTCAAGGTCATTCCGTAGGGCGGTTCTCACCGGACCCTTCGAGCTCGAGGAGCTGGGCGAGCGACCGGTCGCTCCTCTCGGCGGTCCGACGTGCCCAACCGAACAGTCCCTCGACGTGCACGAGCTCGCCGCGCAGGATGCGAGCGAGCCGTCGGCGATACTCAAGGTCCGGGCCCGAACGGCCGGTGCCGAGGAACTTCGTGAGACCCTGAGCGAGGTGGCCGCCCTCGGTGTCCCAGTCGGTGAGGATGATGACATGCCGAGCCGTCGCCGAGAGGTGCTGGGCCGTCTCGGAGATCGTGCGACCCCGGTGGATGAGGACGATCAGGCCCTCGAGACCGAGGCGGCGCAGCGCCCGACGGTCCCGTTCGCCCTCGACCACGACCACCGCCCCGGGGCGGAGGCTGTCGCTCCGCAGACGGTTCCAAAGCTCCCAGAACTCGTCGAACACGACGGCCGGGTCCCTTTCGTTGGACATCGAAATGCGGGCGCAACACACCGGTGAACGGTGGGCGCTCGGTCCTCCGGGACCGCACATCTCCTATAGTTGATAGGGTGTCCGACTCTTCCCGCGGTAGCCGATGCCCGACCACTTCACCCAGCTGCTCGAATGGAGACGCAACGAGGCGGCCGTGCGGGGGCTCGCTAAGATCCCGGTCGATTTCTACTCCGTCACGTCCGCCTACCTCGCCGACCTCCGCCGCTCGTACGAATCGGAGCTGCGCGAGAATCCGTCGGGCCGTAAAGGCGACATCTCCCGCCAGACCTACCAGCGGGCGATCCAGGTCGCCCGGGACATCGTCGAGGGGCGCATCCAGAAAACGCTCCACGCCGCGTTCCAGGCGAGCATCGGAGGAACCCGCGACCTACCGAACGCCCTCCCCGAGGAGCGCGCGATGTTCGACCAGCTCCTCGGGGTCCTGCTCGACCATCGTCGGTCGTCGGCCCCGTACATCGAGCCCGCGACCGCATCCCCTGCTCCCCCCGTACCGCACCAAGCGGAACCGGTCGCTGCACCGGCCCCTCCGCCTCCCGCTCGCGCGTCGAGCGCCTCCGCGGTGAGCCGAGCGAAGCCCGGGTTCGTCTACGTTCGCGTCCTCAAGGATTCCCGTCCGGTCGAGCTCGGGTCGGAGACGATCGACCTGCGCGCGGACGACATCCTCTCTTTGCCTCCCGAGGCCGCACGGTTGCTCGTCGAGGCCAAGGTCGCCGAGCTCCTCGAGAGCGCTCCCGCACGACCGGTCACGTAAGCGCGGGAACGCTTTCCGCGTTCCCCGCCGGCGCGAGTTCGAGCGCGTAGAACCGTTCGAAACCGAAGAGGAGATTCTTCGCCGCGAGACGGACGCGCACTTCCTCGGCCGGCGACGGGGCGGACCGCACCTCCTCCTCGAGCAGACGGGGGAATCCCCACGCGCCGAGCGCCTCGGCCTGCCGCCGAAAGGCGACCTCCGCAAACCCGGCGCGCGACGCCGCCGCCCGAACGCGGGTGAAGTTGACGAAGACCGAAAGGTCCGATTCGCCCGGGTCGCGGAGCGGGTCGTCCTCGTTCCGATGGCGCCGCACCGCGGCGAGCGTACCCGACGGGTGGGCGGCGAGGAGTTCGGCCTCCTCCATTCCGAAGTCGAGGACGAGGAACAGTCCTGCCACGAGATGGTCGGCGATCTCGCGAACGAGGCCCTCGGCCATCGGCGAGATCTCGAGGACCGTCCCCGCCGCCGATGGCCGGGGCAACTTCGGTGCGGGCACCGGACGCGAGAGCGGGGCGGTCGCGGGGACGAAGACCCCGTTCTCGGTGCGTACCCCGAGCTCTTCCCACTCCTCGCCCGTCCAACCGAGGCGACGCGCCGGTTGCGCGTCGAGGAGCTCGTTCGCGACGACAACTCCGAAGAACGGGCCCTCGGCCCCGACGCCGCCCGACACCCGGACCCGGAGCTGGTTCGAACCCGGATGCGACTCCGCGCGCTCGAGCGAGCGCGCCGCGAGCGCGGGAGACCGCTCCACCAGAACGTACTCAGTACGCGACGCGAGCGAGTCGTCGGCGGCGAGTTCCGAGGCGACGGTTTCCGCGAGGAGGCCGTCCCCGGGGCCGAGTTCGACCGCGAGGAGTGGGACGTCCCGGGGCAGTGCGCGGAGGACCGCGCGGAGCCGCTCTGCGACCGAGCGCGCAAAGAGCGGGCTCGCGTGGACCGCGGTATAGTAGTCCCCCGCTCGGCCGAACGGCGAATCGTCGCGGGTGTAGTAGCCTACGCCCTCACCGTAGAGGGCGGCGTCCATGAACCGGTCGTAAGGGACGAAACCGGTCCGGTCGGCCGAGCTCGCGAGGAGCTCGATGAGCTTTCCGAGCCGGCCCCGATCGTTCGGCGGGGTCATCGCGGAGCCGTTCAGCCGATGTACCCGAGGTCTTCGCGTGGAGTGGGTCCGGACGACGGCGTACCCTCGGTCGAACGCGCTTCCGCCTCGTGGATCTTCTGAGCGATCCGGTCGACCTCGTGCGCCTTCGACTCGAGGGCCGTGAAGTCGATTTCGATCTCGAGGACCTTCGCGAGCACCTTGAGGACCGCCTGCGCACTCCGAGGGTCGACGAAGTAGCCGCTCGTCTCGCCCATCAGGCAGACGCCTTCCATGCCGAAGAGGCGACCGAGTCCGAGGAACAGTCCGCTCGCCCCGATGAGGCCGCCGCCCGGGTCGTTGCGGGAGAAGACGACCCCGAACTTCTTCATCGTCTCGACCTGCTGGGGGCTGGTCGCCGCGCCGAGGACGCGCGGGTCGTCCACGACCCGGCCCTGGGCGAACCCGGCGAGCGTGAAGACCTCCCGGACCCCGAGCCCGTGGCAGTACTCGAGGACCCGTTGGGTGATCTCGTACTGGCCCTCGGGGCTGATCCCCTGGTAGTCCCCGCCGAGCACCAGGAGGTCGCGCGGAGAACCGGGGGCTCCCTTCCAGTACGCGAGGTCGTTCGACACGAGTCGGATGATCCCGTCCTCGCTCACGTAGACCTGCGGCGGGAAGAACTTCGAGTAGATCGTCGCGAGCGGTCGTGCGTGGAGCTGGTCCCGCAGGTAGTCCGCGGCGAGCTTTCCGACGTTCCCGACCCCGGGGAGACCCTCGATCAGGATGGGGTCGTGCAGCTCCACCTTTTCGAGCGTGCGGATGACGACGTCCTCCACAGGGTTTCGACCTCGCCCAAAGCAGCCGGGGTCGAACGATAAAGGTTCGGTTACGCGATGGTAGGCCGCTATCGCGGAGCGGCCGTCCGCTCCTCGACGTGCCAGCCGGTCTCCCCGAGCTCGGCGTTCCAGAGGCGGGTGAGGTCGGGGCGGTTGCCGACCTTCTCCACCGAGAGGGTGTGGACGTAGCGGGAGGTGTGCGGCTCCGCCTTGAGGTCAAAGACGAGGTCGGCGAGGTCCTGGAGGAGCCCGAAGATGGCCCGCTCGTGCGACACCGAGTGGGCGGTGAGGAGCGCGTGGCCCCCGATCGTCTGGCAGCGATGACGGATCTGCCGGGCGACGGTCGTGAGCTCGTGCGGTTCCATCACCTCGAGGAAGAAATCGACGGAATCGACGACCATTCGGAACGGAGAGTCGATCTTCGCGAGGTCGGAGAGCATCCGGTTGGTGAGGCTGAACGGGGTGAGCGCTCGGTCCCGGTGCTCGCTGTCGACGAGGTCGGTGATGGAGATCCCGCCCTCCCGCGCCTTCGCGACCTCGAGACCGCGGACGAGCACCCGCTCGAAGTACTCGTCGGCGAGGTTGACGATCTGGATCTCCGCGGGGTCCCAGCCGAAGTCGTCGAACGCTTTGCGAACGTCCTCCGTCCGCTCGTAGGTCGTGTAGAAGAGGACCGGAACGTCCCCCGCCCCGGCGTGCGCGAACTGCTTGGCGAGGAGCGGGGCTCCCGACCCCGAGGTTCCCGAGAGGACGGCGAGCCAGCCGGGAGGCAGGGCGGTCCAGACCGGTTGGTCGATCTCAGGGATGCCGAAGACGCGCTGCGGGTCGGTCACGGCTAGTGCTCCACCCGCGCGACGTCGATCGTCTCGTCCACGACCAGGTTGAGCATCTGCTCGATCCCGGTCGTCTCTTCTTCGGAGGTCTCGAGCACGAGCGTGAGCACCCCGCGCGCCTTGAGATTGTTGAGGAGGATGTGGAAGAACTCGGAGAGAAGCTCGGGCTTGTTGTGGATCGCGAGAGAGTTCACGCTGTCGACCACGACGATCGAGCGCGGATGAGGGAACTTCTTCAGCAGGAACTCGATCCGGAGCATGATCTCCTCGAGCGCCCGCGGGCTCTCGACGTACGTCGCGTTCGAGAGCGGGTTCGCGTAGTTCATCATGATGTGGCTGATCGCGTCAACGAACGAGATCCGGTCGACGGGGACGTCGAGCGCCTGGGCGAGGGTCCAGACGAACGCGGCCGGGTTCGTGACCGTGAGGTAGATCGTGTGCGCATCCGTCTCGCTCCCGACGTCGCGCAGCGTGGCGTTGAGGACCGCAAAGTAGTGGTCCGCGTACTCCCGGGGGTCCAGCTTGAGGGCGACCGCGCTGCCGCTCGGGAGGGCTCTCAGCCGTTCGCCGATGTCCACCGGAGCCACGGCCTAGTCGCCTCCCTCTCGTCCGCCCTTCAGGTGAGGCGCCATCAGGAGGCCGATCGGGGTCAGCTCGATGACGAACTGGGCGTGCGAGTGGGCCGTGCCCCGCATCTTGATGATCTGGAGCACCCGCAGGATGTCCCCCATCCGGCGCTGGTTCGACAGCAGGATGACCCCATCCACGATCGCCTCCTCCACGCCGTGGAGCGAGTAGCGGCCGGGCGTCGGTCCGATCTCCGAGACGAGGAGGGAGGTGCACCCCACGTCGTTCAGTTCCTGGCCGAGGCGCAGCATGAAGTCGCGGATCTGTTCGTCGCGGTGAATGCGGTAACAAACGGACGTGAGACTGTCGAGCACGAGCCGGCGGATGCCGAGCGTCCGTACTAGGTCGCGGATCGAGCGCAGGAGGATGCCGATCTCCTCGCTCGTCAGTTCTTCCCGACCGAGTCCGAGCCGGTCGTAGATCTGGGGAAGGTCGACGAACACGAGGGAGCCGCTCTCGACGAGGTCCTGATGGAAGAATTCGAACGTGGAGAGGTTCTGGACGAGCTTTCGTGACGCTTCGGTGACCGAGAGGAACAGCGACCGCTCCCCGCGCTCGGCGCCTCGGACGAGGAACTCGAGGCACAACGTGGTCTTTCCCGTCCCGACGCTTCCCGCGACGAGGACCATGTTGCCGCGCGGAATACCGCCTTCGAGGATGCTGTCGAGCCCCTCGATGCCGGTGGCGCACCGCTCGAGAACGATGGCCGGCACCAGCAAACCGTCCGTGGCCGGGGTGGCCGACGGGGGGGCCGGTGGGGAGTCCATCGGTAGAACGAGCCGCTCCGTCCCTAAGAGGGTTGTGGAACTTCGGTAGCCCCCGGGGCCGACGGCCGAACGCTCCCGTTTTCCGGCAACGGAATCTTCTCGGGTTCGATGACCCACGTCGTTCTCCCTTCCGCGTGCTCGGTCGCAAGAAGGGCCCCGGCCCTTCCCAGCCTCGCGCCGACCGCTCGGACCGTTCGGTCTCCGTCCGCTCCGAGGTCTCGCAGTTCCGCGAGGTCGACCCGCAGGCGCGTCCCCGGCGCGAGCGCGCGCGCACGGTCCCGGAGGGCTCGAAGGGCATCGTCGACGGCGAGGGGCGGCCTCGGTCGAGGCGGAACTCCGAGCGATGGGGCCGGGAGTTGGGGAGCGGCGATCGAACGCGGCGGAGCTTCGGAGTCCGGGGCCGGAGGACGACCCGTCGTCCGGAGCCAATGGACCTCGGACCCTTTCCCGAGGAGCAACAGCGCCTGGCCGCGAGGGAGCGCGAGGACCTCCTCGCCGCTGACGCCTTGGGCCGCCCGAGCCAGCTCTCGTGCTTCCTCGGGAGAACCGCGGAAGGCCAGGAAGTCGGAGACGTTCGTCCAGACCGCGTCCGCGACGGCCTCGGGCAAGGAGCGAACGGTCTGCGTCGCGAGAACGACATGGACGTTCTTCCGACGGGCGAGTCGGAGCATCTCGGCGAGGCTCTCGTGCGAGAACCACTGGCATTCGTCGAGCAGCACGAACGTCTTCGTGCAGGTAGCTCGCCCTAGGAGCTCCGACCAGAGGAGGGCCAAGTACACCGCGAGCAGGTAACGGGCCGCGGTTTCTCCGACATTCGAGGCATCGCCCGAGATCACCGCGATGCGCCCCTCGTCCACCAGATCCCTCGGGTGGAGGACCGGGAACCGCTCGCACAGGAGTGTCTTCAGGACGGGGCTCCGCACCACTTCGTAGAGAAGGCGTCGCGCCCCGTCGGCATCGTCCGGCCGCTCCCGGATCCGTTCCGCGAGGCTCCTCACGTCGTCCTGAGCTTCCGGGGGAACGACCTGTCTCGTCCGGCCACCGGTCGCGAGGAGGGTATGGGCGTCGACGAGCGTTCCTCCCGAGATCGCGGCGGCAGCGAGCAGCGCCCGGCCCAACATCTCCTCAAGGCGGGGACCCCAGAAACTCGAATCGGCGTAGCGTCCGGACCTTACCCGACGCAGGGCGTGGACGAGGTCGTTGAGCCGGCGGTCCGCCAGCACGGGATCGCTTCCGAGTCCGTGCGCCCCTTCGAGCGCATTGATCCCGCACGGCGGGCCGTCCGGCGAGATCCAGAGGAGGCGCCGAAGCTCCTCCGGGGAGAGAGCGGCTCGGAACGACCGGGCGGTCTCGCCGAGCGGGTCGAAAAGCACGAGTCCACCGAGGGTCGCGGCCTTCCGTGCGATCGCGACCAGGGCCGAGCTCTTTCCCATGCCGGTCTCCCCGAGGATCGCGAGGTGCCGGCCCTGGGTCGGTTCGACCGGCGGTCCGACGACGCGCCCCGCGAGCGACCGACCGAGTGCGAGGATCGGCGTCGGTTCGGCCGCGAGGTTCGGTTCGCCGACCTCGGACGGACCGTCGATTCCCGGCAGCAGGCACGCGAGCTCGGCTTCCGAGACCACGAACCGGGGCTTCCGCCATCGGACCCCCCAGGATGCCGAGGAGAGTCGGACCCCGTTGCCGTGGTTCGACCTCAGGGCCGCCTCGATCGCCGTCCGTGCG
>Ga0187782_10000971_pt1 | contig 20409 bp, 20 predicted proteins | sample 0715_SJ02_MP15_2_FD_132454 | JGI IMG/M metagenome (GOLD analysis project Ga0187782, IMG submission 132454) | Tropical peat soil microbial communities from peatlands in Department of Meta, Colombia - 0715_SJ02_MP15_20_MG | ecosystem: Environmental > Terrestrial > Soil > Wetlands > Peat | place... | reverse complement strand
CTGCGGCGGCGTTTCAGGCTGCCCATGCCCGGTTCGTGGCGGCGGCGGCCAAGATCAACAGCTTGCTGGATGTGGCCCAGGCCAACATCGGGGATGCCGCGGGCACGTATGTAGCCGCCGATTCCGCCGCGGCCGGCAGCTACCCCGGCTTCTAAACCCGACCGGCCTAGACGAAAGGATTCGTGATGTCGCAGATCATGTACAACTATCCGGCGATGCTGGCGCATGCCGCCGACATGGCCGGCTATGCCGGCACACTGCAGAGCCTGGGCGCTGATATCGCCAGTGAGCAGGCGGCGTTGCAGGCGGGTTGGCAGGGCGATACCGGGTTGAGCTATCAGGCGTGGCAGGCCCAGTGGAATCAGGCCATGGAGCAGTTGGTGTTGGCCTACCGGGCGTTGGCGGGCACGCATGAGAACAACACCACCTCGATGCTGGCCCGCGACCAAGCCGAAGGCGCCAAATGGGGCGGCTAAACGACCGCAGTCGCTACGGCGTCAGTACGATCGAACCGACCGTCTGACGGCCCTGCAAGTCGCGGTGCGCTTGAGCGGCGTCGGCCAGCGGATAGCTTCGGCTCACCGTAACGCTGAGCGAACCCGCGGCGATCGCGTCGAACAATTCCCCTGAGCGCCAAGCAAATTCCTCGCCAGTGCGCATAAAGTGAGCCAGCGCCGGGCGAGTCAGGTACACCGAGCCGGCCGCGTTGAGCCGCTGCGGGTCGACCGGCGGAACCGGGCCGCTGGACGCGCCGAATAACGCCAACGTTCCCCGCACGGCAAGACTGGCCAAGCTGGCATCGAACGTGCTCGCCCCGACGCCGTCGTACACCGCGGCCACCCCCGCTCCGTCCGTCAGCTCGCGGATATGCCTGCCGAACTCATTCGGATCGTCGCCCGGGTAGTCCAGGACGTCAGTCGCGCCGGCCTGCCGCGACAGGTCGGCCTTGGCCGGTGTCGACACCGTCGTGATCACCCGGACGCCCAGGCTGGTCGCCCACTGCGTCAAGATCAGCCCCACCCCGCCTGCCCCGGCGTGGACCAACACGGTGTCGCCGGGCTGCACCGGATACACCGACTTGGTCAGGTAATGAGCCGTCATGCCCTTCAGCAGCGCCGAGGCGGCGACATCCAAGCCGACTGCTGACGGCACGCGCGCGACCAATTGCGCCAGCGCGGTGGCGAATTCGGCGTAAGCACCCGCGGCCGCCACGGTCGCCACCCGATCGCCGGCTGCCAGCGTCGTCACGCCGTCGCCGACCGCGGCGACGGTCCCGGCCACTTCGGTGCCCAGCACGAACGGCAACTCGCGTGGATAGGACCCGGAGCGGAAATAGGTATCGATGAAATTGACGCCGATCGCCTCGGACTTGATCAGCACCTCGCCCGGACCAGGGGAGGGCCGTGGCTTCTCGACATAGCTCAGGACTTCCGGACCGCCGATCTCGGGGACTTCGATTGCGTACATGCTGACTATCATCCGCAAGCATGGAGTCCGCATGAAGTTGGCCCGGCCGGATATTCGTCATCCGCGCATCGTGCTAGTCGGTTCGGAGGACGGCGACGACGCCGGTCTGGTGGCCGCGCTGCGCAAGCGCGGGCTGCACGCCCGATGGCTGTCCTGGGAAGACCCGGACACGCTGCACGCCGATCTGGTGATCCTGCGGACCACTACCGATTACGCTGACCGGCTCGACGAGTTTCTGGCCTGGGCCAAGCGAGTGCCCAACGTGCTCAACGCGGCCGATGTCGTCGCCTGGAACGCCGGCCGACACCATCTGCGCGATCTGCGGGATGCCGGGGTGCCGGTCGGGCGCCGCCTACCGGCGGGGGCCGAGACGGCGCTGGTGTATCTCGGCGGCACGCAGTCACACGCATTTACCGCGGCGTCGCCGGTGGAGGCCGACTTCGAATTGTGGGACGTCGGGCAGGCTGCCCTGCAAGCGGTGGCCGGCCATCTGGGCATCGGCGCTGAGGAACTGCTCTACGCCCGCGCCGATGTGGTCGGCGGACCGGGTCACGCCGAATTGGTCGGGCTGGATCTGGTTGCGCCGTCACTGGGTTGGCAACTGCTCGACGACACCGCGCGCGATCACGCGCAGCGGCAGTTCGCGCTGTGCGTCGAGTCAGCCCTGGACCGGCTCGGGCTTGGTCCGCTCTCGCATCGACGCCCATAACGCGGCGGCGGCCGCCGTGCACGCCGCCGCGCCTGCGACGTGCACCGCCACCAGCGCGGCCGGCACTCCGGTGAAGAACTGCACGGTGCCGACGGTGGCCTGAGCGAATGTCAGCATCACCAGCACGACCAGCCGCAGCAGTATCGGCCGCGGTGCCCGGACCGCGAGCAGCCCGAAAGCCAGACCGAACAGCAAGCTGAGATAGGCCACCAGCAGCGACGAGTGCGCATGTACCAGGGTGGTGATCTCGATCCTCAGCCGCGGCACCGTGCGGTTGGGGCTGGTGTCGCCGGCGTGCGGGCCCGCCGCGGTGACCAGGGTGCCGGCCACCAGCACCGCGGCCAGCGTCGTCGCGCTCAGCGCGGTGAGCCAGCGCAGCGGCGGGACCACCGTGTACGTTGCTTTGCCGTCGTCGGGTTCGCCGACCTTGACGTAGAGCAGCACCGTCAGCCACACCATCGCCATCGACGTCAGCAGATGGATCGCCACCGTCCACCACAGCAAGCCGGTGAGCACGGTGATGCCGCCGATCACCGCCTGCACCACGGTCGAGGCCGGCATCAACCAGGCGTATACCAACACTTCTCTGCGGCGCCGAGCCCGGGTGACCGCCAGCACAGCCAGGATCGCGGCAATGACGACAGCGAAACTGATCATCCGGTTACCGAATTCGACGGCTTGGTGAATACGAGGCACAGCGCTAACCGTCACCGGGGTGAAGCTGCCCGGAAAGCATTGCGGCCAGGTCGGACAGCCCAATCCCGAAGCGGTGACGCGGACAATCGCGCCGGTGACGGCGATACCGCCCTGGGTCGAGACGACCAATGCCGCGATGACGCGCTGCGTGCGGAGGCCGGGTTCGGGCAGCAGATCCACCAGCCGCAAAAGCCACCGTCGGACACGCATCGCCCGATCGTAGGACAATGAAAACTACGTCACGTAGTAGGGCCTTGGACGCCGTCCCTCCGCGAGGGCTATCGTCAGGTGAAGCGGAACCACCGGAGCGCGGCCATGGCGGCCAGCCCGCCCCAGGCGGCCAGCACGGCGACGCCGAACCAGTCCACCGACACACTCATCGCCTGCGACAGTGCCTCGGTCAGCGCCCCGGCCGGGGTGAGCCGCGCCGCCCATTTGACCGGGGCCGCGACCATGCCGGTGTTCACGGTCAGCGCGCCGAGTCCGGCGAAGACAAACCACAGCAGGTTCGCCACCGCCAGCACGATCTCAGCGCGCAGTGTGCCGCCCAGCAGCAGACCCAGCGCGGCGAAGCCCGCGGTGCCCAGCGCGATGATGGCTGCACCCAACGCCAGGCCGGCTGGATGTGGCCGCCAACCCAAAGCAAACCCGATGGCGCCCAGAATGATTGCCTGCAGGAACACGACCGTGACCACGGCCAGCGATTTGCCTGCGATGATGCCCCACACCGGGAGTGCGGTCGCGCCAAGCCGTTTGAGCGCGCCGTAACGGCGATCGAACGCGACCGCGATGGCCTGGCCGGTGAACGCCGTGGAGATCACCGCCAGCGCCACGATCACCGGTGTGAAGGTAGCGGCACGGTTGTCGCCGAACGATCCGAGCGGCAGCAGCGTCAACCCGACCAGCAGTGTGATCGGGATGAACATGGTCAGCAGCAGTTGTTCGCCGTTACGCAGCAGCAGCTTCAGCTCCAGCGCGTACTGTGCGGTCAGCATCCGCGGCACTGCGGCAGGGCGCGGGTCAGGAGTGAAAGTGCCCGGGGGGAAGGGCGATTCGGTCATGCCCGCAACTCCCGGCCGGTCAACTCCAAGAACACATCTTCCAAAGTGCGCTGCTCCACTCGCATGTCGGTGGCCAGCACGTCGATCTGGGCACACCACGCCGTCACCGTCGCCAGCACTTGCGGGTCCACCGGACCTTCCACCAGGTACTCACCCGCCGCCACCTCAGAGGCTTGGTAATCCTCCGGCAAGGCGGAGATGAGCAGCGACAGGTCGAGCCGCGGCGGCGCGCTGAACCGAAGCTGGTCCTTGGCGCCACTGCGGGTCAGCTCTGCCGGGGTTCCGGCCGCAACGGTCACCCCTTTGTCGATGATGACCAGTCGGTCGGCCAGTTCTTCGGCCTCCTTGAGTTGGTGGGTGGTCAGCACCACCGTGACGCCGTCGCGGCGCAGCGCGTCGATCAACTCCCACACCAATAGCCGGGCTTGGGCGTCCATGCCCGCGGTGGGCTCGTCGAGAAACACCAGTTCGGGTCGGCCGACCAACGCGCAGGCCAGCGCGAGTCGCTGCTGCTGCCCACCGGAGAGCCGCCGGTAGGTGGTGCGCGCCGCGTCGGTCAGGCCCAGCGTGGTCAGCAGCCACTGCGGGTCCAGCGAGTCGGCGGCGTACGAAGCCACCAAGTTCAGCATCTCGCCGGCCCGGGCCCCGGGATAGCCGCCGCCGCCCTGCAACATCACACCGATGCGAGCCCGCAGCCGCGCGTTGTCAGCGATCGGGTCCAGCCCGAGCACTTCGATGGTGCCGGCATCGGGACGCACGAACCCCTCACACATCTCGACCGTCGTCGTCTTGCCGGCGCCGTTCGGGCCCAGCAGCGCCAGCACCTCGGTGGCCTGCACGTCGAGGTCGAGGTTGGAGACGGCCCTGGTCGCGGTCGCCCCCGAGCCGTACTGCTTGCACACCCCGCGCAACCGCACGGGGATCTCAGGGGCCTGGCTCACGGGGACTCAGCGTATGCGCCGGGCACCGGCGCGGGCTGCCGGGTCTCGCCGCTGGGCGCCAGATTCGGCGTCAACGTGTCGTAGATCAACTCGGTGTTGGGCAGCGGCCGCCACGGCAGGCGGTGGTAGGTCCCGGCGATCAGCAGCGCCACGATCAGGGTGCTGGCCACGGTGGCGTCCACGATCTGGAACAGTGCGAACCGATCGCCGTTGGCGGTGGGGCCGAAGACGCCGACGACAATCGTGACGATGATCACCGCCATGCGGAAACTGGGGCGGGTCGCCCATGCGGCCAACGGGATGATGGCCCAGAGCAGATACCACGGCTGCACCACCGGAAACAGCAGCACCGTGCCGCCTAGCGCAACCCCGAGCCCGCCAACCGGGTGCAGCCGGCCACGCAACACCGCCATCAGCAGCCAGCCCACCATCACCGAAATGATCAACACGCCGATCGCGCGGGTCAGCGACAGGATGGCGGTAGTGTGATCGCCCAGGCCCAGCAGAATTCCCACCTGCCCGGTGCCCAATGCGATCAGCGTCGGCGGCGACATCCAGCTGCGCACCACGTTGGCGGTGCCAAGCGTGTAGATCCAGCCGAAGCCGAGCCGGCTGGCCCATCCGACCGCGGCCATCACGGCCAGCGACAGTGTGGCCACCAGCCCACCCGCCAGCAGGAACGCCCGCAGGTTGCCGCCCCAGCGCCAGGCCAGCGCCATCGTGACGAATCCCAACGCCAGCAGCGACGGCAGCTTTATCTGCGAGGACAGCGTGATCAGGATCGCGCCGGCCAGCAGCATGCCCAGCGGCGCCCAGTCCGGCCAATGGGTCCCCAAGCCCGGCCACGGCCTTGGCATCAGCGGCCGTCTGGAGTCGATGCCGCGTAGCGCGAATTCGGTGCCGGTCAACATGAGCCCGAGCATCGGTGCCTCGTTGTGGATGCCGGCGACCAGATGCATGATCAGCAGCGGGTTGGCCGCCCCTAACCACAGCGCGCTGACCTCGGCCACCCCGCAACGGCGGGCCAGCCGTGGGGTTGCCCACACGATCAGACCCACGCCGAGCAGCACCACCAGCCGATGGCATAGCACCGCCGCGACGATGTTCTCGCCGGTCAACGCCGATATTCCGCGGCCAATCCACAAGAACAGCGGCCCGTACGGCGCCGGGGTATCTCGCCACAGGCTGGGCACCGACGCCGTGAAGACATGGTCGAGGCCCAACCCGGTCGCCGGACCCACCCGGTAGGGGTCGAGCCCCAACCGGCAGATCTGGCTTTGCGCCAAATAGGAGTAGACGTCCTTGCTGTACATCGGGGGCGCGATCAGCAGCGGCAGCACCCACAGCAGCAGCGTGCGGTCCAGCTCGCCGCGGGACATGCGCCGTTGGCCCAGCGCGAAGCGGCCCAGCATCAGCCAGGCGAGCGCCATCATGACCGCGCCGGTGGTGGTCATCGTCAGCGACACGGTTTGGATCCGCGACGGCAGGTTGAGCAGCCGAACCCCGAACGTGGGGTCTTGGATCACCGGCCGGGCCCCGGCCCCCAGCGCGCCGATGCCCATCAGTACCGTGCCAGTGGCGCCGAACAATCGGGTGCCACGAAGTGCGACCAGTTCGGTGTCGTTGAGCGGTGCGCCCACCGCCAGTTCGTCACCATGCAGGCGGGCAATCGACGAACTCAGCGTGTGGTGGCGGGCTGCCATCACAGCAGCGTAGCCGCCGACCGGCCGAGGCTCGCTGACCCGCTGGACCCGTGGACGGAATTTTGTCACACTTGTGTTGTGAAATTCCGTCCGGACATCCAAGGCACTGTAGTAGCACCCGCAGCTTCGACGCACGACGGTCAGACCCGAAGCGCGGTCGTGCGGTTGCTGTTGGAGTCGGGGTCGATCACTGCCGGGCAGATCGGCGACCGGCTGGGCCTGTCCGCCGCCGGGGTGCGACGCCATCTGGACGCGCTGATCGACGCGGGCGAGGCGGAATCGGTTCCCGCGGCGGCCTGGCAGCAGGAGGGACGGGGCCGGCCGGCCAAGCGCTACCGGTTGACCGCGGGCGGCCGCGCCAAACTGGACCACAGCTACGACGACCTGGCCTCGGCGGCGATCCGTCAACTCCGTGAAATCGGCGGCGAGGAGGCGGTTCGCACCTTCGCCCGGCAGCGCATCGACGCGATCTTGTCCGACGTCGAAGCGCCGGCATCGCCCGCGGACGCCGACATCGAAGCTTCCGCAGAGCAGATCGCCAGCGCGCTGACCAAGGCTGGTTACGTCACCACCACCACCCGGGTCGACGGCGCGATCCACGGCGTGCAGATCTGTCAGCACCACTGCCCGGTGTCGCACGTCGCCGAGGAGTTCCCGCAGTTGTGTGAAACCGAGCAGCAGGCGATGGCCGAGGTGCTCGGGACCCACGTGCAGCGGTTGGCGACCATCGTCAACGGTGACTGCGCGTGCACCACCCACGTGCCGCTCACGAGTGCCGAGAAGCCGCTAACCCTTCGACGCCCAGTCCGCGTCGAAGCCACCACGAGCAAGCAAGGAGCGTCGTAGATGACGACCACCCCTGAGGTTCAGAGGCTGGGGGAATCCCTGTCTCAGGACGAGGCCATCGCCTCGCTGGGCCGGTACGGCTACGGCTGGGCCGACTCCGACATTGCGGGCGCCAGCGCACAGCGCGGGCTGTCCGAAGCGGTGGTCCGTGACATATCGGCGAAGAAGAACGAGCCGGAGTGGATGCTGGAGAACCGGCTCAAGGCGCTGCGCATCTTCGATCGGAAGCCGATGCCGAAGTGGGGTTCTAACCTCGAGGGCATCGACTTCGACAACATCAAGTACTTCGTGCGCTCCACCGAGAAGCAGGCCGCTTCTTGGGATGAGTTGCCCGATGACATCAAGAATACGTATGACCGGCTGGGGATTCCGGAGGCTGAGAAGCAGCGCTTGGTCGCTGGCGTAGCCGCACAGTACGAAAGCGAGGTTGTTTACCACCAGATCCGCGAAGACCTTGAGAGCCAAGGGGTTATCTTCCTGGACACCGACACCGGTCTGCGCGAACACCCCGACATCTTCAAGCAGTACTTCGGCACCGTGATCCCGGCCGGGGACAACAAGTTCTCGGCGCTGAACACCGCGGTGTGGAGTGGCGGAAGCTTCATCTACGTCCCGCCGGGTGTGCACGTCGACATCCCGCTGCAGGCCTACTTCCGGATCAACACCGAGAACATGGGCCAGTTCGAGCGGACACTGATTATCGTCGACGAGGGCGCCTACGTGCACTACGTCGAGGGCTGCACCGCGCCGATCTACAAGTCGGATTCGCTGCACTCAGCGGTGGTGGAGATCATCGTCAAGCCCGGTGGCCGTTGCCGTTACACCACGATCCAGAACTGGTCGAACAACGTTTACAACCTGGTCACCAAGCGGGCTCGCGCCGAGGCCGGCGCCACCATGGAGTGGGTCGACGGCAACATCGGGTCGAAGGTCACCATGAAGTACCCAGCGGTCTGGATGACCGGTGAGCACGCCAAGGGTGAGGTGTTGTCGGTGGCGTTCGCCGGCGAGGGCCAGCACCAGGACGCCGGCGCCAAGATGCTGCACCTGGCGCCCAACACGTCGAGCAACATCGTGTCCAAATCGGTGGCCCGCGGCGGCGGCCGCACCTCCTACCGTGGTCTGGTCCAGGTGAACAAGGGTGCGCACGGATCGCGCTCCAGCGTGAAATGCGATGCGCTGCTGGTCGATACGATCAGCCGCAGCGACACCTATCCCTACGTCGACATCCGCGAGGACGACGTCACGATGGGCCACGAGGCCACAGTGTCGAAGGTCAGCGAGAATCAGCTGTTCTACCTGATGAGCCGTGGCCTGACCGAGGACGAAGCGATGGCGATGATCGTGCGCGGCTTCGTCGAGCCGATCGCCAAGGAGCTGCCCATGGAGTACGCGCTGGAGCTCAACCGGCTGATCGAGCTGCAGATGGAAGGCGCGGTCGGGTAGTGACGGGATTGACTGAAGCGGTTGAGGGTTCGGCGCTCACCGCTGCCAACAAGGGCGAGCAGTTCGCCTCATTCGACGTCGACGCGTTCGAGGTGCCCGGTGGCCGCGATGAGATCTGGCGGTTCACCCCGCTGCGTCGGCTGCGTGGTCTGCATGACGGTTCGGCGCATGCGACCGGAAGCGCGCAGATCACCGTCAACGAGCGGCCCGGCGTGCGAGTCGAAACGGTGCGGCGCGGCGATCAACGGCTGGGCGACGGTGGTGTGCCCACCGACCGTGTTGCCGCGCAGGCTTTTTCGTCGTTCAACACAGCGACGGTGGTCACCGTTGCCCGCGATACGCAGGTCGCCGATCCGGTTGAGGTGGTGATCACCGGTCCGGGTGAGGGTGCGGTGGCCTACGGCCATCTGCAGATCCGAGTCGAGGAACTGGCCGAGGCCGTCGTCGTCATCGACCAGCGTGGTAGCGGGACCTACGCCGACAACGTCGAATTCGTCGTCGACGACGCCGCCCGGCTCACGGTGGTGTGGATCGCCGACTGGGCCGACGACACCGTGCAGGTCAGCGCGCAGCACGCCCGGCTGGGCAAGGACGCGGTGCTGCGGCACGTGGCGGTAACGCTCGGCGGCGATCTGGTGCGAATGTCGGCCACGGTGCGCTTCGCAGCGCCCGGCGGCGACGCGGAGCTGCTCGGCCTGTACTTCGCTGACGACGGTCAGCACCTCGAGTCGCGGCTGCTGGTCGACCACGCTCAACCCGACTGCAAATCCAACGCGCTGTACAAGGGTGCGTTGCAAGGGGATCCGGACTCAAGCCGACCGGACGCGCACACCGTCTGGATCGGCGACGTGTTGATCCGGGCTGAGGCCATCGGCACCGACACCTTCGAGGTCAACCGCAACTTGGTGCTCACCGACGGCGCGCGCGCCGACTCGGTGCCTAACCTGGAGATCGAGACCGGCGAAATCGTCGGCGCCGGACACGCCAGCGCCACCGGGCGATTCGACGACGAGCAACTGTTTTATCTGCGTTCCCGCGGCATCCCCGAAGAGCAGGCCCGCCGACTGGTGGTGCGTGGTTTCTTCAACGAGATCATCGCCAAGATCGCGGTACCTGAGGTACGGGAGCGCTTGACCACCGCCATCGAGCACGAACTGGCCATCACCGAATCGAAAGCAACCGCCTAATGACCACTCTGGAAGTCAAAGACTTGCACGTCAGCGTCGAGAACCCGTCGGATGGCGGCGAGATCGCGATTCTCAACGGCGTCAACTTGACGGTGAGCTCCGGCGAGACGCATGCGGTGATGGGGCCCAACGGATCCGGTAAATCCACCCTGTCCTACGCGATCGCCGGGCACCCGAAGTACCGGGTGACGTCGGGCTCCATCACGCTGGACGGCGCGAACGTTCTGGACATGACCGTCGACGAGCGCGCCCGCGCCGGCCTGTTCTTGGCCATGCAGTATCCCGTCGAGGTGCCGGGCGTGTCGATGTCGAACTTCCTGCGCAGCGCGGCTACCGCCGTGCGCGGTGAGACGCCCAAGCTGCGGCACTGGGTCAAAGAGGTCAAGGCCGCGATGGATGACCTCGAAATCGACCAGGCCTTCGGCGAACGCAGTGTCAACGAAGGCTTTTCCGGCGGCGAGAAGAAGCGCCACGAGATCCTGCAGTTGGGGTTGCTGAAGCCGAAGATCGCGATCCTCGACGAGACCGACTCCGGCCTGGACGTCGACGCGCTGCGGGTGGTCAGCGAGGGCATCAACCGCTACGCCGAAGCCGAGCACGGCGGCATCCTGCTGATCACGCACTACACCCGGATCCTGCGCTACATCCATCCGGAATTCGTGCACGTGTTCGTCGGCGGCCGGATCATCGAGTCGGGCGGCCCGGAGCTGGCCGACGAACTCGAAGAGAACGGCTACGTTCGATTCACCCAGCAGACAGCTGCCACGGGGGCCTGACATGACGGTTTCGGTCAGTCGCCCGGTCGCGCTGGATCTCGCCGCGATCCGAGCCGATTTCCCGATCTTGAGCCGCGTCATGCGGGGCGGAAACCAGCTGGCGTACTTGGACTCCGGTGCCACGTCGCAGCGGCCGATTCAGGTCCTCGATGCCGAACGCGAGTTCCTCACTACCTTCAACGGCGCGGTGCACCGCGGCGCGCACCAGCTGATGGAGGAGTCCACCGACGCCTACGAGCAGGGCCGTGCCGATATCGCCGCATTTGTCGGCGCCGACACCGACGAGCTGGTGTTCACCAAGAACGCCACCGAATCGCTCAACCTGGTGTCCTATGTGTTGGGGGACAACCGATTCGAGCGTGCCGTCGGCCCGGGCGACGTCATCGTCACCACCGAGCTCGAACACCACGCCAACCTGATCCCATGGCAGGAGCTGGCCCGGCGCACCGGCGCCACGCTGCGCTGGTACGGCGTGACTGATGGGGAAAAGGAAGCAGGTCGTATCGACCTTGATTCGCTGCAACTCGACGAGCGGGTCAAAGTCGTTGCTTTCAGCCATCATTCGAATGTGACCGGAGCGGTGGCCCCGGTTGCCGAATTGGTCGCGCGGGCCAAGGCCGTGGGCGCGTTGACGGTGCTGGATGCCTGCCAGTCGGTGCCACACCAGCCGGTCGACTTCCACGCGCTCGGCGTCGACTTCGCCGCCTTCTCCGGGCATAAGATGTTGGGCCCCAACGGGATCGGTGTCCTCTACGGGCGACGTGAGCTGTTGTCGTCGATGCCGCCGTTCCTCACCGGCGGGTCGATGATCGAGACGGTGACCATGGCGGCCACCACCTACGCGCCAGCGCCGCAACGGTTCGAGGCCGGCACCCCGATGACCTCGCAGGTGGTCGGGCTGGCCGCGGCCGCCCGCTATCTCGGCGCTATCGGCATGGGTGTCGTCGAAGCCCACGAACGCGAGTTGGTGGCCGCCGCGATCGAAGGCCTTTCTGGTATCCACGGCGTGCGGGTGATCGGTCCGAAGTCAATGGAAAACCGTGGCTCGCCGGTGTCGTTCATCGTCGACGGCGTGCATGCCCACGATGTCGGTCAGGTCCTCGACGACGACGGGGTGGCCGTCCGGGTCGGGCATCACTGCGCATTGCCGCTGCACCGCCGATTCGGCCTCGCCGCCACCGCGCGCGCGTCGTTCGCGGTCTACAACACCCACGAGGAAGTCGACCGGCTGGTGGCTGGCGTGCGGCATGCCCTCGATTTCTTCGGCGGAGCGTGAGTCGCGGTGCGCCTCGAGCAGATCTACCAAGACGTGATCCTCGATCACTACAAGCACCCGCAGCACCGTGGGCTGCGGGAGCCGTTCGGCGCGCAGGTGCACCACGTCAACCCGGTGTGCGGTGACGAGGTCACGCTGCGGGTGGCGTTGTCGGACAACGGTGAGCGCATCGTCGACATCTCCTACGACGGGCAGGGCTGCTCGATCAGCCAGGCAGCCACGTCGGTGCTGACCGAGCAGGTGATCGGGCAAAGTGTTGGGCAGGCGTTGAAGACGGTGACTGCCTTCAGCGAGATGGTGTCGTCTCGCGGAACGGTGGCTGGTGACGAGGATGTCTTGGGCGACGGCATCGCGTTTGCCGGCGTCGCGAAGTATCCGGCCCGGGTCAAATGCGCGCTGCTCGGCTGGATGGCGTTTAAAGACGCGCTGGCGCAAGCGATTGAAGATGTCGAGGAGGTTAAGGATGAGCGAAATCACCTCGCCGGATAACGAGCTGCTCGGCGACATCGAAGAGGCGATGCACGACGTCGTCGACCCCGAACTGGGTATCAACGTGGTCGACCTGGGATTGGTCTATGGGCTGAATCTCGAAGAGGGAGACGAGGGGACCGTCGCGCTGATCGACATGACGCTGACGTCACCGGCGTGCCCGTTGACCGACGTCATCGAAGATCAGTCGCGTAGCGCGCTGGTCGGCGCCGGTCTAGTCGACGAGCTGCGCATCAACTGGGTCTGGAACCCACCCTGGGGCCCGGACAAGATCACCGACGACGGCCGCGATCAACTCCGCGCCCTGGGCTTCACGGTCTGAGTGCCCCGCGCCGGCGATGTTACGACCGGCGCTGTGGGGTTGCGGTCCGACCAGGCCTGGCTACCATCATGGTTGTGAGCGATGCCATACGCCGCGGGGCCAAGGAGCAGGCCGCCAGCGCCGAGCCGCATGTAGTCGTGATGTTCGGCGCCACAGGCGATTTAGCACGGCGGAAGCTGCTGCCCGGCCTTCTCCACCTTTCCGGTTCCAACCTGGCCCCCGAGATCCGCATCATCGGCACGTCGCTCGATGAGATCGACAGCGAGACTTTCCGCAAGCTGGCCCTCAAGGCCTGCCACGAATTCTGCCGCCACGACATTTCTGATGAGCATTACGACGAGTTCGCCAACAACTTGACCTACGTGCCACAGCAAGCCGGACCCGAAGCGCTGGCCAGCGCCGTGGTCGAGCAGGTCGCGGCGCTCGGTGGTGAGGCCCACCTGCTGCACTACTTGAGCATCCCCCCGGCGGCGGTGATGCACGTCATGGAAACGCTGCACAAGGCGGATTTGGTGCAGAACTCCCGGGTCGTCATGGAAAAGCCGTTCGGCGTCGACCTGGCCAGCGCGCGGGAACTGAACAAGGCAATTCATGAGCGGTTCGAGGAAGAGCAGATCTTCCGGATCGATCACTTCCTCGGTAAGGAGGCCGCGCAGAACATCCTCGCGTTCCGGTTCGCGAACGGACTGTTCGAGCCGATTTGGAATCGAAATTTCATCGACCACATCCAGATCGACGTTCCCGAGAGGCTCACCTGTGAGAGCCGCGCGCAGTTTTACGACGCCGTCGGGGCGTTCAAGGACATGGTGGTCACCCACTTGTTCCAGATTTTGGCTTTCGTCGCGATGGAACCGCCCACCGAGCTCGCTCCGGATGCGATCGGCGACGAGAAGAACAAGGTATTCCGTTCGATGCGCCCGCTTGATCCAAGCGAGGTGGTGCGCGGGCAGTACCGGGGTTACCGCGACGAGCCCGGGGTGCCTGCGGAGTCGGATACCGAAACGTTCGTCGCGCTCAAATGCGAGATCGACAACTGGCGCTGGGCGGGTGTCCCGTTCTTCCTGCGCACCGGCAAGGGCATGGCTGAGGGACAGCGCATTATCTCAATCGCATTCCACGAGCCGCCGCGGAGCATGTTTCCGCCCGGATCTGGTGTGGGACAAAAGGGTCCGGATCACCTGACTTTCGATCTGGCCGATGTGTCCAAGATGTCGCTGTCGTTTTACGGCAAGCGGCCCGGACCGGGAATGAAGCTGGACAAGCTCAGCCTGCAGTTCACCATGGAAGATACCGGCCATGCCGGCGATGTGCTCGAGGCCTACGAACGTCTGATTCTTGACGCGATGCGCGGCGATCGGACGCTGTACAACACCGCAGAGGGGATCGAGCGGCTCTGGGAGATCTCGGCGCCTTTGCTCGACGATCCGCCGCCGGTGCGCAGCTACGACCTCGACTCGTGGGGCCCCAACGCGGTCCATCCGTTGATTGCCCCACGAGCGTGGCGGTTGCCGTTCGAACGCGGTTGGCGCGGCAAGAATTAACTAGTGCTGGTGGTGCCTGCCGCCAGGCTGCGGGCACGTGCCGTTATCAGCCGCTTGAACGCTGATCGCCGTCGCCTGCAGCGTGCCGCTGTCGTCTTTTGTCCCTCGCGCGGCGACGCACTTGCCTTGGGCCAGCGCTTGCGCGTCGGTGGCGGCCTGCTTGGTGTAGGTGGTCGTATCGGTGACAGTCACGCTGGACGGAGAACTGTTGCCGTTGGCATCGGTGCCGTTGACGGTGATGGTATTCCCCCCGACGGAGGCAACTGTGCCATTTACCAAGTGATGCTTTGCAGTCCCCCCGGCTGGGTGTTTGGGCTCCGGGCACTTGCCGTCGACGGCCGGGCTGACTCGCACGAATTGGGCAGTGATCGCGCCGCCGTTGTCCGCGCTATCCGGGGTGGGACGCACAACAACGCAACTGCCGGCGGTGACGTCGGTCAGCTCCGCGGGAGTGAGCTCGGTGATCTTCGTCGACGGCGTGAAGTCGACGGTGGCGTTTCCGGCCTGCTGGGTGACCTGAATCGCGTCGCCCGACACCGAAGCGATCATCCCGCTGACCCAGGCCTTGCCGTTGGCGGCAGCTGAGGGTGACGACGTCGCAGCGGAGCTTGTCGGACTCGCCGCAGTGGAGGGCTTCGTAGTATTCGACGCACCGCACGCGGCGAGGGACAGCGCGGTTGCGCCGGCCAGCGTGAGGATCGCCGATCGGGTGAGTCGCGCGGGCGGGGAAGTGACAGACATCGAGGTCCTTAAGTTCGTCGGCCGCTGGGCGCCGGCCGGCCAAGCAACGTTTTTCACGATTAGTGGCGCAGCTATGTGCCCGCTGGCGGGCGGTTATGAGCTAGCTGTGTATTCGGGCAAGCCGCGCCATAACTCGCTAGAACGCCGCCTCGGGAAGCCGCATGATGCCATCGTCGATGGCGTCCACAATGCCGCGCAATGCGGTGAGATTTGGCAGCATGTTCTTGGCGAAGAATCGCGCGGTGGCGATCTTGCCCTGATAGAACGCTTCTTCGTTCGTCGACGCGGTGGCCAGGGCCGCTTGCGCGACGTCGGCTTGCACCAACAGCCGCCAACCGATGAGCAAGTCGCCGACGGCCAGCAGGAATCGCACCGCAGCAAGACCGACTTTGTATATCTCCGTTGGGCTTTCCGCGGCGGCCATCAGGTATCCAGTCAGTGTGGCGGTGATCGCCCGGACGTCGTCGAGCGCGGTACGCAGCAGCTCGGCATGTTGCCGTAGGGCTTCATCACAGGTATCGATGGTGCGACTGATCTGCGACGCCACATGCTCAAGGGCTTGGCCTCGGTCGCGAATGATCTTGCGGAAGAAGAAGTCCAGCGCCTGGATTGCGGTGGTGCCCTCGTAGAGGGAATCGATCTTGGCGTCACGGATGTACTGCTCGATGGGGTAGTCGGTCAAAAAGCCGGACCCGCCCAGCGTTTGCAGAGACTCGGTCAGGAGCTCGTAAGCCCGTTCCGAGCTGACTCCCTTGACCACCGGGAGCAACAGATCGTTGATGCGGTGCGCCATCTCCGCGTCTGCGCCTGAAACCTGTTGTGCAACAGAGTCGTCCTGGTGCGCCGCGGCATACAAGTAGAGCGCTCGCAAACCTTCGGCGTAGGCCTTCTGCGTGATCAGGCTGCGGCGCACATCCGGATGGTGCATGATCGTGACGCGCGGCGCGGTCTTGTCGGTCATCGTGGTCAGATCCGCGCCCTGCACCCGCTGCTTGGCGAATGCCAACGCGTTGAGATACCCAGTGGACAGCGTGCCGGCGGCCTTGACACCAACCGTCATGCGTGCGTGCTCGATGACAGTGAACATCTGCGCGATCCCGTTGTGCACGTCGCCGACCAGATAGCCGACCGCGGGCAGTCCATGGGCGCCGAAGGTCAACTCGCAGGTCGGGGAGGCCTTGAGGCCCATCTTGTGTTCCAGCCCGGTGGCGAAAACCCCATTGCGCGAACCGAGTTCGAAAGTCTCTGGGTCGAAGAGGTATTTCGGTACGTAGAACAAGCTCAAACCTTTGGTACCCGGACCGGCGCCCTCGGGCCGGGCCAGCACGAGATGGAAGATGTTCTCGGCGGTATCGCCCACGTCGCCGCCGGAGATGAAACACTTGACGCCCTCGATGTGCCAGCTACCGTCCGGTTGCTCGATGGCCTTCGTTCGGCCGGCGCCGACATCGGAACCGGCATCGGCCTCGGTCAACACCATGGTGGCCGCCCAACCCCGTTCCACGGCCATCGCCGCCCACTGCTTCTGCTGTCGGTTGCCCTCGACGTAGAGCGCGTTGGCCATCGCCGGGCCCATGCTGTAGAAGAAGCCTGCAGCCGGATTGGCGCAGTGCAGCATCTCGTTGATCGCCCACGTCACAGGACCCGGCGCGGACACGCCGCCGATCTCTTCGGCAAGACCGATGCGGCACCACTCGGCGTCTTTGACCGCCTGTACCGATTTGGCCAACTCGGCGGACACCGAGATGGTGTGACGGTCTGGCTCGAAGACCGGTGGGTTGCGGTCGGCGTCGGCGAACGACTCGGCAATCGGGCCTTCGGCCAACCGGGCGACTTCGTTGAGCATCGTGCGGACCGTGTTGACGTCGAGGTCGCGATAGCGCCCCGAGCCGAGGACGGTGCCGATACTCAAAACCTCGAACAGGTTGAACTCGAGGTCGCGTAGGTTAGCGATGTAGTGCCCCACCGGTTTTCCTTCTCCTCGTCGACGCCCAGGTGAATGTCGGACGCAGTGTGTCCGAGGCGGGAAGGGGTACGCAACCGTAGCCTACGGCGACGGAGGCGTAACCTACGGCGACGCAACCGTAGGATCCGAGGTCAGCGCGCCGGCGATGTGAGCAGTGCTGTGCGGCAAACGATGTCGGGCTTGCCCGCCCAATGCTCGAGTCGGCCGAATTAGAGTTGTGACATGTTTTGGTTATGCCGAACCTGCGGTGTCGAGCACGACACCGCGTCTGGTGTATGCGCGATTTGCGCGGATGACAGGCAGTGGGTGCCGGCCGAGGGGCAGCAGTGGGCGACCCTGGAGCAGCTGGTCAGCGAAGGGACACGGTCGCAGGTCTCGGTCGTTGAGGACGGACTGGTTGCGATCGGCAGTTCGCCGCCGTTCGGAATCGGACAGTTGGGAAAACTGGTGTGCTCCGAAGCCGGCAACGTGTTGTGGGATCCGTCCGGCTTTGTCGACGACGACGCTGTGGCGGCAGTGGCCGACCGCGGGCCGGTCATCGCGATTGTCGCCAGCCATCCGCACATGTACGGCGCGCAAGTCGAATGGAGCCACCGCTTGGGCGGTGTCCCGGTCTACGTGAACGCAGCGGATGCCGAGTGGGTGATGCGCCCTGACCCGGTGATTCAGCAGTGGTCGGAAACCTTGCAGCTGACTCCGTCGCTGTCCGTGATTCGCGTCGGCGGACATTTCCCCGGTAGCGCTGTCGCCTGCTGGACCGACGGCGCCGCTGGTCGCGGCGTGCTGCTGGCCGGGGACACCATCTTTCCCAACCCGGACCGTCGCACGGTGGCGTTCTTGCGCAGCATCCCGAACCGCCTGCCGCTGTCTGCCGCCGTGGTGCAGCGAATGGCCGGCACCCTCGCCGCGCTGCATTTCGACCGCATCTACGGCCTGTTCATGAACTCCATCGACACTGACGGCCACGTGGCGGTCCAGCAGTCGGCCGACCGGCACGCTGCCTGGGTCCGCGGTGACTACGACCACCTGACCTAGAGACCCGGCCGAAACGCCGGGGAACACAGGGGCAGTTCACGGCGTTGAGCCGGTCGTGACTACCCAAGACCTCACTGCCGAAAAGTTCAACGACACCATCAACGGCAATGACATCGTTCTCGTCGACTTCTGGGCCTCATGGTGCGGGCCGTGCCGCCAGTTCGCGCCCACGTTCGCCGCGTCCGCGGAGAAGCACCCCGACATAGTGCACGCCAAGGTTGACACCGAAGCCGAACAGCAACTCGCAGCCGCTGCCCAGATCCGATCCATCCCCACGCTGATGGCCTTCAAGAAGGGCAAGCTGGTGTTCAACCAGGCCGGGGCCCTGCCACCAGCCGCGCTGGAGGATCTGGTGCAGCAGGTGAAGAACTACGACATCGACGCAGCCATCGCGGCGCAGGAGCGCGACCAGGGCTGATCGCCTCGACACGGTACCGTTCAACGGTGAGTTTGGTCCTCGTTGAACATCCGCGGCCGCAGGTCGCGCTGATCACCCTCAACCGCCCGGAGCGGATGAACTCCATGGCGTTCGACGTCATGGTGCCGCTCAAAGAGGCGCTGGAGAAGATCACCTACGACAACTCGGTGCGGGTGGTCGTGCTGACCGGGGCAGGCCGAGGGTTCTCCTCGGGTGCCGACCACAAGTCGGCCGGGGAGGTGCCGCACGTCGAAGGCCTGACCAGGCCCACCTACGCGCTGCGCTCCATGCAGGTTCTCGACGACGTGATCCTGGCGCTGCGACGGCTGCACCAACCGGTGATCGCCGCGGTCAACGGGGCAGCGATAGGTGGTGGCCTGTGCCTGGCGCTGGCCGCCGACATCCGGGTCGCCTCGAGCGGGGCCTATTTCCGGGCCGCGGGCATCAACAACGGCCTGACCGCCAGCGAGCTGGGTCTCAGCTACTTGTTGCCCCGGGCCATCGGCTCGTCGCGGGCGTTCGAGATCATGTTGACCGGTCGGGACATCGACGCCGAGGAAGCTGAGCGGATCGGGCTGGTCTCGCGGCAGGTCCCGGAAGAACGGCTGCTGGAAACCTGCTACGCGATGGCCGAACGCATCGCCGCGTTCTCGCGGCCGGGAATCGAGTTGACCAAGCGCACACTGTGGAGTGGACTGGACGCGGCTAGCCTGGAAGGGCACATGCAGGCCGAGGGCCTGGGACAGCTCTTCGTTCGTTTGCTCACCACCAACTTCGAAGAGGCGGTTGCCGCGCGTGCCGAGAAACGGCCACCGGTGTTCACCGACGACAAGTAACACACTGAACAAGGAGAGTGACCGTGATCACGGCTACGGACCTCGAGGTCCGCGCTGGCGCGCGCACGTTGCTCTTCGCGGACGGGCCGGCACTGCGGATACAGCCCGGTGACCGCATCGGGCTGGTCGGGCGCAACGGCGCCGGGAAGACCACCACCCTGCGCATCCTCGCGGGGGAGAGCCAGCCGTACGCCGGAACGGTGACGCGCACCGGCGAGATCGGTTATCTGCCGCAGGATCCCAAAGAGGGCGGTCTCGACATCCTGGCCCGCGACCGGGTGCTGTCCGCGCGCGGACTGGACACGCTACTCACCGACCTAGAAAAGCAGCAGGCGCTAATGGCCGAGGTTGCCGACGACGCTGCCCGCGATCGTGCGATCCGCCGCTACGGCCAACTCGAGGAGCGCTTCGCCGCGCTGGGCGGTTACGGCGCCGAAAGTGAGGCCGGCCGGATCTGCGCGAGTCTCGGCTTGCCCGAACGGGTGCTGACCCAGCAGTTGCGTACGCTATCCGGCGGTCAACGCCGCCGCGTCGAGTTGGCGCGAATTCTGTTCGCCGCCGCTGAGGGCGGGGCCACCGGCGCCGGGTCGGCCACCACCTTGCTGCTCGATGAGCCGACCAACCACCTCGACGCCGATTCACTGGGCTGGTTACGGGATTTCTTGCGGAACCACGCCGGCGGTCTGGTGGTCATCAGCCACAACGTCGATCTGTTGGCCGACGTCGTCAACCGGGTCTGGTTTCTCGACGCGGTGCGTGGCGAAGTCGACATCTACAACATGGGCTGGCAGAAGTATCTCGATGCCCGCGCCACGGACGAGCAGCGCCGCCGCCGCGAACGTGCCAACGCCGAACGCAAAGCCACCGCGTTGCGTGCCCAAGCCGCCAAACTCGGCGCCAAGGCCACCAAAGCCGTTGCGGCCCAGAACATGCTGCGACGCGCCGACCGAATG
>Ga0187782_10000968_pt1 | contig 20424 bp, 21 predicted proteins | sample 0715_SJ02_MP15_2_FD_132454 | JGI IMG/M metagenome (GOLD analysis project Ga0187782, IMG submission 132454) | Tropical peat soil microbial communities from peatlands in Department of Meta, Colombia - 0715_SJ02_MP15_20_MG | ecosystem: Environmental > Terrestrial > Soil > Wetlands > Peat | place... | reverse complement strand
TGCCCGAGGCAGGGGAGACGCTCGGCCGACTCGGGGGAATGGGACTGCTGTCCTTCGCTTTGACATGTTGGCCGACCGCAGCGCCTGCTGAGCCGACGCCGATCATTCGCGCCTTTGTTTTTTATCACCTTATGGCGTCGGTCTTCCTCGCATATCTAGGAATCGGCGGCCGGTTCGTCGGCGTTCTGCTGTGGCCGGCATTTATGATCCACGCGACATTCGAGGTTCTCCTTCTCCGTCACTGGCTCGTGGCCAAAAGCGAGTAGGATGGGGACGCCGCGGATCTTGAATTCGGCATGAGAAAGTCCTGGCTCATTGCCGATCTGCGCTGAAGGCGCGGTCAAACTGGTCTCAGGACGCAATCGATGGCGCAATAAGGAGGGTTGAACATGAAGCGCGGAAAATTCCTCGGGCTCTTGATCGGGGCCTCGCTGCTGATCGGTTATGAGCCCGCCGCGGAGGCCATGCCGGCCGCAACGCCGGGAAGCGCAATAGAAGTCTCGAACTCCGACGGCCTCGTTGTCAAGGCTTGGACGCGCGCCGGTGCCTATCACCGCTCGGCCCGCCGCACGTCGCGGCGTGTTGGCCGCCGCCACGGCTACTGATAGGCGACTGATACTCACAGCGCGCTCCGCTTTCCGGCGGAGCGCGTCCCCCAATTTGTCCGGCTGCAGCTTGCTTGATTGCGGTGCGCGGCGGCGCGGTATTTGTTGGTGGTCCCACTCGCGCCGACGATAGAACAAACCATTGAAGACGACCCGTTAACTGCTATATTATCAATGCAGTCTGGGGGGAGAAGCGTTCCAAGCCTGCGCTGACGCCCAAGCAACGCGACGAGGAACGGTCTCATCGGAGAAGCCGTCGTGTCGCTCCAGACCGATGTCCTGAACGCCTACCACCGTGCGGTCTCTCGCCATGCAAAGCGAACGGGCGAGCAATTCCCGTTCGCACATGTTTCCTGCGTGCATGAAGCAGAGCACACGATATCTAATCCGAGCATCGAGAACCCGGTCGTCGTCGCGCGCTGGGCTCAAGATCGCACGGGACGCGTGCGAATAAGGCTTATCGGCGCGACGCGATAAGGCAAAAGACGCCCCACGTTTCCACCCGGGTTGGCGGCGCTTTCGTGATGACAACCAAAGCCGTCGGCCTCCGCCTGCCTTGCGCGAGCGGCGATCGCGCGAGCCTCCGGGTGGTCAGGCCGGGTTATTGACGGAAAGGAGTTCTCAGGTCGCCCGCCCCCATCAACCGCTCCTCATAATCAATCGACCACTCGATCACCCGCGTCCACAGCTCGCTCGAAAGCTCAAGCGACAGGCCCTCACGCTTCGCCGCCTCTCCGACGCGCGCCAGGACCTCCTCGATACGTTCCGGCACGCGGGCAGGGATGTCGAGCAGCGGCTTCACTTGCGCCGCGCGTTCGATCTGGCGCTGACGTCTAGCGAACAGCGCGACCAGCTCCTCGTCGAGCGCGTCGATGACGCGACGGATGTCCGCCATCTCGTCCTGCGGCGACGGTGCGCCCGCTGGCGGCTGTTTCATCAGGCGCTCCACCAGGCCTCGGGCGCGGGGAGCTTCGGCGCCGCGGTCTCGATCGCGGCGGCGAGCGCGAACAGCGTCTCCTCGTCGAAAGGGCGGCCGATGAGCTGTAGAGCGAGCGGCAGCCCGTTTGACGCAAGACCCGCCGGAAGGGCGAGACCGGGCAAGCCCGCCATGTTCACCGTCACGGTGAACACGTCGTTGAGATACATCTCCACCGGGTCGGCGGAGCCCTTTTCGCCGAGCGCGAAAGCGGGTGAAGGAGTCGCGGGGGTCAGCACGGCTTCGACGCCGGCGGCGAAAGCCAGATCGAAGTCGCGCTTGATGAGGCTGCGGATTTTTTGCGCGCGCACGTAATAGGCGTCATAGTAGCCGGCCGAGAGCACATAGGTCCCGATCATGACGCGACGGCGCACCTCCGCGCCAAAGCCCCGCGCGCGCGTGTTCTCATACATTTCGGTGATGTCGCGGCCCTTCTCGCGCAGCCCGTATCGGACGCCGTCATAACGCGCGAGATTGCTCGAGGCCTCGGCCGGCGCGATGATGTAATAGGCCGGCAGCGCGTGACGCGTATGCGGCAGCGAGATCTCGACAATCTCGGCGCCCGCGTCCTTGAGCCAGGCGACCCCCTGGTCCCAGAGCGCCGCAATCTCCCCCGAAAGCCCGTCGAGCCGATATTCCCTCGGCACGCCGATGCGCTTGCCTTTGACCGAGGCGCCGATCGCGGCCTCGTAATCCGGGACGGGCGCGTCGACGCTCGTCGCGTCCTTAGGATCGTGGCCGGCCATGGAGCGTAGCAGGATCGCGGCGTCGCGCACGGTGCGCGCAATCGGCCCGGCCTGATCGAGCGAGGAGGCGAAGGCGACGATCCCCCAGCGCGAGCAGCGGCCATAGGTCGGCTTTATGCCGACAGTGCCGGTGAAGGCCGCAGGCTGGCGTATAGAGCCGCCGGTGTCGGTCGCGGTCGCGCCGAGACAGAGCCTCGCCGCGACCGCCGCCGAAGAGCCGCCGGACGAACCACCCGGAACGATGCCTGCGTCATCGCCGTTCCGCCGCCAGGGCGAGATTACCGGGCCGAAGGCGCTCGTCTCGTTCGACGAGCCCATGGCGAATTCGTCGAGATTGAGCTTCCCGAGCATGACCGCGCCGTCGCTCAGCAGATGGGCGCTGACGGTCGACTCATAGGTCGGGATGAAGCCGTCGAGGATGCGGCTCGCCGCGGTCGTGCGCACCCCCTTGGAGCAGTAAAGATCCTTGATCCCGAGCGGCAGTCCTTCGAGCGGGCGCGCCTCGCCGCGCGCGAGGCGCGCGTCGCTCCCGGCGGCGGCGGAAAGCGCGAGATCGGGCGTCTCGGTGATGAAGCAGTTGAGCCGCTTCGCGCCTGCGATGGCGTCGAGATGCGCCTGCGTCAGCTCCTTGGCGGAAAGCGTCCGGGCCTTGAGCGCGTCGCGCGCTTGGGCGAGCGAGAGATGGGTCGGATCGGCCATTATTCGATCACCTTGGGCACGATGAAGAAGTGATCCTCCCGCTCCGGCGCGTTGGCGAGAATGTCCGCGGCCTTGCCGCCGTCGGTCACGACATCGGCGCGCAGCTTCATCGTCATCGGTAGAACCGACGTCATCGGCTCGACGCCCGAGACGTCCACGGCGTTGAGTTCCTCGACGAAGGCGAGGATGGCGTTGAGCTCAGCCCCAAGCTGTTCCACCTCGGCGTCCTCGACCTTGATGCGGGCGAGATGCGCGATGCGGCGAACGAGGGCGGTGTCGACCGACATGTGTGGCTCCGGGATTGCGGCCAAGCACTGAATTTTGTGGGAACCGCGGCGGCCCTCATCCGACCCGCCTGCGGCGGGCCGCCTTCTCCCCCAAGGGGGAAGGGAGGCCGCCGATTCATTCCGCTCTCATTCCACCATCTGTGGATTTGCACAGCAGAAAAACTACAGGCGCCACCTTCTCCCACGGAGCGAAGCGGGGTCGGATGAGGGCGGCGCGACTTGGCGCTGCGCCCGGCCTATACCACCCGGAGCTTCCGCGGCGCAATGCGCGAGAGCGCAAAGACCAAGTCCGGCGGCTTGCATATAAGGAGTGCAATCATACCCTGCTGATCGGGCCAGGATACTGCGCGACCAACGCATCGGCGGTCAGCAGGCGAACGCCCTCGACGATCGCTTGAGCGATCAGAATTCGATCGAAGGGATCTTTATGAATCGGCGGGAGAGCCGTGACGGCGACCGCATGCGGACCGGCGATCGCCAGCTCGACATATCCGTTTTCGAGGAGGCCGCGGCGCAGCAGACGGGGATCGACACGGAAATCGGGTCGGCCAAGCGTGCTTTTGATCGCGACCTCCCAAAGGCTCGCTGGGCTGAACAGCAGCTCGTTTTGCAGATTGTCGATCGCCGCGCAGGCTTGCGGGGACAAAAGCTCGGGCCGGCCGGCCGCCCACAGCAGCAGCTGCGTATCAAGCAAGAGCTTCATGCCTGCTCTGCAAACAGCTGTTCGATCTCCTTGCGCCCCATCTCGTCGAAATCAGCAGGAACGTCGATCTCGCCGCTCAAAAAGCCGATCCGGCGCATCTCCGGGCCTGCCGGCGCTTCTACGGCCGTGACCTTGACGAGGGGCTTCCCGGCTTTTGCGATGATGAAAGGTTCGCCCTTAGCCGCCTCCTCCACGAGCCGCGACAGATGCGTCTTGGCCTCGTGGATGTTTACCGTGCGCATTTCGCCGCCTCGCTACGCTAAACTTAGTTCTGTTAGCTTAGTTCGATGCGCGCCTCAAATCAACAGCGTTGGCGGCACGCGTGCAGTGCTACGCCGCGACGATGAGCACATGCACCAGCGGCTTCTTGCCCCAGGCGCTGAACACCGCGCCGCGCACCGCGCGCTCGATGATCGTCGCCAGCCCGTCAAAGTCTCGCCGGCGCGCGCCGGGAAGTGCGTCGAAAGTGGAAAACACCGCCTCGTCGACGAGTTCGCCCATGTCGGCGCCATTCTTGCCGCGCTTCGGCAGCCCCGAGAAGACCACGTCCGGGTCGCCGACCATCTCGCCGCGCCGGTCGACCGCGAGGCCGATCGAGACGACGCCGGCAAAGGCCAACTTCGCGCGTTCACGAACGGCGGTTTCGCCGTCGCCGATCACGACGTCTCCGTCCTTGTAACGGCGTCCGACCGGGATCTTGCCGACGATTGCAGGCGCGCCGGGCGCCAGCCGCACGAGATCGCCGTTGCGCGGCGACACGACCTGCCCAACTCCGTGCTCCTTGGCGAACGCGGCGTGGCGCGCGAGCATTTGCGCCTCGCCATGCGCCGGCGCCGCGACGCGCGGGCGCGTCCACTCGTACATCCGCGCGACCTCGCCCCGGCGCGGGTGGCCGGAGCAGTGCACGAGATGGTCGTGATCGGTGACGACTTCCACGCCGAGGTCGCACAGCCTGTTGATCAGGCGATGCACCTCGCGAATATTGCCGGGAATGGCGCGCGAGGAGAAGATCACGCGGTCGCCCGCCACGAGCTTGATCGCGGGATGCTCGCCCTCGGCGGCGCGCGCCATGGCCGCGCGCGGCTCCCCCTGGCTGCCCGTGGCGAGAATGAGCGTCTTGTCGCGGGACAGGGCGGCTAGGTGCTCCAGGGAGTAGAAGCCGGGAATTCCATCGAGATAGCCGCACTCGCGGGCGACCTCGATGGTGCGGTCGAGCGCGCGGCCCGCAATGACGACTGTTCGACCGGCGGCCTGCGCCGCCTCGGCGACGGCGCGCACGCGCTGCACGTTCGACGCGAAGGTCGTGACGAGCACGCGTCCCGACGCCTCGGCGATGAGCGGTTTCAGGGCCTGCGCCACGTCGGTCTCGGAAAAGCTGTCGCCCTCGCGCAATATGTTCGTCGAGTCGCAAATCAGCGCGTCGACGCCCTCGTCGCCGAGCGCCCGCAGACGCGTCTCGTCGGTTCGATGGCCGATGCCGGGCTCGGCGTCGATCTTCCAGTCGCCGGTGTGGATCGCGAGCCCCCCCGGCGTGCGGATCGCCAGCGCGCAGGCCTCGGGGATGGAGTGCGCGACAGCGATATACTCGATCGAGAAGGGAGCGAGATCGACGACGCCGCCGGCTCCGACCCGCGTGATCTCGATTTTCGGCGCGCCGGGCTCGGAGAGGCGGCGCGACTCTGCGAGGCCCGCCGCGAAGGGCGTCGCGAAGACGGGACAGCGCAGCCTCGGCCACAGCTCGGCCAGACCGCCGATGTGATCCTCATGCGCATGGGTGATGATGATCGCCAGCAGGTCTCGCCCGAGCTTTTCGACGAAGGAAAGGTCGGGATAGACGATCTCCACCCCCGGGAGATCGGGCCCTGGAAAGCCCAGGCCGCAATCGACGAGGATCCACTTCTTGCCGCGCGCCGGCCCATAGCCGTAGAGCGCCGCGTTCATGCCGACTTCGCCGAGGCCGCCGAGAGGCGCGAAGACGAGTTCTCCAGGCTCCGTCGTCATGAATTCTTGCCTGAAGGCTCCAAAACCCCCGCCTCTCCATGCGCCAGAAACACGTCGCCTGCGTCGATGACCCGTTCGCCCGCTTCGGAACGCAGAATAAGCCGTCCGCCAGCATCCAGGCCTTCAAAGCGCCCTAAGGCCTCCTCGCCGCCGGCGAGGCTCAGCCGGACGGTCTCGCCCAACCCTGCCGCGCCGCCGAGCCAGAGCCGGCGAATTTCTGCAAAACCTGAGCCTTCCGCCCAAATGTCGAGGAGCAGAGTAAAGGCGTCGGATAGGCGAGTCAAAACATCGCCAGCGGACGGGGCCGCCGGTCCGAGGGAGCTCAGGGCGCGGGCCGGATAGGGCAGACCTTCGGGCGCGCTGGCGCAGTTCACGCCGATGCCGACGACGACCGCGAAGCCGCCGGATCCATTCGCGCCCTCGACCAGAATGCCGCCGAGCTTGGCGCGCTCAAGGAGCAAATCGTTCGGCCATTTCAAGGCGAAGGCCGCGCCTGGCGCCGCCGCCGCGAGCGCCTGCAGCAGGGCGACGCCGGCGACAAAGCCGAGCTGCGGCGCGACCTCGGGGCGGAACGCGCCCGAGAGGATGAGGCTGGCGTAGAGATTGCCGGGCGAAGAGATCCAGGACCGCCCGAGCCGTCCCCGTCCCGCGGTCTGGCGCGCGGCGACGACCCACAGGGGACCGCGTTCACCCGCGAGGGCGAGCGCCTTGGCCTCGTCGTTCGTAGATGGGATTGCGCCGAAGACGACGAGGCCGACGCCGCGTGCGCGCGCGACTGGCCCGAGCTCGAAGCCCATGATCAGAACAGCGACTGCGCCGCTGCTCCCGCAGCTTCCATGAGCGGCGCGGGATAGAGCCAGAAGCCCAGCAGGAATATCGTCGAGAGCGCCAGCACGCCGCTCTGCGTCAGCGGCGCGGGGTCGAAGGCCGGCGCAGGCTCGTCGAAATACATGATCTTGATGACTCGCAGATAGTAGTATGCGGAGACCGCCGACGCCAGAACGCCGATCACGGCGAGCCAGGCGAGCCCGGCTTCGACCGCCGGCAGCAGCACGAAGTATTTGGCGAAGAAGCCCCCGAGCGGGGGGATGCCGGTCAGCGAGAACATCAGCATGGCGAGGAAGAAAGCCATCGTCCCGTCGCGGCGCGAGAGGCCTGCGAGGTCGGAGATGTTTTCGACCGGCTTGCCATCGACGCGCATGTTGAGGATCGCCGCGAAGGCCCCGAGCGTCATCGCCGCATACATCACGAGGTAGATCGCGACGCCCTTGACGCCCCCGGGCGTGCCGGCTGCAAGCCCGATCAGCACGAAACCCATGTGGCCGATCGACGAATAGGCCATGAGCCGCTTGATGTTCTGCTGGCCGATGGCGGCGAAGGCGCCGAGCACGGTGGAGATGATCGCGAGCGCGACGACGATCTGTTTCCAGGAGCCGGCGATGCCGGGGAAGGCCGTGACGAGGATGCGCGCAGCCACCGCGACAGCCGCGATCTTGGCGGCTGAGGCGAAGAAGGCCGTGACCGGCGTCGGCGCGCCTTCGTAGACGTCGGGCGTCCACATGTGGAACGGGGCCGCCGACATCTTGAAGGCGAGACCCGCGAGCACGAAGACGAGGCCGAAAATGACGCCGAGCGGCGCGGAGCCCGTCAGCGCCGCGCCGATGCCCGAGAACGACACCGTGCCGGCGAAGCCATAGAGGAGCGAGGCGCCGTAGAGCAGCATGCCGGAGGAAAGCGCGCCGAGCACGAAATATTTTAGGCCGGCCTCGGAGGCGCGCCCGTCGTCGCGCGCGAAGGCCGCCAGCACATAAAGCGCGAGCGACATCAGCTCGAGGCCGAGATAGAGCGCGATGAGATTGTCCGCGGAGATCAGCAGCAGCATGCCGAGCGTGGCGAGGAGAACCAGGATCGGAAATTCAAAGCGATCAAGCCTGGCGCGGCGCAGGAAGTCCACTGAAAGCAGCAGCGTCCCGAGCGACGAGACCAGCGCCACCACCTTGAGGAAGCGTGAAAAGGCGTCGTCCATATAGGCGCCTTCGAAGAGGCTCTCCTCGGGTCTCGTCGAAAAAACGATGGCGATGATCGCCAAGCCGAGAACGCCGACGGCGAGCTCGGTGACGAGAGCGAAAGCTCGGTCGCCGCGCCACGCGCCGACGAGGATCAGCGCCAGCAGGCCGACAAACAGGACGACCTCCGGCAGGAAGTGATGCGCAAGCAGCGGGAAGAAGGACATCTTTGCGGTTCCGTCAGTGGGCGCTGGCGAGCCTCGCCGCGTCGAGCAGCGCGGAATGGGTGGAGATGAGATGGGCGACAGAGCTCGCCGAGGCGTCGATGACCGGCTGCGGGTGCACGCCATAATAGATCGTCAGCAGCACGAGCGGCGCGAAGATCGCGATCTCGCGCGGCGTGAGATCGGCGATGTCTTTGAGGCTCGCCTTCTCCAAGGCGCCGAAGATGACGCGGCGATAGAGATAGAGCGCATAGGCTGCGGAGAGAATCACGCCGCTCGTCGCGAAGAGCGCCACCCAGTCGTTGGCCTTGAAGGTCCCGACGAGAGCCAGAAACTCGCCGACGAAACCCGAAGTTCCCGGAAGCCCCACATTGGCCAGCGTGAACACCATGAGCACGAAGGCGTATAGCGGCATGCGGTTGACGAGTCCGCCGTAGGCGGCGATCTCGCGCGTGTGCATGCGATCGTAGATGACGCCGACGCAGAGAAAGAGCGCTCCGGAAACGAGCCCATGCGAGATCATGACGAACATCGCGCCCTGGACGCCCTGCGGCGTGAGCGTGAACAGCCCCATGGTGACGAAGCCCATATGCGCCACCGAAGAATAGGCGATGAGCTTCTTGATGTCCTCCTGCACCAGCGCCACGAGCGAGGTGTAGATGATGGCGATGACCGAGAGCGCATAGACGAGCGGCGCGAACAGCGCGGACGCGTCCGGAAACATCGGGAGGGAGAAGCGGATGAAGCCGTAGCCGCCCATCTTCAGAAGGATTGCGGCCAGGATGACCGAGCCCGCAGTCGGCGCCTCGACATGCGCGTCGGGCAGCCAGGTGTGAACCGGCCACATCGGCATTTTCACCGCGAAAGAGGCGAAGAAGGCGAGCCACAGCCAGGTCTGCAATTGCGGGGCGAACTGCGACTTCAGCAGCACGGTGATGTCGGTCGTTCCCGTCTGCCGATACATGGCGAGAATTGCGACGAGCATGAGCAGCGAGCCGGCCAGCGTATACAGGAAGAACTTGAAGCTCGCATAGACCCGGCGCTTGCCGCCCCAGATGCCGATGATGAGGAACATCGGAATGAGGCCGCCCTCGAAGAAGAGATAGAACAGCACGAGATCGAGCGCGCAGAACACGCCGATCATGAGCGTCTCGAGGACGAGGAAGGCGACCATATAGGCGGCGACCCGCTTCGTGACCGACTCGAAGGAGGCGTAGATCGCGATAGGCGTCAGGAAGGTGGTCAACAGCACGAAGGGAATGGAGAAGCCGTCGACGCCCATCTTGTACACGAGGCCGGCCCCGAACCAGGCGTGCTCCTCGACGAGCTGGAACTCCGGACTCGCGGCGTCGAACCTCTGCCAGGCGACGAGCGATAGCGCGAAGGTCGCGAGCGTCGTGGCGAAGGCCGCCCAGCGGATGTTGCGCAGCGTCGCCTCATCCTCGCCGCGTTGCGTCAGAATGAAGGCCGCGCCGACGAGCGGCAGGAACGTCACGCCGGAGAGAAGACCGAAGCCCAACATCAGTGCGTTCCTCCGATGATGAAATAGCTCGTGACTGCGGCGACGCCGACGAGCATCGCGAAGGCGTAGTGGTAGATGTAGCCCGTCTGAAGCCTCACAGCGACTTTCGCGCCGTCCACAACGCGCGCGGCGACGCCGTCCGGCCCCAGGCCGTCGATGATGCGTCCGTCGCCGCCCTTCCAGAACAGCCGCCCGATCGCGAAGGCCGGGCGCACGAGCAGGAAGTCGTACAGCTCGTCGAAATACCACTTGTTGAGCAGGAACTGGTAGAGCCACGGGAAGGCGCGCGCGAGCTGATGCGCCGTGCCCGGGCGCAGCATGTAGACGAAGAGCGAGACGACGAACCCCAGGACCATCGCGATCGTCGCGCTGTAGGACACCCAGGCTGGAATGTCGTGCATCTCGTGAAGCAGGTGGTTGTGACCGCCCGTGAACAGCGACTCCTTCCAGAATTCGCCATAGGCCTCGCCGGCGAAGTATCGTTCGAACACGAAGCCGGCGGCGATGGCTCCGAGCGCCAGGATCGCAAGCGGAGCCAGCATGACGACCGGCGACTCACGCGGCTCATGATCATGCCCGTGATCCCCATGCGCATGATCCTCATGCGCATGATCCTTATGCCCGTGGCCTGCGTGCGCGTGAGCGTCATGAGCGTGATCTTCATGCGCGTGAGCCACGGCCGCCCGAGGACCGAAGAAGGTCATGAACACGAGCCGCCAGGAATAGAAGGAAGTCAGTCCCGCGGCGACGACGGTGGCGACGAAGCCGTAGAAGGCCGAGCGATCGTGCTCGCCGGCGGAATAAGCGGCCTCGATGATCGCATCCTTGGAGAAGAAGCCCGCAAAGCCGAACGGGGTGTGCGGAATTCCGACGCCGGTCAGCGCCAGCGTGCCGATCGTCATCATCCAGAAGGTGAACGGGATGTTCTTGCGCAGGCCGCCCATCTTGCGCATGTCCTGTTCGTGGTGCATCGCGACGATGACCGAGCCGGCGCCAAGGAACAGCAAGGCCTTGAAGAAGGCGTGCGTGAACAGGTGGAAAATGCCGAGCGAATAGCCGCCGACCCCTTCCGCGACGAACATGTAGCCGAGCTGCGAGCAGGTCGAATAGGCGATGACGCGTTTGATGTCGTTCTGCACCAGCGCGACCGTCGCCGCGAAAAACGCGGTCGTCGCGCCGATGATCGTCACGATCGTGCGCGCATCGGGCGCATATTCGAAGACCGGAGATAGCCGCGCCACCATGAACACGCCGGCGGTGACCATGGTCGCCGCGTGGATGAGCGCCGAGACCGGCGTCGGTCCCTCCATCGCGTCGGGCAGCCATGTATGGAGGAAGAACTGCGCCGACTTGCCCATCGCGCCGACGAAAAGCAATGCGGCTGCGACGGTCAAAGCGTCTGCGGTGAAACCGAAGATGTGGATCTTCAGTCCCTCGAGTCCGGGGATGGCGGCAAACACCTCGTCGAAGGTCACGGAATTCGTGAGCTTGAAGACGAGGAAGACGCCGAGCGCGAAGCCGAAGTCGCCGACGCGGTTCACGACGAAGGCCTTGATCGCCGCAGCGTTGGCCGAAGGCTTTTCGTACCAGAAGCCGATCAGCAGGTAGGACGCGAGGCCGACGCCCTCCCAGCCGAAGAAGAGCTGCACGAGATTGTCCGCCGTCACCAGCATCAGCATCGCGAAGGTGAACAGCGACAGATAGGCGAAGAACCGCGGACGATGCGGATCCTCGCTCATGTAGCCGATCGAATAGATATGCACGAGGCTCGACACCGTGGTCACGACGACGAGCATGACCACGGTCAGCGTGTCGACGCGCAGCGACCAATTGACCTTCAGGGCGTCGGAGGAGAACCACTCGCCGAGCGTTCTGAGGAACGCGTGTTCGTCGCCGAGGCCGACGCCGAAGAAGAGCAGCCAGGACATCACGGCGCAGGCGACGAGCGGGCCGGAGGTGACGAGCTCGGACGGCCGCGGTCCGATCCAGCGTCCGAAGCCGCCCGCGATCAGGAACCCGAGCAGCGGCAGGAAGACGATTGCCTCGATCATCGTTAAGGTCACCCTTTCAGCTCGTTGATGTCCTCGACGGCGATCGTGCCGCGGTTGCGATAGAAGGTGACGAGGATGGCGAGGCCGATGGCCGCCTCCGCCGCCGCCACGGTGAGCACGAAGAGCGCGAAGACCTGCCCCGTCAGGTCATTGAGGCTCGTCGAGAAGGCGACGAGGTTGAGATTGACCGACAGCAGGATCAATTCGACCGACATCAGGATGACGATGATGTTCTTGCGGTTCAGGATGACGCCGGCGACGCCGAGCGTGAAAAGGATCGCCGCGACGACGAGATAGTGCGAGAGGCCGGGTTCAAACATTGCGCGCCTCCTTCAGACGCCCGCCCGGAAGGGCGTTTTCTTCAGCTCGACGACGGATTTCGCGGTCCGGGCGTTCTGCGCCTCGATGCTCTGGCGCTTGACGTTCGGACGATGACGCAACGTCAGCACGATGGCGCCGAGCATGGCCGTGAGCAGCACGAGCCCCGCCGCCTCGAAGAAGATCGCATATTTGGTGTAGAGCACCTCGCCGAGCGCGACCGTGTTCGTGACCTGCGGCGCGATCGGCGCAGCCGCCGACTCGCTCGCGGTCGCTGCGAAGGTCCAATGCCAGGCGACGAAGCTCAGCTCGATCAGCACCGCGCCGCCGACGCCCGCGGCGAAGGATATATGCTTGCGGAAGCCTTCCTTCAGCTCGGAGAAGTCCACGTCGAGCATCATGACGACGAACAGGAACAGCACCGCCACCGCACCGACATAGACGACGACGAGGATCATCGCCAGGAATTCGGCGCCCTGCAGCAGGAACAGACCGGCGCCGTTGCAGAAGGCGAGGATCAGCAGCAGCACCGCATGCACGGGGTTGCGAACGGTGATGACGCCGACGGCCGAAGCGATGAGCACGATGGAGAAGAGATAGAAGAAGGCGGCCACGGCTTCGTCCTCTTTGGTGGGCTTGCGCGCTCGGAGGCGCGACGATTTCTTCAGCGATAGGGCGCGTCGAGCGCGATATTGCGGGCGATCTCGCGCTCCCAGCGCGCGCCGTTCTCTAAGAGCTTCTCTTTGTCGTAGTATAGCTCCTCGCGCGTCTCGGTGGCGAATTCGGCGTTCGGCCCCTCGACGATGGCGTCCACGGGGCAGGCCTCCTGGCAGTAGCCGCAGTAGATGCATTTCACCATGTCGATGTCGTAGCGCGTCGTGCGCCGCGTCCCGTCGTTGCGGCGCGGCCCCGCCTCGATCGTGATGGCCTGCGCCGGGCAGATCGCCTCGCAGAGCTTGCAGGCGATGCAGCGCTCCTCGCCGTTCGGATAGCGGCGCAGCGCGTGCTCGCCGCGATAGCGCGGCGACTGCGGGTTCTTCTCGTGCGGATAGTTGAGCGTCGCCTTCGGCTTCAGCAGGTAGCGGCACGAGAGGAAGAAGGCCGCTACGAAGTCGCTCAGGAACAGGGATTTGGCCGCCAGATCCAGTCTCATCGGGGCGTCTCCTACTGCGCCGCCAGCACGCTCGGCGCGAATTGCAGCACTGCGGCGACCAGCACCACAGCGACGAGCGAGATCGGCAGGAACACTTTCCAGCCGAGCCGCATCAACTGGTCGTAGCGATAGCGCGGCACGAAGGCCTTCACCATCGCGAAGAGAAAGAAGAACCAGCTCACCTTCAGCACGAACCAGACGACTCCAGGAACAAGCGTCAGAGGGTAGATCTTCAGCGGCGGCAGCCAGCCCCCGCAGAACAGGATCGTGAGCAGGGCGCACATCGTCATGATCGCCACATACTCGCCGAGCATGAACAGCAGATAGGGCGTCGCCGAATATTCGATCATGAAGCCTGCGACGAGCTCCGATTCCGCTTCCACGAGATCGAAGGGCGGACGGTTCGTTTCGGCCAGAGCCGAGATGAAGAAGATCACGAACATCGGAAACAGGCGCAGCCAATACCAGCCCGCGACGCCGTAGGCCGTGTCCTGCGCACGGACGATGTCGGTCAGGTTCAGCGAGCCGGCGCAGAGAAGCACGGTGATCATGACGAAGCCGATCGAGACCTCGTAGGACACCATCTGCGCCGCCGAGCGCAGCGCCGAGAGGAACGGGTATTTCGAGTTCGACGCCCACCCCCCCATGATGATGCCGTAGACGCCGAGCGACGAAATCGCGAAAATGTAAAGCACGCCGACATTTATGTCGGCGATGGCCCAACCGTCGGCGATAGGAATCACCGCCCAGGCCGCAAGCGCCAGGAAGGCCGTGATGAAGGGCGCGGCGAGGAACACGCTCTTGCTCGCGGAGTCGGGGATGACCGGCTCCTTGAGGACGAATTTGATGAAATCGGCGAAGAGCTGCCAAAGACCGTAGGGCCCCACGACATTCGGGCCCTTGCGCAGCTGCACGGACGCCCAGATCTTGCGGTCGGCCCAGATCGCATAGGCGACATAGACGAGCAGACCGATGAGCAACAGCGCGCTGAGCACCGCGATCAAAGCCAAGTGAAGGACCCAGTCGAACAATTTCGTCGCTCCTATTCCGCCGCCTGACGCAGCCGGCCCTGCGCCAGCGCCGAGCATTCGGCCATGACGGCGGAAGCGCGGGCGATCGGATTGGTGAGATAGAAGTCGCTTACGGTCGAGCCGAGCGCGTCGCTCATGGCGATGCCCGTGAGCCTCGCAAGCTCCGCGATGCCCTTGGCGTCGCCCTTCTCGATCGCGTCGAGGCGCAGAAGATGCGGATGCGCGGCGAAGAGCGCCTTGCGCAGTTCGGCGAGCGTATTGAAGGGCAACGGATCGCCAAACGCGCCCGAGAGCGCGCGGACGATCGCCCAATCTTCTCGCGCCTCGCCCGGCGGAAAGACCGCCCGCGACGCCAGCTGAACGCGGCCTTCGGTGTTGACGAACAGCGCCGACTTCTCAGTGTATGCCGCGCCGGGAAGGATCACGTCGGCGCGATGCGCGCCGCGATCGCCGTGCGAACCGATGTAGATGACAAAAGCGCCGGGCTCGATCTCGATCTCGTCCGCTCCTAGGTTCAAGATCGCGTCGAGCGCGCCGGCTTTGACCATGTCGAGCGCGGGCAGACCGTGCTCGGAGGGCACGAAGCCGAGATCGAGCGCGCCGACGCGGGCAGCCGCCGTATGCAGCACGCTGAAGCCGTTCCAGCCGTCGCCAAGGCCTCCGAGCCGCTGCGCCGCCTGCGCCGCGAGCGCGCGCACAGCCAGGCCGTCGCGGCGCGCCAGCGCGCCCTGCCCGACGAGCACGATGCGCTTCTTCGCTTCCGACTTCTCGTCTTGGACGAAGCGCAGCAACGATTCGGGTCCCGCGCCGAGATAGTCATAGTCGTAGGTCAGATCGGCGCGCTCGCCGACGAGCGAGACCTTGAAGCCGCCCTTGAGCCAACGCTTGCGGATGCGCGCATTGAGGACGGGCGCCTCGCGGCGCGGGTTTGAGCCGACGATCAGCAGCGCGTCGGCTTCGTCAATGCCGGCGATCGTCGCGTTAAATAGATAGGAAACCCGTCCGAACGCGGGATCGAGATGCGCGCCGTCCTGACGGCAATCGAGATTTCCGACGCCGAGCTTCTCGCACAAAAGCTTCAGCGCGTAGATCTCCTCGACCGCCGCAAGATCGCCGACGAGGGCGCCGATTTTCGCCGCCGGCGTCGCCTTGAGCCGCTCCACGGCGACGCCGAGCGCCTCTTGCCACGTCGCCGGGCGCAGGCGCCCGTTTTCCCGCAGATAGGGACGATCGAGCCGCTGGCGGGCGAGCCCGTCCACGACCTGCCGGGTCTTGTCGGAGATCCACTCCTCATTCACGGAGTCATTGACGCGCGGCAGAATGCGCACCACCTCGCGGCCGCGCGAGTCGACGCGGATCGCCGACCCGAGCGCGTCCTGCACGTCGACGCTCTCGGTCTTCTGATATTCCCAGGGTCTGGCGCGGAAATTCTGGGGCTTCGGCAGCAGCGCGCCCACGGGGCAAAGATCCGTGACGTTGCCCTGCAGCTCGCTCGTCATGGCGCTCTGGAGATAGGTCGTGATCTCCATGTCTTCGCCGCGCCCGATGGCGCCCATGTCGCCCGTGCCGGCGACCTCCGCCGTGAAGCGGACGCAGCGCGTGCAATGGATGCAGCGCGTCATCGCGGTCTTGACCAGCGGCCCGATGTATTTGTCCTCGACCGCGCGCTTGTTCTCGATGTAGCGCGAGCTGTCGGCGCCGAAGGCGAGCGCCTGATCCTGCAGATCGCATTCGCCGCCCTGATCGCAGATCGGACAGTCGAGCGGATGGTTGACGAGCAGAAACTCCATGACGCCTTCGCGCGCCTTTTTCACCATCGGCGTGTTGGTGAAGACTTGCGGGGGCTCGCCATTGGGTCCCGGCCGCAGGTCCTTCACGGCCATGGCGCAGGAGGCCTGCGGCTTCGGCGGCCCGCCCTTCACCTCGACGAGGCACATGCGGCAGTTGCCGGCGATCGACAGGCGCTCGTGATAGCAGAAGCGCGGCACCTCGGCGCCGGCCTCCTCGCACGCCTGGAGAAGCGTGAACTCGGGCGGGACGTCCGCCTCGACGCCGTCGACGAGTATTTTTGTCACTTCGTCTTCTCCAAGTTCTCGACCCGCTGCTTCAGCGCTTCCACCTCGGCTTCAATGGCGCCGTTGCGCAAATTGGCGTGCATCGCGAAGCCTGCCGAAGTGGCGGTGGTTTCCTGCCAATCGTGGATTTCTTTGCGGAGCTCCAGAAACATCCTTGAATGTTCTTCCGACTTCTCACGCAGGTAGCTCACATCGAAGCGGACGTCGCGTAGAAGCCTCTCGATGAACTCTTGGCGGTCGCTAGCCATTTCGTCCTCACTCCGCCGCCACGCGTATCGGCTCCGGATGCGGATTGGCCGCATACCGGTCGATGCGCTGCTCGATTACGGGGCGAAAGTGCTGAATGAGCCCTTGCACCGGCCACGCCGCCGCGTCGCCGAGCGCGCAGATCGTGTGGCCCTCGATCTTCTTCGACACGTCGAAGAGCATGTCGATCTCTTTCTTGTGCGCGCGGCCCTCGACCATGCGCTCCATGACGCGCCACATCCAGCCCGTGCCCTCGCGGCAGGGCGTGCACTGGCCGCAGCTCTCATGCTTGTAAAAGTAGGAGAGCCGAGCGATGGCGCGGATGATGTCGGTCGACTTGTCCATGACGATGACCGCCGCGGTCCCGAGGCCGGAGCCGAGCTTCGCCAGGCTGTCGAAATCCATCGGACAGTCGAGGATCTGATCGGCCGGCACGCAGCGCACCGACGAGCCGCCGGGGATCACGGCAAGCAGATTGTCGAAGCCGCCACGCACGCCGCCGCAATGGCGCTCGATGAGCTCGCGGAAGGTGATCGACATCGCCTCTTCCACGTTGCAGGGCTTGTTGACGTGGCCCGAGATGCAGAAGAGCTTCGTGCCCGTGTTGTTGGGCTTGCCGATGCCGGCGAACCAGGCCGCCCCGCGGCGCAGGATGGTCGGCGCGACCGCGATCGACTCGACGTTGTTGACCGTCGTCGGACAGCCATAGAGTCCGACATTGGCCGGGAACGGCGGCTTCAGGCGCGGCATGCCCTTCTTGCCTTCGAGACTTTCGAGCAGCGCCGTCTCCTCGCCGCAAATATAGGCGCCGGCGCCGTGATGCACATAGAGGTCGAAGGGATAGCCGTAAATGTTGTCCTTGCCGATGAGCCTCGCCTCATAGGCTTCGTCCACCGCGCGCTGCAGCGCTTCCCTCTCGGCGATGAACTCGCCGCGCACGTAAATGTAGCAGGCGTGCGCGCCCATGGCGTAAGAGGCGACCATCGCGCCCTCGACCAGCGTGTGCGGGTCGTTGCGCATGATCTCGCGGTCCTTGCATGTGCCGGGCTCAGACTCGTCCGCGTTGATGACGAGATAATGCGGGCGCTTGGGATCGACCTCCTTGGGCATGAAGGACCACTTCAACCCCGTCGAGAAGCCCGCCCCGCCGCGCCCGCGCAAGCCGGAGGCCTTGACTTCGTTGGTGATGTTTTCGCGCCCGCGGTCGAGCAGCGCCTTGGTGTTGTCCCACTGTCCGCGCTTCCTCGCGCCCGCGAGCGAGCGGTCGCCAAGCCCGTAGAGATTGGTGAAAATGCGATCTGCGTCGGAGAGCATCGTCTATCCAGCCTCTGGTTTCGCGCCCTGGCCATAAAGCGTGGTCAGGCTTGTCAGGCCGCCGGCGGGCTCGGAGGAAACGCGCCCCGTTTGCGAGCCGGTCCTGACCGGGCGCCCGGCGGCGAGGTCGTCAAGCAGCTTCTTGAGGATCTCGGCGTCGAGGTCCTCATAGAAATCGTCGTTGATCTGGACCATCGGCGCGTTGCAGCAGGCGCCGAGGCACTCGACCTCCGCCCAAGAGAACAGACCGTCCGCCGTGACCTTGCGCTGTGGTCCGATCCTGCGCTCCAGCACCTTGATGAGATCGTCGGAGCCCCGCAACATGCAGGGCGTCGTGCCGCAGAGCTGCACGTAGAACCTCCCCACGGGCTCCAGATTGAACATCGTGTAGAAGGTCGCGATCTCCAGCACGCGGATGTGCGGCATGCCGAGCTTTTCGGCGACTTTCTCGATCGCCGCGCGCGGCAGCCAGTAGTCGTTCTGCTTCTGCGCTTCCCACAGCGCAGGCACGACCGCGGACGCCTGCCTTCCCTCAGGATATTTGGCGATCTGCTTCGCGAGCCACGCGTCGCGTTCGGGCGTGAACTCGAAGCTCTCGGGCTGTTGATCGGCGAGGCGACGGACAGACATGGGAGATCAATCCAGATGCAGGGCGCTTGCCCGGGAGGAAACGGGGCTGATGATGGAGACGTGGCGCGGGAGGACCCCCACCCCGGCCCTCCCCCTTGCAGGGGGAGGGAGAACGTCGAGCCGCGGCTGGCGCGTTCCCCTCGCAACGGTGAGGGTCGTTTCTGCGACCGCCATCATCGATCCTCCTCAGCCGGAAATTCTCCGCGCGCGTCCCGCCGCGTCGATCCACAGCTCTCCGTCGCGGGCCGCCTCCCTCCCCCTGCAAGGGGGAGGGCCGGGGTGGGGGTCTCTCCCCCGGCGCTCTGAACCGTAATCCAGATGGTCTCGACGACGCCGTCCAAATTGGTCCTGGCTTCATGATTCCAGAATCGCAGCACACGCAGCCCCTTGCTCGCAAGGAACGCCGTCCGACGGGCGTCGGAGGCGAGTCCCTCCTCGGTTCCGTGCTGGTCGCCGTCCAATTCGACGACGAGCCCGGCGGGCGCGCAATAGAAGTCCACGACATAGGCGCCGATGGGATGCTGGCGGCGGAAAGAAACGCCGAGTTGATCGCCGCAAAGCCGTCGCCACAGCTTCTTCTCGACGTCGGTCATCTCGCGCCGCAAGCGACGGGCGCGTTCCGTCTTGGCGTGCGTTCGATCGAAGCGGGTCATCATCGCTTCTCCGTCCCGGCGCAGGCGGACCCCCACCCCGACCCTCCCCCTTGCAGGGGGAGGGAGCACGTCGCGCCGCTTCGTCGACGTCCTCACCGATCGATCTCCCCGAAGACGATGTCGAGCGAGCCCAGGATCGCCGAGACGTCGGCGAGCAGGTGGTCGCGGCAGATGAAGTCCATGGCCTGCAGATGTGCGAAGCCGGGCGCCCGGATCTTGCAGCGATAGGGACGGTCGCCGCCGTCGGAGACGAGATAGACGCCGAACTCGCCCTTCGGCGCCTCGACCGCGGCGTAAACTTCGCCCGCCGGCGCCTTGAAGCCCTCGGTGAACAGCTTGAAATGATGGATCAGGGCCTCCATCGACGTCTTCATCTCGGCGCGCGAGGGCTTGGTGATCTTGTTGTTCTGGGTGGCGACCGGGCCGCGGCCCCGCTGCTCGAGCAGCTTGTTCACGCATTGGCGCATGATCGAGATCGACTGCCGCATCTCCTCCATGCGCACGACCGTGCGGTCGTAGCAGTCGCCATGCTTGCCGACCGGGATGTCGAACTCCATCTCCTCGTACAGGTCGTAGGGCTGCGCCTTGCGCAGATCCCAGGCGGCGCCGGAGCCGCGCACCATGACGCCGGAGAAGCCGCGCCGCCACGCCTCCTCGAGCGTGACGACGCCGATGTCGACGTTGCGCTGCTTGAAGATGCGGTTCTCGATGAACAAAACGTCGAAGTCGTCGCAGACCTTGAGAAACGGATCGCAGAAGGCGCCGATGTCCTCGACGAGCTTGTCCGGGATGTCCTGCGCGACGCCGCCGGGGCGGAAATAATTGGCGTGCATGCGCGCGCCGCAGGCGCGCTCGTAGAACACCATGAGCTTCTCGCGCTCTTCATATCCCCACAGAGGCGGCGTCAGCGCGCCGACGTCCATGGCCTGCGCGGTGATGTTGAGCAAGTGCGACAGCAACCGCCCGATCTCGGCATAGAGCACGCGGATGAGCTGGCCGCGGCGCGGCGCTTCGATCCCGAGCAGACGCTCGATGGCGAGGCAGAAGGCGTGCTCCTGGTTCATCGGCGCGCAATAGTCGAGCCGGTCGAAATAGGGCACGTTCTGGAGATAGGTGCGCGCCTCCATGAGCTTCTCGGTGCCGCGATGCAGGAAGCCGACATGCGGATCGCAGCGCTCGACGAC
>Ga0187782_10000967_pt1 | contig 20434 bp, 15 predicted proteins | sample 0715_SJ02_MP15_2_FD_132454 | JGI IMG/M metagenome (GOLD analysis project Ga0187782, IMG submission 132454) | Tropical peat soil microbial communities from peatlands in Department of Meta, Colombia - 0715_SJ02_MP15_20_MG | ecosystem: Environmental > Terrestrial > Soil > Wetlands > Peat | place... | reverse complement strand
CCGCGCATAGCGCGCGGAGATCTTCGCCTCCTGCGCGCCGGCGGTGACGACGAAGCCGCCGATGTAGTCGCGCTTGCCGGAAGCCTTGGGCGCTACGAAGTCGGCGAGCGCGAGATTGGGCCGTTCGCCCTGGCGCGAGAGCTGCTGGCGCAAGGTGTAAAATGTCGCGAGAACCTCGGAGCGCGACTCGCCCGTGTAAAGCTCGATGTCGTCGCCTACGGCGTTCGCGGGCCAGAAGCCGATGACGGCCTTCGGATTGAACCAGCGCTCCTCGATGATGCGCGCGAGCATCGCTTGCGCATCGTCGTAGAGCGCTTTCGCGGCCTCGCCGCGCTCGGGATCGTCGAGCAGCGCCGGGAAGCGGCCTTTGAACTCCCATGTCTGGAAGAAGGGCGTCCAGTCGATATAGGGCGCGAGCTCAGCCACGTCATAGGAGGCAAAGCTGCGCACGCCGGTAAAGCTCGGCCTCGTCGGGGCGAACGCGCTCCAGTCGATCTTGAGAGCATTCGCGCGCGCCTGCGCAAGGGTGATGCGCTGCTTGTCCGCCTGCGCTCTCGCGTGAGCATCGGCGACGCGCTCATATTCGTCGCGCATCCTCGCGACATAGCCTGCGCGCGAGCCCTTGGACGCCAGGGCCTGCGCGACGGCGACGGCGCGGCTCGCGTCGGTCACATAGACGGCCTGGCCGCGCTTGTAGTTGGGGCTGATCTTGACGGCAGTGTGCACGCGGCTCGTCGTCGCGCCGCCGATCATGAGCGGCGCTTCAAAACCCTCGCGCTCGAGCTCCGCAGCGACGAAGCACATTTCGTCGAGCGATGGCGTGATGAGACCCGAGAGGCCGATGATATCGACGTTTTCCGCGCGGGCGGTCTCAAGGATCTTCGCCGCCGGCGTCATGACGCCGAGATCGATGACTTCAAAATTGTTGCAGGCGAGCACGACGCCGACGATGTTCTTGCCGATGTCGTGCACGTCGCCCTTGACCGTTGCGAGCAGAACCTTGCCGGCGCTCGCGCGCTGGTCCTTGCCGTCTTCCATGTACGGCAGCAAATGCGCGACCGCCTGCTTCATGACACGCGCGGATTTGACGACCTGCGGAAGAAACATTTTTCCCTGGCCAAAGAGATCGCCGACGACGTTCATGCCGGCCATGAGCGGGCCTTCGATCACGTCGAGCGGTCTCACCGCCTGCAGCCGCGCTTCTTCCACGTCCTGCTCGATATAGTCGGCGACGCCGTTGACGAGCGCATATTCGAGCCGCTTCTCGACGCTTCCCTCGCGCCAGGCGGCGTCCCTCGTCTCGGTCTTTGCATTCGCGCCTTTGAACTTCGCAGCAAGCGCGACGAGGCGCTCGGTCGCATCCTTGCGACGATTGAGCACTACGTCCTCGCAGGCTTCGCGCAGCTCGGGATCGATCTTCTCATAGACCGCGAGCTGGCCGGCGTTGACGATTCCTAACTCCATGCCGGCGCGAATGGCGTGATACAGGAAGACAGAGTGCATCGCCTCGCGCACGGGCTCGTTGCCGCGGAAGGAAAAGGAGAGATTGGAGACGCCGCCCGAGACATGCGTCAGCGGCATCTCCTCCTTGATAGCGGCGGCCGCCTTGATGAAGTCGACGCCATAATTCTCATGCTCTTCGATGCCCGTCGCGACCGCGAAGATGTTGGGGTCGAAGATGATGTCCTGCGGCGCGTAGCCGACTTCCTCGACGAGGATCTTGTAAGCGCGGCGCGCGATTGCGATCTTGCGTTCGAAGCTGTCGGCCTGGCCCTGCTCGTCGAAGGCCATGACGACGACCGCGGCGCCGTAGCGCTTCACCGTTCGCGCCTCGTCGCGAAACTTGTCCTGGCCCTCCTTGAGCGAGATCGAGTTCACGACGCTCTTGCCCTGCAGGCACTTGAGCCCAGCCTCGATGACCTCGAACTTCGAGCTGTCGACCATCACCGGCACGCGCGCGATGTCGGGCTCCGCGGCCACGAGATTCAGGAAGTCGATCATCGCCTGCTTCGAATCGAGCAGGCCCTCGTCCATGTTCACGTCGATGACCTGCGCGCCATTCGCCACCTGGTCGCGCGCGACCTCGAGCGCCGCGGCATAGTCGCCATTGGTGATGAGCTTGCGGAATTTCGCTGAGCCCGTGACATTGGTGCGCTCGCCGACATTGACGAAGGGAATGTCTTTCGTCAGCGTGAAAGGCTCCAGGCCCGAGAGCCGCAGGCGCGGCTCGATCTCCGGGATCTCGCGCGGCTTGACGCCCTTGACGGCCTGCGCGATCGCGGCGATATGCGCGGGCGTCGTGCCGCAGCAGCCGCCGACGACATTGACGAGGCCGCTTGCGGCGAACTCGCCGACGAGCTCGGCCATGCGCTCCGGGCTCTCGTCATAGAGGCCGAACTCGTTCGGCAGGCCGGCGTTGGGAAAGGCGCAGACTCGCGTGTCGGCGATGCGTCCGATGTCGGCGATGTGCTGGCGCATTTCGCGCGCGCCGAGCGCGCAGTTGAAGCCGATCGAGAAGGGCTTCGCATACATGAGCGAGTGCCAGAAGGCCGGCACGGTCTGGCCGGTCAGCGTGCGGCCGGAGAAATCCGTGATCGTGCCCGAGATCATGATCGGGAACGCCGTTCCGACTTCTTCGAAGGCGTCTTCGATCGCTGCCAGCGCCGCCTTGGCGTTCAGCGTGTCGAAGATCGTCTCGACGAGCAGGATGTCGGCGCCGCCCTCGATCAGTCCGAGCGCGGCTTCTTTATAGGCCGAGCGCAGGTCGTCGAAAGTGACGGCGCGAAAGCCGGGATTTGTCACGTCTGGCGAGATCGAGCCGGTGCGGTTCGTCGGCCCGATCGATCCGGCGACGAAGCGCCGGGTCCCGGTTTTTGCGCCCACCTCGTCGCAGGCGGCGCGCGCAAGCCGCGCGCCCTCGCGATTGAGCTCGAAGACAATTCCCTCCATCCCGTAATCGGCCTGCGCGATCGTCGTGGCGTTGAAGGTGTCGGTCTCGATGATGTCGGCGCCGGCCTCGAGATATTGGCGATGGATGTCCTTGATCGCGTCGGGCTGCGTCAGCGTCAGCAGGTCGTTGTCGCCGCGCAGGTCCCTTGCGTGGCTCTTGAAGCGTTCGCCGCGGAAGTCCGCCTCCTCGAACTTGTGGCGCTGGATCATCGTGCCCATGGCGCCATCGAGGATGAGAATCCGCTCGCGCGCAATCTCTTCCAGCGCCGCACGGATCCTCGGGCCGTGGTCCTTGTCGAAGCTCATGCGGAAACCTTCTCACGCGAGGGGCGCACGCCCAGCAAATGACAGATGCCGAAGACGAGATCGGCGCGGTTGTTTGTGTAGAAGTGGAACTCGTTCACGCCATGGCGCACGAGGTCCATGACCTGCTCGGCGGCGGTCGTCGCCGCGACGAGCGCATGCGTCTCGGGATCGTTTTCCAATCCCTCGAAGCGGTCGTAGAGCCAGGCCGGCACGCTCGCCCCGGCCTTGGTCGCGAAGCCAGAGACCTGCTTGAAGTTGCGGATCGGCATGATCCCCGGCACGATCGGAATCGTGATCCCGCGCGCGCGGGCGCGGTCGAGGAAGCGGAAATAGACGTCATTCTCGAAAAAGAATTGCGTGATCGCGCGCGTCGCGCCGGCGTCGATCTTGGCTTTCAGAGCGTCGATGTCCTGGTCGACGCCGCGGCTCTCGGGATGGCCTTCGGGATAGGTCGAGACGGAGATCTCAAAGTCGGCGATGGCGCGAACCCCGCGCACGAGATGGCTCGACGACGGATAGCCGAGGGGATGGGGCATGAAATGCGCGCCGACGCCGCCCGGCGCGTCGCCGCGCAGCGCCACGATGTGGCGCACGCCGGCCTCCCAATAGGCGCGCACGATGGCGTCGATCTCCTCGCGAGTCGATGACACGCATGTCAGGTGCGCGGCGGGCTTCATCTGCGTCTCGCCGGCGATGCGCGCGACGATCGCATGCGTGCGCTCGCGCGTCGAGCCGCCCGCGCCGTAGGTCACCGAGACGAAGCGTGGGCGCAGGGTCTCGAGCCGCCTGACGGACTCCCAGAGCTGCGCCTCCATCTGCGGCGTCTTCGGCGGGAAGAACTCGTAGGAGATGAGGAACTCGCCCTTGGGCAGGATGGGGTGGCGCGGTTCTGCGTTCATCAGGCCGTCTCCAGATTGGCGGCCGGGATCGGATCGGCGATCACGCGCGGATCGCGGGCGACCCAAAGCGACACGGTGAGCTTGGCGGCGCCGTCTCTCGGATCGGGAGCGAGTTCGCGATGCGCGAGCACCTGCAGGCCGGCTTGCGTCAGCAGCTCCGAGATCTCCTCGCTGGAAAAGCCCAGGCGCCGATGCGCGTGCTTCTCGCGCAGCGTCTCCTCCTGATGAGGCGCGAAATCGACGACGATGAGCCGCCCGCCAGGCGCGAGCGCGCGCGCCGCCTCGCGCAGCGCCCGGCCCGGATCGTCGAGATAGTGGAGCACCAGGTGCAGGATGGCGAGATCAGCGCCATTGCGCGGAACGGGCAGCGCATAGAGGTCGCCCTGGCGCAGCTGGGCGTTGCGCAGGCCCGCCTTCTCCAACCGTCCGCGCGCGACGCGCAGCATCGCGGGCGACAGGTCGACGCCGATCGCACGCTCGGCCTGCGGCGCGAAGAGCTCCAGCATGCGCCCCGCGCCGACGCCGAGGTCGAGCAGGCAGCGGATCGGCGCGGCTCCGACGGCCTCGCGAATGGCCGTCTCGACTTGCGTTTCCGGGACATGCAGCGAGCGGATATCGTTCCATGCGTCGGCATGGTCGGCGAAGTAGCGCGCGGCGCTTGCGGCGCGCGCCTGCCGCGCCTCTTCGAGCCGCGCGCGGTCGCCGGCAAGCATGGGATCGGTCGCATCGAGCCTCGCGATGAGCGCCTGCGCGAGCGCGCCCGCCGCGCCCGTGGAAGCGAGCCGGAAAAAAGCCCAGGCGCCCTCGCGCCGCCGCTCGACCACGCCAGCCTCGAACAGCAGTTTGAGGTGACGCGAGACCCGTGGCTGCGACTGCCCGAGAATGGTGACGGCTTCGCTGACCGTGAGCTCGGATTCGGCCAGGAGGGCCAGGAGTCGCAGCCGCGTCTCCTCGGCGACGGCGGAGAGCGCGGCGAGGGCGGGCTCCAAGGGGAGCGCGGGTGTCTGAATAGACATAAACATATCTATATACGTGAAGGAGCATGAATGCAAGAGGCCGGCGCCGAAAAGCGGCTCGACGAGCTCCTCAGACGTAAATCAGAAATTCAGTAAGGCGTCGCCCGATTTCCGTCTTCTCAACGGGTCGTCGCGCGGATAAAATTTCACTCATCGAAGGGCGAGCCCAATTCGATGACTCAGAGAAAAGGGAGCGGCGAGGCCGAACGGGACATGCCGACGCCTCCCTTCGTTCCGCAGATTCTCTCTTGCGACCGACCCGACGTGGTTGATGGGGCGGTGGACGCGACGGTGGAGCGCCGTGGGCGCGACGGCGCCCTCTTGCTGCAAATTCTCATCGAGGCGCAGGAGCGGCTCTCCTGGCTGTCGCCGCGCGCCTTGTCGCGCATCGCTGCGCGTCTCGACCTGCCGCGCGCCCATGTCGAGGGCGTGGCGAGCTTTTACAGCTTTCTGCACTTGCGACCCGTCGGCCTCTATCGCTTGCTGTTCGCCGACAACATCATCGAGGAGATGCAGGGCGGCCGCGACCTTATGCTTGAGCTGTGCCGACAGCTTTGGATCGAGCCCGGCAAGCTCTCCGAGGATCAGCTCGTCAGCGTCGACGTCACCTCTTGCATCGGCATGAGCGATCAGGGGCCATCGCTGCTCGTCAACGGTCGGCCGATCACCGGGCTTACGCCCGAGCGCATCGGCGCGATCGCAAGCCTGGTCCGCGATCGGATTTCGCTCGATCACTGGCCGCAGGAACTATTCGCCGTGGCCGACAATGTGCGGCGGCGCGATGTGTTGCTGTCGAGCCGCCTCGCGCCGGGCGACGCGTTGCGCCGCGCCATCGCGGAGAGCAGGGATGCGCTTGTCGCGCAGGTCGGCCGAGCCAATTTGCGAGGGCGCGGCGGCGCGGGCTTCGCCACCGCCCGCAAATGGGAACTCTGCCGCCAGGCGCCCGTGCGCGATCCCGGAGCGCGAGTCGTCGTCTGCAACGCCGACGAGGGCGAGCCCGGCACGTTCAAAGATCGCGTGCTGCTGACGCTCATGCCCGACCACGTGTTCGAGGGCATGACGCTCGCGGCCTATGCGCTCGAGGCGAAGCGCGGCTTTCTCTATCTGCGCGGCGAATATCGTTATCTGCGCGAGGATCTCGAAGCAGTTCTGGCGCGCCGGCGTCGCGACGGGCTTCTCGGGCGCTCGATCCTCGGCGCCGAGGGCTTCGACTTCGAGATCGAGATCCATCTTGGCGCCGGAGCCTATGTCTGCGGCGAGGAGACGGCGCTCATCGAGTCGCTCGAGGGCAAGCGCGGCGCGCCGCGCATTCGTCCGCCTTTCCCGGTGACGCATGGCTATCTCGGCCAACCCACGAGCGTGAACAATGTCGAGACGCTCGCGCTTGCGACGCTCATCGCAGCCCATGGCGGCGAAGATTTCGCCAAGGTCGGAACGCCGCAGTCCACCGGAACGAAGCTTCTCTCCGTATCCGGCGATTGCGCCGCCCCGGGCGTCTATGAGTTTCCATTCGGCGTCACGATCGCCGAAGTGCTGGAGGCTTGCGGCGCGAGGCGCGCAAAGGCCGTGCAACTCGGGGGCGCTGCGGGAATCACGCTCGCCGAGCGCGAGTTCGCGCGCCGCGTGGCTTTCGAGGACGCGCCAACCGCGGGCGCTCTCATGGTCTTCGATCAGAGCCGCGACATGTTTCAGGTCGCACGCAATTTCGTTCGGTTCTTTGCGCATGAGAGCTGCGGCTTTTGCACGCCCTGCCGCATCGGCACGACGCTACTGCGCGATCTGCTCCAGAAGCTCGAGGACGGCCACGGCTCGCCGCTCGATCTCGCCGAAATCGAGCGTCTCGACCATCTCTTGCAGGCGACGAGCCATTGCGGCCTTGGCCAGGCGGCAGCCAATCCCGTGCTCGACGGCTTGCGAAAGTTTCGTCCCGCTTTCGAAGCACGCATGCTGCACGAGGAGTTCCAGCCGGCCTTCAACCTCGACGCCGCGCTCGCGCGAGCGCGCCAGCTTTCCGGGCGTGACGACGCGCTCGCGCATCTGCCGGAGCATAAGCCATGACCAAAGTCTTTTTGCTGGATGGCGCGCCCGTGCCCTTCGAGGACGGGCAGAGCGTGCTTGCCGCCGCGCGGCGCGCCGGCCATTTCATACCGCATCTGTGTTGGCGCGAAGAATTCCCGCCGCACGGGAGCTGCAAGCTCTGCGTCGTCAAGATCGACGGGCGCCAGGTTTCCTCCTGCGCGACGCCGGCGCGCGAGGGCCTCGTCGTGCAGAGCGCGACCGAGGAGATCCTGGACGAGCGCCGCGAGCTCATCACCATGCTGTTCTCGGAAGGCAACCACTTCTGCCCTTCCTGCGAGAAGAGCGGCAATTGCCAGCTGCAGGCGCTCGCCTATGAGCTCGAAATTCTCGCGCCGCGACACAATCGCTTTTTCCCCGACCGCCCCGTCGACGCCTCCCATCCCGACATTCTGCTCGACTTCAATCGCTGCATCTTCTGCGAGCTTTGCGTTCGCGCGAGCCGCGACGTGGACCGCAAGAACGTGTTCGCGCTCGGCGGGCGCGGCATCAACAAGCATCTCGTCGTCAACGCCGAGTCAGGCCGGCTCGCCGACACGAATCTCGACAAGAACGACCTTGCCGCCAATATCTGTCCCGTCGGCGTGATCCTGCACAAGCGACGGGGTTTTGCGGTCCCGATCGGCGAGCGCATTTACGACGAGCAGCCGATCAGCGCGCGCGATCTCGCCGCCGCCAGGGAAGAGCCGCGTGAACGCCAAGCGTAAATTGCGCGTCGCGACCGTCTCGCTTGCGGGGTGCTTCGGCTGCCACACGTCGTTTTTGGACATTGACGAGCGCTTCTTCGAGCTCCTCGAGCACATCGAGTTCGATCGCTCGCCTCTGACTGACGTGAAGCACTGCGGGCCGTGCGACATCGGGCTCGTGGAGGGCGGCGCCTGCAACGCCGAGAACGTCCATGTCCTGCGGGAGTTTCGCGAGCGCTGCAAGATCCTGGTCGCGGTGGGCGCCTGCGCGATCAACGGCGGGCTGCCGGCGCAGCGCAACCATCTCGATCTCGGGGGCGTCTTGCTCGAAGTCTATCAGACCGGCCATGCGCTCGATCGCGAGCGCGCGCTGATTCCGAACGACCCCGAATTGCCGCTGCTTCTCGACAAGGTTCGTCCGATCCGTGAGATCGTTCAGGTCGATCATTATTTGTGTGGTTGTCCGCCTTCCGCCGATGCGATCTGGAAATTCCTGACCGATCTTCTCGGCGGCGCGACGCCCTATCTTCCTTATCCGCTCCGTCACTTCGACTAAAGGCGCGCCATGGCCCACGAACTCGAGACCGCCGCGGAACCGCAGAAACTGCGCCGCATCGCCATCGATCCGATCTCGCGCGTCGAGGGCCACGGCAAGATCACGCTGCTCATGGACGACGACGGACATGTGCAGCAGGCGCGGTTGCACATCGTCGAATTCCGCGGCTTCGAGAAATTCGTGCAGGGCCGGCCCTATTGGGAAGCGCCGGTGATGGTGCAGCGGCTCTGCGGAATCTGTCCGGTCTCGCATCAGATCGCGGCGGCCAAGGCGCTCGACCATGTCGTCGGCGCGGTTCCGCCGCCGCCGAGCGCGGAGAAAATGCGTCGCCTCATGCATTACGGGCAGATCGTGCAATCACACGCGCTGCATTTCTTCCTGCTCAGCTCTCCGGACCTGCTCTTCGGCTTCGACGCCGAGCTCGATCGGCGCAACATCGTCGCGGTCGCCGAAAGATACCCGGAAGTGGCGCGGCGGGGCGTGGCGTTGCGACGATGGGGGCAGGAGGTCATCAGACACACGTCCGGCAAGCGCGTGCACGGCACGGGGGCCGTTCCAGGCGGGATCAACAAATTGCTTTCGGCGTCAGAGCGCGACGCGCTTCTCGCGGAAGCCGACCAGATGATCTCCTGGTCGAAGGCCGCCGTCGAGCTCGCGCAGAAGCTTGCCGCGGCCAATGAGCGAGAATTCGCGCAGTTCGGTTTCTTCCGCTCGAGCCTGATGTCCCTCGTGCGCAGCGACGGGGGGTTCGAGTTCTATGACGGCTTGCTGCGCGGGCGCGACGAGGAGGGAGCAATTCTCTTCGATGGCGTGCGCGACCAGGAATACGACAAGCTCATCACGGAAGAAGTCAAGTCTTGGAGCTATATGAAGTTCCCCTACCTTCGAGCGCGCGGGCGCGAAGAAGGCTGGTATAAGGTCGGCCCGCTTGCGCGCGTGCAGAACTGCGACTTCATGCCGACGCCGCTCGCCGAAGCCGAGCGCCGCGCCTTCGTCGCTGCGGCGGAGGGCAAGATCAATCATGCGCCGCTCGCCTATCACTGGACGCGCATGATCGAGATGCTGCACGCAGCCGAGCTGATCCGCGAACTGCTCGACGATCCCGATCTGCTCCGCGGCGAAACCATGGGCTCCGGGCCCCGGGGACGCAGCGGCGTCGGAATCATCGAGGCGCCGCGCGGAACGCTGATCCACCATTACGAAGTCGGGGACGACGATCTGATCACCATGTGCAATCTGATCGTCAGCACGACACATAACAATCAGGCGATGAACGAGGCCGTGCGCGAGGTCGCGCGGCGTGATCTCGATGGCCGTCGCATCACGGAGGGCCTCCTCAATCATGTCGAGGTCGTGATCCGCGCCTTCGATCCGTGTCTATCCTGCGCGACCCATGCGCTCGGCAAGATGCCGCTCATCCTCGAGCTTGTTGCGCCGGACGGCGCGCGCATAGATCGGAAGGTCCGAAACGCGTGAACGTCGCACGACAGCGCGGCGGCTGTCGCGAGCCTGTCAACGCGACTTCGGGGGAGCCGCGTCCAGCCGTCCGGCTCTCAGGCTCGCGCAAAGATAGGCGAAGGCGGCGTCCAGCGAACGATTGCCCTCGACGCTGAGCGGCGCGCCGAGCTCGAAATCTCGGCCGGGCATGGATAACAGCCACGTTTGCGGAAGCTTCTGGCCCAAACGCTCGGCGACAGCGAGCACGCAAGCGGGCGACAGGGCGTGCGTGCTGTAGCTCGCGTCGAACTTCGGCGAAAGCGGCGCGCTTGCGAAGGGCGCCGCGGCGGTGAGGCTCGCATCGGCGAAGACGGCGACGTCGACGCCTTCGAGATCAATCGCGTGATCGACCTGCCACTGGAAATCCGTCAGCAAGACCAGATCGACGGGCAGGGCGCTTTGCAGCGCCAGCCACTGTTCCAGCCGTTCGACGAGCAGGGGCCCCAGCGCGTCGTCGCCGCGGCTGGGATTGCCGACGCCGAAGACGAGCCAGCGGGAACGCTCGTTGATCATCCGCGACTTCGCGTCACGAAGCCGTCACCCGAGACCTCCAGCCTGGGCGCGATCCTGGAGGGCGACTGGTGGACGACGCGCAATTGACGCAACTGCTGACCGAAGACCTCATCGCCGGCTATGAGGCGTTCCTTTCGGGACGTTTCTTGCGCGAACGGGGCAGGTTTCACGACCTCGCCGAGACGGGTCAGCATCCGCATACGCTCGTCATCGGCTGCTGCGACTCGCGCGTCGCGCCCGAGGAGATTTTCAACGCGGAGCCTGGCCAAATCTTCGACCTGCGCAACGTCGCCAATCTTGTTCCGCCCAATGTGCCGGAGCACGCCCATCACGGGGCCTTCGCCGCGATCGACTACGCCGTCTCGCATCTGCGGGTCAGGAACATTGTCGTGCTCGGGCACGCTCAGTGCGGCGGCGTGCGCGCCTATGTCGAACGTCACTCCGGGGGCGCCGAGCTGTCGCCGGACGCCGATGACCATATCGGCGACTGGATCAGGATCCTCGCTCCGGCGGCGCAGAGGCTCGGGCCGCCGCCCAAGGCCTTCGACGCCGCTTACGCGGAACGGCTCGCACAGCGGTCCGTACAAGAGGGGTTGGGAAATCTGCGCAGCTTTCCGAAAGTCCTCGCCGCGGAGCAGGCGGGGACGCTGAAGTTGCACGGCGCGTTTTTTGGCGTCGGCGACGCGCGGCTGCTGGCGCTCGACGAGGCGCGCGGGGTCTTCGTGCAAGTGTCGTCGCTTGCGCATGCCAGGGCGCAGGAGCAGCGAGCCTAGGCCAACAAAAGCGCTGAGCGCTGGCGTCTTTCGTTCGCGACGTCCGGCTCGCCGTCACGATGAGGCGTCATCCCCCAACAACCGTCGTCACGACCTGGCCGCCGCGTTCCAGCGTGATCCTCCAGTAATAGGAGCGCCCCACGGTCGCTTCCTCAAGATCGTGCGTCGTTGCGATTTTTTTGCCGTTGACCTGCAGGATCACGTCGCCCTTTTGCAGATTATACTGTTGCGCGACGGAGCCCTCTTCGATCTCGGACGCAACGACGCCGCTCATCGCGCCCTGGATCGACAGCTCCTCGATCACCGCCGGCGACAGATTGATGAAGGTCGCGCCGGCGAAGGGGTTCGGGCCTTTGATTTTCACCGGCTCGCGGGGCGGGATCTCTGGCGCGGCGGCGAGCTTCATCGGCGCGACGAGCTTCTTGCCCCCGCGCAGCACGCCAAGGCTGACGACGCTGCCGATCGGTTTCGTCGCCAGACGATAGCTCACCGCCTCGGGGTCGTCGGCCGCCAAGCCGTCGACCGTGATGATGACATCGCCGCGCTTCAGCCCGGCTTCCGTCGCGGGCCCCTTCGGCTCGAGATCGCCGACGAGCGCCCCGGTCGGGCGCTCGAGGCCGAGGCTCTCGGCGATGTCCTGAGTTACGGGCTGCAGTGTCGCGCCGGGCCACGGACGACGGACCTGCTTGCCTCCGCCCTTCGCCGTCGCCAGAACCACCTTCACCATGTTGATCGGTATGGCGAAGCCGATGCCGACGGACCCGCCGGATTTCGAGAATATCGCCGAATTTACGCCGATCGCGCGGCCGTTCAGATCGACGAGCGGGCCGCCTGAATTTCCCGGATTGATCGCCGCGTCGGTCTGGATGAAGAAGCCGTAGTCGGAGATGCCGACCTGTGTGCGCGCGACGGCCGAGACGATGCCCTGCGTCACCGTCTGCCCGACCGCGAAAGGATTGCCGATCGCGAGCACTATGTCGCCGACCTCGAGCGCGTCGGAGTCGCCGAGCTCCATCGTGGGATAGGTTCCGGGTTCGGCAAGCTTGAGCACCGCGAGATCGGTGCGCGGGTCGCGCAGCAGGATCTTGGCTGGGATCTCGCGCCGGTCGGCGAGCGAGACCTTCACGTCGGTCATCCCCTCGATGACGTGATGATTGGTGACGACGAGACCGCTCGAGTCGACGATGAGGCCTGAGCCGAGCGACTGCGCCGTCCGTCGTCCGCCTCCGCGATCCTCGCCGAAGAAGCGGCGGAAGATCGGGTCGTCGAAGAACGGATTGACCGGCATGTTCTCGACGCGCGAGGCGAAGACGTTGACGACCGCCGGCTGCGCCTTCTTGACCACGGGGGCGAAGGACAGCAGCACGTCGGCGCGCGAGGTCGGCAGAGCGCGCTCTTGAGTCGGGGGGGGCCCGCTTTGCGCCCACGCCGTCGTGGCCGCCGCGCAAAGAAGAGCGGCCGCAATAGCGGCGCGCCTGAAGCTGCTGTCGAGCATGATCAACGCCTCGTGGCAGTTGCGGAGGCCGCTGCTGCGCCGGGCCTCACGCCCTTGAGGCGGCAGGCTTCTTGGTCTCGACGCGCTCGGCGATGCGCGCCGACTTGCCTCGGCGATCGCGCAGATAATAGAGCTTGGCGCGGCGCACCTTGCCGCGCCGGACGACCTTGATCGAGTCGATGAGGGGCGCATGGAGCGGGAACACGCGCTCGACGCCCTCGCCATAGGAGATTTTGCGGACGGTGAAGCTCTCATTCAGACCGCCGCCCTGGCGCGAGATCACGACGCCCTCATAGGCCTGGACGCGCGTGCGGTCGCCTTCCTTGACCTTGACGTTGACGACGATCGTGTCCCCCGGTCGGAAGTCCGGAAGGGTCTTGCCTTCGAGGAGCTTCGCCGCCTGCTCGGCGTTGATCTCTTCGATGATGTTCACTTGAGGAAAACTCCTGCCGTTTCGTCGGTTTCGCGGACAGGCGAAGGACGAGCGTTTCGGGACGCCGTTGTAGTTGAGGGCGCTCTCATACTGCATGTCGCGGGGCTTGTCGAGCGCGACCGAAAGCCTGGCGACCGAAAGCCTCCACCGCACGGCGGACCGGGCGCTGCGTTTCACCGACGCCTGCAAAAGAAAACGAAATGCGTCCTTTTGGCCTCCAGCCGCCTACTCACTGCAGAAGCTTCAGTTTTCCGCTCGCGGCGCGCAGACCGTGCGCGTCTCGTGGCTCGAGACGCCGTAGCCTTCGTCGAGTTCGACGACGACCTTCTTGCAGCGGACGCTTCCCGTCACGTCCTCGAGCGCCTGCGTAGCGGCGTCCACTGGGGGGGCTGCGGGGGGAGGGGTCGAGCCGACCGCCTCGTGCGCGCGGACGGTCCCAGCGACGAAGCAAAAGGCGAGAGCGAAAATCACCGTCTTCATGCGCGAGTGCCTTGGATGTGGCTTTGGGGGACGAATATACGCTGATCTGCGCCGAGGCGCGGCAGGCGAGTTCTAGTTCAGCTAACGCTGCCCTAACAAGCCGAATATCGCGATGAATTTTAAAAAATGTGAAAGCGCTGTGTCCAGACGACTTTAACGAAGCGCTGGAGCGTTTGCGCCGGCGGGGTGCTTGCGCCAAGACCCGACACTCTGCAAAAGCGTGATTCGCACGGAGTCCTCCGCGCGCGGGAATTGAAGCACGATGCCCCCGAAACAGCCTTTGCCGGCGCCCTCTGACGGCGGCGGCGACAAGCCGGCCACTCCCGTCGAGCTGCGCGAGGCCCTCGAAGAGCGCTACTTGCGCTATGCGCTGTCGACGATTACCGGGCGCGCGCTGCCCGACGCGCGCGATGGGTTGAAGCCCGTGCATCGTCGCATTCTTTATGGCATGCACATCCTGCGGCTGGATCCCGGCGCGCCGTTCAAGAAATGCGCCAAGATCGTCGGCGACGTGATGGGCAATTTCCATCCGCATGGCGACCAGGCGATCTATGACGCCCTCGTGCGCCTCGCGCAGGACTTCGCGTCGCGCTATCCCCTCGTCGACGGCCAGGGCAACTTCGGCAATGTCGACGGGGACGCCGCCGCGGCCTATCGTTACACCGAAGCGCGCATGAGCCCCGTCGCCCGCGCGCTGCTGACGGGCATCGACGACGACGCCATCGACTTCAAGCCGAGCTACGACGGCGCCGACAAGGAGCCCGTGGTGCTCCCCTCGGCGCTGCCGAACCTGCTCGCCAACGGCTCGCAAGGCATCGCCGTCGGCATGGCCACGTCGGTTCCGCCGCACAATGTCGCCGAACTCTGCGACGCGGCGCTCTACCTCATCGCGCATCGCGGCGCCAACGCCGAGCAGCTTCTGAACTTCGTGCAGGGGCCGGACTTTCCAACGGGCGGGATCGTCGTCGATCCGCGCCCGGAGATCGTCGAGACCTACAAGACCGGGCGCGGCTCGTTCCGATTACGCTCGCGCTGGAACAAGGAGGAGCTCTCGCGCGGCGGCTGGGTCGCCGTCGTCACCGAAGTTCCCTACGGGGTGCAAAAGTCGCGGCTCATCGAGAAGCTCGCCGAGCTGGTCAACGACAAGAAGCTGCCGCTCGTCGGCGACATTCGCGACGAGTCGGCGGAGGATATCCGCATCGTCGTCGAGCCGCGCGCGCGCACCGTCGATCCGCAGCTCATGATGGAGACGCTGTTCAAGCTCTCCGAGCTCGAGACGCGCTTCCCTGTAAATATGAACGTGCTGGTCGACGGCGTGACGCCGCGCGTCATCTCGCTCGACGAGGCGCTGCGGCAATGGCTCGACCATCGCCGCGATGTGCTGCTCCGCCGTTCCCGGCACCGGCTGGCCGCGATCCTGCGCCGGCTGGAGCAGCTCGACGGCATGATCATCGTCTTCCTCAATCTCGACGAGGTGATCCGCATCATCCGCGAGGAGGACGACGCCAAGGCGGCCTTGAAGTCGGCCTTCGGGCTCACCGACCTGCAAACGGACTACATCCTTGACACGCGCCTGCGCGCATTGCGCCGGCTCGAGGAGATGGAGCTGCGCCGCGAGCATGCGGAGCTCCTCAAGGAGCGCGAGGAGGTCGAGGCGCTCATCGGAGACGAGACCAAGCAGTGGCGCGCGATCGCCGGACAGATTCGCGAGCTCAAGAAGAGTTTCGGTCCGCAGACGCCGCTCGGCAGGAGGCGCACGAGTTTCGAGGACGCGCCGCCCGCAGCGGACATCGACCTGGCCGAGGCGATGATCGAGCGCGAGCCCATCACCGTCGTCGTCTCGCAAAAGGGCTGGATCCGCGTGCTCAAGGGCCACGCGGCCGACGTCTCGACGCTCCAGTTCAAGGGCGACGACGCGCTGGACGAAGCTTTCTTCGCGCAGACGACGTCAAAAGTCCTGATCTTCGCTTCGAACGGCAAGGCCTTCACGCTCGACGCCGCGAAGCTCCCCGGCGGGCGCGGCTATGGCGAGCCGATCCGGCTCTTCGCCGATATCGAAGAAGACGCAGGCGTTGTGCGCGTGTTGCCGCACACGCCGGGCGCCGCGCTGCTGCTCATCGGCGACGACGGGCGCGGCTTCGTGGTCGCGGAAGACGACGTGGTCTCCGCGACGCGCAAGGGGCGCAATGTCCTGAGCCTCGACGCGCCGGCGAGGCTGAAGATCGTCACGGCGGCGGTCGGCGATCACGTCGCGATCATCGGCGAGAACCGCAAGCTGCTCGTGTTTCCGCTTACCGAGGCGCCGCGCATGGCGCGCGGCAAGGGCGTCCGCATGCAGCGCTATAAGGACGGCGGCGTCTCCGACGCCAAGACCTTTGTTTTGGCCGAGGGCCTGGAATGGACGGACGCGGCGGGACGGACGTTCAATGTGGGGCGAGGCGAGCTCAAGGAGTGGACGGGCCATCGCGCCGAGGCTGGGCGACTGCCGCCGCGCGGCTTCCCGAAGAACAATCGGTTCGGATGAGGCGACGCGGCGTGACGCAGAAGGCGCCCCGTCGCGGCGCGCGGGCTAGTCCCCCAGTCCGGGGCGCACAGACTCCTCCGCCTTCGTCACCGACGCTCTGCCGAATTCGGCCAGGGCGCCGAAGGCTTGCGTGAAGGTCTCGAAGGTCTGCCGATTGTAATTGGTCAGGGCGTTGGCGAAGTCCGTCGGCGACTTTGCTCGCGCGACCTCCTCGTAGAATTTCAACGCCGAGTTCACGTTCTGAACGCCGAGATTGATGGCCTTCGAGGCGTAGGTCTGCGCCGCCTCGGCAGACGTTCCCGCGGATTTCGATGGGTTGTAGGAGTCCCAGGTCATGGCTTGAGGTCCTTTTACTGTTCCCCAGGGGGCCTAAATAGATCGGGCCCGGAAATTCTGCCCCAAAGTTCGTCAAAAACCAAGCTGAGCCGTCATTGCGCGCCTGCGACCGATTTCGCGAGCTTCGCGCGGTCGAGCAGCACGAAAGCGCCGCGGCGGCGCTCGATGAGGCCGGCGCGCTCCAGATTGTTGAGCTCGCGCGTCACCGCCTCGCGATGCGTCGACACGCGCGCCGCGAGCTCTGCGTGGGTCGGCGGCGGCGAGATCACGCCGCGCCCCTCGTCCGGCCCGTCGCCGCGGGCGAGGCGCAGCAGCTCGGCGTGGATGCGCGCGCGCACGTCGAGATTGGTGAATTCGTTGACGCGCGTCGCCAGCCGGCGCACCTCGAAGGTCAATGCGGCGAGAATCTGGTCGCAGACGTCCGGATGACGGTGGATCACCATGCGAAAGGCCTGCGGCGACATGCGCGCGATCACCGCGTCGCTCAACGCGTGGATCGCGGCCGAGCGCGGCCGCCCGTCGAGCGCGGACAGCTCGCCGAAAAAGCTGCCCGCCCCGATCACGCGCAGGATCAGCTCCTTGCCGGCGGCGCTCTGGATCGACACACGCACGTCGCCATGAGTGACGAAATAGACGTCGGCGCTGTCGTCCTTGTAGTCGAGGATGCACTCCTTCTCCTTGGCGCGGCGCCAGACACATTGCGTGTCGAGCCGTCCCACCTCCTCCTGCGAGAGCGAGCGGAACAAAGTGAGGCGTGCAAGGGTCTCGATTTTTCGTATCATGCGCCGTCTCGACCACAGAACTTCCTGTCGTCCGTGAAAGGATGATCCATGTCGGCGTTGCAAGTCAACTTTGCTCTCGAGCGCGCGGTCCGGCTGACCGCCGGCCTCGTCATGTTCGCCTATGTGACGTGTCACCTCCTGAGCCATGCGACCGGGCTCTTGTTCCTCGACAATATTCAGGCGATCGGCCACGACATCATCCTCGCGCCGTGGCGCACGTCTTTCGGCCTCGGACTGCTGCTGACCTGCTTCACGCTGCATCTCCTCCTTGGCCTCTATGCGCTGTATCGCCGCCGTCACCTGCGCATGCCGGCGATCGAGGCCTGGCAGCTGGGGCTCGGTCTCACCATCCCGCTGCTGCTCGCGCCGCATGTCGCCAACGCGCGCCTCGCCGTGCTCTTTTACGGCGTCGAAGATTCCTACTACCGCGAGCTCTATCAGTTCTGGATCACCAATCCGGCGGCGGGGCTGACGCGTCAGTTCTTCCTGCTCGTCTTCATCTGGACGCATGGCTGCATCGGCATCCATATGTGGCTGCGCTATCGGCCCTGGTACCGGTCGCTGAGCTGGATCTTCCTGCTCGCGGCGCTGCTGCTGCCGGCGCTGGCGATTCTGGGCCTGTGCAATTCGGGCTGGGACCTGATCCTGCGCGCCGCGCTCGTCGACGGCTTCATGGAGGAGCACGGGCCGCCCGCCAAGGGCTCGCCGCATGCGCATGTGCCCGCGGCCCTCACCGCGATCACCCTGTGGCTGCAGCAATCCTATCTCGCTTTGCTCGCCCTCGTCCTGCTGCTGCGCTTTGCGCGCAACATGTATGAGCGCCGGCTGGCCGCGGTGCGCATCGATTACCGCGGCGACCAGAGCGTCTATGCGCCGCGCGGCTACTCGGTGCTCGAGGCGAGCCGCTTCGCCGGCGTTCCGCATGCTTCGGTTTGCGGCGGTCGGGCGCGCTGCTCGACCTGCCGCGTGCGCGTGCTGTGGAGCGCCGATCCCCTGCCGGCCATGGGCCAGGCGGAGCAGGAGGCGCTCGCCCAGATCGGCGCGCCGGAGGGCGTGCGCCTCGCCTGCCAGCTGCGCCCGCGCTGCGATCTGAGCGTGCTGACGCTTCTGCCCGCTGACCGCCCGCTCGACGGGCTGCGCGTCGATCTCGACCAGGGCCGCGAGATGTTCGTGACCGCGCTGTTCGTGGATCTGCGCAACTCGACGCAGCTCGCGGCGAACCGGCTGCCCTATGACGCGATATTCGTGGTGGACCGCTACATCCGCGCGACGACCACGGCCATCCTCGCCGAGGGCGGCCATGTGACCAGCGTCGCGGGCGACGGGGTCATGAGCCTGTTTCGCCTCGACGGCGACGCGGCCTCCGGCGCGCGCGCGGCGCTGCGGGCGGCGGGGCGGATCTGGCGCGAGATCGACCGCATGAACGCGGAGTTCGCGCATGATCTGGAGACGCCGCTCGCCTTCGGCATCGGCCTGCACAGCGGCGTCTCGATCGTCGGCGCGGTGGGGCCATCGGACCGTCAGTCGCTGCAATTTCTCGGCGACACCGGCAATACGGCGGCGCGCCTGGAGGCGCTGACGAAGGACCTGAATTGCATCGCCATCGTCTCGGCGGCGACGTTCAGCGCGGCGGGCTGGCGACCGCCTTCTCGGCTCATCGAGGCCGAGATCCGCGGACGCGACGGGGCGCTTGCGGTCGCGACTTTCGAGCGGCGCGAGGATTACGAGGCCTGGCTCGATGGCGTGGCCTGGCGGACGGCGGCGGAGGAAAGCCCGCGGCGCTTGGGCATGTTCGGCCCCCTCGGGCGGTGAGGGCGGCGGGCGCGACGCCCTTTCCGGCGGCTCGACCGTCGTCAGATGTGGATGGCCCGCTTGTCCACGGCGAGCGCGGCCTCTTTCACCGCCTCCGACATTGTGGGATGCGCGTGGCAGATGCGCGCGAGGTCTTCGGCCGATCCGCCAAACGACATCAGCACGACGGCCTCGGCGATCAGTTCGCCTGCGCCGGCGCCCAGAATATGCGCGCCGAGCACGCGATCCGTCGCCGCGTCGGCGATGATCTTCACGAAGCCCTCCGTCTCGCGCATCGCGCGCGCCCGCCCATTGGCCGTGAACGGAAACTTGCCGATATTGATCGCGCCGGCCTTCGCCCGCGCCTCTTCCTCGGTGAGGCCGACGCTCGCGACCTCCGGCCAGGTGTAGACGACGCTCGGGATGGCGTCATAGTCGACATGGCCGTGCTGGCCGGCGAGGATCTCGGCGACGGCGACGCCCTCTTCTTCCGCCTTGTGAGCGAGCATGGGCCCGCGCACGACATCGCCGATCGCGTAGACGCCGGGGACATTGGTCGCGAAACCCCCGTCGATGAGGACGCGGCCGCGTTCGAGCGAAACGCCGGCTTCCTCGAGTCCGAGCCCCTCCGTGTAAGGGATGCGGCCGGTGGCGATGAGCACGGCGTCGGCGCCGATCACGCCGCCGCCCGCGCCCTTCAGCGACTCGAAGGACACGGTGGCGCCCGCATCCGTGCGCGCGACCTTCGTGACCTTGGTCGCGAGGCGGAAGGATGCTCCCTGCTTCTCCAAAATCTTCTGCAGACGCTGCGCGACCTCGACGTCGAAGCCCGGCAGGATGCGGTCCAGGAATTCGATGAAAGTCACCTTGGCGCCGAGCCTTCGCCACACGGAGCCGAGCTCCAGGCCGATGACGCCGGCGCCGACGATGACGAGCGATTCCGGGACTTTCTCCAGCTCCAGCGCCCCGGTCGAGGACAGCACGATCTTCTCGTCGATCGCGATCGGCGCGCCGTCGGCGCCGCGTAGCGGCGCAACCGCGGAGCCCGTCGCGATGACGACTTTCTTTGTCTCGAGCGTCCGCGTGGCGCCGTCCGCGGCGGCGACCTCCACCAGGTGGGGCGGTCCCTTTATCAGGCGGCCGGCGCCGATGAAGGATTCGACCTTGTTCTTCCTGAACAGAAAGGCGACGCCGCTGACGTTGGCGGCGACCGTGTCCGCCTTGTGCTTCATCATCGCGGCGAGATCGAGCCGCGGCGGCTCGACGAGCACGCCGAAGGGCGCGAGCGCATGGCCCGTCTCCTCGAAGAGATGCGAGGCGTG
>Ga0187782_10000966_pt1 | contig 20444 bp, 16 predicted proteins | sample 0715_SJ02_MP15_2_FD_132454 | JGI IMG/M metagenome (GOLD analysis project Ga0187782, IMG submission 132454) | Tropical peat soil microbial communities from peatlands in Department of Meta, Colombia - 0715_SJ02_MP15_20_MG | ecosystem: Environmental > Terrestrial > Soil > Wetlands > Peat | place... | reverse complement strand
GATCCCTCCGCAGTCCGTGGAGGCCACTGCACAGCCACAGGCCATTGCCTCCGCTGGGGGCAGGGCAAACCCCTCGGCGGCGCTCGAGCATACAAAGACCTGAGATTCGTTATATATCTGTGCAACGGCGGCGTTCGAGAGGCCGCCGCGGTATTGCATCCAGGACGGAAGCCCTTTGGGCCGCTGAGCTACCGGTCCGAAGATCGCGACGTCCAGATCGGGATGCTTTCCCTTGGCTATCGATATGGCTTCCAGACCAATCTCAGGTGTCTTGTACGATGTAATCCCCCACATCATGGCAACGCGTTTGCCCCGCGACCTCAAAGGGACGCTCACCCTGTAAATGTCATGATCAACCGCCACCGGGATAGTGACGATGTCATGATCTGACCCGGTTGCCCCGACTACTTTCTTATACAGCCACCCCGAGACGGTCACCTTGAGAAAGGGTTCCCTCCAAGTCGTTTCAATCTGATAAGTGGGGCCAAGCCAAGGACCGAAGTCTTGCACGAGGTAGAACTTCGCCCCCTTGCAGTCGGGGTATCCGGCCACGTAATCGGCCGTTTGCCAGGCCGTTGCGAAAACTGCGTCCGCATCTGGGATGAATTCTGCCGTTAAGTCCGGAACATACGCCAGCCCGACCGACTCATGAATGGATTGCCATCGTGGCCGCGGGCGAACGAGGGGGTAGGTCACTCGCTTCACTAGACCCTTGGTCCATGAAATGGCGCGAGATTCCTCGTTGAGTCTGAACTTACGCAGATGGGTAGCGTGAATGAGTTTTACATCGTGGCCTCGCTCGGCCAGGCGATTCGCGTATTCATAAATGACTCTGACCCCCCCCACCGGCCTTCTAGCCAGAAACGGGAGCACAAAGGTCACTCGCATCACAGCATTCCGCTTAGGACTGGATTCACAAAACACGACCACCGTCGGTTGGGAAGAAGAACTGACAAACCCTTGTTCAACCCTGAACTCCTCGTGCAGCCGACCAAACTGACGAAAGCCACCGGATGTGAAGCCTCTTCAGCCATCGAAGTACCAGAGGCGGGAGGATCGCCAGGGCAAAATACGTCATAAACCTCGGACTACGAAGGACTTGCGGATGGACATGCACGGCGGCCCGAGCATACTGCAAGACGTCTGGAATGGAAGCATTCCAACGGCGTAGTTCTGGCAAGTCCCTTGTGAATGCCTGCGAAAGATGGCGGTCGATGTCTCGGTCCAGGTCTCCCCCGTGTGCGGCTACCAGCTTGCGAGTCTCGTCAGCGAGTTTCAGCCGCTCCTCTAACATTTGCAGGGAATTCCTCAGAATTGTTTGGGTGGTTTGTAGCGAGTGGATACGATAAGAGATGAGCACTTCGTCCAGGAAAGCTATTTGTCCCTCAAAGGCCAAACGTTGCCAGAGGTCTGCATCGGCGCTATATTTCAAGTCAGGGTTGAACGCACCCAGTTTCAAAGCAAGTGATTTCCTAAACATTGCGCTGGGCATAACAACGTGGCTTTCGGCCAGGCTCCAGTAGCGAGCCACAAACTCAAGGCCACTGGAAAACGCAGGCCAGGAACGCGGAGGTGGGACAGAGAGGACCGCTCCGCTCCCATCGATTGTCCGGGCTGCCGAGTGTACAAGTATCGCTCCAGGGTTGGATTCCAGGACTTCTACTTCTCGCCGGAGCAACCCCGGCAGCATGACATCGTCATCGTGGAATATTATGACGAAGTCGGCGCACGCCAACTCCAGGCATCGGTTCCAATTACCTATCAATCCGGTATTCTGCGGGTTGCAGATGTACCTGATTCTGGAATCCCGAAAGCCCCCGACTGCCTCACCCGTGTGATCTGTGGAGGCGTCGTCGACGATGAGGAGCTCGTAGTCGCGGAACTCCTGAGCCAGAACGCTCTTTATGGCCATCGGCAGGTAACGGACTTTATTGAATGTCGGAAGGCAGACAGTTAGTTTCGGATTGCGCATAACGGCAAATCTTCGTTCAAGAAAACTCACAATTGCTGTTCAACGCTACACTTTAGAATAACAGCGCACACCTTTGCTGGGAAGCAGTTCGAATTCCTTCGAGAGGGCCGTTCCACAGCTCCCCGCTTCTCGATTTGTGCGAGAGGCGGTCTTATCTAGCCTTCCTCGCCATTCCGAATCGCAGCTTCAGCGGGTTTTGCCTTCGACAGACAATAGTACCGGTACAGGGCACGGTAGACAATCCACGGCAGCGGGAATTGCGTATCCAGTAAGGGTTTGAGGGGAATCAGGGCAAGAGTAAGCCAATGCTTTAGCAGCTTCTTCGTGGGGCTTCTCGATGAGCGCTGGCCTTGGCGGGCGCCCATTTCAGCAAAGTACACTCCGGCCTCTTTGGTTCGGAGAACCTTTTCTGCCGCGTCCACCAGTTCAGCTCGCCGGCAGACGTCCGCAAACGTCATATGTTTGTAATGGTATCCGAGGGCATCTGGATTGAAGAACAAGCGCAATCCCTTTTTTGTCAAGCGATAGCCCAGCTCAAAGTCTTCATAGCCGTAGGTTCGAAAGTCCTCATCAAACATCCCGTTCTGCCGGAGGAATTCTGTTTTCAGACTTGTGTTATTGAAGTAACACTGATGAGCGCCCACTTCTCGTCCCGGGGAAAGACTGTCGTAATCGAAGAGCGGCCCAGCACGGCCCAGCCACTTCATAAAAGGAGTGGGATGCACCTCGGGCGACCAAGCCACTTGACCAAGGACCCCCACGCAGGGTTCGGGGTACTTCCTGTGCCATGCGTTGTGTTCGGAAACAAGGTTGCCTGCCGGAATAACATCGTCATCCCCGAAGAGGACGATCTCGCCTCGCGCTTCACGAATTCCGTGGTTGCGTGCTGACCCGATCCCGCGGTTGTTCTGGCGGAGGTGCCGAATCGGGAATGGGGACCTCCCGCTGGCTTGGGGCACGACGGAGCCGGTCCCATCGGTTGAGCCGTCGTCAACGACGAGGACCTCCAGAATCTCCTCTTGCGCCGACTGAGAGCAATAAGCCTCCAGAGTCTTCCGCAGGACGTCTTTGCGGTTGTAGGTGGGGATGACGACGGTCAATCTTCCTATGGACATCTTGATGGTACTCCCCGGCCTGGCTGTGGAGTCAGCACAAAGATCCTCCGATAGAACGGCTCACGGTCAAATCTTTGAAGTACTCGCTCGACGAGACGCGGGACAAGTGCCAACAGCAAACCAAAGACGCGACTCCAAGCGCGCGACATCTCCATCCGGTTCATCCAATCATGAAATCGAAGGCTTTCGTTTCCAATACTCTCGACCTTCCATTCATCCTGGAATTCTGCGAATGAATCCGCAGCCGGAAAAGGATGCTGCATATGTTCTACAAGCCAGTCCGGCGGGACACGTCCGAGCCTCCTGTGGTAATCCAAGTATTCTCGATCCTGCGCGTACGCAAGGGGGCCTGTCGGGAATCCGAAGACTGCCAACTTCCGTGTCACGCGAAGCGCTTCGCGAACCGCTTCCTGTCGGTTGTTCGGCGGCAAGTGCTCCAACACGTCGGAAGCTATCACCGCCTCGAAGGAACGGTCGGGAAAGGGAAGCTCGGCAGCGGAGCAAATGACTGGCAGCAAGTGCCTTACTGGCGGACGAGGGAATTTCAAGTCACAGCCCACAATGTGATGACGACAAAAATAAGCAAGGCCGTAGGACCCGGAACCCACTTCAAGAATGGGCTGGCCGTCTGCGACATGACGCCTCAAGACCCGGAGTACGGGGAAGTATCGTGCTGCCCAGTTAAGCAATGGGAATAATTCTCCTTACGAATCATTACAACCCACCCACGCTATGTCGAATCGATTTCGGGTCGGACAGTATCTTGACGAAATCAAAGATGTTGTCGGGCGGCGGCTGGACCAGTCGCGGGGACGTCCGCACTCGCGCAAGCATCCGCGCTCGCAGCCGCAGTGACTGTTGGAAGGTCAAGTAAAAGAGGAAACGGCTTAGGCGGAAAGGATGATAGCGCTGGATCTGCTGCCTTTTCTGGAGGACATCCAGGGCACCGAACCTATACCTGTACACGATAGAGTTGTCTCGGATTAGGCCGGCCCACATGGCGTCGTAGTTGAATTTCATGCCTCGGTAGAACTCAGGGAACTTGTCCATCGCGACTAAGAGGCTATCGGGAGACAAATTCAGCCCGAGAGGGATCTCGGGGAAAAGAGTCGGATGAATCTTGTATCCGCCGTATTCCTGGATAAATTCATTAAAGTATTCGTGGCGACCCGCCCTCTGATTAATCCCGCTATTGGCCTTCTCCGACTGCCCTGCCGCGGAGACGTGGTAGCCAACATCAATGGCCTTGTCCGCGAAAACAGGGATCGCCATTGACATGAAGACGTCCGGCTGGGTGGAATGGAACACCCTGCCGGTTTTTTCTCGAATAGAGTCAGGAATGGATTTCGCTACGGCTGAGTGATACATGCACGGGATGAAACGGTTCCAGCCTCCCGTTGAGGCGGCCAGCCTAGCCAGATCCTCCAGATCAATCTCCGAGGGTTCCGTTGTGGGAGGAAGATACACGACGTTCGCGGGTTTACCATCCATAGGCCAATTGTAAATAGGCCTTGGCCAGCAATAGACAAGGCAACGCGTCCTCAAAATGGAAGCTTCCAATTGGTCAAGGGCTCCCGGGACGATCCCATCATCGTCCCCTATGAATAGAATATAATCGCCCCTGGCGTGAAGGAGAGCGAAGTCCCAGTGATCACTCATAGAGAGGCGTTGGCCGGGATTAATCACTCGTAGACGCGGGTCGGAAAAGCTCTTGACCACTTGCGCTGTATTGTCTTGGCTGAAGTTGTCGCTGACAAGGACCTCAAAATTCGGGCTTCTCTGGTCGAGTGCCGTTCTGAGCGTATACCGCAAGGTCTCGGCTCGTTCCCGTGTGGGGATGATGACCGACAGCAGCGGATTCCCGCGGTTGTTCATCTCTGGTTACTTCCTCGGTCGGTTGTTAGTGCACGAGGCTCGCGGGCGCGGGCATCAGGGAAGTTAGCCGGAGCAACACCTCGCGTAGCTCACCGCCGATCAAGCGGTAAGCTGCGACCGCAAACACAAGAGAGGCAAAGAGATAGCCCAAGGCTAACGACAGATTCGAAGAAAACCCTAGCCACGCAATAATAGCCCAGGCCCCGCCATAGGTCAAGCCTGCCAAGCCAAAGACCTTGGATACGTGCAGGTACCATTGCCAAAGAGGGGTGCGCAGGCATTCAGAACATATGCGCGGTACCATATTTGCATAAGCGAAAAGGTGGTAGAAAATCCATGAGAATCCAGCTCCGGCTATCCCGAATCGGTATACGAGCAAGGCGGTCACGGGTAAGACCGTGAACACCGCATACAAGTTCGTACGGGCCGCGATTGCAGGCTTTCCCACCGCCAGGCTAAAAATATAGGGGATACTCATCGTTCCATTCATGCAAAAACCAATACACAAGAATAATACTGGCCAAAGGAGCATTTGAGCAGCTTGCGCATTGAGCACGAAAGTGAACAGGGGACGAGCTGCAAATGGAATGGCCGCGAAGATGGGAACGATCGCATAACATAGAAGGTCCTGTAATTTCCTATACTGGCGCATTAGCATATCATGCTCCCCCTGCTTGTACAGGGCAGAAAAAGAGGGGAACACGGCCTGGGCTACTGAACCTGTCACCAGCATCCCCCGGGACACGGCGCTATAGGCCATGGTGTAGTACCCAAAGATGCCCAGCGGGAGAAGCTTGCTCACTATGGCTTTATCGGATTGCGTGTGAAATATAGAAAGGACTGTGATCCCGGCCAACTTGAACGTATATCCGGCATTCCGGTGGATTACCGAAGTGGAAATGCGTGGGACGAATATCTTGCCGCCAAAAAAGTGAGCGCACACCCCCAGGTAAAGGACAAGGCCCAAGAGATAGCAACTGGCCATCCAGAGAATAACCTGAATCAAGCTGCCACCCAGGAAGAGGACAGCGATTGTGCCGAACTGCTGCAGTGCAGTGGCCCCCACCTCAATGAGATTGATGAACTCCATGCGCTGAAGGCCCCGCAGAATGCTGCCATAGAAAGAGCGCGGAAGCGCCATAAGTGCGGCGATTCCAAGCACACGCAGAATCAGCGTGGCGGTTGTAGGACTGAGAGTGTCCAAGTTGATCCACTTGCTCACAAGCCAGGGCGCACAGGCGTAAAGCGCTGCTCCTGCCAGAATGTAGAGGCTCCAATAGAAGAATGAAGCAGTTTGGAGCAGATGCTTTATGTATGTTGGGTCTTCTTCGTGAAAGGCCGCGACTTCCCGGACCGTCGTCTCGTTTATTCCCAGAGCCAAAATCGCAGTGAGAAGCGCATTGAGGGTGTAGGTGAAATAGATGATCCCCAGTGCATCCTGGCCCAACTGCTTGAAAATAAACTTCACGGCAACGAAGCTCAAAGCGACCAGCAGCCCCTGGCCAAACAGATTATAGAGAATGTTTTTTGACAGCCTTGACATTCCGCCTCTGGGCAGAAGCCTCCCCGCTCAGCGAGAATCGGGGAAAGCCCGAAGAACCCGTTCACTTCCTTCTAATAAATGCGTCAGGCCAATAAGTCACACGTTCCTTGGTTACCCCTTCATTAAATGAGAAAGCAGGCTCGTGGATTTCGAAGTCGGTGTGCGTTGCGACGAACTCCAGGGCCGCTTGTCGGGGATTGTTCCAGGTCCAGTCGGGAGAGGTTCGCGGTGCGCCCACGATATGCTCCATAATCCCATCCATCGCAACGATGTAGGACCCCTTGCTTACCATGGGGCCGTAGGCTTCGAGCTCCCCCAACACATGAGCTTTGCTGTGGCACGAATCGAGCAATACAAGAACTTTTTCGCCAAGTTTGATCTGCTTCCTTACCTCTGATACAACTTGCGGGGCGATCGAATCGCCTTCAATCAGAGTAATGTACGGAAAAAGGAAGTGAGATTCAATTGCCTTTCGGTTATGCGGTCTGATTTCAATGTCGACACCTATCACCCGTCCGATGCCTACGGCTTTGCAGAGACTGGCATAGAAGACGAGCGAACCTCCGTGTGCTACCCCGGTTTCAATAATCACGTCTGGCTTCACGCTGTAAACCACTTCCTGAATACGAAACATGTCATCAGGTAACTGGATAATCGGCCGTCCCAGCCAGGTAAAACTGTACACATACTTCGTGTCCCAGCCGGATCGCAGCCAGACCTTGGAGATGAGCGCAAACGCCTCCGGAGTTCCCAGGCCATAGGAGATGCACTGGCCCTCGTTTTCCACGATCACTTTTGAGTTTTCAAGATCGACTTTAATCAAGTAGCCACAGCCCTCTGTTTGTATTCCGCAATTAGATCTGGAAGCGAATCGAGTACGCGGGAAGGGACGAAATCGAACTCTTCCTGGATCCGTTCAATTGAGATGTGGGGAAAGCGAACGGTGGCCGCGCCCTCGGCTACTTCGACGCGGCACCCAGTTTTCTGCTGCAGGAGCTCGAGAAGCGCGCGATGGGTGGTGCTCACACCGCACGCAACATTGTAAATCCGGTACCGGCCCGAAGCAGCAATCTGCGGCAAGATGCGTACCACGTCATGGACGTCCACATAGTCCTTTTCCGAATCGAGAGAGGTGCGGAGGACAACCTTCTTGTGGTCGACGGCGTCCCGGAGCACTGAGAAGAGGAAGTTTTCCGACCCAAAATCCCTCCCGTAAACGTTTGAGAGCCGGACCACACGCGTGCTCGATGGGACCGAGTCGAGACACAATGATTCGCCCATGATTTTAGAAATGTTGTAAAGGTGGTCGGCGTCGGTGGGATTGACGCGCAAGTTTTCATTCTCGCGGGAATCCTCTAACCCAGCGTAGATACGCGCTGAGGAAAGGTAGAGAAAGGAATCGAACTGAGCTCTCTCCAGGATTCCCAACAGGGTGCAAACGTGCGCGCGGACGGTATCGAGCCGCCGCTTGCGGAAATCTGCCGTCACCCCGATGCAATAGATGGCATGCCCTAACGGTCTGCCTGAAACGTCGGCGCCGCGGTCGGGAGCCCAACACGTATGGCCTTGGGATTGCAGCCAGCGTACAAGATGGGAGCCGATGAATCCGGAGGCCCCAAATACCGTGTATCTCATGGCTTGGTGCTCTAAAAGTTCTTGACTCCCCAGTCGTAGGGAATGCGGTCACTATAAGGGTCAAGACGTGTAGTCCTCGAAGGATCGTGGGGGTGCGTTGCGCAGTTGGCCACGATAGCGTAAGGCGTACTCATTCCCTTCATACCATTCCAAACTTCAGGAGGAATGACCACCAGAGAATAATTATCCGGCCCCAGAAAAATCTCTGCGAGCTCGTTTCGGGTTGGGGAATTCGCTCGATCATCATACAGAACGAGTTTGATTCGACCTTCAATGCAAGCGTAATTGAGCGTCATCTCCCGGTGTTTGTGCCAGCCCTTGATCACGCCGGGATAAATCGTCGTGAAGTAAATTTCTCCGAACTGCCGGAAGTGCACATCCGTGCACTTCAACATATGAAAAATCGTCCCGCGCTCATCGGGGATACGCTTCAACGGCACAACCTGTACTCCCTCAATCATCGTAGTTTCCTTCTGCTAGACGATGCGGACTTCTGGAATCGGAATAATGAACTTGCCGCCTCGCCGCCGATATTCGGACTGCTGTTGCAACACTTCTTCGGCGATATTCCAAACCAGGAGCAATACGTAATCCGGCATGGCCACTAATAACTTCTCGGGCGCCTGTATAAGCACGTGGACGCCGGGCATGTACCTCCCCTGTTTATGGGGGCTCCGATCCGCGACAAACTCCAGCGTCTCGGGACCCACGCCGCAGTAGTTCAGAAGGACGGTGCCCTTCGCCGCCGCACCATAAGCCGCCACGCGCTTACCTTCTCCTTTGGCTCGCTCCAGGACTTCCAAAAGATTCCCTTTGAGGCGGTCAACGCGTTGAGCGAAGCTTCGGTACGAACCTACTGTGTCAACGCCCCAGTCAGATTCCTCCTTGAGCATCGCTTCCACTCGGGTCCGGTTTTCGCCGCGCTGGCCCGGGACAACAAACAGTCGCAGGGATCCACCGTGGATGGACAAAAGCTCGACGTCCTCAATAAGGAGGTCGTGTCGGTGGAAGAGCCGATCAAGCGCTGTCAGTGAAAAGTAACACAGGTGCTCCTGGTAAATGGTGTCGAACTCGCAGCCATCGATCATCTGTCTAACATACGGGACTTCGATTACGGCCACTCCGCTATCCTTCAAGACCAGCCGGATACCGTTCACCACTCCGTTGAGGTCAGCGACATGTGCCAGGACATTGTTGCCATGCAGCACATCAACACATTCACCTTCATCCCGGAGTTTTCGTGCCAAATATGCGCTAAAGAATTCACATAGGGTGCGAATGCCCCGCTCCTGGACGGCCACTCTCGCGACGTTTGCAGCAGGTTCGATGCCCAGAACCGGTATGCCAGCGCGCTTATAGAACTGTAGCAGGTAGCCGTCGTTACTGGCAATCTCCCCCGCCAGGCTGTTGCCGTTCAGATTTCGCGAAGCAATCAGGCGCGTCACGATTTCTTCGGCATTCCGGACTACGGTGTCGGAGTACGAAGAAAAGTAGAGATATTCCCGAAAGAGTGCATCGGGAGGCACGGTTTCCGTGATCTGAACGAGCGAACAGGAGGGGCAAAAAGCCAAATCCAACGGATACCTTTGCTCCGGGCGGGCAAGTTCCTCACCCGTCAGATAGGCGTTAGCCAGTGGCATTTGGCCGAGCCGAAGTATGATCTCGGGGCTATCGCTGCCACAGGAGCGGCATGAAAATGGGCCGAGCATTTCAGTGGTCCCGCTTCCAACGCTGGCAACAGTCACAATAGCCGCTCACTGGGCGCATCGGGCTTCCTCTCTGGCCGTTTCCGCCCAGTACAAACTCCGAAAAGCATCGTTCAACAATCAATTCCTCTGCTCCGCCGTCAGTCCGCCCACACTCGCCACGGAGCGTCCTTCTTCCAGCACTCGTTCAAGGCAAGAAAGTCACGATAGGTATCCATTGAGTGCCAAAATCCATGGTGGAGGTAGCCAACGAACTGGCCTTCCTGGGTCAGTCGTTCAATCGGCTCTCGCTCGAGGACGCAACTGTCGTCATCGGAGAGATAATCAAAGAACGTGCGCTGAAAGACAAAAAAGCCGCCGCTAATAAACCCGCTCTGGTCCAAAGGCTTCTCGTTGAATTCCTTCACCAGCGAACCTTGCACGGACAGTTCGCCATAGCGGGAGAGGGGATGCACGCCAGTGACTGTCCCGATCTTCCCGTGGCCAAGGTGGAATTCCCACAGCTTGGAAATGTCGAGGTCCGTTACACCGTCACCGTAAGTCATCATGAAGTGGTCTTCGGCAACGTACCGCTCTATGCGCTTGACTCGCGCCCCTGTCATCGCTTCAGCACCGGTGTCCGCAAAGGTGATGGTCCATTGGTCATCCAGGCGCGGTGGATGAAACTCCGGTTCCTTCCCGGAATTGAGGTGTAATGTGAAGTCACTGTTCATGAGGTGGTAGTTCAAAAAGTACTCTTTGATCATCGACCCCTTGTACCCCAAGCACAGTATGAAATCTTTAAACCCATAATGGCTGTAGATCTTCATAATGTGCCAGAGGATGGGTCTGCCACCGATCTCGACCAGTGGCTTGGGCCGGTATTCCGTTTCCTCCCGCAGGCGGGTCCCCATGCCACCACAGAGAATGACAACCTTCGGTTTCATGTGGTTTTAATCAGATTGGCCGGCGGAATCTTCGCTGGAGTCCTGCTCATATCCATACCCGTACCCATACCCATAGCGGTAGTGGTCAAACCCGGAGCCGCCTTGCTTTAAGGTGGCCACGCTGTTCAACGCGACGCCGAGAACGCGGGCGCCGGAATGGTAAAGCAATTCTCGCGCACGGCGGACAAGGTCGAAAGGCGTACTGTAGGCCTTGGTCACAAGCACCACCGCGTCGGTAAAGGTCGATAGGATTCGGCTGTCGGAGACGGTGAGTAAAGGCGGAGAGTCGAGGAGTACATATTCGAACTCAGACCGGAGCCTACGTAGCAAGTCGACCGTAAGCGGCGAAGAAAGAACTTCAGCCGGGTTGGGAGGGATGGGTCCGCAAGGAATTACACTTAGGTTCGGAACGCCGGGCACCGGCAGGATGGCCTCAGCCAACGGCACGTGGCCCGTGAGGCACCGCACGATGCCGGGTTTGTTCTCCACGCCTGTTGACTGGTGGCAGCAAGGCCGCCGCATGTCGCAATCCACAATCACGACTTTGCTTCCCAGGCTGGCCAGCGTGGCACCCAGGTTCACCGCTACTGTGGTCTTACCTTCCGACGGCAGGGCGCTTGTAATCAAGAGCATCTTTGGTACGGGGTTGGCAGAGAGCAGAATCGAGGTGCGCAGCGTGCGGTAAGCTTCTGTAGCCTCACGTCCGGTCTGAACCGCCGGCGCAAGGTCACCGTTGCCCCCGCCATTTACGATGGTCAGGTTCTGACCATCGGCGTTGCCGTCGGTGGCGCCGTTGCCAATATAGTCCGGAAGGAGCCCCAGCGAGGGCAGACGCAACAGTCTTTCGACTTCATCGGCTGTTTTAAGCGTATTGTCGAGGTACTCCTGGAAGAAAGCCAGCCCGACGCCAAGAGCCGCACCCAGGATGAAGCCCAGCACCAGGTTGATGAATACTCTTGGCTTCACGGGCGCCTTGGGAACCTCGGCTGCGTCCACAATCCGAATGTTGCTGGCTTGAACTCCGGCCGAGACTGCCGCCTCTTTCATTCGCGTCAGGAGCCCTTCGTAGAGTGACTTATTGGCATCGACGTCACGCTTCAAGATGTTGTACTGGATCGACTTCTCCGCGATATCGTTCACGATTTTTTTCTGCTCGTCCAACGCTTGTTCCAAATACTTCTCGTTGGCGAGCGCTGTACGATACGAATCTATAATGCTCTGCGACAAGTTCTTTTTCTGGTGATCGAGCGCAGCCTGGAGCGTATCAATCTGTTTTTTCTTGGCAATAGCTTTTGGCCATTCAGGCTTCACGGTAGCTATCAATTCCGCGTAGTCGCGCTGCGCTTCGGCCAACTTCTCCGTGAGATCTTGAATCAGCCTGTTCTCGATCGTCCCCGGCAGGTCCTGAACCCTGCCCGCTTGCACGAGATCATACATGGATTTTTTCTGAAGACAGTCGGCCTGTGCTCTGGTGTATTGTTCTTGAAGCTGCTTGAGGCGCTCATTGACGAGGTTCTGCTTCTCTTCTACGAAGAAGATGGAGTTGGCTCGCGCGTAGGTCTGCAAGGCGTCATCAGATTTTTCAAGCTTGGCCTTCAGCCCTACCAGTTGCCCTTCAAGCCACTCTGACGCCTTCATGGTTTCATTCCACTTCACCTCAAGGTTCTGATAAATGTAGTCGTTGGCTAGCCGGTTCGCGATGCGCGCCGCCAGTTCAGCGTCCTCGGAGTAAAAGGATACTTCCACAAGGTTACTGCGCCGGACGGGACTCACACTGATATTATCTATGAAATTGTTCACCGTGTTGCGGTAGGCGATCATCGAGGGGTCCAGCGGGTCGGGGTCTGTGGCCTTGGGAATCTTATCAGGATCGCTCTCGACCAAGCCGAACAGGAAGCGCCCTTTGTAGAATTCGGGGAGGCGGTATAGTTTTAAACCATTCACTACGCGTTCGGCGAGAGTCCGGCTCTGCAAAACCCTGTATTGAGTCTCCCGGTAACTCTCAATGTCGACGGAGGTGAGCTGAAGAACTTCCTGGAAGTTCACAACGTTCGGCTGCTCGGGGTTTACCTCGAGTAGGACTTTCCCCTCGTAGATAGGCTTCTTCTTGAGAGTCCCGATGGCCACCGTTGTGAAGACAATCAACAGGCAAGACAAAACCACCCACCCGCGCTTGGTGACTATGCGCCAATAATCAAGCAGGTGCGGGATTTCTTCCGCCGACACATCCAACGTCTCGGGGGGCTTTTGCAAGCCCTGGGGGCCTGAGAGGACTAGACTGTGAGCGGGGTCTGGACTAGGCACTTCTGCGTTTGGCATTAATCACCGAGTCGACGCTGGGTCACGCCGTTTATTCCCTCCAAATGAGCCATCCCGAGAAAGTGGCTATAGCCGTGTCGGCAGCTCGTGAGCCCACTAGTTTCTGCTTGCTCTCCGGTACAAACAGGATGTCATTCGCGGCCAGTGTGGTGTCCTGTGCCTTTCCTTTCATAATCTTCCCCAGGTTAATAGGCACTTCTGTCTTTGACCCATCCTGGTTAGTTCTCAAAATACGAGCGGATCTCTTTGCGGCAGTTCCCGTGAAACCTTCTGCCATGGCAATTGCCTGTAGAACCGTCATGGTGGGGCGATCCTCGAGCACAAACCCGCCCGGCTTCTTCACCGCTCCCGTCACGTAAACAACTTCAGCCTTGCTTACGGCGATGATATCGAGAGGCTTTATCTCAATATTGAGGGCTTCATCCCTGGTGTAGAGGAGCCGATTAAGGTCGATCTCAATCTGGTCCGGCCCGTGCACGTGCATTCCCGGCACTGGCTGGAGGTCCTTAAATCCACTCTTGCGTGTTATCAACACGGTGGTTCCTGCCGGAGAAGTGTTCTTCTTGCCAAAACCGCCGGCCATTGAAAGCGTCTCAATTAGGCTGCGCCGACCCGTAAGGCGATAGAGCCCGGGCTTTTCCACTGCCCCAATCACCGATACAGGCTTCGCCTTGAATTCTTTGACAAAAACCGTCACCTGAGGATCCTGGAGGTAATTCTCACCCCATTTGTCCGCCAGTTCATTCCGAAGTTGGTCGGGGGTCAAGCCCGCAGCTTGGACACGGCCAATCAGGGGGAGCGCAATCTGTCCATCGTTGGCAACTCGAACGGTTTTTTCCTTCAGTTCAGGAATGTCGAAGACATCGATCTCGATCACATCCTCAGGTCCCAGGATGTAATCAGCATCTGGCACGGCAGCGGAGGGCTGGTCGGAGTTTCCTGTTGCGTTTTCCGTAGCTGTATCCGTGCTGATCGTCAGAGTCTGAACGGCTTGCCGAGTAGGGGGAGCAGGCTTATCTTCAGCATTCTGCGCGCGCAGCGAAGGCGAGGTTAACAAGAGCACGAATGTTAAGTAGATTGTGAAACGCAGAGATAGATGTTCCGCAAGACCCTTCATTTTTGCCCCAATTCAGCTTGCTCCTTCGTGTCGCAGCCTCGCCAGGAGGTCCCTTCAAGAAGATACGCACGTGAAATCTTAGTCTCCATTAATTTACCTGTGCGCCAACCTGATGTCAAGCTGAATGCACTCGCCCTACAACCTGTAGTGGGGGCTTGCCCTCTCGATTCGTCGCTCTTTCTGTTGATGAGATTAGGGCAAGTCTTGCCCCTACAATCTGTGGGCCGGATTCAAGTTATATCGTATAATGGGGTCGCAGATTCTTACTAATCTTAACAACCTGATCGGACGGAGAGTATGCAAATTGCTATAAAGATGAAAGCTGCAAAGTGGTTGCTGGTCAGTGTCGAGGCTGCAATCCTCGTGGTGCTTGTGGGCTGGGTGGGCAGGACCTACCTCGCGGATCGGCTGGCGAGCCGGCCGACAACGTACAACCTCGAGCGAGCCGTCAAACTCGACCCGAGCAGTGCTGACTACCATATGCAACTGGGTGGCCTCTATGAGTACAGCCCCGTCGAGGTCCAGTTGGAGAAAGCCGAGACGCATTTTCGCCGCGCCACACATCTTGATCCTTATGACCCTCAAACTTGGCTGGATTTGGCGGCCGCGATGCAATTCCAGGGCCGGCTAGGGGAGGCAGAAGCATGCCTCCAGAATGTGCATCTGCTGGCTCCAAATATTCCTGCCTATCAATGGCCCATCGCCAACTTTTACTTGTTGCAAGGCAATACCGACGAGGCATTCCGCCATTTTAAGCTCGTGCTCGCCGGTACGCGGCAATATGACACTAATGTTTTTAGCTTGGCTTGGAAGGCCACGGACGATGCCGGGAAGATTCTTCAGGAACTGGTTCCTGACCAGGCTGGCACTGAATTTACCTATTTGAATTTTCTGCTTTCCCACCATCGCTTGGATGCGGCACCGCCTGTGTGGAGACGAATTTTGGCGGGGCGTGACTGGTTCCCTGCTGACGCTGCTTCCCCTTACATTGACAATCTCATTGCCGCTCACCAACCTCAGGAGGCGTACCAGGCTTGGACCGACCTCCAGAAGAAGGGGCTTATTCGATTCTCGTCAACGCCCTCCGAAACGAACCTCATTTCCAATGGTGACTTCGAGGACGAAATGCTGAATTTTGGCTTTGCTTGGAGAATTGTTCCCGTTGAAGGCGTCTATGCAGGGCTGGATACCTCAACTTACCACTCCCCTAGCCACGCGCTGTTGGTTCAGTTCTCCGGCAAGGAGAATCTGGGGTATGCGCACGTTTACCAATATGTGAAAGCAAGCCCCGGGCAATCCTACCGCCTTCGGGCCTTCATGAAAACCGAGGGTATTACCACCGACAGTGGCCCTCGCTTGCAAGTGCACGATCCCTACAGTTTCGCCGCTCTGGACAAGGCAACTGAAGATTTGACTGGTAGCAGCGACGGGTGGGTCCCTCTGCTATTGGATTTCGCTGCCGGACCGAAAACAGAGTTAATCGTAGTGAGGCTTGTCCGCTTGCCCAGCAAGAAGTTCGACAATCTCATTTCGGGAAAGGTTTGGCTGGATGATGTCCAGCTTACCCCCCTGCGAAAATGATCGGCGCCTGCGAAACATATTTTGGAACTTTCTGACCCCCCACGCGGAATTTAAGCTCAGGGCAGATTCATCCAGGCACGTTCGGTCGTGGGTCGGCTTGATTCTTGTACTGGCGGCCCTTCACCACCGGTCTTGAATTCTCAGATACTTGCGGCGCTCGGTGAGCACCGCCACATCAAACTGTACCCCTACCGCGACAAGTTCATACGGCAAGTTCATACATGTGACGCACTGTTCGCGGGCCTGTTGTACTTGTTGCTTGGCAAATAGCTTATCAATCTGGTAGTCAAGAGTTCGCAAGTCTTACAACAATATGGTGGCGGAGTCCGCGATGGACCCTTGGGGAATGTCCATGGAGCGGAGCAAGAGCTTTACTCGTTCGAAGCCGATGCGGCTTGCCGGTTGGTCCTTAGCCACGGTCGTTCTTCTGAGCGCAACTCTTATGGTCAACTGTGGCGGAAAAAGAAGCGCCACTGGACCCCTACCGGTCCTCGCCTCTATCTCGCCTGCCACAGTCCCTTTGGGAAGCATAAACACCAGATTGACCGTGAATGGCTGCACCTTCCCAGCCTCTACCCCGGCGTGCAGTGGTAGGTGTATCCAGTAGGTCGGGTAATCGCGAGCTCCGGAGGTCAGGTGATCGGGAACTCGGGTGAACGGCGAGCGAGTTTTGCAATGTACTTTCTTCACCCGAATCTACCGATCACCCGATGTCCCGATACGAACCCGAACTGTGGGTTTTTCCCATTACCCGTGATTTGTCCCCTGAAAGAGTGCCAAACTCCCCATTTGCCGCTGGAACGCCTCAGGCTTTATTTCCATCCCTGCGGTTGAACCGTTCTGATTGCAGCTAACTCCCTGAAATCACTTGCCGGATGAGTCCCTTTCCAACTGCCGAAATTGCCGAAGAACCCTTAATATGGCACGTAACCTGCTCGAAATGCAGGACGTGGCACTAAATTCCGGGGTGTTGAACCGATACTCCCTATCGAGATTCCGGAGGGCCAAAGCATGGCGTACGACGCTACAAAGATGGCGGATTGGCAGATATCAGAAGCGGCAGAACCGGGGATGCCGAGCCCCCGTGAGTGGCAGGAAAGATTGGGTTTGCAACAAGACGAGATGATCCCCATGGGGCGTCTCGCAAAGCTGGACTTCCTCAAGATCATTGAACGACTAAAAGACCGCCCGGATGGGAAATATATCGAGGTTACGGCAATTACGCCTACCCCCTTGGGCGAGGGAAAGAGCACGACGTCTCTTGGTTTGATCGAAGGCTTGGGCATGCGTGGCAAGAATGTTGGCGGGTGCCTCCGCCAGCCCTCCGGCGGTCCAACCATGAACATCAAGGGCACAGCAGCCGGCGGGGGGAACGCCTTGCTGATCCCAATGACCGAATTCTCCCTGGGTTTGACCGGCGATATCAATGACATCGTAAACGCCCACAATCTGGCCATGGTGGCGCTTACGGCTCGCATGCAGCACGAGCGAAACTACAACGACGAGGAACTGAAGAAGCACAGCATACCGCGCCGCTTGGATATCGACCCCACCCGCGTCGAGATGGGTTGGGTCATGGATTTCTGCGCGCAGGCGCTGCGCAACATCATTATTGGGATCGGCGGCAAGCAGGATGGTTTCATGATGCAGTCCAAGTTTGGCATCGCCGTCAGTTCCGAGCTGATGGCCATTCTTTCTATCGTCACTGACTTGGCCGACCTCAGAAAACGTCTCGGCGAGATTACCGCAGCCTACGACAAGAAGGGGATTCCGATCACCACGAGCGATTTGGAAGTCGCAGGGGCTATGACCGCATGGATGCGCAACTGCATCAACCCCACGCTCTGCTCGACGGCCGAATACCAGCCCTGCATGGTGCATGCCGGCCCCTTCGCCAACATCGCCGTCGGTCAATCTTCCATCATCGCCGACCGGCTGGGCCTGAAGATGTTCGATTATCATGTCACGGAGAGTGGCTTTGCCGCGGATATTGGTTTCGAGAAGTTCTGGAACGTCAAGTGTCGTTATAGCGGCCTGAAACCCAACGTCTCCATCCTCACGGCTACTATCCGTGCGCTCAAAATGCACGGGGGCGGGCCCCGCGTGTCGCCGGGTTTGCCCCTTCCCGAGGAATACACCAAGGAGAATCTGAAGCTTCTCGAAAAGGGGCTTCCCAACCTGCTTCATCACCTCGCCATCATTCGTCGCTCGGGGATTAATCCTGTGGTGTGCATCAACCGCTTCCATACCGACACCCTCGAAGAAATTGCTTTGGTGCGCACAGCGGTGGAAGCGACGGGGGCTCGGTGCGCAGCTTCCGAACACTGGGCCAAGGGGGGCGAAGGAGCCCTCGAGTTGGCGGATACGGTTTTGGATGCGTGCAAAGATGACAACAACTTCCAATTCCTTTATCCACTCGAGATGAAGCTGCGAGACCGTGTGGAACTGATTGCTAAAGTTGTTTACGGTGCCGGCGGTGTGGCGTGGGCCCCGGAGGCGGACGCTAAGGCTAAGCAGTTCGAAGCGGATCCCAAGTTCGCCGATTACGCCACCATGATGGTGAAGACACACTTGAGCTTGACTCACGACCCGACGATCAAGGGCGTTCCCAAAGGTTGGATCCTGCCCATTCGGGACGTTCTGGTATACTCGGGAGCGAAGTTCCTATGCCCCTGCGCAGGGACGATCAGCCTGATGCCGGGGACCTCTTCCAACCCCGGTTTCCGCCGCGTGGATGTGGATGTGAAAACCGGGAAAGTATCAGGACTGTTTTGAGACAGGAGCATACCATGTACCTTAGCACTGCTTATCTTTTCGGGGGAATGCGTGAGGAGACTCGAGAGAGGATTTTGGAAACAGCTCTCGAGGAATCGCACGCGCCGGGTGATTTTCTGTTTCACCAGGGCGACCCGGCCCGGGAATTCTATGTCCTTACAGAAGGACGGGTGCGGATTAGCGTGGGAGTCCAAGGGCTCCTGGCCCACGTGGCCAGCGACCCGGGCGATATGATTGGTTGGTCGAGCCTGGTGGGAAACGACACTTACACGGCTTCCGCCGAATGCCTGGGTCCCGTCAAGGTCTCGAAGATTGAAAAGTCTCAGTTGGATAAGATCCTGCTCGCGGACCCGGTAAGCGGAATGACCTTCTTCAAACACCTTGCTGCGCTGATCGGGCGCCGCTTGGCTGAGAGCTACGCGGCAACCTTGGCAGGCCACGGGGTGCAAGAGCCGCGTTCGTACGGCTAGCAGGCTGCTGACAGGTGGCGCGGGCGACTCGCCCGGTGGAGCGCGGGCATCCTGCCCGCGACCTGCTGCAGTAGCGGTACGCTCCCGTGGCAGCGAGTGAGGCGCCCGCGCCGCAAAGGAAAGGAGAGGCCAATGAATCAGGACGGACAAGCGCCGGCTCAGAACCATTTGAGATTGGCGCTCGAAAAAGGTGAATTTTTCCTAACCGCAGAGTTGGTCCTGGGCCGCGATCACAACATGGCCGAAGCGGAGGCTTTCGTCCAAGAGGCGGGGGCGCAGCCGGACGGGATGAAGATCATTAGCGTGACCGACTTGCCCAGCGGCAACCCTGCCCTCCCCCCGGAAGCCTTCGTCTCGTTCATCCGTGAACGTGGCCTCACACCGATTGCTCATCTCACCGCTAAAGATGGAAACCGGTCCTTCCTCGAAGGCCGCCTGCACGGCTTGGCGCGTGAGGGCGTTGAGAACGTCCTGGCTTTGACTGGAGATGATCAGAAAGAAGGCTTTGGCGGAAAATCCAAGCCGGTTTACGACCTGGACTCTGTGCTCCTCCTCTGGCTGATTCAAGCCATGCGGACGGGCATCGAATACAAGCTGGGGCCACGGACCGTTCAAAGCACGCCTTTCGATTTTTTTGCCGGCGCCGTGGTGAACCCCTACAAGGTTCACGAGGCGGACCAGATGATGCAGTTTTACAAGCTGCAATTGAAAATCGCGGTGGGCGCGCAGTTCATCATCACCCAGTTGGGGTACAACGTCCGTAAACTCTGCGAACTGAAGCATTACTTGACTCGCGAGGGCTTGGGCAACACTCCTGTCCTCGCCAATGTTTATGTTCCCACGGCCAAGATTGCTCAGATGATGCAAGCTGGAGAAGTAGCAGGCTGCGTCATTCCCGACGAGTTCATTCGCCGCCTCGAGCAAGAGAAAAAACCTCAACGGTTGGAGCGCGCAGCGCTTATGGTGGCTGCCGCGAAGGAACTCGGCTTCGCGGGAGCCCACGTGGGCGGATTTGGCCTCACGCATCGAGATTTCATGACGATTGTCGAGCGGGCGGCAGCCCACTCGAGCGACTGGCGGAGCAAGATGGACGACTTGGTTTTCCCCTACCCTAACGAGTTCTACTTGCTGCCGCCGAGTCAAGATGGCTTAAGTGACGGCGCGGGCGAATATCAGGTCAGCCACAAAAAGCCCCACGCGACCTTCGTCCAAAGGCTTTCCAAGCTGGTGCATCGGCACCTGATCGCCCAGGATTCCTTTGGCGCGCGCTTCTTCGGCGCCCGTCTGAAGCCGAACGGGGACGGGGCAGCGGGCAAATCCTGGCGTCATGGGTTGTGGTACTGGTTGCTGGAGCCCTCCACGCTTTATCGCAAGGCCACCCTGGGGTGCAAAAGCTGCGGGGATTGTGTT
>Ga0187782_10000965_pt1 | contig 20476 bp, 6 predicted proteins | sample 0715_SJ02_MP15_2_FD_132454 | JGI IMG/M metagenome (GOLD analysis project Ga0187782, IMG submission 132454) | Tropical peat soil microbial communities from peatlands in Department of Meta, Colombia - 0715_SJ02_MP15_20_MG | ecosystem: Environmental > Terrestrial > Soil > Wetlands > Peat | place... | reverse complement strand
TCCGCAGGAGTACGTGGACAAGGCGGTGGCCCTTGCACGCGATCCGAACGAGCTCAACCGATTGCGTCAGCGCCTGCGGGGCGAGCTCGAGGCTTCCGCGCTCATGGACGCCGACCGCTTCACGCGCAATCTCGAAGCGGCGTACCGCAATGTCTGGCGCAGGTGGTGTGGCGGGAAAGGGCGCGCCTGACGCTCCGAGCCATTCGCCCGATCGCTCTACCCGTCAATGCTGCTCGCACTCCGCGCCGAGGCAGAACATCTTCACCACGATGAAGGTCGGAACCAGGCTCTCGGTGAGCTGCTGGTAGTTGTTCGCGGCGGCGAGGTTCTGGCTTAGCTGATCCACCGCGGTGTTGCTCGCACCGCCGAGCGCGTTGGCGCCGGACAGCGCGCCTGAGAGCGCACCCGCTTCGGACACCGGTACCCCGGTCGCCGTGCCAGCGACCGTGATGTTGCTGGCGCCGATTACCTGCACGGCAGCGATATTGAGATTGCCAGCCACACGAATTCCGGCATCACCCGCATTGACGGCACCCTTGGGCGCAATGAGGTTCACCAGGCCGGGCTTGATGTTGGGCGACGTCAGCAGCTGGCCGATGCCACTGCCCGACACGGAACTGCTCGGATTCACGAATAGGTTCCCGTTGGCGTCGGTTTGAATGACGGGCGGCGGTGCGCCCGAGGCGCTCTTGGCCCCCTTGCCCGCGTCGATGTTGCCGTTCGAAGCCCAGAGGATGATGTCTCCGCCCTCGAGCGTCAGTATTCGCGACTGATTCACCGTGAAGTTCTGGTCGGCAAAACCTTCGACAGCACCCTCGCCGAGCACCAGGACGCCGAGATTCACAGCTGGAGGTATCGTGACGAGACCGCCCTCCGCTGAGCTTGCCTTGACCAGATACAGCGATGCCGGCGGGTTCGGCACGCCGACGTTGACCGAACCGCCGGGCACCAGCAGGTCGATGTCGCCGCCCTGCTCGGTCTTCAGCTGGCTGAAGAACATGTCGAGGTCGCCGCTGTAGGTGATTGCGTTCCCGCCCGCGTCCTCGGTGGGGAACAGGGTGTCGATTGCGGTATAGCCGCGGTCATAGCTCGCGCCCTGCAGCGTGTGCGCAAGACCCGTCGCGCTGAGCTCATCGCTCAGCACCTGCGCAAGCAGCGGCAGCTGCTGCGGGCGGGTCAAAGCCTCGAAGGCGGCGAGCGCCGCCGCGTAACCGATGTTCGCGTCGGCTACCGGATAGAGCTGCTCCATATAGCTCTGCAGCGTCGCCGCGTAGGCGCTGGGAGCACCCGAGGAACCGGGCGACAGATACGCATCGATAAACGACTGGTAGGCGGGCTGCCTCAGTCCCCCGGCCGTCGATCCAAAGCCGGCGCCAACCAGGATGGACGCACCGGTGGACGGCAGCCTCACGTCCGAGAGGCTGCCCGTGGTGAGCAGGCCATTGCCATCGCCCAGATCGATCGTTCCTCCGGCCAGCACTTCGAGGTAGCCAGGACCGGCGAGCTGGATGCCACTGCCGTTCGGGATCAGCGCGTTCGTGACCGGGGTAGTGGGCGTCGAAAAGACGATGTCGCCACCGGCAGCAATCTGGGTGACGTCCGAGGGATTGAGGTTCTTACCGTCATAGCTGACATCGGTGATGTCGCCACCGGCGATCACGTCCGCCGCCTTGGGGAAGGTCAGTGTGCCGGGCTCGATGCTGCCGGTGGCCGCGACCAGCGCAATGGGCTGCGGATCGCTCTGATGCAGGGGGACGAGCGGCAGCGGCACCGCGCTGATGCCGGTGAAGCTGATCACGCCTTGCGGTGTCAGGGCAGTCGGCACCTGAGTCGGATCGGCTTCCGACATGCTGATGCCCATCGGCTGGCTGTTGTTGTTGATCGAGCCGGCGGCCAGCATGGTGAGATTTCCGGTCGCAGCCGGGAAAAGCGCGATGCTCACGCCGCTCGTGGCCCCTTGCGACGAGGCCGCATTGCCCAAATCGATGTCACCCGACAAGGAGGCGACGTTCAGGGTCGGAGGATAAATCGACAGGTAATTGGCGGGCGGGGAAGCGGCCTCGTAAACCACGGCGAGATTGGACAGCGCGGCTATCGGTAAGCTGGTAATGGGATCATTATTGAGCACAACGTCGCCGCCTGCGCTCACGAGATTGAGGGTGCCCGGGTTGTCAACGGGGGCGTAGGCAAAAAACGCGACGTCCCCGTTGACCACCGCCTGCTGATTGGCGAGCGTCAGGGGCAGCGTCGTGCTGTTGGTCACGGCAGCCAGCGTAATGCCGCCGCGGGCACTGACGTCGAATACGCCGTTGCCGACCACCAGTGTGGGGTAGAGCTGGAAGCTCGGCGGCGGCAGCGCCGGCGATACCATTCCCGGGAACGCCTGTCCAAAGGTCGAGTCGGTGCTCGATCGCAGCGCGCCCCCCGCGCTGATCGCGGCATTGCCCCAGTCGTCCTCATAGACGCCGCTGATGATGTCACCGCCCGCCTGAACGCGCAGGCTGCCGCCCCCGGTGAGCAGCAGATCCGCAAGCACCGGAGTGTCGCCTTCGGCCACGGCTAACCGCCCCGTCGTCGGAATCACGGCCGACGTGTTGACGATATCGCGACCGGCGCTGAGCGACAGGCCCCCGCCGCCGAGCGCGCCTATCCCTTGCTGGAACAGATTGAACATGACCCACCAGGTCGTGTTTCTGTGGGGATTCCCCGTGGTTGAGGTGGGTGATCCCCGGCGCCACAGCCAGTCGGTCACCAGCTGAGCACTCAAGGCGCTGCGAATATCGTCCGCAGCCGTGACGCTGATGTCGCCGCCGCCCGTCGGATAGGCCGCAGCCTGACCGCCGAGGTCACCGGGCTTCACGGGCGCGAACAGGCTCGGGTCCAGTGCGGGGGCGGGCACACCGGCGGTGTACAGCGCCGAGGTCTGCGGATCGCTCTCAGAGACCTGCAGATTGCCGTTGGCATCGTAGCCATTGAAGGCGTAACCGAGGAGCACGTCTCCCCCCGCGGCGATCTCGATGTTGCCCGTGCCGGTGCGAATCAGGTTCCCGGGTGTCAGGATGAGGTTGCCGGAATTGGGCGGCGCACCGAGGCTCGACGCCGGTGCGGGCTGCTTTACCACGGCCAGTGGGTCGGCGGCGGTGAGATCCGCACCGGCCGTCAACGTGTAGGATCCCGAGGCGGCGCCGGCGGTCGGCTCGCCGAAGGTCCACATCGGCACCGCCTGGCCGTTATTAGTGAAGCCATCGGTCAGCGATGCATTGAAGATGAGATTGCCTGCCGCGCGCAGCGTGACGTTGAAGGGGGCGGGCGTCGCCAGCCCCGCATTCCAGCTCGCCAGGTCCCAGGTGCTGCCGAGTGTGAGGTCGCCGTTGCTGCCGCCGCTCGCGGGGCTGTCGACCTCGATGCCGGGCCGCACCTGCACGTTGGGTAACCCCAGCGCCGCCGTGATCGACGCCGCATGCGTCATGAAGCTCGCGGCGTCCGTGAACAGGAGGCCGTTGAGATCGGCGACGTCGCAGGAACCGCCGCTGCCGCAGCCCGAGTCGGTGCTGCCGAGTTGCGTCGCCGCATAGGCCCGATAGCCCTCGACGATGACGGGATTGCCGGACACCACGTCGACAGACGCAGCGTTCTGCACCGTCACCTGGACATTCGTATCGTCGGGCGTGCGCGGGGCCCGCAGCGTGAGGGTGCCATCGGCGCCCGCACCGGGAGTGCCCTGCATGCTGATCGTGGTCGGACTCTGGGCCGTGCCTCCGAAGATCTGGATCTGACCGCTCGACACGCCGAGCGTCACGTCCCCGCCGCGTGCGGCGAGGCTCGTGCCATTCGGGCCCACCGGCCCCGGGGAACCGGCATTCGCCAGCAGCTGCGCCCCCGCCTCGAGTGTCAGGTTTTGGCCGGCCCAAAGTGCGATCGAGCCGCCGTCGGTGTCGAGGGTGGTCCCACCGCTCGTGTTGATGACGGCGGTTCCGGCGACGTCGATCGACCCCTGGTCCGCGGACAGCTCGAAGCTCGCGGCCCGAATGTTGCCCGATATCGTGACCGCCGGATCGCTGCGGGTACGTATATCGATCGCTCCCTGGAAGCCGCTCGCGGTAAGCGCGCTCTCGAGCGCTGCAAAACCCGAGCCGGAGAGGCCCGAGCCCACATCGAGAGTGAAGCTCCCTTGCTGCCCACCGGCGGGGGCGCCGCCCTTCAGTGTGCTGCCGGTGTAGGTGAAGGTTCCCTGAGGCGCCGACACGGTGAGTGATCCGGCGTCGCCGCCGAGATTGCCGTCGACCGACGACGCGCCCGACACGTCGACCGTGGCACCGGAGGCAATGGCCACATTGCCGCTGGTCGCGATCAGGCTGACCGGACCGCCCGCGGCGACGACGTCGGTCACGGTATAGCCCTTGTCGATGCCGGCGGCGCTGGTGAGCGAACCGCCGCCGAGTGCCACGTTGCCATTCAGGGCCTGCAACGAGATGCTGCCTGCTGGGAAGTCGATCGAGCCGTCCTGCGCGATATCGCTGCCCTGGATAACGAGTTGCGCACCGACCCCTGCTGGCGTCAGGAATACATTGGGGTTCGCAGTCGAGCGCGTCACCGTCACCGAGCCGGTGGTCGAGATGCTCTGCTGCGACCCGTTGGCGCCAACGAGTGCCGCGCTCTCGAGTGTCAACGGCACTGCTGCAGAAGACATGACGGTGAGCGACCCCGTGCCACTGCCGTAGATGTCGCCGTCAGCCTGCAGGTTGAGCGCACTGAAACCAGTGATGCTCTTGCTGCCGGGGCCGAGGGTGATTTCCCCGGAGCCCTTTGCCGCACTGGCGATCAGCTCGAGTGCGCCTGAGCCATCCGGTGGCGTGGCGAAACTCGCTGCCGCGCCGCTCGAGTTATCGAGGGTTATCGCTCCCGCCTGCAGTACCTTGTCGCCGGCCCCATATCCGCCGAGGCCTGACGCATCGAGGGTGATGCTCGTCAGGCTCGGGGTAACCGAGCCGGGCGTGCCGATCTGCACGGCCCCATAGAAATCGATCGTTGAGCTGCTGCCGAGCGTGAGGGCGGTCAGGCCTTTGAGCGTCCCAAGAATCTCCGGCGTGAGGGTCAGGCCCGGCGTGTTCGCGGGCGCCGCTCCCACGCTGATCAGGCTCGAGTAGAGACTCACCGCCGGAGCCTGAATCTGCGCGTTGCTCGCGAGCGTCGTGCCGTTCGTGCCGTAGAGAAGGACGCTCCCGGTGCCCTCGACGTCCGCCCCGGCGCCGACGGAGACGACGCCCGTGGGATTGGCCGGCAGAGTCGTCGGATCGACGACGAGCGCCGCGGCAACCCCGCTCGAGACGCGCAGCAGCGCACCCCCGCCCGGCAGCAGCAGCGTACTGGGGCTCGCGGTGGTTCCGCTCGTGCTGCGGGCAAGGACCTGCGCGCTCGCGTCGAGCGTCACGCTGTCCTGTGCGGCGATGATGACCTGTCCGGCCGTGAGCGGCGTGGTGTTCTTGAGCTCCACGGACAGCGTGGCCGACGTCAACTGCTCACCGCCTGCCGTCTCACTGCTGGAGGCGCCGAGGATCAGCGTTCCGGCATCGAGCGCATTGAGCTGCTGAACGCTGAGCTCAACCGTGCCATTCGCAGCCGGTGCCGCCGTGCTCGCGGATTCGACGATCAGGTTTTGCCCCTGGATCGCCACATCGCCTCCCTGCCCCGCCTGGGAGGTCGACTTGCCGGCGCTGGCGGAGGCGAAGGTTCCCGCGCTCAGGTCCACCGCGCCATTCAGGGCGAGGCTCCGGGTCGCCGCTAGCTCGAGCTGCCCGGCGTCCGCCGGAACTTGTGGTGGGGCGGTGTTGCTCGTGAGTGCCGCATTGGTGAAGAAAGTGTTGGCGTAGCTGTCCGTGTACTGCGACTGCGTGCGGACCACGGAGTCGGAGGCGACCAGCACGGAGCTTGTCTGACTGTCCATGACGTTCGTGCCGGCCACGCCGAAGCGGGCCGCCACGAGGTAGGTTCCCTCGGGCTGCAGCACGGGCGTGCCGGGAATGATGTTGCTGTCCTGCTGTACGACCTGTACCGCAAATGCGCCGGGCAGCAGAGCGTACCGGGCGGGGAGCAGCGCGTAGGTCCCGGCCGGCAATCCCCCCACCGCGGGGAGTGTGATGGTCTGACCGGTTGTCGCCGGTGAGTTCTGCCAGTACTGCGGGTCGAACGGCGCAAACGCAGAGCCGAGCCCGGGAATCACGGCGTAGGTGTATATCGTCTTACCGGGCGGATGATTCGCCGCAGGCAGGTTGTTCGGATCGAGCACATCGACCGAGCCGCCCTGTCCCGCGACGAACTCGTACGCGTAGAGATCCCCGCCACCGGCGAGATTCACGGTCGCACCGCTCTGCACATCGACGTCCGTGCCATTCAGGCTGACCTGCTTGGCCGGCGGTTGCGACAGCACGTTGGTGACGTTCGCGCCGGGGCTGTAAGTCCACTGCACGCCGTTCGACGTCGCGCCGTAGGGAATGACCCGCCCGTCCGAAGACACGGAGGTGATGCTGCCGGCCTCGAGCGTCACACTGCCCGCCACCTGTACGTTGCCCTGACTGTCGAGGATCGGTACGCCGTTGAGCGCGATCTGGCCGAACGGCGCGCGCAGCACGCCCGCCTGCGTGATGTCGGTGGCATTCACGCTCAGGCTGCCGCCGGCGGACAGGGGCACCGCCGGCGTGGCGGAGGGTGGCGTCAGGATCGCCACGGTGGTGGCCGTCGGCGAAGTGGCCGACGGGAGATCGTTGACGGCGAACCCCGCGGCGGTCGTGGGATAGAGCTGCGCGGCGCGCAACGTGAGGCCGGCGACCGTGTTGAGCGCGCCCTCGAAGCTCGGATCGTTCGGAACATTCACCGCAGGGGGCGCGTTGATCGTGTTCTGTGAGCCTACGAAGCGGATGTCGCCGCTGCTGCTGAAGGTCTCGGTGGCAAATCCACTGAAGGCGCTGATGCCGCGGATGTCGATCAGCTGGGCGTTCACCGACAGCGAGCCCGAACCTGACACGGGATTCAGCACTGCCGGGGCGTTCGGACTGGCGAAGCCGCCGGTGTCGAAATAGTCGGGATTGTTGAAGTAGTTGCCGACCGCGACGTAGGCCGCGCTCAGGCTCGTCCGAGTGCCGGAACCGGCCGTGAACAACGGCGCATCGAGGGTGAGACTGGCGGGCGCGTGCAGTGCGACAGTGCCGTCGAAGTTGATGACGTCCGCGCTGCGGATCGTCAGATTATCGAAGCCCCCGGACTCGAGCGTCCCCACATATATGGATGCCGTCCCGCTTGGCAGCGGCGAGGACGGCGGTGCAACCGGTGAAGACTCCAGCGTGATGACACGCAAGGTGGTCGGATAACCTCCTCCTTCTTGAGCCGTCCCGTTGGGACCGGCGTTGGTGTAGGGCGGGTTGCCAAGTCCCAGGGTGAGCGATCCGCCACCCGCCCCGGCGACGGGGGCGCCATCGAGGGTAGCGGCACCGCCCACGAGGGCCCCCTGCAGCACGATTCCCTCGCGCCCCGCGATATTGATCGAGCCGGCGTTGGCCGCGACAGTGGTCGCGGTCACGCTGTTTGCTCCGACGAGATCCAGCACGCCGGCCGCGCCACTCACGTCAATCCGGGAACCAGGGTCGGTGACGACGAAGCCTTTGTTGGCGACGAGCGATATCGTGCCGCCGGCAAGAACCGAACCTTCCGGCAGTCCGAGCGGGTCGAGGGTGTCGATCTTCGCGTAGCCCCGTGCCGCGAGCAGTGCCGCCGGACCGATCTCGATATCCTGGTCGGGAAGGAAGCCCGGGTCCGACCCGGTCTGCGGGCTGCCGTTGGTCAGCTGCAGCGAAATGCTGCCGGCCGGGGCGACGATGGAGCCGAACACGCGCACGTCGCCGTTGTAGCCGTTGGCGGCGAGCGTCACCGCCGCCCCCGGATCAGTGAGGATGGAGGCATCACGCTCGAGCGTGACGTCCCCGATCTCTCCCCCCTTGATGTCGCTGGTATTGGTCGTGAAACTGACGCTGGCGGGCTGGCGCTGCGGCGCGGGTAGGGTCTGAAGCGCACTGAAGCTCGCGAGATCCGCTCCCGTGGGCTCGAACCGCCAGTTTCCGCTCAACACCAGGTTCTGCTGCAGCGGCGTGATGCTAACGGGCTCGCGGTCGGCCAGGTCCTGCAGGTTGCCGATGATCACGTCGTTCTCGCCGGCGATCTGGTAGCTGGCGAATCCCCCCTGCGTGAAGAACTGTGGCGCGAGCAGCAACTCGCCGGCCGTGCCTGCAGCAGTCGAGCCGACGGTCACGGAGCCCGATTGCAGTGCAAGCGTGCCGCCCCCGCCGGCATGCAGGCTGGCACCGAGCAGTCGCGCGCCGCTACCGATGTCGATGAGCCCCGTGTAAGGGTCGGTGACCGGATCGTTGGCGTCGAGAGTGAAGCTCGCGGTGAGCGAGATCTTGCCTGCGCTTCCCGCGGAAAGCTGATTGCTCTGATTCAACCAGCCACCGCCGGACACGTTGATCACACTGCCGGCTCCGAGCATGACGTTGCCCGCGGCGTTCGCCGCGACGCTGCCCCCGTTGATGACCGTCGGTGCCGTGCCAGGCTGCGGGGTGACGAGCGGCGAGTCGTTGATCCAGTTGCCGCTGACGTCGATGACGGCGCCGGGGCCCAGCGTGATGTTGTGTGGCGCGAACGCTCCGGCATTCACGGTCTGCAGGACGACGCTCGCAGCCGGCGCCTGGACGGCGCCCGCAATGTCGATCGATTGCGTCGACTTGACGCTGAAGCTGCCGTCGGGGGCGAGCGCCAGCGTCGTGCCGCCCGGCAGTGACACCGGACCATTGCTGTAGACGCCGAGCGAGTTGAACCCGCTTTGCTCGAGCTGCGTCGGTGACAGCAGACTCGTGCCCGGCAGTATGACCGGAGCAATCGTGCCGTCAGCCAGGATCAGATCGCCGCCGAGCTCATCCTCCAGGTTGTCGACGAAAGTGACGCCGCCACTGATACCGAAATCCGGCTGATTCGAGGTGTTGCCACAGATGCCGCAGCCGAGCACGAAGGTCCCGCCCTGGGCGAGCGTCCCGGGGCTTCGCTGCAAGAGGCCAGCGACCGTCTCCGCGAGTAGCGTGCCCCGCAGGTACGTCTGCGGCGCCTCGACGATAATGGTGCCGGCGTTCGCGCCCTGGATGTAGCCCGGGTAGTAGCTCTCGGCCGTGACGCTGGTCCTGGTGCCCCACGTCGGGTCGATATAGGAGTAGACGTTGGCGAGGCCCACATACGGAATGTTCACCGGCGCCTTGCTGATGTCATAGACGACACCGTTTTCGCCGATCAGCTTGGTGGTGCTCGGTCCAAAGGCGCCCTGGTAGGCCACGCTGCCGCCGGACACGTTGAGCGTCGAGCCCGCGCGCGTGACCACCTGCCCGGTCGCCTGCAAGACGATGCTGCCCGCGTTGGTCGAGATCTGCTCGATGCCCTTGCCGATGTTGGCCGCATAGGGGGCGACGTTGAAGATTGTCGACCCGAGATTCGCGTCAACTGTTACGGTCGTTCCATGCAGAAAGCCGCTCCGCAGCAGCGGATCGTCCTGCAGGTCGTTGGTCTCGAGAGTCACCTGCAGCACGTTCTGCGTCGCCGGGACCGCGACCTGCTGAAGGCCGGAGACATCGATGGTGCTGCCCTTGTCGAGGTAAATGCTGCCGGTATTGTCCGAGGTCACCGTATTGGGGCTGGTGATCAGCGCTGCAGGATCTGCGGCGGCGCGGACGTTGACGATGCCGCTCGGCGCACGTACGGTGGCGTTGCCTTCGAGCGTCACGTTGAGACCGGTGAGCTCGATCTCGGACGGAATGAACTGCGCCTGCTGCTGGGCAGTCACGGTCGTCGTGTCCGTCGCGTCGGGCAGGACCTCGGTCTCGCTTCCCGGAGCGAGCACGAGCGTGCCGCCATTGTTCGGCAGCAGTCCGCCGAAGGCGGTCGGATTACCGTTCCGATCGAGCGGTAACTCGTCGAAGAAGTCACCCGATCCCGAGGTATCGCCCGCGACCAGGTAGATCGACCCGTTGGCGGTCACGGACGTCGTCGCCGAGAGCAGTCCCCGCTGGTTGACCATGAGCCCCGCGAGGGTGATGTTGCCACGTGGGGCACTGATCTGACCGGTGTTGGTCACGGTTCCCGTGGTACCGCCGCCGTCCACCGCGATGAGCAGACCGCGCATCGCCGGATTGTTGCTGGCGGCGAGATAGACGGCGTTGCTCGCGCCTCCGAGGATCGTCTGCCCATCGGGCGTGCTGATCGATCCCGCATTGGTGACGGCCGAGCCGAGCAGCATGATCCTGCCGCCGTCGGAAGTGGTCAGCGTCGCGCCGGCATCGACGTCTACCGCCCCGGCTGTGCCGGTCGCTGGCGCCTGAAACACCGGTGGTGGCGCCGAGCCGGTATTGCCGTTCTCCGAGAGAATCCCGTTCTCGAACAACACCGGATCGCGCAGCGGCAACGTCGAGGCCACGAGGCCCCCGACATCGACCTGCGCGCCCTTATCGAAGACGATGCCGTTCTGATTGATGAGGTAAATCTGGCCGTTGGCCGTGAGCTGACCGGAGATGACGCTCGGATCGGCGCTCCAGATCTGATTCAGTGCGGCGGCCGTCGCGCTCGGCTGGATGAAGTCGACCTTGTAGCCGCTCGCAATGTTGAAACTGGCCCAGTTGAGGATCACCTTGCCGGTCGATTGCGTGACATCCATCGTAGTCCCGGTGGCGACCGCGGATACCATCCCGCTCTGCAGGAACGACTGCGCCGCGCTGCCGCAGTTGCCGGCGAGGCAGGGCGTCGGCAGCGGCGGGTGCGGGGGACCCGCGCCCGCGTCGACACAAAGTGCAGCGAAGCCCATGAGTCCAGCGGCGCTGCTGCAGCGCCGCGAGTCTGTGACCTTCGCTCCTCGAGTCGCGTTCTGCGACGGGTATTTCTTGGACATCGGATCGCGCATTGCCCGGCGTTTGACTGATGACCCCCTCACCCTTAGTAGCAGGAGGGGGTTACAGGAATTTTATGCCGCCCTGGGCCGACAATTTCGAGGAGAAGGCTCAACCCGCCCGCGTAAGCATCAGAGGCGCACGTAAAAAAAGCAGGCCCTGTGTTTGCCACAGGGCCTGCGCAGACGCGAACTGTACTTGTTCTTCTCGCGGTCAGAGAGGATCGCTACCGGTAACGGTCGACAGCGGGCCGGCGATAGTCGAGGCGTCGAACTTCGGCAGCAGCGGGGCCGGAGAGACCTTGTTGCGGGTCGGCAAGGTTCCACCCTTCGTGGCGGCGGAGAGCTTATCCGCATCTTGCAGTGTGCCGTTCACGGCGGCTGGGAAGCTCTTGCTCGAATTCGCTCCGACGAATCCTGCAGCCTGCATCGTAGCCTCAATCTGCGCGGCCACGAGGTCACCTGGAGTTGAGCCGCCGATGACCCCCGAGCGAGTATTGAACGAGTTCTGGTAAAAGAAGTCGTACGCGCCGGTCACGACATTGATGTAGCTGGTCGCCACGGTGCCATTGATGTTGTCGCTCGCACCCTGCGTATCGACGGCTACGCCGTTGATTTTCGTGAAATCGTAACAGTTGCTCCCACAGGTACCCTGGTGCAGGGCGGGCGGATTCTCGAGGCCGAGCACCGCAACCGCCTGCAGCCCGTCGTTGAAAGCGTTGATCAGGTCATTGATGACGTTCGTGGTGCTGCTCTCATTCACGTCCTGATAGGTCTGGCTGTCGGCCAAGCTGGTGCCGGTGTACCCCTTGGTCGCGCTGTGCGGCAACTGCGCAGATGAGCCGGAGCCCGGATACCCGAGGAAATACTGATTCCCTGAAGCTTTTGTGCCGGACCCCGGGCCACGGTCGAGGAAGATGATCCCGCCCGCGGCCATCTGCGAGCCGTTGTCGTCGTAGAGCTGAGACCAGTCGCTGATCGTCCCTCTGATGATACCGGCCATCTCTGCTCTGCTGAAATTGGTCTTCGGGTGGCTCGTCGAGGTGTACACGTTGTGTGTCACGGCGATCCCGAAGAGGTTGTCGTAGATACCATCGGCGGCGCCCACCGTCGGTGCCGGCCCACCGTTGCAGTTTGCGTTGGTGACGTTGGTTGCACAGGTTCCGCTTGGGGCGGTTCCGGGATTGTTAATGCCCTGGAACAGGGGGACTTCCACGTCCGAAACGCCCCAGTCAGGCTGCTGATTGTTGGTGAGCTGGCCGCTGTCGCTGTAGAAGTATTTCGGCGCGCCCGCGTTCGTGCAGCTTTGTGAAGTCGTCAACGTCGAGAGGATCGCAGAAGTCTGCGGGTAAGCGAGTGTGGCACCCGCCGCGGTCTGCGGATTGACGCCGTTCACGAAGCTGCCGCCATTGAATTTGTACAGGAGCAGGATGTTGGTGCCGGCGGTGATCGTACCAATCGCGGCAGTCGTGGCGCCGAACCACACGCGGTAGGAGCCGCTGTCGGTACAGGCCGAGGTGCTGTCGGAATAGCTGTCCGGGCTGCTCAGAATCGTGTTCGCCGCCACCGAGAACGCATTCGCCTGCGCCGAGCCGCCAGCCGCATAAAGCACAAATGCCGGAGTCGACGTGGGCGGCAGCGCAACTGCCGCGCCCGATCCGAGTGCCGCGGCGACCGCGGCCGCTATCAAGCTCTTTCCTTTAAGGTTCATGAGAATCTCCAAATGGTGATCTGGTGTCGGGCGACCGCGCCTCCTGGCGAGGTCGCCCGACTCAGTGGCCAAATACCGATCAAGTCAGGTACCGATCAGACCGCAGCGGCGCCCGGCTCCGTACCCGCCGACTTGCCGCGGCGCCCGAGCAGACCCGTGAGGCCGAGACCCGACAGAAGGAGCATCAATGGCGCGGGCAGCGGAACAGTGGAGCTCGAAACCGTGTAGCTCAGGATGCCGGCGGCGGTCAGATCCCACGTGCCGGCGAAGGTCGACAACGTAGCCAGTTTGCTGCCGCTGTTCAATTTGCTGCTGGTCTGCTCGTAATACGCCATCGCGGTCCCGACCGCTGCGTTGTCGCCGTTCGCGTTCGACGTCAGATTGGTGGCGAAAATGCCCTCATAGCCGCTTTGCCCCCAATAGTCCGCGGTCGGGAGGTTGGCCGAGTTGGTGGTGGTGCTCGTAACGCCGTTCGCGGCCGTGGCGAACTGCGACACCACCGTCTGCGCAGTCGAAATGTTGGCGCCCACTTGGGCACTCTGAGTTCCCAGGGCCGACGTGTAGAAAATCGTTCCGGTGGTCCCGCTGTTCGTCAGCGTGGCCGACACCACAGAGTAATCGAGAACGTCGCTCGCGCCCTCGGCCGCCTTGAACGCAATGTAGTTCGGGTCCGAGGCCAGGTTGAAGGGCGTGAGCGAGCTCGAGCCGTTGAAGGATGCCTGGGCGATCCCGGTATCGAACAGGAACGAGGTGCTATTGGTCGTGTCGACGATGTTGAGGAAGACATCGCCGGTACTCGTACCGTCGAGGTTCGTGTTCGCCATCGCAGTACCAGCGAGCGCAAGCGCCGCGACACCCGCCAGTACCTTGAAGCTGGAATTCGAGGACATTAGGTTTGCTCCCATAAACCGTTATTACGTGGTCTCTTTTGCCGTGCCGCCCGCGCCGAGCTTCGTCCAGCAAGCTGCGAGCACTCGGAACCGGCACGGGGGAGAATCGTGGCGCGCAATGATGTCAGCGAAGTTTCTGGACTGTGAAGAAGAAACCAGTCTGCGCGCCGCAATTTGCGACGCACAACGTGGCATCGCCGTCGGGCAATCGATGTGTATGACATTCCGCATACGTTTGACAGGCGCGGCGTGGCAATGTGGCGCGGCCGCAGCGCGCTGCGCGGCTAGCGGAGCGGCTCGACCGTAAGGTGCCGCGGTGTCTCGCCGCGCTCGGCGCGCTGCCACATGAGGGTGTAGGCCGCCTCGAGATGGCGGCAATAACGTGTCGTATCAAATAGCGGGAGCGTGCTGCGATGGCGCTCGAGGCGCCCGCGCAGCTCCGCGAGCCGCAGCGGCGTCGCGGCGAGCTCGAGCGCCTTCGCCTCGTACGCCTCGAGGCTCGAGCTGATGAGCTCCGGAAGCCCCGCCGCCGTGAGCAGACTCGAGGCGACGCGCCCGGCAAAGGTAGCGCCCTGACAGGTGAGAACGGGTAATCCGGCCCAGAGCGCATCGCTCGCCGTGGCGTGCGCGTTGAACGGCGTCGTATCGAGGAAGAGATCCGCGAGACGATGACGCGCGAGGTGATCGGCGGCCGCCGGCACACGCGGGGCGAACACCAGACGCTCGGGCGCAATGCCGGCGTACGCGGCCGCCGCGCGCAGATTGCCGCTCACGGCGCTCGAGCCTTCTGCGAGCCAGAGCACACTCCCCGGGGTCGCCGCCAGCAAGCGCATCCAGATCGCGAAACATCCGGGGTTGATCTTGTAGTGCGTGTTGAAGCAGCAGAAGACAAAGCCGCCATCCGGCAGACCCCAATGAGCACGCGTCGGAGTTTCGGCGGCGATCGTGCGCGTGTCGTCGCTCGGCAGGTAGCTCCCGGGAAGGTATGCCACCTTCTCGGTGTAGGCGCCCAGGTCCGCCTCCGGGATGACGATGCGATCGGCAATGATGTAGTCGATGCAAGGCAACGCCATCGTCGCCGTGTAGCCGAGGTAGTTGACCTGCACGGGCGCCGGACGGTGCGCGAATATGGCCGTACGTGCGTTGCCGCTGAAGCCCATGAGGTCCACCGCGATATCGATCTCGAGCTCGCGCAAGAGCGTTGCGACTTCGCGGTCGCCGCGCCCGGTGACGTCGATGAAGCGGTCGAAGGCCTGCTCGAGCCGTGCCACGAAGGAGCTTCGCGGCGGCTCGCGCAGCGAGATGGCGAGCATCTCGAAACGCTCGCGGTCGTGCTGCTCGATCACGCCCGCAAGGAGTCGCGACACCGGATGCTCGCGGAAATCCGCCGACACGTACGCCACACGGATCCTGCGGTGCCGGTAGCGCGCGCCGGTCCAGAGCGGCGTGCGCGGCGTGGCGTGTTTGTCCGCGACGAACAGCCGCGTGCACGCAAGCTGCTCGGCCGCGGTGCCTGCCACCGGGATGAAGGGCCCCGGGAGGCAGACGCGCGTGCCCGCAGCGACCTCTTGCACCACGCGCGCCACGCTTGCCTCCCAGTCCGTCCAGTCACAACTCTGCAAGCGCGTCTGCAGCAGATTGCCCCGCGCGTATGCATAACCCGGGGCGAGCTCCAGCACGCGCGCAAATCCCGCCGCAGCCGCTTCAGGCCGCTCGAGCTCGCGCAGTATCACGGCGTGCAGGTAGTGGATGTCGGGGGAGCCGGGTTGCAACCGCGCCGCGCGCTCGATGTCGGCGAGCGCCTCGGCGCTGCGTCGCAGGCCGCGCAGCGCCCTGGCACGACCGACGAGCGCCTCGGGAAACTCCGGCTCGAGGCGCAGCGACTCCTCGTAGTCGGGAAGGGCTCGATCGAACTCCTCGAGAGCGAGGCGCGCGGTGGCACGGTGGTACCAGGCCCCGGACGCGCGCGGCTGGAGCGCCACCGCGCGATCGAGGCTCGCGAGCGCTTCGGAGGGACGCTGCAGCTCGAGAAGCGCGGCGCCGCGCTCGAGCAGTGTGTCACCGTCGTTGGGTTGCGCTGTGAGCATCCGGTCGTAGATGGCAACCGCCTCGGGGTAACGCTGCAGCACCCGCAGCGCCCGCGCGCAGTTGCCGAGCGCGAGTGCGAAGTCCGGTCGGGCGCTGAGCGCTCTCCGGTAGCTCTCGAGTGCCGCCTCGGCTCTGCCCAGCTTGAGAAGGGCATTGCCGCGGTTGTTGTGCGCATCGGCATGCTCGGGCTCGAGGGCGACGGCGCGATCAAAGCTCGCGAGCGCTTCCTCCGTGCGATCGAGTGCGGTGAGCGCATTACCCAGATTGTAGAAAGCACCGGCGAAATCGGGCGCGAGCTGGAGCGCCCGCTGGTAGTAGCCGAGGGCGGCATCGGCATGGCCGATCTCCTGCAGTGCATTGCCGAGGTTGCAGCAGACGAAAGGCTGATCGGGCTCGGCCGCGAGCGAGCGGTGCAGAAACGCGATGCCGGCGTCGGTGTCGTTCTGCTGTAGCGCAATCACGCCGAGCAGGTGCAATGCCTGCGCGTCACGCGGCTGCACCCGTATCAGCTCGCGGCAGAGCGCAGCGGCCTGCTCGGTGCTTCCGCGTCGCAGCAGGTCCACGGCCCTGCCAAGAGTGGCTGCGGAATTCACGTCAGGTAACCGAGCTCGCGCTGCAAGGGTCCGAAAGCGGCATCGAAGCGCTCGCGCTGCTGCGCGGAGAGCATGCGCGCGCCCTCACCGCTGCGGCCCGCGCGCATGAAGCGAACGCCCGCTTCGATCCCGGGGCGAAGATACGGCTTGAAGAAGATCCCGACCCGCTGCTCACGGATGTCGGCTTCCTCGATCTCCCGCAGCCGCGCGAACGAGGCGGCGGCCACGGCGCGCTCGATCTGTTCGGGACTTCTCACGAGGCCGAGAAACTCGCACAGCGATCGGCCGAGCTTCGGCGCATCCGCCAGCAGGTCCTCGTAGCGCACGCGCATGAGCGGGAAGTCACGCTCGCCGCTCACCCAGCTGCGCACGTTTTCTTCCCAGCTGCCCATGCCGAGCTCGAGCCAGCGCGGGTCGCCACGCGATGCGATGTAGCTTTCGAGGTAACGCTCGAGCGCCGAGGCGTCGTCAGTCGCAGCGGCGCCCCTGCGCCTGGCGTAATGGAAGTTCGACAGCATGACGTCCGCCGGGTGGCGCACGACGTAGATCGCCGCCGCGGTCCGCGCCGCGAGCGGCAGGCGTGGGGAATAAGGGAAATGAGTCTTCATCAGCACGCGCTTACTTTGGATCTCGCACGTGCCGCTGAGCTCGTGAACGTCGGGCGCGAGCCGCGCGAGCTCCGCCGCAGAATCCACCGGTCCGAAGACCAGATTGCAGGCGAGGAAGCGCAGCCAGGTGTTGCCGCTCTTCGGATAGGATGCGATCCAGACGACGCTCTTCTGGGAGGAGGAAGCGCTCACGACGGCGCAGGGAAGACAGGCGGCCGGGCGAACTTCACGGTGGCTGTGGGCTTACGGCGCGAGCGCCGCTCGGCGGCTCATCTCAGCCCTTCTTGAGCCCGGCGAGGACGATGCGCGCCTCGTCGGCTCCGGAGAACGTCGCCGAGCCCGAGAGCGCCGTCTCCAGGTCGCTGCGGGCGCGGTCCGTCCGGCCAGCGTGCAGCTCGGCCATTCCCAGGTGATAGCGGATCTCGCGCGAGTTCGGTGAGCGCTCGGCGGCACGCTCGAGCACCGGCAGAGCATCGGCGTACTCGGCGCGCTTGAAGTGCACCCAGCCGTTGGTGTCGAGGAGTGACCCGTCATTGGAGGAGGCGAACGCGGCCGTCAGGTCGCGCGCGCGATCGAGGCTCGTCCGATCGCTGCGGTAGGTCACGAGCAGGATCGCCAGGTTGTTCGCCACCGTCTGCGACTGCGGGTTCTGGCGATTCCAGGCCTCGTAGGCCGCGATCGCATCATCGATACTCCCCTCCTTCTGGTAGAGACTCGCGAGCTCGGTGATGAGCAGCACCTCCGTGGGCGCGGCCTTGATGCCCGCCCCGTATGCGGCGATGGCTCCGGGCACATCGTTCGCGGCCAGCTTCGCCTGGGCGAGGCCACGGTAGGGCGCCCACCACCGTGGCGCGAGCGTCGTCGCCTGGGTGAACGTAGCTATCGCGAGCGACGGATTCCTCTGCGCGACATAGAGCTCCCCGAGCAGCACGCGCGGTGGCACGGCCTTCGGATCGCGCTCGATCTCGCCCTTCACGAGGGCGATCGCTTCCGCGCCTCGCCCACGGGCGAGCTCGAGCCGCGCGAGCGCCGACAGCGCATCGAACGCCCCCGGCTGAAGCGACAGCGCATGCTCGAACTCCTTCTGCGCGTCATCGAGGCGGTTCTGTCCTTCGGCTGCGAGACCGGCCAGGTAGTAGCCGATCGGGACGTCGGGCCTCAGCGTCTTCAGGCCCTGCGCGGCCGTCACGGCAGAGGCAAAGTCGCGTTTGCGGAGGTAAGCACGGGTGAGCGCCTCGCGCGCGGCGACGTCGGCCGGCGCTGAGCGCACGGTCTCCTCGAGCAAGGCAACCGCGGCATCGGGGCCGTCAGTGCTCGCCAGGAGCTCCGCGAGCTCGATCCGCAGCGAAGTGTCGGCCGGCGCCGTGCCCACGGCGCTGCGCAACGCCTCGACCGCAAGCGCCAGCTCGCCGTTCGCCACGTGAGCTTCGGCGAGCAGCCGATAAGCCTGCGTCGCCTTGGGCTGATCGCGCAGCACCGCACGGAAGTCGCTGATCGCGACTCCCGGATCGCGGCTCGCGAGGGCGATCTGTCCGTGGATCAGCAGCGCGTCGTTGTCGCGCGGATTTCGCTCGAGCACGTCGGCGACGAGCTTGCGCGCATCGTCAGCGCGTCCCTGAGAGAGCGCGACGGCTGCGAGGCGATCCCGGGCAGTGAGACCCTGCGGGCCCGTCCCCGAGCGGCGTATAACCTCGTTGTACAGCGCAATGGCCTCGTCGTTGCGATTCGAACGCTGCAGCAGCGCACCGAGTCCGAGGCGCAGATTGTCGTTATCCGGGTTTTGTGCAATCAGGTCGCGGAGCACCCGCTCGCCCTGCTGCGGGGTGCGCTGCGAGACCAGGAAGTCCACCAGCGCGAGCTTCACCTCATCGTTTTTGGGCAGCGTCTTGACCGCCTCCTCGAGCGTGCGTTGGGCTTGGTCCTGGCGATGCGTCTGCGAGTAGAAGCTCGCGAGCTGATAGCGATACTGGGCATTGGTCGGCCGCAACCGCACGAGCTCGCGCAGCTGCGCTTCCGCCCTGTCTGCGTCATTGGCGGCCAGATAAAGCCTGGCGAGCACTTCCCTGAGGTCGGTCGAGGCGGGTAACTGCTGCACGGCGTTGCCGACCAGTGCGATGGCCGCCGGCAGATCGCCGTCCTGCTCGTAGAGTCCGGCGCGCAGCGCCACGGCGTCCGCGTTCGCCGGCGCAACTCGCAGCGCACGCTCGGCGTCCGCGCGCGCACCGGCCTTGTCTTTGAGCTGCAGTTTCGCCGCGGCGCTCAAGGCGAGCAGCACCGCATCGTCGGGATGCGAGGCCAGCGCCGGCCTGATCACCTCGAGTCCGCGGGCGGGCACCCCGCCGAAGATAAAAAGCCGCGCGAGGTTGGTGCGCGCCTCCACATTGTCGGGGGTCGAGTCGACCACCGACTGATAAAGACCCACGGCGGCGCCCGGCTGGCCCAGCTGTTCGGCGGTCTTGGCGGTCATCAGCCGCGCGGTCACGTCCTTCGGCGCGATCTGCAGCGCGTTGCGAAACTCCACGTTGGCTTTCGAGTAATTGCCTTGTGCGTAATAGGCCTGACCGCGCTCCATGTGTGCGACGAGCCGCGATTGCGCTCCGCCGCAGCCGACTGTAAGGAGGCAGACGACGGCCACAGCGAGCGATCCGAATCGGAACATACGCGTTGCCTCAGTCCCTGGAGTTCCCGAGCAATGCGGGCATTGCACTCTAGGAAGTGCGTGTGACGGACCCATGACAGCGTCCCGCCTCAGCGGCCGCTCGCAAGAGGCGTGTGCGACGGCCCCTGAAAAGAAGGCCCGCGGAGAGCGCGAGCAGCAGCGCCGGACTCAACTCTCCGCCCCCTCCGCCGCCCGAGGAGCCGCCGGTGACCGAGACCTGCAGCGACTTCGCGGTGCTTCCCCCCGCGCCACTGCAGCTCAGCGTGAAGGTCGTGGTGCTGGTGAGCGCGGGGCTCGTCATCGAGCCGCTGGTCGGTTGCTTACCGCTCCAGCCGCCCGATGCACTACAGGCAGTGGCATTCTGGCTGGTCCACACCAGATTCACGGTTCCGCCCGAAGCGACCGAGTTGGCATCGCTGGTGAACGTCACGAGCGGGGCCGCCGGTGCCGAAGCGATGCCGAGCGCGTAGGTGCCGGCCTGATCGCTGCCGCCAGGCTGCGCGAGGAAGTTGAGGAAGTAGTTGCCGGGCGTCGCCACGAAGGAGAACTTCCCGCCGGCGAAGATCGATCCGAACTGGTTGGCGCCGCGGGTCACGACGACGGCAAGATTCGCGAGCGGCGCCGGGAATCCCACATCGCTCACGCTGACTGCGTAGGTGCCCCCCGTACCGATGTTGATTTCCTGAACGGAGAAAAGCTCGCCGACCCCCTGAGTCGTCGCAAAGACGGGATTGGTCGTGCCGCTCGGCTCGAGATCGATCCCGAAGAGGCTTCCCGACGATGCGGCGGGCTGCGCGAACACCAGGAGCGTAAGAGGCCCGGCAGAGGCGATCACGCTTTGTGCCCCGGCGCCCTGCTGGGCATTGCCGAGCGTCGCGCCGTTCTGCGTCGCCACGGCGCTCAGGGACACGAATGGCGCCGGCAGTGCGAAATCCGCGAGGTTCAGGGTATAGCCGCC